>WNFK01159981.1_pt1 | contig 22360 bp, 21 predicted proteins | sample 5400281 | NCBI WGS metagenome assembly WNFK01 (sample SAMN13153350, study PRJNA577476) | soil metagenome | isolation source: 20 cm soil on Douglas fir-dominated hillslope | place: USA:California | collected 2013-09-17
GACCGGCCGTCGTCGAACTTGATGCGCAGCGCCGGGCCGCGCCCGACGTGGCGATCGACGCACTCGTGGGCCAGGTTCAGCCGATGGCGATCGCCGTCGAACAGCTCCCAGAGCGCGTCCCAGCGGAAGGCGCGCAGCACGTCGGGATAGCTGCGGACGTCGAGCAGGCCCGCCATCTCACGCTCCGGCGGGCCGCTCCGGCAGGACCACCGTCGCCGACCCCGAGGCCGTCGTCTCGCCGCGCTGGTTCTCGGCCCGCAGCGCGAGGTGCACGACGCCATCGGGGTCCTTGCCGGACACGGTCCCGCGGCACCACGTCGTGTCGCCGATCAGGTTGTGCCGGAGCACACGGACGTTGAGCCGGCGCAAGAATCCGGCGTCGCCCATCCAGTTGGTGACCAGGTGTCCGAGCCAGGCGACGCGCTCGGGCCCGTAGTCGTAGGCGCCGGGAACGCCGACCGCCCGCGCCATCGCCTCATCCCAGTGCACGCGCTCCGGCGGCTCGGGGACGCCGGCCGGATTCGGGATGCCGAGCGCCGGATGGCGCTCGAACATCTCGAAGGCGAGCCCGTGGGCGCGCACGTAGAGACTGCCCCACCCCTGCACGAACGCGATGACGGACGTCACCGTCAGCGGTCCCTTGACGAGCTCGGGCACGGCGTCGCCGACCGCCACGTCGCGCCAGTATCGCGGCGTCGGCCCGCGCGCCGCTTCCTTGCCATACGCCGCGGCGATCGCGTCGATCTCGCCCGCGGTGTAGCGCGGCGGCTCGGCCGCCTGGTACTTGCCGCGCTCGCGGGCGGTGTCGCGCTCGGTGCGGAAGCACCAGGAGTCGGCCTCGCACACGAGGTCGCCGGCCTGGCTCCGGAACGTCGTCCGGTAGGTCTGCTGGATCGCCCGGCGCGCGAAGCGGGACGGCTTCTCCACCAGATCGAGCAGCACGCTCTCGCCCACGATCGTGTCGCCGATCCGGATCGGCCGCTGCCAGCGAAAGTCGGTGCCGCCGTACATCGCGTGGATTCCGGGCAGGCCGCCCACATAGCCGGAGACGATGCGGTCCATCGCGAACAGGATCGTGGGCGGCGCCATGCCGGCATCGAGCCAGAAGGGATTGCGGTCGCCGATCCCGGCCGCCCAGTGGCGCACGGCGTCCCGCGTGGCGGTCTCGATGTACGCCTCCGGACGGCGCACGGGCTGGCCGATGCGCCGGCGGAGCGCGGCGAGCGCATCGTCTGTGATCACGGGAAAGCCCGTCTGCCTGCTCATCGGATCGGGGCCGGTCGGCGTTCTACCAGAACTCCCGCGTCGCCCGCCGCGCGCCCTCGGCCATGCTGGCGAGCTTGGCCCAGGCAATGTCCGGGTCGACGGCCGCCTGGCCGACCCAGGTGCCGAAGCCGCAATCCGTCCCGGCGACGACGTTCTCGCGGCCGACCAGTCGCGCGTAGCGGCCGATGCGCTCGGCCACCAGGTCCGGGTGCTCGATGAAGTTGGTCGTCGAGTCGAGCACGCCCGGGATGAGGACCTTGCCCGCGGGCAGCTTCACGCGCTCGAACAGCCGCCACTCGTGCGCGTGTCGCGGATTGGCGGCCTCGAAGGAAATGCCGGCCGGCCGCGCGGTGAAGACGATGTCGATGATGTCGGCGAAGGCGACGTCGTGGTGGTGCGGCCCCTCGTAGTTACCCCAGCACACGTGCAGACGCGACCGCTCCGGCGGGACGTTGGCGAGCGCGTGGTTCAGCGCCTCCACGTGCAGGCTGGCCATCCGGCGGAACTCGTCGAGGCTCAGGTCGGCGAACTGGATGTGCCGCCCCATCCCGAGGTCGGGACAATCGACCTGCAGGTCGAAGCCCGCTCGCGCCACCGCCTCGTACTCCGGCCGCATCGCGGCGGCGATCGCGAACAGGTACGCCTCGTGGCTCGCGTAATGGTCGTTGCGGAAGAACAGCGAGATGACGCCCGGGGACGCCGCCGACAGGAACGCGTGCTCGGCCTTCGCCGCGCCACACGCCGCCCGCAGATTGTCCGTGTCGGCCTCGGCGGCGCGCGGGTCGCGCACGCTGATCGGCCCGTCGCACGCCGGCGTCCGGCGACGGGATCGCCCGGGATCGCCGAAGACGCGCTTGGCCATCTCGGGGAAGTCCACCAGGTCCCGGTACTGCAGCGGATGGCTCGCGCCGCCGAAGCCGTTCAGGCGGTCCTTGACGTAGGTCGCGTAGCTCGGCTTGCTCATCTCGCCGTCGTTCACGATCGCGACGCCGACCTCCACCTGCTTCTTGACGATCTCGCCGACGGCGGCGCGGATACGCGCGCCCAGGGCAGCCGGATCGACCGGCACGCCTTCCTCCTTCGCGAACATCATCCGGATCAGGTCCGACGGACGCGGAAGACTCCCGGTGTGCGTGGTGAGGAATCGCTCCGCGCTCCGTGGCATCGGCATGGCGCCGCGATGCTAACACAGGCTTCAGAGCCCGGCCGGGACCGCCATGCTCCCTTCCCCGACCAGCACCGTCGAGCCGCCGACCGTCACGGCGACCGTCCGGCCGCCGCGCTTCTCCGCCGACGCTTCCAGCCGGCTCGGGCGGCCCATCGCGACGCCCTGGTCGATCTGCCACGTGAACGTTCCATCGGTGGGCAGCCGGTCAGCCAGGCAGCCGGCGAGCGTGGCGCCGCCCGAGCCGGTGGCCGGATCCTCGTCGATGCCCAGCCCCGGCGCGAACATGCGGGCGTAGAGGCGGCTTCCGAGCTCCGGCTCGCCGGTGAACAGATACAGGTTCGGCGCCCACGCCCGAGCGAAGCTCTCGGCCCACGCGGCTCGCTCGAGCGTCGCGCGGTCGACCGCGTCGGCCGAGGCCAGATGGACGAAGCAGAACGGGACGCCGACGGACGCGAACCACGTGTCGCGCACCGCCGCCTCCGGCAGCGAGAGCGCGCGCGCCGCCGCCCCTCGCGCGGGACGATGCGCCGGCTTCTCGACTTCTCCCTCGCGGATCAGCCGCGCGAACGGCGCGCCGCCGTCCAGCCGAACCTCGACCGTGACCGGCCCGACGCCCTCTTCGAGAATGACGGTGGCGGCGTGGCCCGTCAGATCGACGAGACCGAGGCTCGCGAGGACGGCGGCGGTGCCGATCGTCGGATGGCCGGCGAAGGGCATCTCCGTCCGGGGCGTGAAGATGCGCACCCGCCGCGTGTGGCGCGGGTCGGCGGGCGGGAGCACGAAGGTAGTCTCGGTGAAATTGAACTCCCGCGCGAGCGTCTGCATGGCGCGGCCGCTGAGACCGCGCGCGTCCGGGAAGACCGCGAGCTGGTTGCCGCCGAACGGGCGCGCGGTGAACACGTCGGCGATGACGAAGCGATGCGCCATCGCTACCAGGCGGAGCGAAACGCGCGCTTCACCTGGGCGATGCGCTTCTCGTCCCTTTTGTAGAACGTCCACTGCTTGATCCGCCGGGCGCGCACGAGCCCGGCCCGGGCCAGGATCTTCAGATGCTCGCTGGCGGTCGGCTGGCTGACGCCGAGCTTCTGGGCGATGAACACGCCGCACACCCCGTCGCGCACGAGGTCGCCGTCGACCTGGGGCGGAAAGTGCGCGCGCGGCGTCCTGAGCCAGCCGAGGATCTGGAGGCGGCGCTCGTTGGCCAGCGCCTTGGCGACGTCGACGGAAAGCATATTCGCCACTTTGCCAATCGACTAAGTCCATGTCAAGATGCGTCCGGCGGCGAGCGCCGGAGGGGAGCGGCGGAGTGTCGATCGACAAGAAGCGCATCGAGGCGGTGGGCGCCGTCATCGCGCCGTACGTGCGCGTCACGCCGACGCTCGCGCTGGGCGGCGCGGACTTCGGGCTTCCGCCCTTTCCGCTCACGCTCAAGCTCGAGCTCCTGCAGCACTCCGGATCGTTCAAGGCGCGGGGCGCGTTCGCCAATCTGCTCCTGCGCTCGCTTCCCGCGGTCGGCGTCGCGGCCGCCTCCGGCGGTAACCACGGCGCCGCCGTCGCCTACGCGGCGATGCGCCTGGGCGTGCCGGCGAAGATCTTCGTGCCGACCGTGTCGTCGCCGGCGAAGGTCCAGCGGATTCGCGCGTACGGCGCCGACCTCACCGTGGGGGGCGATCGCTACGCCGACGCGCTCGCGGCCTGCGAGAGCTGGGTCGCCGAGACGGGCGCGCTCCCGGTGCACGCCTTCGATCAGCCGGAAACGCTGCTCGGCCAGGGCACGCTCGGCATGGAGCTCGCCGGACAGGCGCCCGCGCTCGACACGGTGCTGGTGGCTGTCGGCGGCGGCGGGCTGATCGGCGGCGTGGCCGGCTGGTACGCGGGCGACGCTCGGGTCGTCGGCGTCGAGCCCGAGCTGGCGCCCACGCTGACGGAGGCCCTCAAGGCGGGCCGGCCGGTCGACGCTCCCGCGGGCGGCATCGCGGCGGACTCGCTCGCACCGCGGCGGGTCGGCGAGCTCATGTTTCCCATCGCGCGAGCTCACGTCGCGCGGGTCGTCCTCGTGAGCGACACGGCGATCCGTGGGGCCCAGGACGCCTTGTGGCAGACCGTGCGAATCGCCGCCGAGCCCGGCGGCGCGGCTGCGCTCGCCGCGCTTCTGAGCGGCGCCTACGTGCCGGAGCCCGGCGAGCGGGTCGGCGTCGTCGTCAGCGGCGGCAATTCGACCGCGGTCGATTTCGGCAACCGCTGACCGGCCCGGCCCGACGAGCGCTATTGGTGAGCGTTGCAGGCCGTCGCGGGGCCGCAGTGCGAGCCCGCAGGGCCGCCCCGGGGCTGGGGCCCCTCAGGCCCGAGGCGAGCGATGCGAGCAGGCCCCGCCGGCCGAGGCGCGGCTATTGAATGATGAAGTGGGCGTCGGTCGTCCGGCCGCTACGACCGTTGATCGGCAAAATGTCCTGGGGACACGCGGACAGGGCGACGACGAGATCCATCTCTGCCCTGAACACCACGTAGCTGCCGGGGCTGGCCACGGGCTCGCCCCACGCCAGGCGCCCGTCGGCCGTCCACGGAATGTTCATGAACAAGTTCAGCGAGGGCGGGGTGGCCCGGATCACCACGCTGAGGTTCGCGAGCGCCGCGTGCAGGTTGTCCCGGCAGTTGTCGTGATAGCCCTCGACCCCCAGCAGGCCGTAGCGCCACCGGTCGCAGGGCGCCATCAGCGTGTCGTGCGCGCATCCCGAGGTGTCCTCGACCAGGGTCATGATCGGACGTCGCTGATTCGTGACGAACGTGTCGCCGACGGTGGCCGCGAGCTTCATGAACGCGGCGCGGCTCGCCTCCATCGACATCCACTCCGTCAGGTCGAGCGCGTTGAAGGCCCAGGCGTCGACCACCTGAGTGCCTGAGCTGTTGATGACCTTGATCCGCTGGCCCGCGCTCACGCGCGCCGCCTTCCCCGAGCGGGCCGGAATCGTGACCAGCTCGGCCATCACCGGCTCCCCGCCTGCGACTTCTCGCGGTAGTAGGAGTTGATTCCGGTGTCCGGGGGCGGCGCGCTCACCATCGTGAGCATGGTGGCCAGCTCGCTCCGGTGATGGACCGCATGGGTCGGGACGTGGAGGAGCAGCATGCCCAGCGGGCGGCTGAAGATCCGGCCCTCCGGCGTCGTGCCGTCGACGGGCTTCCACAGATCGATCTCGACGAGATCCGCGAGATAGCCGCGCTGGTCGGCCTCGAGCGCGTCCCAGCGTCGGCGCAGATCGTCGAGCGCGCGGATGTCGAGACCGTACGTGGGGTCGCCGCGCACGATCGCCGGGGGCCGACCGCGCCACGTCTCGAGCCAGAACCAGTCGGCGCCGTACATGTGCACGAGCATCGCGCGCAGCGTGGGCTCGCTGAACTGCCGGCCGACCTCGCGCCCGGCCGCCGGCTCGCCCAGCGCCGCCACCACGTCGACCGACATGGCTCTTCTAGTATCCTACGCGCGCACCGGATCGAGCGAGTCTCGACTGCGCGCCAGAACGGGGAGGACGACATGACGAGCCAGCGGCCGGGCGGTCTTTCGGTCATCGAGCAGTTGGCGAGCTACGTGGCGACCGAGACATTCGACAAGCTCCCCGAGGCCGCCGTCGGCGCGGCGCGCCGGGCGATCCTCGACACGCTCGGGGTGACGCTGGCCGGCGCGGTGGAGCCGACCGCGGCGCGTGTCCGCGCGCTGATCGCGCACCGGCACGCCGCCGACGAGGCGACCGTCATCGGGACGCCGCTGCGCGCGGCCGTCGAGGACGCCGCGCTCGCGAACGGCACGGCCTCGCATGCCCTGGACTACGACGACCTGAATCAATCGCTGTCCGGACATCCGTCGGTGCCGATCCTCGCGGCGGCGCTCCCGCTGGCCGAGCGGCGGCGCGCCTCGGGCGCGGCGCTCGTCACGGCATTCGTGGCCGGCGTCGAGATCGAAGCGAAGCTCGGGCGCGCCCTGAACCCGGCCCTCTACGAGATCGGCTGGCACGCGACGGGCGTGCTGGGCATCTTCGGCGCCGCCGCCGCGGCCGCGAAGCTTCTCGGCCTCTCGACCGAGCGGACCGCCCACGCGCTGGCCATCGCCGCGTCCATGGCGAGCGGCATCAAGGCGAACTTCGGGACCGATTGCAAGCCGCTGCACGTCGGCCACGCCGCGCGGTGCGGAATCGAAGCCGCCCTGCTCGCCGAGGCCGGCTTCACGGGCAATCCCCGAGCCCTCGAGCACGGCGACGGCTTCGGGGCCACGCACGTCACCGGCAATCGCCCGGCCTGGGATCTGACGACCGCCGGCCTCGGCTCGCCGCACGATCTCGTCGATCCGGGCATCGGCGTCAAGCGGTTCCCGGCCTGCGCCAGCACGCACCAGGCGCTGGACGCGACGCTCGCGCTGGCGGAGGAGCACGCCATCGATCCGGCCGCGGTCGTGTCCGTCGAGTGCGGCGTCAATTACATGGCGCCCCACCAGCTCATCTACGATCAGGCCGAGACCGGGCTGCAGGGCAAGTTCTCGATGCCGTACTGCGTCTCGGTCGCGTTGCTCGATCGCACGGTGGGACTCGCCCAGTTCGCCGAGGAGCGTGTCCGGCGCTCCGACGTGAAGGCCTTCATGCCGAAGGTACGGATGTTCGTCCATCCGGATCAGACCAGCCGCGAGAGCCTGCCCACGCGGTTCACCGAGGTGGCGATCAAGCTCGCCGACGGCCGGCGCCTGGTGAAGAGCGTGCGGCTGGCGAAGGGCCAGCCCCAGCATCCCTTGAGCGACGCCGAGCTGACGACCAAGTTTCACGATTGCGCCGCGCGCGTGCTGTCCCGCGAGCGGGCGGAGTCGGTGCTGGCCGCGGTGCAGACGCTGGAGATCGCGCCGGACGTGAGCGCGCTCGCGCGGCTGCTCGCCGGCAACGCGCGCTGACGCGGAGGAATCCAGCGATGGAGTCGAAGACGATCCAGCCGGCGGTCAAGCAGGTCGCGTCGGGTCTGCGCTTTCCCGAGGGCCCGGTGGCCATGCCCGACGGCTCGGTGATGCTGGTCGAGATCGAGCGGCGAACCCTCTCGCGCGTGACGCCCGACGGCAAGGTGCGCGTCGTCGCGACGCTCGGCGGCGGCCCCAACGGCGCCGCCATGGGGCCGCGCGGCAAGATCTACGTGACGAACAACGGCGGGCTCAAGTTCGTGGAGCGGCCCGGGAAGATGTTCCCGGTCGCGCAGGCCGACGACTACGCCGGCGGCCTCATCCAGGTGGTCGACCCCGAGACCGGAAAGTTCGAGACGCTCTACGACGCCTGCGATGGGCGCAGGCTTTGCGGACCCAACGACCTCGTGTTCGACCGCGCCGGCGGATTCTGGTTCACCGATCTCGGCAAGACGCGCGAGCGCGACATGGATCGCGGCGCGGTCTACTACGCCAGGGCCGACGGCTCGATGATCAAGGAAGCGATCTTCCCGCTGGAGCGGCCGAACGGCATCGGCCTGTCGCCGGACGAGCGCACGCTCTACGTCGTCGAGACGCCGACGGCGCGCTGCTGGGCGTTCAGTCTCTCGGCGCCCGGCGAGATCGAGTCGGCGAACGGAACGTATCGCGGCGAGAAGGGCACGGTCGTCGCGGGGCTCGGCGGCTACCAGATGTTCGACTCGCTGGCGGTCGACCGCGAGGGGCACATCGGCGTGGCGACGCTCATCACCGGCGCGGTCAGCGACATCTGGCCCGACGGCAGCCGCGTCGATCAGTACACGCTGCCGGACATGATGGTCACCAACGTCTGCTTCGGCGGTCGAGACCTGAGGACCGCCTTCGCGACCCTGTCGATGGGCGGCACGCTCGTGTCGTTCGAGTGGCCGCGTCCGGGCCTGGCCCTCAACCACCTCAACACCACATGAGCGTCGCCGATCGCTACGGATTGCCGCTGTCGACGCCGTCGGCCGGCGCCGCCGAGCACTATCAGAACGGGATGGACCGCCTCCTCGCGTATGGCGCCGGCGCCGAGCAGGCGTTCGCCGCCGCCGTCGAGGCGGACCCGGGATTCGCCCTCGCCCACGCGGGCCGGGCGCTCTTCGCGCTCTTCCAGGGCGACGGGGCGACGGCGAAGATCGCGGTCGAGCGGGCGCGCACGCTGGCGGCCGGGACGACCCGGCGCGAGCGGCAGCACGTCGAGGCGCTGGTCACGATCGTCGGCGGCGAGGGCGCTCGCGGGCTCGGTCTGATCGAGGAGCACGTGAAGGAATTTCCCCGCGACGCCCTGCTGGTGAACCAGGCGGCCAGCACGATCGGCCTGAGCGGGCGCGCGGACCGCGAACAGTATCGCGTCGCGTTCGTCGAGCGCCTGGCCTCCGACTACGGCGAGGACTGGTGGTTTCAGTCCGCGCTCGGGTTCGGCTACCACGAGGTCGGCCGCTACGCGGAGTCGCGGCGCTTGTCGGAGCTTTCGCTCCGGCAGTATCCCGGTAACGCCAACGCGAGCCACAACATCGCCCACGTCTGCTATGAGACGGTCGACAACGCCGGCGGCATCGCGACGCTATCGAAGTGGCTCGAGGGCTACGACCGGCTCGCCCCGTTTCACTGCCACCTCGCCTGGCACCTGGCGCTGTTCGAGCTCCAGAGCGGCCGCCCGGACGAAGCGCTCGCGATCTACGAGCGCGACATCGCGGGCTCGACCAACCCGCGCCTGGCCATGATCGACGGCACCGCCTTGCTCTGGCGGTTCGGCCTCTACGAATTCCCGACCGGGCCGCTACCCTGGCGACACCTCGCCGACCTGGCGGCGCGGGTCACTCGCCCCGGCTTCGTCTTCGGCGACATTCACGCCGCCCTGGCGTACGCGTCGATCGGGGACGCCGCGGCGATCTCGGCGTTGATCGCCGGCCTGGAGGCGCTGGACGCCCGGGGGCACCCGATCGCCCGCGCGGTGGTCCTGCCGCTCGTCCGGGGCACGGTGGCCTATGCGTCCGGAGACTACGCCGGGGCTCTCGACCACCTCGAGCCCGTGGACGGCCAGATCCACCGGGTCGGCGGCAGCCACGCCCAGTGGGAGCTGTTCGAGGAGACGATGGTGGCCTGCCAGCTTCGCCTCGGACGTGTCGACGACGCCGCGCGCCTCTTGCGCCGGCGTCTCGCCTTCCGCCCGTCGCCGCGCGACCTCGCCTGGATCAGCCGCGTCGGCCAGCCGTCGTAGCGTCGTTCCCGGCACAACCTTGACCACCCCGATGCCGAACTGTCCGGTCAATTCTGGTTCGACCCGGAGAGAGGGCGGAGGCGCTCGGACCTAAACGCCTGCCATAGCGGCGTTTCCGCTATTTTGTTACCGGTGGCATCCGTTTTGCCCCTCTCGCTGGCGTTCTGATGAGATCTGATAGCGTCCGGGTACACTCCCGCCACACACGAAGCACGACGCTCGCGCTGCATTTGCCGCTTCGCCGCCTGGCGTTGTGCCTCGATTGCGAGGCATGCTTTGAAATCGGAGCCTCGTCATGCCCCGCGTGTGGCGGAGATACCTGGGTGCTGCTGTCCAAGTTCCTCGACCAGGGCCCCCTCAAGGTCCTGCCCCAGTTCCATCCGTTCCCGAAGAGCTGGACCGAAGGTCCCAAACAGCGGGGCCGCGACGAGAGCGTCAAGCAGATCGTGGTCGTCGAGCGTGACCGGCAGAAGCTCTACGAGTACGTCAAGCGCGCCTTTTCCGGCAACGCCTCGGTCGACGTCGTTCTCGATCGGCGCCGGTCGGAACGGCGGGGCGCCGGTGATCGCTCCCAAGCCCCCGACCGCCGCCGCGGCGACCGCCGGCTCATGAACGAGATCGACAACCACCTGCGCGCTCTCGGCTGGGCCGTCGTCCGGCTCGACGTGTTCCGGACCCTCGGGCTCGCGCATCGCGCCTCTCGCTGACAACCGCCGCCTCTTGACAGGGGCGCTCGCCCCTGCGACCATGCCCGCCGTGATGCTGATCGGCTCGAACGCGCACTGGATGTGGTGGTGGCCCTCCCCCGAGGGCGGCCCCGTCTTCTAGTACCCGCGCGAGCCAAGAAGAGAACGGAGCCGCCCCTGCCCGGGGCGGCTTTTGTGTTTATCGCCCCGCGCCGGCCGGCTCCTCGCCCTGAGGAGGCTGTATGACCGCGACCACGTACGAGACCGCGGGCGGGATCCGCGTCCATCGAACGGTCGACGAGATCCCCGTTGCGAACGCGATCGAGCCGGTCGTCGAGGCGCTCGACGCCCACCGCGGGGTGCTCCTGGCCTCGAGCTACGAATACCCCGGGCGCTACACGCGCTGGGACATGGGCTTCGTGGACCCGCCGCTCGCGCTGACCGCCCGCAATCGCGACTTTCGCCTGGAGGCTCTCAACGCCCGGGGGCGCGTGCTGCTCGCCCCCATCGCGGCGGCGCTCCGCTCGCTCGACGCCGTCGAGCGGGTGTCGGCTACCGAGGATTCGCTCGAGGGTGCCGTTCGAGCGCCCGCGGGCCGCTTCGTCGAGGAGGAGCGCAGCCGCCAGCCCTCGGTGTTCTCACTCTTGCGGGCGCTCGGCGCGCTCTTCCACCACGCGGACGAGCCGCACCTGGGCCTCTACGGCGCCTTCGGCTACGATCTCGCGTTCCAGTTCGAGCCGATCCGCCTCCGCCTCGAGCGACCGCCCGACCAGCGCGACCTTCTCCTCTATCTCCCGGACGAGCTCGTCATCGTCGACCACCGTCGCGAGCTCGCGACGGTGCGGCGCTACGAGTTCGAGGTCGGCGGCCGCTCGACCGCGGGCCTGCCGCGAACGGGGAGCGCGGCGCCGTACGTCGGGACCACGAGCGTGCCCGGCCGGGGCGATCACGCACCCGGGGAGTACGCGGCCATGGTCCGCGTGGCGCGCGAGTCGTTCGCGCGCGGCGATCTCTTCGAGGTCGTCCCGGGCCAGACCTTCCGCGAGGCGTGCCCGCTGCCGCCCTCGGAGCTCTTTCGGCGGCTGCGCGAGCGCAACCCGTCGCCGTACGGCTTTCTCATCAGCCTCGGCGAGGCGGAGTACCTCGTGGGCGCCTCGCCCGAGATGTACGTGCGGGTCGACGGCGACCGCGTGGAGACGTGCCCGATCTCGGGGACGATCGCGCGGGGCAGCGATCCGATCGGCGACGCCTCCCAGATCGTCGCGCTCCTCACGTCGGGCAAGGACGAGTCCGAGCTGACCATGTGCACAGACGTGGATCGCAACGACAAGTCACGGATCTGCGTCCCGGGGAGCGTTCGCGTCATCGGCCGCCGGCAGATCGAGATGTACGCGCGTCTCATCCACACGGTGGACCACGTGGAGGGGCGCCTCCGGCCCGAGTTCGACGCGCTGGACGCGTTCCTGGCCCACGCGTGGGCGGTCACCGTCACCGGGGCGCCGAAGGCGTGGGCGATGCAATTCATCGAGGACCACGAGCGCTCGTCGCGGGCCTGGTACGGCGGCGCGGTCGGCGTGATGGGCTTCGACGGCAACCTCAACACCGGGCTCACCCTCCGCACCATCCGCGTCAAGCACGGGATCGCGGAGGTCCGCGCAGGCGCCACGCTGCTCTACGACTCCGACCCCGCCGCCGAGGAGGCGGAGACCGAGCTGAAGGCGTCGGTCTTCCTCGACACGATCCGCCGCGGGCGCACGGCGGAGGCGCGGCCGCCGGTGGTGGCGCGGCCGAGCTCGGGCCGGCGGGTGCTCCTCGTCGATCACCAGGACTCGTTCGTGCACACGCTCGCCAACTACCTGAGGCAGACCGGCGCCGAGGTGGTGACGCTGCGCAGCGGCTTTCCCCACGACGCCTTCGACGACGTCAAGCCGCACCTGGTGGTGCTCTCCCCCGGCCCCGGAACCCCGCGCGACTTCGACGTGGCGGGCACCATCGACGCGCTGGTCCGCCGGCGCATCCCGGCCTTCGGCGTGTGCCTCGGGCTCCAGGGCATGGTCGAGTACTTCGGCGGCGCGCTTGGAGTCCTCGATCCGCCCGTTCACGGCAAGGCCTCGCGGATCCAGGTGCTGGGCGGGCGCCTCTTCGCCGGGTTCCCGCGGGAGTTCGTCGCCGGCCGCTACCACTCGCTCTACGCGCTGCGGCAAACGCTTCCCGCCGTCCTGGAGGTGACCGCCCAGACCGACGATGGGGTCGTCATGGCGGTCGAGCACCGGACGGCCCCGCTGGCGGCCGTCCAGTTCCACCCGGAGTCCATCATGACGCTGGCCGACGACGTCGGGCTGCGGCTCCTGGCGAACGTCATGGCCAATCTGGCCGCTTCTGAGCTACCATCCCCTCCGTGACGTGGGGCGGGGGCCCCACGGTGCGAGGCAGCTGGAGGCAGTAGCGAGAGGCAGCAAGGAGAGGAGCAACGGCATGGCTTACGACCTGCTCATCAAGAACGGACGCGTCATCGACGGCTCGGGTCGGCCCGCGTATCACGGCGACGTCGCCGTGGCCGGGGGCAAGATCGTCGAGGTGGGGCGTCTCAGCGGCTCCGCGCGCCAGACCATCGAGGCCGACGGTCGGGCCATCGCGCCGGGCTTCGTCGACAATCACTGCCACTACGACGCGCAGGTCGTGTGGGACCCGCTCTGCACCTACTCCTGCCATCACGGCTCCACGACGGTCATCATCGGCAACTGCTCGCTGGCGCTCGCGCCGGTCAAGGCCGAGGCGCGCGAGAAGCTGGCCGGCATGCTGTCGTACGTCGAGGCGATCCCGATGGACGTCCTCCAGGCCGGCGTGCCGTGGAACTGGGAGAGCTTCCCCCAGTACATGAACGCGATCGGGCAGCGGCTCGGGGTGAACGTCGGCACGCTCGTCGGCCATTCCGCCGTCCGGCTCTACGCCATGGGCGAGGAGTGCTCCGACCGCGCCGCGACGGACGCCGAGCTCGAGGTCATGCGTCGCCTGGTGCGCGAGTCGATCGACGCCGGCGCGCTCGGCCTGTCGATCACCCGGAACATGAACCACTTCGACATCGCCGGTAAGCGCATCCCGGCCGCCTGCGCGCCGGAGTCCGAGCTGTTCGCGCTGGCCGACGTGCTCCGCGAGGCCGGCACCGGCGTGATCCAGTGCGGCGGCGGCACCAACCCGGAGCTGAAGGATCGGCTGCTGTCCCGGATCTCGGAGGCGTGCGGCCGGCCCATCATGTACAACACCCTGCTCGAACAGGCGCGGCAGCCCGGACGGTGGCGCGAGCACCTGAGGCACGTCGAGGAGACGGCGAAGCAGGGAATCCGGGCGATCCCGCTCTGCAATCCCGGCAGCATTCTCAATCGTTTCACGATGAAGAACTGCCAGGTGTTCCGCAGCATGCCCACGTGGCTGCCGATCCTCCAGGGACCCGATGCGGAAAAAATGCGCGCGTATCGCAACCCGGAGATCCGCGCGAAGCTGCGCGCCGAGGTCGACGCGCCGCTGGGTCCGGACTCGACGTTCTCGCAGCGCTGGGACCTCATGGTCGTCGAGGAGCCCAAGCTGGCGAAGAACCGCGGGCTCGCCGGCAAGCACATCGCCGAGATCGCCAAGGCGCAGGGCAAGCACCCGGTCGACGCGTTCCTCGATCTGGCCGTCGAAGAGGAGCTCGAGACGGGCTTCTGCCTGGGCGAGATCAACATGGACACCGAGGCGGTGGCGCAGATCCTGGGAAGCCCCTACGCCGTGGTCGGCCTCACCGATGGCGGTGCGCACGTGCAGTTCCACTCGAACGTCAGCAATCCCACGCGCCTGCTTGGCTACTGGGTGCGCGAGAAGAAAATCATGTCCCTGGAGCGCGCCGTGCAGCGTCTCACGTTCGACTCGGCGTCGGCGTTCGGCATTTACGACCGCGGCCTCGTGCAGCCCGGGATGGTCGCGGATCTGGTCGTCTTCGACCCGGACACGGTCGCCCCGCGGAAGGAAGACGTCGTGCACGATTTCCCGGCGAACGGCTGGCGGATGCGCGAGCTGGCCGACGGGATCCACTACACGGTCGTGAACGGCGAGGTGCTGCTCGAGAAGGGCGAGCACACGGGGGCCCATCCGGGTCGCGTGCTGCGGAACGCCGGCTATCACGCCTCGCGAAACGGCGGCGCGTAGCGGCAACTTCGGCGCGGGCTCACTGAGCCTCGCGCCATTCGGCTGGACGCTGAGGGGCGGTGACGAGCCGCCCCTCAGCGCGTTTCAGCGCCCGGCCGCGGCCGGGTGCCGGCCTACTCTCGCAGCTCCCAGACGGTGCCCCCCGGCGTGTCGCGCAGCTCGATTCGCGCCGCGATCAGGCGGTCGCGCACCCGGTCGGCGAGCTCGAAGGCGCGCGCGGCGCGCAGCTCGCCTCGAAGGGTAATGAGGTTCTCGACCAGTGGAGCCAGGAGCTCGCGCGGGTCGCGAAGACCGCCCGCGGCGGCCTCGCCCAGCCGCTGAACCAGCGAGTACAGGATGGCCCGAGCTCGATCGGGCTCGTCGGTCTGCAGCGTGTCCGCCGCCCATTCGGTGATCGCGCGGTCGAGGGTCAGAATTGCCTCGGCGGCCTCGGACGCCTTGCGACCGGCAATGGCCGACTCGAACGCCTGCTCGAGCCGCGCCACCTCGGCGAGCAGCGGCGACCGCTGCCCCGGGGCTTTCTCGGCCTCCGGCGCGCCCGCGCCCGCCGCGGCGCGCGCGGGCTCGGAAGCGCGGGCGCGGGTGGCATCGCCGCGCGCGGCCGCCAGCAGCGCGTCGAGCTCGAGCCGCTGGCCGGCGGCAAAGACCTGTGAGGCGCCGCGCCGGCGGACCGTGAGGCCGCCGCGCCCGGACACCCCGACGGTTCGCGCGTCCAGATCGACGACCAGCACGGTGTGCTCGTCGATGCCGAGCACCCAGGCGTCGTCGGGAAGCATCGCCTCCATCGCCGACAGCCGGCGCTCGCCCAGGTAGCAGAAGTGCGTGTCGTGGGTGCCGCCCTCGGCGTTGTCGTAGTGCGGGATGACCACGCACGAGCCCTCGAAGCCGGCCGCCTTCATGAGATCGAGGCCGTCGAGCCAGTGCGCGGGCTGGCCGACCTTGTAGATCTCGTACACCGGCACGCTGAAGCGCCCGAGCGTCAGGGCCGCCGCGCTCGAGAACACGACGGCGCCTCCCTCGGCGAGCTTCGCGGACAGGGCCTCCGGCACCGGCGATCCCTTCCACACCGACAGCGCGTACGATGGGCTCCCCGGCCCGGCGAAGACGAAGCCGGCCGTGCGAAGCCGCGAGAGCGCGGCGGCCTCGGCGATCGGCGTGCGCTGCCTCTGATCGGGGGCGAGCGGACCCAGAAAGCCGGCCGGCTCGATCGTGAGCTGGACGCGATGACTGAAGTACTCGATGGCTCGCTGGGTGATCTCCGACGCGTTCTCCTGGAATCCGTAAGGGGTGTCGAGCAGGACCGCGCGGGGCGTCGGGTCGCCCAGTCGCGCGACGATCTCGCGATGGGGCGTGACCATGGTGGGCGCGGTCTCGCCCGATCCCATGATCGCCAGGATGCGCGGCAATCGGGAGCTCACGCGAAGAATCCCTCCCGCACCGCGCCGGCCAGGAGGTCGCCGACGCGCGACGGGAACTCGAGATGCAGATCGTGGTGACCCGGCGAGAACCAGACCGAGCGCAGCGGGCCTCCCGCCGCGAGCGCCGCCGCCTCGGCGCGCCGCTTGGCCCCGGTTCGCGCCTGGTCGCCGGCATCGGCCAGCATCAGGAGCGCCGGCGTCTTCAAGGTCGCCCAGCGCGTCGAGGGACGATGCTCCCAGAGCGATCGGAGGATCGAGAGGTGATGGCTCCGGGACAGCCGCGCCTCGATCGTCCCGTCGGCGCGCGTGCGGAAGCAGTGCAGGTAGGCGTGAATGGCGTCGTCGGTGAAGTGCGGCACGCCCTTGCGGATCCGACCCTCGAGCTCGGCCAGCGTGAGGTGGTCGAGCGCCGGCGGCGTGAGCTTCGCGAGGCAGTCTTCCCACACCGGGTACGACTGGGCCAGGTCGACCACGCCGCCGTCGACGCACGCGATGCCGCGAACCGCTTCGGGCCGGCGCCACGCCGCTTCCAGCACCACCGTGCCGCCCCAGGACTGGCCGGCGAGGACCGGCCGCTCGAGCCCGAACGCCCCGATCAGCGCGCGAAGGTCGGCGATCGCCGTGTCGAGGTCGTAGCCCCCCTCCGGAGCGTCGGACCGGCCGTGGCCCCGCTGATCGATCGCGACGACCGTGTGACCCAGCGCGTGGAGATGCACGGCGACGCCGTCCCAGAGTCGCAGGTTCGACGCCAGTCCGTGCACCAGCACGAACGGCGCGGCGGCGCGCTCGCCCGTTCGCTGTTCGGCGTGGAGGAAGACGCCCGGTGACACCTCGACGCGGCGCTCGACCGGCGCCGTCACGGAGACGCCCGCATGTTCTGTCATGGGCGCAATCGTAGCACCGTTAGAATCGGTCGGGGCGGAGCGACCCGAGGAGGCATTCATGGCACATGCGACGATCGAAGGACTGGCCGGGGTGCTGGTGTGGACGGAGGCCGACCGGTTTCCCGCGATGGCGCGCTTCTATCGCGACACGCTCGGGCTCACTCCGCGCTCCGACAAGTCCGACTTCGTCAACTTCGACTGGAGTGGCGTGCGTCTGAGCGTGGGCGTTCACGCCGGAGTCCGCGGTGCGAGCCGGGAGCCTCTACGCGTCATGCTCAACCTGACGGTCGCCGACATCCAGGCCGCGCACACGCGGCTGACGCACGCGGGCGTGGTGTTCTCTCGCCCGCCGGAGCGCGAGGACTGGGGAGGCTGGGTCGCCACGTTCTCGGATCCCGACGGCAACATCCTGCAGCTGATGCAGCTGCCTCGGGTATGAGGCCGTCACGAATTCCGGACCAGGGAGACTCGATGAAGACCACGAAGCGGATGAGCCTGAGCATCATTCTGCGCGGGCTCGCCGTCGCCATGATGGCGACGCTTGCGCTCGTACTACCGGCTGAGCCTCAGTCCGCTGCCTTCGATCCGCAGACGCTGGTTGGAGAATGGGCCGGGGAATTTTCTGGCATGAAGGCCGGCAAGGGGAGATATTACCTGACGATCGAGAAGGTCGACGGCGACCGGGTTCACGTGCGCATCGAGCGGCCGGATCTCAAGGAACCCGCGGCCCCGAAGAACGCCCGCTCCGTCGGGACTCTCAATGGAAACGTTCTCAGCTACACGGCGCCGCTCGTGCCCCCGACGCAGCTCACGATCGATGGAGACCGGATGTCCGGCAGCATGCAAGGCCGCGACGGCCTCAAGATCGAGCTGAGAAAGACGAAGTAGTCCGTTTGTAGTACTCACCGTTCCTGGTCGTCGCCCGCCGGCTGGAGCGGCTCGATCCGGCGCGCGCCGACCCAGCGTTCGGCGTACCACGCTTCGTCGAGGCCCGCGACGGCCACGCGTTTGCCCGTCTGACGGGCGTGGATGAAGCGGCCGTCGCCGATGTAGATCCCGTTGTGGCGCAGGCGATCGAAGAAGACGATGTCCCCCGGCTGGAGATCCTCGCGCGCCACCGGCGCGCCGAGCTCATACTGCTTCGCGGCGTTGTGGGGAAGATCGACTCCGACCTGTGCGTACACGTACCGGACCAGCCCCGAGCAGTCGAAGCCGGACGGACTCGAGCCGCCCCATCGATAGGGAGCGCCGACATGCTTTCGAGCGATCTCGACGATGCCGGAGCTGGTTCGCGGCGATGTCGCTACCTCCGGCGTGCCGAGATCGGCGGGGCGCTCCGGCACGCTCGCGCAGCCGGCGAGGACGAGCGAGACACCGAGTCGCACGAGACACGGCCTGACACTCGACACCGCGCAACCTCGTTGGGCTCGGTAATCGAGCCCTCGTCGGCGCCGGCCCAGCGGCCGGGGATGCTACGGGCTAGAGCGTAACGGCGCTATCGGCGCCGAGCGGAAGCGCGATCGTTCGGCTCAGGCCCGGCACCAGCTCATCGTAAACCTCGACGAGGGCCCGTGCCACCGAGGGCCACGCGTAGCTCTGCGCCCAGCGGGTGGCGTGCCGGCCGAGCGAGCGCCGGCGCGGCGCGTCGGCGAGGAGCGACGCGATCGCCGCGGCAAGGGCGGCATCGTCCCGCGGCGGCACCAGGATGCCGGTGATGCCGCTCTGGATGGTCGTGGCGAGACCGCCGACTCTCGACGCCACCACCGTGGCGCCGCACGCCATGGCCTCGAGCGCCGCCATCCCGAACGTCTCGTGATGCGATGGGACCAGACACAGATCGGCCGCGCGATAGTAGTCCGGTAGGGCCGACTGGAGCTTGGGGCCCTGGAAGTCGACCCACGCGCCCACGCCGAGTGTGTCGGCCAGCGCGCGCAGGCGCGTCCGCTCGTCGTCGCGTCCCTCGTCGCGGTCGCCGCCCACGATGACCAGGCGCACGTCGGCACGCGCGAGCCCGTCGGCCTTCAGGCGTGCCAGGGCCTGCAGGAGCACCTCCAGCCCCTTGACGGGCGCGGGGCGGCCGACGAAGAGCAGGACCCACTCGGCGTCGAGACCCAGGCGCGCGCGCGCCGCCGCCGAGCTGCCGGGGCTGAAGAGGTCGACGTCGACCCCGCAGGGAATGGTGCGGACCCTGTCGTCGGCCGCGCCGCAGTACCACGCGAGCTCGGCGCGCTCCAGCGACGTTGCCGCCACGATGCGATCGGCGCGCCCGGCAACCGTGGCTTCGGCATCCAGCCTTACGTGGGGAACCCATTCGCCCGGGTCGTCCGCCAGGGCGTTCTTGACGACGCCGAGCGTGTGAAACATCTGGACGACCGGAGTCCTGCCCCAGCGTCGGGCGAGCTCGACGGCCACCAGCCCCGACAGCCAGTAGTGACCGTGAAGAAGCGCGTAGCCGCCGGGGGTCCGGCGCTGGAACGCCTCCACGCCGTCGATGAACGCGGCGAGCTCGGCCACGATCTCGACCGTCGGCATCGGTCGTTGCGGGCCGGCCTCGATGTGCACCACGCGGGCGCCGGGGCCCAGCGGGACGACCTCGGGAACGCCGGGGGTCTGGCTGCGCGTGAAGACGTCGACGGCGAGCCCCAGCCGACCGAGATGCCGCGCCACTTCCCGGACGTAGACGTTCATGCCGCCCGTCTCCTTGCCGCCGAGGGCCGCGAGGGGACAGGTGTGCACGGAGATCAGGCCGATCCGCGGCGGGCGCATGCTCAGAGGCTCGCCACCGTCGTCGCGGCGGCTTCGCGCAGGCGCTCGAGCACCGAGAGCAGCGCGATCGAATCGGCGCAGGACCGGCGCGGCGCGGCCTCGCCGCGCACGACGGCGTGGAAGTGATCGAGCATCAGGCGGTAGGGGTCCGCTCCGCGGGCGACGATCTCTTCGAGCCGCCCGCTCCGGTGACGGAGCGTGATCGTCACATCGTCAGGTCCGGGTGTGTACGCGCGATCGACGAGCACCGCCGCCTCGGTCCCGACGATCTCCAGAAACTGCCGCTCGGGGGCGTCGAAGGAGCACTCGATCGCGGCCGTGAACCCATCGCCCCAGTCGAGCCAGCCCGAGAACGAGGCGTCCACACCCGATTTCGTCATTGACGCCGCTGCCTCGACGCGCGCGGGCAGCCGGCCCGCCGCGGCGAGGAGCGGCGCAATACAGTAGATACCGACGTCGAGCAGCGCGCCGCCGCCCATGTCCGGTCGCCAGCGATAGTCGTCGCGGCGATCGAGCGTGCCGGTGAACGCGGCCCGGGCGAAGCGCAGGGCGCCGAGGCGGCCCGAGGCGACGAGCGCCGCGATCGCTTCGGCTCGCGGGTGAAACGGCGTCATGTACGCCTCGAGCAGCGTCACGCCGGCCGCGGCACACGCCGAGGCCATTGCCTCCGCGTCGGCCACACTCGGCGCCAGGGGCTTCTCGCAGAGCACGTGCTTGCCGGCCCCGGCGGCCCGCTCGACCCACTCACGGTGCAGGCTGTTCGGCAGGGGGATGTAGACGGCCTCGACCTCGGGGTCGTCGAGCAGGTTGGCGTAGGAAGAATGAAAGCGCGCCGCCCCGAAGCGGCCGCCGTCGGTCGCGCGCTCGCTCGCCGCGGCGACGAGCCGCGCGCGGGCGCTGGCGCGCATCGCCGGCAGCACGGCTTTCTGCGCGACCTGTGACGTGACGCCGAGCACGCCCCAGCCCATCGCCGGAGAGGCCACCGGCGCGTCAGCTCCCGTCGGCGTCGAGCGCCACCGCCGCGCCGCCCCGGGTGCTCGATCGCTGGGCGGCCTCGAGGACGGCGATGACCCGGCGCACCGACGCCGGCGTGACGGCAAGCGGCTCGCCGAGGTGCAGATGGTCGGCGAGATTTCGATGGAACGCGTACGGCTGCTCGAGCGCCGGCGGCAGCCGCGTCTCGCTGATTCCGTAGCCGCTCTCGTACCGCGCGAGCACCAGCTCGGCGGGCGCTTCGGCGTGATGCGCCTGCGTGGCCACGTAGCCGCGGCCCGGCTCGATGGCCTCGAGCGTGATGGTGCGGTACGTGCCCACGAGCGTTCCGGCGGTGCCCTGCACGTAGAACTTCGGCCGGCGCACGGCGGCGATGTCGGATTGCAGAAACTCGGCCTCGCGGCCGTCGGACCACGTCATGCGGACGCGAATCTGGTCGTGGTTGGTGACGTCGTGCCAGACGCGCTTGTGCCCGTGCGCCTGCACGAGCCGCGGCACGCCGCCGAGGAGCTGGAGCACCCAGTCGACGTGGTGGGAGCCCCAGTCATATCCGGCGCCGCCGGAGACCGCGGTGTCGGAGTGCCACGTCCGGCACGGATGCGCGTAGCCGCCCACGAACGTCTCGACGTTGAAGATCTCGCCGAGGAGCCCGGCGTTGACGGCGCGCCGGAGCGCCACGAAGTCGGGGTCCCATCTCCGGTTCTGGTGGACGGTCAGCATGCGCCGGCTCGCCGTCGCCGTCCCGATGATCTGATCGGCCTCGGCCACGGTCAGACAGAGCGGCTTCTCGCAGGCCACGTGCTTGCCCGCGCGCAGGAGCGCCAGCGTGAGCGTGACGTGGTGAGCGGGCGGCGTCGCCACCAGCGCCACCTCGACGTCATCGTCGTTGACCAGATCGCTCACCGACGCGTAGGCCCGCACGCCGGGGAAGTCGGTCTCCGCCGCCTTGCGCCGCTCGACGTTCGGGTCGACGACGGCGACGAGCTCGAGCCCGTCGGTTCGCGTCACCCCGAGGCCGTGGTGGTAGCCCATGCCTCCGAGCGGGCCGTAGCCCACGATGCCGACGCCGATGTTGCGCCCGCAGCAGTGCAGGTCGGGGCGCAGCGCGCGCGCGAGCAGCTGGACGATCTCCGGCGTGCGAAGGGCGGTGTCCGAGTTCCCCAGGCCGCACGCGACCACACGGCCGGCCCCGCGCGACGTCTCCACGACGGCGGCGAGGTCGTGCAGCGCGACGCTCACGTCGACGATCACCTGGCCGTCCGCGAGCGGGATGAGGGGCACGAAGCCGTCGACCACGGCGAACTCGCGCGGGACGCGGGCGGAGATGTGGGAGTGCGCGTCGGTGACCCGCGCGTAGTACTCGCCCGGAGGCGGCTCCGGGCCGGCGATCACCCCCAGCAGATCGGCCCAGAACCCGTCGCGCTCGGCCGGCGCGGCGCCGATCGCCACCAGCGCCGCCCCGCGCTCCACGGCCGAACGGATCGCCCCGAGGAACGCGAGCGGCCGGGCCGGCTGTGGACCATCGACGATGATCGCGTCGTGCTCGCTGACGGCCGGCGCGAGCTCACCCGCGCCCAGGACCTGGAGCTCGCCCAGACCTTCCGTCAGGGCGCGGAGGGTCGCGCGGCGACTCTCCGTGAGACGCGGCGAGAGGACGAGAATGCGCATGGCACCGGCCTAGAAGTGCATCACCTCGGCCGCGTGCTCGTAGACGTCCTGGATGCGGCCGTGCGAGATCGCCGCGGCCTGCACGGCCGAGACCAGATGACGCCAGCGCAGCGACGGACGGGTCGCGTAGAACTCCTCGTAC
>WNFK01167874.1_pt1 | contig 22350 bp, 20 predicted proteins | sample 5400281 | NCBI WGS metagenome assembly WNFK01 (sample SAMN13153350, study PRJNA577476) | soil metagenome | isolation source: 20 cm soil on Douglas fir-dominated hillslope | place: USA:California | collected 2013-09-17
CCCACGGTGATGCGGGCTTCGGGCAGCGCCTGCGCGTCCACCCGAGCGACCACACGCGGGACGGAGGGCAAGCCGGCGATCAGAACGAGAGCGCCGTCGGCGGCCACGGCGAGCAGATCATCCCAGGACTTGCCCTCGAGGGTCACGGGCACGGGAAAGGTCAGCCGCGAGAGCGCGCTGCCCACGTCGTAGTTTCGGAGCGCACCGTTGCTCCACACGAGGAGGCGGCCGGCCGGGGAGACGGCCACCACCGCCCGGCGCCCTTCGCCGAGCGCGGCCACGGCGGGTGGACCGTCCGCGCTCGCCACTTCTCCGTAGCGCCCGAGGACCTGGAGCTCGGTCTGGCTGATCTCGAAGATCCACAGGGTTCCGCTCGCGTCGATGGCGGCCAGCCGCCGCGGAGGCAGCGAGACGATCCATCGCACCGGCACCTCGGTCGGCAGCGAGAGGACAACCAGTCGTGGGAAGGTTCCGTGGCCGCCCACCACGCGATTGGCGCCGGCGGCACCGTAGGTCAGCGGTCCGGCCCAGGCGGAGCCGCCGAGAACCGCGGCGGCGATGGCGGCCCCGCAGAGTCGCGCGAGCGCGCTCCTAGCGGCCGTGGAAAACCACCGGCTGCTTCTTGGCGAAGGCCGCGACCCCATTCTTGAAGTCCTCGGTGTGACCACTCGCGGCAATCGCCTGCGCCTCCAGCTCCATCTGCGTCTCGAGGCTCTCCTGCGTCGACTGATGAAAGAGCGCCTTGGCCCGACCGAAGGCCAGGGTCGGCCCCTGGGCCAGCTCCCGGGCGAGGGCGGCCACCGCCCCGGGAAATTCCGCGTCGGCATGCACCCGGTTGACCAGCCCCCACTCCATGGCCTCGCGGGATGAGAGCACGCGGTTGGTGTAGTGCAGCTCGAGAGCCCGGCGCAGCCCGATCATGCGCGGGAGGAAATACGACGAGGAGCCGTCCGGCGACGCGGCGATCTTCGAGTACGCCATGGTGAACTTCGCCGACTCGGCGGCCACCACGAGGTCACCCGCCAGGGCGAGGCTCATGCCTCCGCCTGCCGCCACACCGTTGACGGCCATGATCACCGGCTTGACCGTCCGCGCCAGACGCGACACCGCGCCATGGAGATACGTGGTCAGCTCCTTGATCACCACCCCGATGCGGTCGGCGTTGTCGTTGAAGTCCTTGACATCGCCCCCCGCACAGAAGGCCTTGCCCGCGCCCGTGACCACGATGCAGCGCACGGCGCGGTCCTCGTCGGCTTCGAGGGTGGCGTGGAAGAGATCACCGCCCAGGGCGAGGTTCAAGGCATTGTAGGCTTCGGGACGGTTGAGCGTGATGGTGGCCACCCCGTCCTTGACCTCATAGCGGATTGTCTCGTAGCCCATAGCGGTCTCCTTTGAGCGTGCTGGTGACGCCAACTGCGGCGGCGGCGCCCGATCGACCTTAGCGACGGTCGCCGATGCGGTGGAGCTTGAGAAGGTTGGTGGTGCCCGTGACCCACATCGGCGCGCCCGAGATGATCACGATCACGTCGCCGTTACGCACGGTGCCGTCGCCGAGCAGGGTCGCCTCCACCTCGTGCACCATCTCGTCCGTGGTCTCCACCTTCCGGATCAGACGAGAGCTCACGCCCCAGTAGAGTCCGAGGCGGCGCTGCACCTCGGGAAACGGGGTGAGCGCCACCACCGGGACATCGGGGCGCTCCGAGGAGATGAGGCGCGCGCTGAAGCCCGACTGGGTGAAGGCCACGATGGCCTTGGCGTGCAGCACCTGGGCGGCCCGGCAGGCCGCCTCCGCCACCGCCTCGGGGAAGCCGTAGGCCTCCGGCCGCGAGGGCAGCACGGAGGCCCGCTGGAACTCCCGCTCCGCGCGGGCGGCCACCCGCGACATCACCTCCACCGCCGCCACCGGGTGCTGGCCCGACGCCGTCTCGGCGGAGAGCATGACGGCATCCGCGCCCGCGAAGATGGCGGTGGCGACGTCGCTCACCTCCGCGCGCGTGGGCCTCAGATACGTCACCATCGACTCCAGCATCTGGGTCGCCACGATGACCGGTACCTTCGCCACGCGGGCCTGCCGGATCACGTCGCGCTGGATGATGGGCACCTCTTCGATGGGCACCTCGACGCCCAGGTCGCCCCGGGCCACCATCACCGCGTCCACGAGCGCGAGGATACCGGGCAGGTTGGCCACGATCTCCGCACGCTCGAGCTTGGCGATGATGGGCAGGCTTGCCCGCTGATCGAGGAGGAACTTGCGCACTTCTTGGATGTCGGAGGCCGAGCGCACGAAGGACACCGCGACATAGTCCACGCCGTGCTCGATACCGAAGCGGAGATCTTGCTTGTCCTTGGCGGTGAGGCAGGACAGCGGCAGGGGCAGCCCGGGGAGGGCCACGCCCTTGTGGTCGGAGACCACGCCACCCGCGGTCACGCGGCAGCGCGCTTCGCCCGGCCCGACCGACTGGACGGCGAGCTGGATGGTCCCGTCGTCCATCCAGATCTGGTCGCCGGGCTTGAGCGCGGCGAAGAGCTCCGGGTGGTCGAGGGAGGCGCCGGCCGACGTGCCCTCCACGGGCTCGGCGGTGAGCGTGAAGGACTCGCCCGTCATGAGCATGGCGCGCCCGCCCACGAAGTTGCCGAGCCTGATCTTGGGTCCTTGCAGATCCTGGATGATGGTGACGGGATGCCCCCACTCGCTCTCGCCCTCGCGAATCGCCCGGATGACCGCGGCGTGCTCCACGTGCGTGCCGTGGGAGAAGTTCAGCCGGGCCACGTCCATGCCCGCGTGCACCATCTTCCTGAGGGTGCCCTCGTCGCGGCTGGCTGGTCCGATGGTGCAGACGATGCGTGTTCGTCTCATGCGATCACCTTGGCGAGGATCTGCCCCGTGTAGGATTTGGAGGCCTGCCGGACCATCTCCTCCGGGCTGCCCGCGGCCACCACTCTTCCGCCGTCATTGCCGCCTTCGGGCCCGAGGTCGATGATCCAGTCCGCCGTTTTGATGACATCCACGTTGTGCTCGATGATGACCACGGTATTCCCCTGGTCTACGAGCTGATTCAGCACTTCGAGCAGCCGCCGGATGTCCGCGAAGTGCAGGCCGGTGGTGGGCTCGTCGAGGATGTAGAGCGTTCGCCCGGTGGCCCGCCGCGAGAGCTCGGTGGCGAGCTTCACGCGCTGGGCCTCGCCCCCGGAGAGCGTGGTCGCCGACTGGCCGAGGCGGATGTAGTCGAGTCCCACGTCGTGCAAGGTCTGGAGCTTCTGCTTGATGGCGGGCACGGGCTCGAAGAAGCCGAGGGCCTCCGCCACCGTCATGTCGAGGATCTCCGCGATGTTCCGGAGGTAGACGTCGGGGAGGAAGTGCATCTCGATCTTGACGAGGCCGTCGCCCTGGCACGCCTCGCAGCGCCCGCCCTTGACGTTGAACGAGAAGCGTCCCGGCTGGTAGCCGCGCATCCGTGCGTCCGACGTCCGGGCGAGCAGCGTTCGGATCAGCGTGAACACGCCGGTGTAGGTGGCGGGGTTGGAGCGCGGGGTGCGGCCGATGGGCGACTGGTCGATGTCGATGACCTTGTCCAGATGCTGGGCGCCCTCGATGCGATCGTGCGCCCCCGGACGCTCCTGCGCCCGGTGAAGCATCTGGGCGAGCGCGCGATACAGGATGTCGTTGACGAGGGTGGACTTGCCCGAGCCCGACACCCCCGTCACCGCGGTGAAGGTGCCGAGGGGGATTTTCGCCGCCATGCCCTTGAGATTGTGCTCGCGCGGATTGTGGATGGTGATGTGCTTGCCGTTGGGCGAGCGGCGCTGCGTCGGCACAGCGATCTGTTCCACCCCCGAGAGGAACTTCCCCGTGAGCGAGGCGGGATGAGCCGCGATTTCCTCCGGCGTCCCCACCGCCACCAGATGACCGCCCAGCTCCCCCGCCCCCGGCCCCAGATCCACCACGAAGTCGGCGGCGCGGATGGTCTCCTCGTCGTGCTCCACCACGAGGACGGTGTTGCCGAGGTCGCGCAGGCGCTTGAGGGTGTCGAGGAGGCGGCTGTTGTCCCGCTGATGGAGGCCGATGCTGGGCTCGTCCAGGATGTAGAGCACGCCCACCAGGCTCGACCCGATCTGGGTGGCCAAGCGTATGCGCTGCCCCTCGCCCCCCGAGAGCGTGGCCGCGGCCCGGTCGAGGGTGAGGTACTCGAGCCCCACGTGGGCGAGGAAGCCCAGGCGCTCGCGGATCTCCTTGAGCACGCGGCGGGCGATCTGGGCGTCCCGCTCCGACAGGGTGAGGGTATCGAAGAACTGCCGCGCGGACTTGATGGAGAAGCGGACGACATCGGAGATGGAGCGCCCCGCGATCTTCACGGCCAGCGTCTCCGGCCGGAGCCGCGAGCCCTGGCAGGCGGGACAGTCCCGGAGCGCCATGAAGTGCTCGAGCTCCTGTCTCACCTCGGGCGAAAGCGTCTCCTTGTAGCGCCGCTCGAGGATTTTCACCGCGCCCTCGAAGCCATCGCCCGGCTCGCCGTGCATGATGATATCCCGCGTCTTCTTCGCGAGCTTCCCCCACGGCGTGACGAGATCGAACTTGTAGCGGCGCGCGAGGACCCCCAGGGTCTGCTTGAACGTGGCTCCGCCCGTTCCCGCCCACGGAGCGAGCGCGCCATCCTTGAGCGATCGCGCGGGGTTGGGCGCGACCAGGTCCGGATCGATCTCTTCCCGCGTCCCGATGCCCCCGCACTCCGGGCAGGCCCCATAGGGGTTGTTGAAGGAGAACATGCGCGGCGACACCTCGGGAAAGGAGATGCCGCAGGCCGCGCAGGCGAGGCGCTCCGAGAAGACGTACGACGGCCCCTCCGCCACCTCCACCTGCACCACGCCCTCGGCCAGGCGCAGCGCCGTCTCGAGCGAGTCGTTGAGCCGGGAGCCCAGGGTGTCGCGAATGACCAGCCGGTCCACCACCACCTCGATGGTGTGCTTCTTGGTCTTGGCGAGCTCGATGTCCTCGGCCAGCTCCTTGAACTCGCCATTCACCCTCACCCGAACGTAGCCCTGGCGGCGCAGATCGAAGAAGAGCTTGCGGTCCTCGCCCTTGCGCCCGCGCACCACGGGGGCGAGCACGATGATCCGGCTGCCCGCGGGGAGGGCCATGACCCTGTCCACCATCTGCTGCACGGTCTGCGCGGAGATGACCACGCCGCAGCTCGGGCAATGGGGCACGCCGATCCGCGCGAAGAGCACGCGCAGGTAGTCGTAGATCTCGGTCACCGTGCCCACTGTCGAGCGCGGGTTCTTCGACGTCGTCTTCTGCTCGATGGAGATGGCGGGCGACAGCCCCTCGATGGAGTCGACGTCGGGCTTCTCCATCTGCTCGAGGAATTGCCGCGCGTAGGCGGACAGCGATTCGACGTAGCGCCGCTGGCCTTCGGCGTAGATGGTGTCGAAGGCAAGCGACGACTTGCCCGAGCCGGAGAGACCGGTGAGGACCACGAGCTGGTCCCGGGGAATCTCGAGGTCTATGGACTTGAGGTTGTGCTCGCGAGCGCCGCGGATGACGATCCGATCATTGGCCATCGAGCCCCATTCTAGCTCTTGCGCGGGCGGCGGGCGAGCCCGAGCACGAGCGCGGCCGCGGGCGCGGCCACCACGGCCGGATAGGCCAGCGGCAATCCCGCCCAGCTCTCCGAGACATTCGTCCACTGCCCGGCCACGGCGAGCGCGGCGAAGGTGACGAGCCCGACCAGGCCCGCCCACGTTCCCCACGGCCCACGGCCTGCCCCTGGCGGCCAGAGCACCACAGGCTGGCCAGCGCGGCGCCGCCCAGAATAGCCGACCAGAGACCGAGGTCGTGGCCGATCTCGCCGTCCCCCGTGACGTCCAGCGCGCCGATGCGCGCGCGCAGCGCCGTGCTCGAGGCGAGGAAGCTCGCGAGCGCGGCCAGAGGCAGCAGCGCGGACACCACGCCTTCCACGCCGGGTCTGCCTCTCAGGGTGGGCGGCCACGCCAGACGCTCGATCGCAACCCCGCCGAGGAACAGGTCGGGAGATCCCAGCGCGCAGTACACGGCCCACACGACTCCCCAGGCGAACACGCCGATCAGCGCCGCTCCCGTGACGGCCATCTCCCGGCGGGTTACCCGCCCCGCGATGCCGAAGCCAAGGAGCGCCAGCGCGCCCCCGCACAGGGTGAGGAGCAGGCCCCAGCGCCTCGACGAGTCCCCTCGCCGGCCATCGGCCCACGAGATGCCCGAGGACGGCGCGCCAGGCACGGTCTTGCCAACCTCGAAGCGGAGCCTCGCCCCCGGCGGCCAGCGCAGCTCATCACCGGGGCGAAGCGTCACCGAATCACCCGGCCGCAGGTCCCAATCGCTTTCCGTCACGCGCGCGCCGTCGACGGCACGGACATGGAGCTGCGCCGGCCCGGCCGCCGTCACCCGGTGTTCTTCTTCGAAGACGAGCGTGCCCGGCCCGCGCCCCGCTCGAAGCTCGCGCCCCGGACTGGCCCACGGGCTCGAGGCGGGGAGCCTGAAGGCAGGTAGCGAAGCCACTCGCTCCCAGGCGGCCAGCGGGCCCATGCGGGCGCCGCCGGCCAGGGCCAGCATCGGCACGACGAGGCCGCAACCGGCCACGAGAAGCAGCACGGGCACCAGCCGCCCCGACCGGCGCCACACGAGGAGGATCCAGGCGCCCCCGGCGGCGACGGCGATGCCCTGCCATCGGGCAGCCCCGAGCCATGCCGCGACGTCGCCCGCGAGGACGAGATTCGCCCAGAAGAGAATCCCCACCACAAGGAGGAGGGCGAGCACGGGGAAGAGCGCGTCGCCCGTTGAAGCGGGCGGCGCCACCCCGCCGGCCACGGCCAAGGCAAGGAGTGGGGCCACGAGGAGCACCAGCCCGATCCACAGCCCATCGGGCCCGCTCTCGAGGACGAGGGCGGGCAGGGCGAGCCATGCGGCCGGAGTGAGCCAGATGGCGAGAGTGCGCGCGGCGAAGGTCAACGGTGGAGGACGACCGCCACGAGCCACGCGAGGGCGGGGGCGGCGACGGCACCATACCACCAGAGCAGCGACAGTCCGGCGAGGCGAATGCTTCCGATTTCCGAGGGGAGAAGCGCGATGAGCGGGAATCCGGCGAGCAGCACGAGGAGGAAGACGGGGCGCGCGAGTCTCACAACGGCCGCATCATAGCAAATCGGGGTAAAATGACGGAGGCTCTCAACTCGAGTACAGGAGAACACATGTCCGAGCGGATTCAGCGCGTCATGGTCATCACTGCTCATCCCGACGATTCGGAGTTCGGCGCGGGCGGCACCATCGCCAAGCTCACCCGGGAAGGCAAGATCGTCACCTACTGCGTCCTCACCAACGGCAATAAGGGCTCGAGCGACCGCACCATGACCCCGGAGCGGCTGGCCCAGATTCGCGAGGAGGAGCAGAAGAATGCCGCGCGGGTGCTCGGGGTGGATACCGTGGACTTCCTCGGCTTCCCCGACGGCGAGCTCGAGGACACGCGTGAGTCGCGCATGGCCGTGTCGGCGGCCATCCGGCGTCATCGGCCCGATCTCGTCATCTGTCAGAATCCCCACCGCACGAAGAATCTCGGCGCCTCGCACCGGGACCATCGCACGGCCGCGGGCATAGCCATCGACTGCGTGTATCCGCTGGCCCGCGACCACATGGCGTTTCCCGAGCTGATGGCGCAGGGCCTCGAGCCGCACAAGGTCAAAGAGGTCCACCTGATGTGGTGGGATGCGCCCGAGGTCGTCGTGGACATCTCGGAGACCATCGATCTCAAGATCAAGGCGCTCCAGTGTCATGCCAGCCAGTTCAAGGATTTTCCCTCGGTGGAAAAGCGGGTGCGCGACCGGAATGCCGAGCTGGGCAAGCCGCACAGCCTTCCCTACGCGGAGACCTTCGACCGGATCGTCCTCGAGCGCTAGCCCGCTCCACGCCGGCCGCGTGTGAACCCTCATCGCGGAGGAGCCCCCTGATGGCTGAATCGGCGACGACGCTGGTGGACCTGATGAGCCGGAGGGTGTCGGCCGATCCGGACACACCCTACTTTCACCTCTACGACGAGACGGTGACGTACGGCGATCTCTGGCGAGAGAGCGCGCGCTACGCCGCGGGCCTACACAAGGCGGGCGTGGAGCGCGGCGACAAGGTCTGTCTTATCTATCCGACCTGCAAGGAGGTCTTCTTCACGTTCTTCGCCGCCCTGCGCCTCGGCGCGGTTCCCGTCCCTCTCTATCCGACCCTGGGCGTCGAGGCCACCGCCAATGTCTTTCGCGACTCCGAGGCCAAGGTCGTCACCACCATCGGCTGGTTCCGCAAAGGCGTGGAGGAGAGCCAGGCTGACGTGTCCACCATGCGCCACGTGCTCGAGCCTCAGGACCTCGAGGCGGACGCCCCCCTGCCTGCCTTCCCCACCGCCTCCGATGCCGACACCGCCTTCATCCAGTACACCTCGGGGAGCACGGGCAGCCCCCGCGGCGTGGTGCTGAGCCATGCCAACGTCACGCAGACGGTGGCCTTCATGGCCGAAGCGGCCCAGCTCACGCGCGAGGACGTGGTCGTCTCGTGGCTGCCCCTCTACCACGACATGGGGCTGATCGGCTGCGCCTTCACCCCGCCTTCCATCGGCTCGCCGCTGTGGCTCCTGCCCCCCGATCTCAAGAACCCCCGCACCTGGCTCGAGCTGGTGACGCGCGTCAAGGCAACCTTCACCGTTTCGCCCGACTTCGGCTTCAGGAATTGCGTGAGGAATATCGGCGACACCTCGGGCATCGATCTCTCGTCCCTCAAGCAGGCGCTCTCCGGCGCCGAGCCGGTCCGTCTCAGCACCATCGAGGCCTTCGAGAAGAAGTTCAACGTCTCCAACCTGATCACCCCCTGCTACGGTCTCGCCGAGGCAACGCTGGCCGTGGCGATCTGGCCGCGCAAGACTCCGCTCAGACTCGATACCTCGGGCAAGTTTCTCTCCGTCGGACCACCGTGCAAGGGCGTCTCGGTGCGCATCGTGGACGAGGCGGGACTGGTCGGCCGGGGGGTGGAGGGGGAGATCTGCGTGAAGAGCCCCGGAGTCATGCAGGGCTACCACAAGAACCCCGAGGCGACGCAGCGCGTTCTCTCAGCGGACGGATGGCTGCGCACGGGTGATCTGGGCTTTCTCGATCGCGAGGGCTTCCTCTTCATCAGCGGACGGCTCAAGGACCTCATCATTCTCGGTGGCGCGAATCTCGTCCCCATCGACATCGAGGAGATCGTCGATCACGTGCCCGGCGTCCGCTACTCGGCCGCCGTGGGCATCGAGAGCGAGCGGACGGGCAGCCAGCGCCTGTACGTGGTGGCCGAGGTGCGTGAGGGCACCGACGAGATCGAGCGGCTGCGCCGCGTGGTTCGCGAGATCGTCCAGCGCGTCCACCGCGGGAGCGGCTATCGGCCGGCCCGGGTGCTCCTCGTCAAGCCCAGCACCATTCCCAAGACCTCGAGCGGGAAGATCCAGCGCTCGAGGCTCGCGCAGATGATCGCCAACGACGAGCTGGGGGACCGCATCGTCCATGCCTCCGGCGGGCACGGGAGCTAGGATGGAGTTCGGCTGCCACCTGCCTATTTTCGGTCCGGCGGCCACGCGCGCGAACCTCCTCACCTTCGCGCGCGAGATGGAGCGGCTGGGCTACGACAGCCTGTGGGCCAGCGATCACGTGATCGTCCCCTACACCATCGTGTCCCGCTACCCCTATCGGGACACGGGTGAGTTCCCCCTGCCTCCCGACTCGAACTTCCTCGAGCCGTTGACCGCGCTGGGCATGGTCGCGGGCGTCACGGAGCGGGCGCGACTCGGCACCACCGTGCTCGTCCTGCCCCACCGTCACCCCGTGCTGGCCGCCAAGGCGCTCGCCACCCTCGACCATCTGTCGAACGGCCGCGTCATCCTGGGAGCAGGGGTGGGCTGGATGCGCGAGGAGATCGAGCTCCTCGGCGCGCCCTTCGACGAGCGCGGCGCCTGGTCAGATGAAGCCATCCGGGTCATGCGGGCCTGCTGGCGGGATGAGCGCACGCGCTTCCAGGGGCGCTTCTTCAATTTCGCGGACGTCGGATGCTTCCCCAAGCCGGTGCGCGGCGACATTCCCATCTGGATGGGCGGCCACGCCAAGCCCGCGCTGCGACGCATCGTCGCCCTCGCCGACGGCTGGCACGCGGCCTTTCCCACCGCGGAGGGCCTCGAAGCGGGCCTGCGCGAGCTGCGGGCGGAGTGCGCCGCCCAGAAGCGGCGCTTCGAAGAGCTGACCATCACGCTCCGCGCCGGCCTCGCCCTCCGCACGAGCCCGGGCGGCGCGGGGCGGCGCGCGCTTCAGGGCACGCCGGACGAGATCCTGGAAGATCTCCGCCGGTTCAAGGCGCTCGGGGTGAGCCACGTTCTCATGGAGCCGAGCCACCGCGAGACCGACCGCATGATTCGCACCTTCGAGACCTTCGCCCGCGAGATCAGACCTCGCGTCTAGCTTCGCCGCCCGTGGGCAACATCCAGCAGAGCCGCTCGCTCTGGCGCGCCCGGTCTGAAGCCAGCCACCCACTCACGGACGGCGCGTGACCATTCCGGCCATGCTGTGGCGGAGGCTCGACCAGCCGGGGCACGACTCCGCGCGCCTCCTCTTCCACGACGCCCAGTGGCATCTGGCCGGTACGGCGGTGTTCGTGGAATCAGAGCAGCCGTGCCGGCTCGACTATCGTGTGGTCTGCGATGCCTCGTGGCGGGCCTTGGCGGCGTCGGTGGCGGGGTGGCTGGGCCACCGGGCCATCAGCATCGAGCTGCGCGCCGATGGGGCCGGCCGCTGGCAGCTCAACGATGCGGACTGCCCCACCGTGGCGGGATGCCTCGATGTGGATCTCTCCTTCACGCCGGCCACCAACCTGCTGCCGATCCGGCGGCTCGCTCTTCCCATAGGAGAGCAGGCCGCCGTGCGCTCGGCCTGGCTCACCTTCCCCGCTCTGACCCTGGAGCCGCTCGATCAGCTATACCGCCGTACCCACGTCACGACCTACGCCTACGAGAGCAACGGCGGTAGCTTCTCCACCGAGCTCGAGGTGAACGGTGACGGCTTCGTCACCTTCTATCCGAACCTGTGGGAAGCCGAGGCCGCGACGGTGTCCTAGCTTTCTCTAGCGCGCGTTGTGGAAGATGACGCCCAGGGTGTAGCGCTCGCCTGAGAGCAGACGGCTCACCCCGTGGCGCATGTTGGCGCGGTAGTGGCCGCGCGCGCTCGCCACCGGCCGGTGACGGGTGGTGAAGATGACCGCCTCGCCCTGCTCGAGATGGACGACGCTGCCGCGCGACTGGGCCCGCGGCCGCTGCTCGACGAGCAGGAACTCGCCGCCCTCGAAATCCTTGCCCGGCTCGCTCAGGAGCACGGTGAGCTGGATGGGAAAGACCACATCGCCGTAGAGGTCCTGGTGGAGGCAGTTGTAGCCCCCCGCTTCGTAGCGCAGGAGCAGCGGCGTGGGCTTGGTCTGGCCGCGGCGCGCGCACAGGGCGAGCAGCCCGCGGACGTCCGCGGGATGGCGCACCCGCGTCTTGAGCGCGCTCTCCCAGCGATTTGCCACGGAGGCGAGGGGCAGGTACGCGTGCTCGCGCATCTCGCCGACGAGGTCTGGGAGGGGATCGGCGAAGTATTTGTACTCCCCCACGCCGAAGCGAAAGCGCGCCATGTCCACCCGGCTCCGGAAGCGGGCCTCGGCATCGAAGAGGCCACGGAGCTCCGCGCATTCCGCAGGCCTGAGGAGAGCGGGCGTTCGCGCGTATCCCCATTCATCGAGCGAGGCGCCGATTCCCTCCCAGTCGAGCCTGGCCAGCCGGTCGGCAATGGGAGCGCTCATGCCGCCTGAGGCTTGCAGACCTTGCACGGCCGGTACCCAATGGAGCGCGCGTCGTCCACCGAAGCGAACACCACGCGATTGTCCGGACGCATGTGGCGGCCATGGACGCAGCCGACCCGGCACACGATGTGGGTGCTCGTGCACCCCTCGTAGACGGGGGTGATCCGCTCAAGCGACAGGAGCCTGCTCTTCACGTCCGTGCCGAAGAGATAGCCGCCGAGCCCGCCGCCCGTCTGGAGCACCCGATGGCAGGGCACGATGAAGGGCACGGGATTTCTCCCGAGAGCGGTGCCCACGGCCCGGACCGCGCGCGGATGCCCGATGCGCTGGGCGACCCAGGCGTAGGGGCGCACCTCGCCGAAGGGAATGTCGCGGGCGGCCGCGAGGACCTTCTTCTGGAACTCCGGCGCCTCCGTGAGATCCACGGGCACCGAGAAGAATGCCCGCTTCCCCTCGAAGTACTCGGAGAGCTCCTCGCGCGCCCGCTCCGCGAGGCGACGAGCGGCGGCGTTCGCCGGCTTGTCAAGGCGCTCCGCCCGGATCAGGGAGACCCCGTGCGATGTGGCCTGAATGGAGATCCTGTCGAGGAGCCGGCTGCTCTGCCGCGCCGACTCACGCGCCGCCGCGAGCACCTGCTTGGCCAGATCTCCCGCTTCCGCATCGGGCGCGAAGTACCGCGTAAGCATGTCGTCCACGCTATCCTTCTTCATGCCGCCCCTCCTTTGACGAGCGCCGACTTGAGCAGGCTCTTCCCCCGCTGCAGCTGGCTCTTCACCGTGTTGATCGAAATGCCCCGGATGCGCGCGAGCTCCCCATACGAGAGCCCGTCCACGTACCGCAGGGCGAGGAGCACGCGCGCCTCGGTGGGCACGCCGCCGAGCGCGCGACGAAGATCGAGATGGGCGTCGGGTGGATCGGGACGGGCCGGGGGCTCGAGCTCGCCCGAGCGGCTCTTTCGCCGCCGCAGCTCGTCCACGCACACGTTGGTGAGGATCCGGTAGAGCCAGGTCGACACCGCCCACTCCGCGCGATAGGTGCCCGCGCTCAGGTAGCACTGGAGCAGTGCTCGCTGGACGGCATCCTCGGCATCCGCTCGCGATCCCAGGAGGCGCCGCGCGACTCCGAGCAGCCGCCCCCCGTAGCGGGCGACCAGCTCGGTGAAGGCCGCCTCGTCACCCCGGGCCACCCGTCCCATCAGCCGTCGTTCCTCGTCCATGGCAGTCACTCACAGAGATATACGCAGGGAGGCGGCGAAACGGGCGGAAGGAAAAGTGAGAGGCGGGATCGCCTACGCGCGTTCGACGCGGACCTGCGTCCCCGCCCGTACCTTCTTGAACACGGTGGCGTCACCGACGATCTTGCCAAAGACGTTGACGGGGCTGGCCGGCCGTATCTCGTTGCCCCGGCTCATCGGCGTGGGCCCAAAGAAGATGCAGAAGGCGGTGCCCGGCGGCCAGTAGCCGAGATCGCCCATGCTCACCGTCTCCGCCGGCTTCTCGAGCTTGGCTTTCACGGGAATGGAGAAGTAAATCTCGTCGCCCCAGGTCTCTCCGGCCACCCCGAGAGGGAGAGCGTCCCAGACGAGGCGCGCCGTCTCGGACTCATCGAGCACGGCGTCGGCGCTGATCGAGCCGGCGGTGATACGGATGCGTCGCGGAGCCATGGCGCTTAGTTTAGCAGGCCGCTGAAAAAGGCCCATCTGCGTTATTTGGCAACGGCATTGAGGCTCCCTCGGCCGCACGCTCAACGTACAGAGAGTACGCCTCGCGTGCGGCACGGTCGCCGCCTCGCATCTGGACCTTTTTGAGCGGCCTGCGGGTTCTTGAGCCTCCTGCGAGCCGCTTGGCATGCGACGGGCTACGGTCAACCGCCCCGGCGCTTCCGGTACGCGACGAGCCGCGCGTCGAGGCCGGCCCGGTCGGCGATGGCCGCGGATCCGGGGGCTTCGACCGACGCCGCGCCCGCGCAGGCGGCCACCGCGGCCGCTTCCCACGCATCGCCGCTCCGCTGATACTCGATGAGGAGGGTAGTCGCGAACACGTCGCCTGCCCCCGTCGGATCCACCTCGCTCGCCATGTCGGCCATCACGTGATAGGGCTCACCGTTGACGTAGAGGGTCGCGCCGCGCTGGGCGCGGGTGATGGCCCCCACCGGCACCTGATGCATCCACGTCACCGCCGTCTCCTCGGAGCCGCCCACGTCCTCTTCGCTCAGCACGAGGAGCTGGGTCCACGGCAAGACAGCCTCCGCATCCTCCCACGGCTGGGGGGCGATCAGTCCGCCTCGGCCGCGCTTGCGCATCCAGCCCTGGGGCAGCACGGCCACCGAGGCATCGTCGAAGGCGCCGTGCAGCGCGGGATCCACCTCGTTGGCCACCGGGCCGAGGACGGCCAGAGGCGCCTCGCGCCAGGCGGCGGGCAGATGCTCCGCCTCGAGGTCGACGGCGCGGGAGAGGAGGGTGAGGGTGCGCGCGGCTTTCGAGTTCCTGGAGGGCGCCTCGCCCACCCGGTACCGGGTGGTCTGCGGCGACGGGACCACCATGACCTCGATGCCGTCGGGAAAGACGTCGAGGCGGTAGTCGGGGGCGACCGCGGTGAGGAGACCCACCCGGAGGCCGAGGCGATGCGCGGTCAGGGCCGCGTAGTACGCGGAGCCGCCGGGCCTGATTCCCGACGGCGTCTCGTCGACGGTGACGTGCCCGACGGCCACGAGATCGATCATGCGGAAGGGAAGCAGAGGTCAGAGCTCCAGCTGCTTGGCGATGATCTCCTTCATGACCTCCGATGTCCCGCCCCCGATGGTCATGAGGCGGGTGTCGCGGAAGAAGCGCTCGATCGCGTACTCGCGCATGTAGCCGTAGCCGCCGTGGAGCTGTACGCAGTCGTAGGCCACCTTCTGCGCCATGTCCGCGGTGAAGAGTTTGACCATGGAGATCTCCTTGACCGCGTCGACGCCCTCGGCGAACTTGAGGCAGGCGGCATAGGTCAGGGAGCGGCCCGCCTCGACCAGGGTGGCGAGGTCGGCCAGCTTGTGGCGGATCACCTGCTTCTCCGACAGCGGCGAGCCGAAAGCCTGCCGCTCCTGCACATAGGCGATGGTGTCCTCGAGGGCGCGCTGGCAGCCCGCGATAGCATGGAGCCCGGCCACCAGCCGCTCGCGCTGGAAGACCCGCATCACCTCGTAGAATCCCACGCCTTCCCGGCCCAGGAGGTTCGCTGCGGGCACGCGCACGTCCTGGAAGGAGAGCTCGGCGGTGTCGGAGGCGCGCATGCCCATCTTGTCGAGCTTCCGGCTCACGGTGAGGCCCGGCGTGCTCCGCTCCACGAGGAACATGGAGATGCCGCGGTGCCGCTTCTTGCCCTCTTCCCCGCCCGCGGGTCCCGCGTCGAGACGGGCGGCCACGAAGTAGAGGTCGGCCATGGCCCCGTTGGTGATGAACATCTTGGTCCCGTTCAGGACGTAGTGATCGCCGTCGCGGGCCGCGCGCGTCTTGATGGCCGCCACGTCCGATCCCCCGCCCGGCTCGGTGACGGCGATGCAGGTGAGGCTCCGGCCCGCGCAGATGTCGGGCAGATACCGCTCCTTGAGGGCCTCGCTGCCCGTCCAGTAGAGGTGGGGCGAGGCCATGTCCGTATGCACGCCCACCGCCATGGCCAGCGATCCCGAGCGTGAGCGCGCCATCTCCTCGCACAGCACCATGGTGGTCGGGAAGTCGGCGCCGGCGCCCCCGTACTTCTCGTCGTACTCCACCCCGAGAAAGCCCAGCTCGCCCAGGCGCGGCCAGATGGACTTGGGGATCTGCCCCGCCTGCTCCCACTCCTCGATATGCGGCTCGACCTCCTTCTCGACGAACGAGCGCACGGTCTGCCTGAACATGTCGTGTTGTTCGCTGAAGATCTTCACGCGTCCTCCGGCTTCCCCTTCACGCTGATCGGCGTGGCCTGCTACAGCTGAGAGAACAGAAACCTGTCTCTGATTTGATAGGTGAAGAATTGCCCTTTCGAGGGCGCAGCCATCCACGCATCGTACACACTCTGCGGGACATCGTAGTAGCGATAGACAGACCTGTTGTGAAATTCAACTTCCAACGTTTCTGAGGCAGCATCGTAGCCGACTGAGCTGATACTTGATGACTCGACCAGGTGGCGTCGCATTTCGGCCAGCACCCATCATCTTAGCCCCACTTCACCTTGACGGCCTGGCGATCCACCGAGCCACCGGCGCTGCGAGGCAAGGCGTCGGTGAACTCGACGAGGTGGGGCCGCTTGAAACGGGCAATCCGTGAGGCGACGAAATCGGCGACCTGCTCGCCGGAGTGCCGACCCGCAGGGCTGACCTCCACCACCGCCTTGATCGCTTCTCCCCACCTCGCATCCGGCACTCCATACACGCACACTCCGCTCACGCCCTCCATCTGCATGATGACCGTCTCCACCTCCGCCGGATACACGTTCTCTCCGCCCGGCTTGATCAGCTCCTTCTCGGGCTTGCGCTTCACATAGTAGAGATAGCCGTCGGCGTCGAAGCGCCCCACATCTCCCGTGTGGTGCCAGCCGTTGCGAAAGGTGTGGGCGGTCACCTCGGGCTGGTCGAAGTAGCCCTGGAAGACGAGGGGACCGCGCACCACGATCTCTCCCGGGGTGCCTACGGCTACCGGGCGATCCTCGTCGTCGACGAGGGCGATCTGGCTCAGGGGCACGGGCTTCCCCGAGGCGCCGGGACGCTCGGACATGCGCTGGAGGGTGATGAATCCGCTCGTCTCCGACTGGCCGAAGCCCGTCCAGAATTGCGCCCTCGTCTTCTCGTGCAATCTCAAGATAGTCTGGGGCGAGTCGAGGCCGGACACGTGGGTGAGGCTCCGCAGCGGGCTCCCCAGCTTGTCCGCGGCGTCCAGCACGCTGGTGAGCACGGGCGGGAAGTCCGAGAGGTGGGTGACGCCGTGGCGATCGATCAGGCGCACCGCCTCCTCCGCGTCGAAGCGCGGCACGATCACGTTGGCGCCGCCCGCGTGCATATGGGCGAGGCTCAGCCCGAGCGCGGTGATGTGGAAGAGGGGCAGGGCGACGAGATAGCGGTCGGCGGCGGTGATGCCCATGGAGCCCATGGCGGTCAGGTTGGCCGCGATGACATTGGCGTGGGTGAGGACGGCACCGCGCGGCACCACGTCCACCGCCGCGGTGGAGATGGCGGCGAAAGGATCGCCGGCCGCCACGGCAGGGGCCGCGCTCTCCGCTCCGCCATAGAGCGAGTCGAAGGGCTCGAAGCCCTGGCCTCCCGAGCGCCCGAAGAGATACCAGTGGGCCACCTGCGGCTTGCTCGCGGGCCAGCCTGTCACCACAGGGAGGGTGGCCGCGTCGGCGACCATCATCTTGGGCGCGGCGCGATCGACCACGCGCGCCACTTCCTCCGCGGTGAGCCGCCAGTTGATGGGATAGGCGAGAATGCCCAGCCGCGCGCAGGCCCCGTAGAGCACGAGATACGCGGTGTCGTTCTGCGCGAGCACGCAGATGCGATCGCCCTTGCCGATGCCGAGGGCGGCCAGTCCGCCCGCCAGCCCATCCACCCGCCGCTTGAACTCCTGGAAGGACAGCGACGTGTCGCCCTGGATGACGGCGGGTGCCTCCCCGTGCAGGGAGGCGCCGCGCGCGATCATGTCGTAGACCGTGAACACCTGTTCGCTCATGCTACTGCCCGACGATGTCCTTCTTCATGCCGCCGAGCGCGCTCAGGAGCTCCTGCTGCTCCTTCGGCCCGACCTTGAACTTGTTGAGGGTCTTCACCAGATCCTCGACGGTCGCGTTCCACTCCGCTTCCGTGATGTTCATCCCCGCGTGCACCGCCTTCATGTCCCGGCCGAGGTAGGCGCAGGGTCCCCCCGTCACGTCACAGATCTGATCGGCGAGATTAGTCTGAAGCTTCGCCAGCTTCGCCGCGTCCAGGCCCTTGAAGCGCGCATTGACGCGGGGATCGGCGGCGAGATTCGCCACGAAGTCGTCCACGACCTGCTTGATGGCCTCGCGGCCGCCGAGGCGCTGGTACAGCGTCGGCGTGGCCGGAGCCGACGAGGGGGCATCGGAGGGGGCGGAAGCGCAGGCGGTGAGAATCAGGGCAGCCATCGGGATCAGGATGGCTCGGGTCAGAAGTCGCATCAGCACTCCTCCTCGGATAGGCCTAACTCAGCCATCGTTTGCGGCGCTTGTAATGCTTCACGTCCCGGTACGATTTCCGGGCACCCACCTCGGTGAGGCCGAGATAGAACTCCTTGATATCGGCGTTGTCGCGCAGCTGGTCGGCCGAGCCCTCGAGCACGATGCGGCCGTTCTCCATCACGTAGCCGTGATCGGCGATGCCGAGGGCGAGCGTGGCATTTTGCTCCACGAGGAGCACGGTGAGCTTCTGCTCCCGGTTCAGCCGCTGCACGATCTGGAAGATCTCCTCCACGAGCATCGGGGCCAGCCCCAGCGACGGCTCGTCGAGGAGGATGACCCGGGGATCCGACATGAGGGCCCGGCCGATGACGAGCATCTGCTGCTCGCCCCCCGACAGATAGCCGGCCTGGACGGCGCGCCGCTCCCGGAGCCGGGGGAAATAGTCGAACACGCGCTCGATCCCGCTAGACACGCGCTGGCGATCTGGCTGGATGTGAGCGCCCACCACGAGGTTCTCTTCCGTGGTCAGGTGCTCGAAGACGCGGCGGCCTTCGAACACCTGGACCACGCCGCGCCGGACCACCTCGTAGGGTGGCAGCCGGTCGATGCGCTGGCCGGCCAGCTCGATGTGGCCCTTGGTCACTTCGCCGCGCTCGGTGCGGAGCACGCCCGAGACCGCCTTGAGGGTCGTGGTCTTGCCGGCGCCGTTGGCCCCGAGAAGCGTGGTGATCCCTCCTTCACGCACCTCGAGCGACACCCCCTTGAGCACGAGGATGACGCCGTCGTAGATGACCTCGACGTTGTTCAGGTTCAGCATGGTCATGTCGCATCGGAGGGGGCATCGAGCCCCCTCCGATGCTCCTCCGCGCGAGCCGTTACTTGGCGGCCGCGTCCTTGGTGTGCTTGGCGATCACGTCGGGATAGGCGGAGAACCAGTCGGTGACCTTCTCGAACTTGCCGCCCTTGACCTGCCAGATCTGCACGAGCCCGCCTCCCTCGTGATTCTCCGCTGACATCTTCAGCGGCGGCACCAGTCCGCCGAGGGTGAAGTTGCTGATCTTCTCGAAGCCCGCCTTGGTATCGACACCGGTGATCTTTCCGTCCGGCTTCGCCTTGAGGGCATTCCGGATGGCCTCGACGTGCACCGCGGCCTGAAAGACGCCGCGATTGTAGTAGACGGAGGAGGCCATCTCCTTGGGCGCGGGCTTCCCCTGCTTCTTGTACATCTCGCGGATCTCGTTGAGCACCGGGTAGTCCTGACCCACCCCCGCGAACTGCATGGTGTAGTAGCCTTCGGCGACGCCGAAGCCGCCCGCCGCCTCGATATTCACCTCGGCCGACCCCCACACGAGGGAAATGACCTTGCGGAGCGGATAGCCCTTGCCCTTGAGCTCCTTGATCGACACCGCGGGGGCGCCCCCGAACAGATGCGCGATCACGAAGTCCGGGCGGTAGCGCTGCGCGATATCGAGAACCTGGGCGCCCATCTCCACCCCGGGAGGGGGAACGGCGAAGGTCTTGAGCTGAAAGCCCTCGCGTCCCGAGAGATCCTCGAGGATTTCGATCGGCTCACGGCCGGCCGGGTTGTCGAAGAAAATATACGCGATCTTCTTGCCCTTGAGGCTGCCCCCGAGCTGCTTCTTCACGAAGTCCACCGCCGCGGCGCCCTGCGACCAGTAGGTGGCGGCCATGGGAAAGATGTACGGGTAGCGAATGCCGTCGGCGGAGGCCGCGCTGCCGAAGCCCGGTGAGGTACCGGGGATCCGGTCCTCGGTCAGCTTCGCGGCCAGCGCGTAGACCTGAGGGGTGCCGTAGACGGCAATGGTCACCGCGCCTTCCTTCTTGTGGCGCTCGTAGGACTCCACCGCGGGTGGCACTTTGTACTCGTTGTCGATCTCGGGCGCCTTGATCATGTGTCCCTCGACCCCGCCCTTGCTGTTCACGAGGGCGATGTAGTCGTGGAAACCCGGACACAGAACGGTGCCCACGATCTGGGTCGCTCCCGTCCGGTCGCACTGCATGCCGATGACGATGTCGCTCTTCGCCTGGGCATGGGAGGGTGCGGGCGCGGCCAGACCTCCCGCGAGGACGATGGCGGTGACGATGGCGAGTATCTGTCTCATGAGATTTGCTCCTTTCCTCGCGTACCTCAGTACGCGAATGGCCAGATGCGGAAGTAGTTCCGGATGTTCCGCCACAGACGGTTCAGGCCCTCGGGCTCGACAATCAGAAAGAAGATGATGAGGGCGCCGAACAGCATGAGGCGGAGGTTGGGGATGAGGTTAAGCACAGTCTGGGGAGCGAAGAAGAGACCACCGAAGGCCTCCATGGCGTAGCGGATCACGATGGGCAGCAGCGTCACGAAGAAGGCGCCGAACACCGACCCCAGCACGGAGCCGAGCCCGCCGATGATGATCATGGCGAGATAATCGATGGAGACGCCGATCTGGAACTGCTCGTAGTTGGCGATGCCGAGGTAGTAGGTGTAGAGGACACCCGTGACCCCGGCATAGAAGGAGGAGATCGCGAAGGCGAGGAGCTTGTAGCGGAAGATGTTGATGCCGATGATCTCGGCCGCGATGTCCTGGTCGCGGATGGCGATGAACGCGCGCCCCACCCGGCTCCGCACGAGGTTCAGCGTGGCCACGATGGAAAGCACCACGAAGACCAGGAGGAAGTAGTACATCTCGCGCTGGCTCGCGATCACGAAGGAACCGATCCGCGGGCGGGGCACGTCGATGGAGGCCTGGACCCCGCCGCTGATGAAGGTGACGTGGTTGATGGTCCATTCAATGATGAGCTGGCCCGCGAGGGTGGCGATGGCGAGGTAGAGACCCTTGATGCGCAGGGAGGGGATGCCGACAATGGCCCCCACCGCGGCCGCCATGAGGCCTCCGGCGAGGAGATTGACCGGCCACGGAGAGCCCAGACGGATGGCGAGGTTCGCCGCGGTGTAGGCGCCGACCGACATGAAGGCGCCATGGCCAATGGAGACCTGCCCCGTGTAGCCGACCAGGATATTGAGGCCGAGGGCGCCGATGACGGCAATCCAGACGAGATTGGCCACGGACAGGTAGTACTGATGCAAGACGAGAGGGATGACCGCGAAGAAGAACACGGCCACCGCTGCCACCGTCCACTTCGCGATGGGCAGCGGATAGAGCGCCATATCCGCCTCGTACGTCGTCTTCAGGACCCCCGACTCACGATGGAACATTCGCACCCCCGTGGCAATCTCTCTTGGTAGAGCGATGAGAAGGGTCCAGATGCGAGGCGCCGACCGAGAGCCGCACGCGAGGCGTAGTCCTTCTACGTTGAGCGTGCGGCCGAGGGAGGCAACGAAGCAGATGGGCCCTTATCATCGCTCTAGACCCTCTCGATGATCTTCTTGCCGAAGATGCCGTAGGGCCGAATCATGAGGGCGAGAATCATCAGGACGTAGGGCGCGAAGTCCTTGGTGCCGCCTCCCACGTAGGGGTCGATGTAACCTGCCGCGATGTTCTCGACGATGCCGACGATGAGCCCGCCCACCACCGCCCCGGGAATCGAGTCGAGACCGCCGAGGATCACCACGGGAAAGACCTTGAACCCCACGAGGGAGAGGTTCACGTCCACCCCCAGTAGGTTGCCCCAGATGATGCCCCCAAGGGCCGAAACGACGCCCGTCATGGCCCACGCCAGCCCGTGGTTGTCCGCGACGGCGCGCATGGCAATCCCCTTGCGGGACCACAGGAAGAAGCCGGCGAAGCCGGCAAGGAACACGATGCTGACCGTCGCGCCCAGTATCTGGATAGGGGGAATGAAGAGGGGGCCGATGATGAAGGGCTCGTCGCTGATGGGCAGGGGCAGCGACTTGGTCCCCGCTCCGAAGAAGGTGGGACCCACCCCCCGCAGAATCGAGGCGAGCCCGATGGTGGCCATGACCACCGCAATTACCGGCCGGCCGATGAGCTTCCGAAGCACGATCCGCTCGAGGGCGAAGCCGAACACGATCATGCTGGCGAGTCCGAGGACGATGGCGATCCAGAGGGGCACCCCCGCCGAGCTCATGGCCAGCGCCACCACCAGCCCCGCGATCATGACGAACTCGCCCTGGGCGAAGTTCACCGCGTCGGTCGCCTTGTAGACGAGCACGAAGCCGAGGGCGATCAGCGAATACATGAGACCGATGAGGACGCCGTTCGAGAGCAAGAGGAGGAAGAACCCGAATTCCTCAGACATGGGCGGGTGCCTTCTCCACGTCCTCGATGCGGGCGCGCGACTGGATGGACGCCTGCCGTCCGTCCTCGTAGGTGATGGTCGTGGCCAGCTCGACCTCGTGCCCTCCACTGTAGAACGCGT
>WNFK01008885.1_pt1 | contig 22297 bp, 29 predicted proteins | sample 5400281 | NCBI WGS metagenome assembly WNFK01 (sample SAMN13153350, study PRJNA577476) | soil metagenome | isolation source: 20 cm soil on Douglas fir-dominated hillslope | place: USA:California | collected 2013-09-17
CAGCACCACCAGCTGGCGGATCACCAGCCAGGCCGACACCGACGGCAATGCGCTGACCTTCACCTACGTCGCCAGCTCGAACCATCTCGACAAGGTGACGACCCAGGATGGATCCTGGGTCCAGTACAGCTGGTCGGGCAATAACATCACCCAGATCCTCACCGGCTACACCGACCTCGCCACCTCCACCGCCAAGACCCTGACGCGCACGCGCTACGCTTACGACGGCTCGAACCGGCTCGCGACCGTCACCGTCGATCTGTCGCCGGGCGACAACAGCATCGCCGACGGTTCTACCTTCACCACGACCTACACCTATGACGGGAGTTCGACGCGCGTCGCCTCGATCAGCCAGTCGGACGGCTCGCTGATCACCATCCATTATGATTCAGCGAGCGGCTACAAGGTCGATCAGATCGTCCAGACGACCGCGGCCGGGGTCACCCGATCGACGTCGCTCAGCTACGGTGCGGGTTATACCAGCATCACCGATCAGGCCGGCCAGATCGTCCGCATGGACTATGACGCCGCGAACAACCTGACCAAGATCACCGAGGGATTTACCTATTTTCGTATACCGGACAAGGCATGGTCGCTTCTTAGCAAGGGACATGTTGACACATGGAAGATCAATGAAGCGTTTCTTCAACAGCAAAAAAATGCTGGAAAGGAATTCTTAGTCGTCGCGGACGCATTGAATCCGAAGGGAAAGTCGCTGCCATTAGAGATTAAATGGCTTCGAGATAACGGTTATAAAGGTGTCAGAGAAGGCGAGTTCTGGAGGTTTACTCGATAGATGAGCAGCAAACTTGATAAATATCTTCTGAATGGATTGAACCCATTACCTGATGAATTTTTGAGCAATCCGCCTAACCGTCGAAACGTAGGCGAAATATTAATGGAACGAAATCAACGAAATTCCTCCGCACATCGACTGCGTGTTAGTTTGCTAAAGCGTATCGAGGACGTTACGAAAATATCAGAAGTTGAAATAGTCGATGCTTATCCAGTTCTTATAACCGTTTTCATTATTGTAGAAACAGATGACATCGAGCAGGGGATTAGAAGAAATTCGATTGTAGTAGAAAACATAAAGAACATTGTATATGATTGCTTGCTCGATGAAGACTGGTTGGTACATGAGACCACTCGCCTAATGATAGACATTGTCTCTCTGCAGGAGGTATCTATAAAATACAATGGAATTCTAGATTTGCGGCTGGACGACATTAGATATCCCCTGATGCCAACGTAGGTATTTCGATCACGATGCCATTAGTTACTAAATCAGAATTGCCGAATTACTGCGCCCCAAATTGCAAATTACGGTGACAGTCTGCTAAATTCACCAATCTCCGGTCCGCATCAGATGCGTCCTTCACTAGTTGCGCCGCGCGGGCTGGAGAGATCAATCGCGCTGTCACCTTGTTCCGGCGACCGTGCCAATTCCGCTGTGTCATTTCGGACACGTTTAATCGGAAAATTGATCCGTTCCCCAAGCGACACCTGCATTACCCGCGCAAAGACCTGAATCCACGCCGATAATTCCGCAAAATAATAATTTTGTTAACCATATTGCGAATCATCCGAATGCGCGTCACCAATGTCATCGCCGAATGAAATGGGGGTGGCGTGGCCGACTTTATCGAGTCGGCGCGGGGGATTTTAAGTCAATCGGAACGCCGGATGGAGGCGACGGCTAACAACGTCGCCAACCTGACGACTCCAGGGTTTAAAACGCAACGTCTGTACTCCGATGTGAGTATGGGAACGGTCAACCATGCGCCCGAAACATTATTGCGCGAACAGCTTGACTTGGATCAGGGCCGTCTCGCCAAGACAAACAATCCGCTCGATCTCGCGGTCAGCGGGGCCGGAATGTTTCGCCTAAGGGGCGCGGATGGGGCGATTGCGTATTCGCGTTCGGGACAATTCAAGCTCGCTGACAACGGCCGCGTGGTGAGCGCCCAGGGCCTCGCGCTGCAGACGACGGACGGCGGCGATCTCGTCGTCCCCAATGCCAATGTCCAGGTGCTCGCCGACGGCACGGTGATGGATGGCGAACGACCGATCGCGAAGATCGGGATTTACCGGCCGTTGACCGGCGCCGAGGTCCGTCCGCTTGGCGGATCGCTCTACGCGCTCGCCGAAGGGCTGGCCGAGGACGTCGCCTCGCCCGAGCTTCGCCAGGGCATGATCGAGAATTCAAACGTCAGCCTGGCCGACGAAATGGTCAGCATGATGGACGCGATGCGCCAGGCCGAAGGCGGGGCGCGGCTGGTCCAGACTTACGACGAACTCATGGGCAAAGCGATTTCAACGCTGGGGGGACGATGAACGGGGCATTTTCAATCGGCGCGATCGGGCTCGACGCGCAGCAGAAGGCGCTCGACACGATCGCCAACAATATCTCGAATATCTCGACCAGCGGGTTCAAGCGGACCGAGGTGCGCTTCACCGAAGTGCTCGCAAGCCAGCCCGACAGCGGCGTCGCGAGGGCCGATCTGGGCGCCAGCGCGGCGACCAGTTCGGGCGTCCGCTCGGACCTGATGCAGATGCTCAACGAGCAGGGCAAGGTCGAGTCCACCGGCGATCCGATGGACCTCGCGATCAACGGCAGCGGCTTCATCGAGCTGATGGGCGCGGGCGGGCAGACGATGCTGTGGCGCGGCGGCAAATTGAAGGTCGGCGACGAGGGGCGGCTGACGACCGTGTCCGGGCTCGAGCTCAAGGCGAACATCACCGTCCCCGGCGACACGACCAATTTGGAAATCGGATCGGACGGGGTGGTTCGGGCGAAGGCCGGATCGTCCGAAGAGATGGTCGAGACCGGCCAGATCAGGCTGGTCAAGCTCGACGATCCCGCAAACGTCGAGGTGATGGACGGCGGGCTCTACCGGGTGCGCGACGGAGTCCAGCTGACCGACGCCAGGCCGGGCGAGGACGGGGCGGGGATGCTCGTCCAGGGCTCGGTCGAACGCTCGACCGTCGAACTCAACCAGGAGATGGTCGAGATGCTGATGGTTCAGCGCGCCTATGCCGCCAATGCCCAGATCGTCCAGGCCGCCGACCAGCTCGCCGGCCTCGCCAACAATCTGCGGAAATAGGGGTGGCGCAAGCGATCTTCAGCGCGGTTCTGGCCGCGGCGGTGGCGGTGCGGCTGACGCCGGCCGCCGATGTTGCAGTCGCTGACGGGCATGTCCGGCTGGCGGACATCGCCGAGGTTTCGGGCGCCGATGCCGCGGCCTTCGCCGGGATCGAGATTGCGCGGGTTCCGGGCAATGTCGCAGCGCTCCCGATTGCGCGCGTGAAGCTCGCCAGCCTGATCGAGCGCGCGATCCCCGGAGCCCGGGTCAGCGGCGATCTCGACGGACATGTGACGCTCCATTCCATGACGGCGCCGTCAGCGGCGGTATCGCTGCCCTATTCGCCGGACACGCCAGCGATCGAGCGCGGCCAGAAGCTCACTTTGGTTTCGACGGTCGGTCCGGTGGTGATTCAGCGGCCCGTTGTCGCGGCACAAAGCGCTGCAAAGTCGGACAGCCGCCTGTTCGTGCGGACCGATGACGGCGAGGTCATTTCCGCACCGCTCGCCGGGGGAGACGCCCAATGATGTCACGGACCATTACCGCGGTCGTGCTGTGCATGACGCTGTCCGGCCCGGCCGCTGCCGACAACCTTTATCGCGGCTCCAACTGGTCGTCGATGAGCGCCGACCGGCGGGCGACCGACGTCGGCGATGTCTTGACCGTCGTGATCTTCCAGGCCGCGGAATCGAGCAACCTTGCCACCAACAGCTCGCGCAAGGCGACCGACCTCAGCGGCTCGATCAGCGGCGGCCATCTGTCCGAAAGTGGCGAGCTGTCGTTCGGCGGCGGGTACAGCGGCCGGGGCGAAGTCAAGCGCAGCGAGAAGCTGATTGCCCAGATCACGCTTACGGTTCAGGGCGTGATGCCCAACGGCGACCTCGTCATCGCCGGCGAACAGTTTCTCAAGGTCAATGGCGAGCGCACCCGCATCGGGGTTCGGGGGCGGGTCCGGACCGCCGACATCCTGCCCGACAACAGCGTCTTGTCGAACCGGATCGCCGACGCGCAGATCGACTATGACGGTCGCGGTTTCGTGTCACGCAGCGCCAGGCCGGGGCTGATCAACCGCATCTTCAGTTTCCTCGGGCTCGGTTGATGCGGCGCGCCCTTCACATCGCACTTGCACTCCTTGGATTTGGCGCGCTGCCGAGCGCCTCATTTGCGCAGCAAGTGCCGCTATCGACGCTCGGCCGGTTCGATGGCTGGCGCGAGAATTCGCTGATCGGATATGGCCTTGTGACCGGCCTCGCCGGATCGGGCGACACGCGCCAGAATGAAGTGACCCGCCAGGCGCTGCGCAATGTGCTGAGCCGCCTGGGTACGTCGGTTACCGAAGACCAGATCAGCAGCCGCAATGTCGCGGTGGTGATCGTCACGGCAAGGCTGCCGGCGTCGGCGAATGTCGGCGACAAGATCGATGCCAACGTGTCGTCGATCGGCGATGCGCGAAGCCTGGCCGGCGGCACGCTGCTGATGACCCCGCTGCTTGGGCCGAACAGCCAGCCTTACGCGCTCGCGCAGGGCGCGCTGATCACCGGCGGCCATAGCTTCGAGAATGATCTCAACTCCCAGCAGAGGAACTATCCGACGAGTGCAATGCTCCAGGGCGGGGCATCGATCGAGCGTGCGGTCGACGCGACGATTCTTGGCCAGAACGGCGTCGTCACCTTTCTCCTTAATGACCCGAGCTTTGCGACCTCACGGCGGATCGCCGATGCAATCAACACCCGCTTTGGGGGACGGATCGCGGAAGCCAGAAGCGCCGACGAAGTGCGGATTTCCTACGGCGGCGGGCGGGGCGACCTGACCGCCTTCGCGGCCGACGTTCAATCGATCCTGGTTGAGCCCGAGCGAAGAGCCCGCGTGGTCATCAACGAGCGCACCGGGACGATCGTCGCCGGCGGCGACGTCATGATCTCGAGCGTCGTCATCAGCCAGGGCGATATCCGGGTGACGGTAACCGGCCAGCGCGACGCTTCGCAGCCCTCCTTCATCGACGGCTTCGCCAGGGACATTCGCAGCCTGGTAGTGACCAACACCCAAATGGACGTCGACCAGGGCTCGAATGACGCCGTTGTCAGCTTCCCCAACACAACCGTCGCCGACCTTGTCCAGGGACTGTCGCGCGCGCGGGTCAACACGCGCCGCACGATCGCAATCCTTCAGGCGATCAAGGCCGCCGGCGCGCTTCACGCAGATCTTGTGGTCCAATAGGCTCGAACATGAACCCAGCCATCTCAGCCATTATCAACAAGGCGCTCGACGGACTCTCGCTTCGCTCGACGGCCACCGCACAGAATATCGCGAACGCGAACTCGGCGAACTATCGCCCGGTCCGGGTGTCATTCGAAACCGCGCTCGCGGCGGCCGCGGCGAAGGGCGAGGAGGCGGTGCACGCCCTCGCGCTCGAGGTCAGCGACGCCGATCCGGCCGGTGGACAAGGCGTCCGAATGGATCTCGAACTTGCGACCCAGTCCGAGACGGCGATGCGCTACGGGGCCCTGATCGACGTGCTCGCCCGCGAACTCCAGCTCCAAAGAACCGTCATCCGGGGAGGCCAGTAAGTGGAAGCAAGCGCAATCAGCCGTACGGCGCTCGACGTCGAATGGCAGCGGCTCCAGGTGATTGCCAACAATCTGGCCAACGCCAATACAACGCGCACGGCCGAAGGCGGTGCGTATCGCCCGCTGCGGCTGGTGTCCGGGCCAAGCGCGAGCTTTTCCTCCCTCCTTCGATCGACCTCGCACACGCCGCTTTCCGGTGTCCAGGTCTATGGCGTCGAGCCGGTCGCCGGAAACGTGCGGCGGGTCTACGATCCCAAGCATCCGCACGCTGACGCGGACGGTTTCGTGACCTATCCCGAGATCGATCGGGCGAGCGAAATGACGCTGATGATCCAGACGTCGCGCGCTTATGAAGCCAATCTGGTCGCGCTCAATCTGGCGCATCAGATGTACGCCAAGGCCCTCGAGCTCGGGCGTCAGTCATGAGCGCGGTCCCGCCAATCTCGGCAAGCGCGCTGCAGCCCATTCTGCAGGCCGCCGTCCAGCAGCTTCCGATGGCTGCCCCGGCGGTCGACGGAGGAAGCTTCGCGTCCTTTCTCACCAGGAGCCTCAGGACGATGGAGACCAAGGTCGCGCACGCCGACCAGATGGTCAAAGCCTTCGCGCTCGATGACAATATCCCGGTTCACCAGGTCACTTATGCGCTCGAGGAAGCGCGGCTGTCGGTCGAGCTTGCGATGCAGGTCAGGACCCGCCTGCTCGAAGGCTATCGTGAACTCATGAACATGCAGCTGTGAGCGGGCCGATGTCGCAAGCCTCTCTTGCCTTGCCCGCCCGTCAATGGCGGCTGATCGCCTTCACGCTGATCGGCATCGTCGCGGTGCTCGGCGCGGCTTATTATTGGTTTTTCAGCAGCGATTATGCCGTCCTCGCCAAGGGCATCCGGCCCGAGCAAGCCGCGGCGATGGTCGACGAACTCAAGAAGCAGGATGTTTCGTACGAGCTGCGCGATGGCGGAACGACGATTCTCGTCCCCACCAACCAGGTCGACGGAGCGCGGCTCGATCTCGCCAGCGGCGATATTCCGGTCAAGGGAACGGTCGGTTTCGAGCTGTTCAATCAGTCCGACATGGGGCTCACCGACTTTGCGCAGAAGGTGAATTATCAGCGCGCGCTCCAGGGCGAGATTGCCCGGACGATCATGACCATGGACGGGATTGCTTACGCCCGCGTCCATCTCGCGCTGCCCGAGCGCTCGCTGTTCCGCGCGAGCCGGAGCGAACCCCGCGCCGCGGTCACGCTGACGCCGCAGCCCGGGGTCGACATCGACGCCGCCCGGATCGCCGGGATCCAGCGGCTGGTCGCGGCGACCGTACCGGATCTCGCCATCGATCAGGTCGCCGTCCTGAATGAGCGCGGCCAATTATTGACTCCCGAATTCAGTGATGTGCCGGCCGCCGCCGGGTCGGATAGCGCCCTCGAATTCAATTATGCGGATCGCGTCACCCGGGCGATCGCCGAAGCCGCGCCCCGGGCGCACGTGCAGGTCAAGGTGACCGTCGTTCCGCGGCCAGACAGTCCGCTCGCCGAACCAGGCGCGGCCAGTGCCGGGGGGTCGGACCGCGACCATAGCCTGCGCGTCATTCTGTTCGAGCGGACGCCGCTGGGCGCAACCGACCAGGCGGCAATTCGCCAGGCGGTTGCGGCGGAACTGACGCTCAATTTCGCGGCCGGCGATCAGCTTTCATTCTCGCCCGCACCCGAGGTTTCGGCGCTTTCGACCCTGGCGCCGGCGGCCGGACCATTCCAGATCCAGCCGGCGACGCGCGAGGCGGCCCAGGCCGAGTTCATGGCGCGCCTGACGCGTTCATGGATGCTTGCATTTGCGGTTTTGGCGGCACTCGTGGCGGGGGTTGCGATGTTCCGAATTCGCCGGGATCGCACGCAGCGGCGGGCGGCGCTGGCCGAGCGGATCCGCCGCCAATTCCTCCTGCCGGAAGGGGCCGCCAATGCGGCCTGACGCCCAGGCAGAGCTGATCGGCGAGCTCAAGCGCCTGAGTGACCGGGAATTGCGCCTGACGCTCGGCCAATTGAGCCCTGGCGAGCGCGACCAGGTCCTGGCGCTCATCGAGGAACCGGAGACGCCGGAGCCGCCGGCTCCGTCATTCGAAACATTGGTCGGGCTTTCCCCCTGGCTCTTGAAAGCGATCGAGGGCGCGAGAGAGCCAAATGTTGCGGCAAAGCCGCTGACGCCAGCAACGCGCTCGGCCTTGTTCGATTCATTGGGCCGGATTTCAAATGTCAGGTCGAGCAACGCAACGCAGCGCCCCGCGCACGACACTTTTGTCGGGCGATTGCTTGCCCGGCGCAAAGCAGTCTCGTGAGCCAGATCATCAAATCGCCGGTCGCCAAGACCCTGATCGTGCAGCCGTTCGGGAACGCCGGCGCAACATCGCCGCCGGCCAAATTTGAGCCCGAAGTCCTGTTCGAAGCGAGAATTTCGGAGCTGGCGGCGGAGCTCGCGGCACGGGACGAGGCGCTCGCGAAGCAGCTCGACGACGCCCGGGCCGAGGGAGCCGTGGAAGCACTCAAGGCGCGGAGCGATGCCGAGGCGCGCGCTCTTGAAGAGCTCAGGACCGTCCTCACCGCCGCTCGGGGAGCCTGGGAGGATCATCTGAGCTCGGTCGAAATCCTGTCGACCGGCCTAGCCCGGGCTGTGCTGGCCAAGGTTTTCTCCGACGCGGATGGTCGCTCGGAACAGGTCGCAAGCTGCATCCGGCAGCGGCTGCAATTGCTCGAATCGAATTCGATCGTCCGGGCCCGGGTCAGCAATGACGATTTCTCCGCTGAACAACTGAGCGCGCTTGCATCCGAGCTTGGGACCGCCCTCGAGATCGAAGCCGATGCCAAACTCCAAAGCGGAGCCTGCGTCATCGATCTTAAACTCGGCCACATCGAAGTCGGTCCGGACGCGCAGTGGAAGCGGATTTCCGGGCTGCTCGATCGGATCGAGTGCGAAGGCGTGCAATCGTGACGGCGTCTGCCCTGCTCGAGATCGAGGCGGCAGACTTCGCGCCGCGCTTTGGCAAGGTGCGAAGCGTTTCCTCAGGCCTGATCGAGGCGAGCGGCCCCGACGGCGTGATCGGCGAAATTTGCGCGATCGAAGGGGGGAGCAGGGAGAACCCCGTGCTCGCCGAGATCGTGGCCCTGGACGAATCGCGGGTTCTTCTAAGTCCGCTCGATTCCACTTGCACCGTTCCGCTCCGCTCGCGCGTGATTGCCCTCGGCCAGGGAAGCACGGTCCCGATTGGCGACGCATTTGCCGGACGGGCGGTCGATGCGTTCGGACAAAAGATCGACGGCCGGGATTCCCTTCGGACCACCGCCCGCCACCCATTGCAGGGTATCGTTCCCGCGCCGCTCGAGCGATCGGCGCCGACGACCGTCGCGGTAACGGGCATCAAGGCAATCGATGGCCTGCTCACTCTGGGGAGAGGCCAGCGCATCGGGATCATTGCCGCAAGCGGGGTCGGCAAAACCAGCCTGATGGAACAGCTCGCGACGCAGACCCAGGCGGATCATGTGATCTTGTGCCTGGTTGGCGAGCGTGGCCGCGAGGTTCAGTCCATATGGCGGTCGGTCGAAACGCGTAAGGACCGGGACCGTTTTACGATTGTCGCCGCGACGTCCGACGAGAGCGCGGCCCACCGGGTAAGGGCGCCGTCGTTCGCGCTCGCGCTTGCCGAGCATTGGCGTTCAAAGGGACGGCACGTCCTATTGTTCGTCGATTCCGTCACGCGCCTGGCCATGGCATTGCGGGAGATCGGGCTCGCCGCCGGAAGTCCGCCGACGGTTCGCGCCTACACGCCGAACGTATTCTCGGCCTTGCCGCGCATGGTCGAGCGCTGCGGCGCCTTGATCGCCGGCGGAGCAATCACCGCGGTGATGACGGTGTTGAGCGAGACCGACGATGCCGACGATCCCATCGTCGAACTGATGAAATCGCTGCTCGACGGGCATATCATCCTGTCTCGCGTCATTGCGGAGCAGGGACGGTTCCCGGCGATCGACGTCATCCGCAGCGTCAGCCGCGGGATCGAAAAGCGCATTGAGCCGAGCCACGCGCAGGCGCACCGCGAGCTCATCGCCATGCTCTCCACCTATGAAGAAAGCCGCGTCATGGTGGAAACCGGCGCTTATCGGGGCGGCACCAATCCAATTCTCGACCGGGCGATCCACAAGCACAAGCCGGCTCAGGATTTTCTGAGCCAAGGCATGGAGCAGGCGGTCCCGTTCGAGCAGAGCGTCGCGGAATTGTGCGCGCTTGCCCGAACCAACCCATGAAGTGGACCAGGCCCAGGCTCGGGATTGCAGCCAAGCTCCACGCCATCGAGCGCGCACGCAGATCGGCGGCCGAAGCCGATCTGATGAGTGCGCGCAAAGCGGCGGATGAGGCCGACGAAGCGGCCGTTCGGTCGCAAGAGCTGCTCGGGGAGGCCGAGCGGGAATGGAATGCCAATCTCGCATCGCCCGGGTTCAGCCTCGAGCTGCAGTTCGGGCTTGGTCACCATTTGATTGCACGCGAGCGCGACCTTCAGTCGAGCGACCGCGCGAAGCATGAAGCCCGGGACAAGCTCGAGCAATCCCGCGGCGGATGGCAACAATCGGAAGCCAATGTCCGCTCGGGCGAGCTGGTTCTCCACAAGGGCCGGCGCGCTTTGTCGAAGCGAACCGATGAAGCGCGCGACAACGCGCTTTCCGAACGCACGACCTGGAAGTGGTTCCGCCAATGACCAGTATCGCTCCATCTCTCCCATTTCCCACCGGGCCGATTGGCCCGGACCAGGCGCTCGCCAACCGCGAGCCCGGGGCCGGGGCCGAACCGAATTTCGCGGCCGTGCTTGCGCGGGCTCGAACCGGTTCGTCGGTCGGCTTTGATCCGGTTGCCGTCAGGCTGCCATTGCACGAGCTCAAGTCGGCGCTCGCGCATGTGTTCAATGCTTTCGGATTCTTCCCGGCAGAATCGGATCAATCCGCGCCGGCCGTCGTCGAGGCGGAGAGCCCGGCCGCTCCCACGAGCGGCGTTGTTCCAGCTCCAGCCAAAACCCCGGATGATCCGGCGGGATCTGATCCGCGGCAGGCAATCGATGCGGCAAGGCCAGGGTCCGCCGGCCCGACGGTTCCGGACAATGGAGATCGGCGGGTCGATCGTCATTCGGCCGTTCGGGCCACCATCACATTGGGCAGGGAACCGCGCGCGGTCCCGGCGCCGGTTTCCCGCGGGGACGTCGCCGATCTTCACCGCGCCGAGCCGTCACGCGACCGGCCTGGGCTTGAGGTTTCCAGGCCCGGCGCGAAGGTCGGCCCGGAGCAACAGGACCAGATCCGGTTTAAGATTGGCGATTGCGTGGTCGACCTTCTCGCACGCCTTCATGATCTGAGCGACGACGAAGAAACGAGACTGATCGCCGAGCTCCAGGCCGTGCTCGAGGAACATGGCTTCTCGCTTGCGAGCGCAACCATCAACGGGATGCCGTTCGTCACCGGCGTGCTTGAGAGGAATAGCTAATGGCGCTTGCCCCGATCTCGGGCGCGGCTCCGGCCGCGACGCAGCCAGGCACAACTCAGGATACCGCGACGAGCGCGTTCAATCTGAGCTTTGAGTCGCTCCTGAAGATCATCCTGACGCAGCTGACCTACCAGGATCCGCTCAAGCCGATGGATAATTTCGAGTTCGTCTCGCAGCTCGCGCAATTCTCGCAAATTCAACTCGGGCAAACCACGAACGACAAGCTCGAGCAGCTCGTCGCCTCGCAGGTGACGGCCCAGGCGACGTCGTTGCTCGGAAAGACGGTCGACATCCCGGCGGGCGCATCGACGTTGACCGGCAAGATTACGAACATCGCTTTCGCGGACGGCGTGCCGAAGGTCACGATCAAGACAGCGGGGGGCCAGAGCATCAGCAACATTTCGATCAGTGCAATTTCGCAGGTCAGGGAAGGAAACTAGCATGTTTGGAGCGATTTACGTGGGCCTCAGCGGCCTTAACGCCTACTCCCGCGGCCTGCAGCAGGTCAGCAATAACGTCTCCAATCTGAACACCTCGGGTTTCAAGGGATCGGACGTCAGTTTCAGCAATACGGTTGGATCAAGCACCAATGGCGGCCTGTCGCTTTCCGGAACGACCAGCGCGGGCATCGGCGGCGTCGAACTCGGGACGCTGCAGCGCGATTTCACCCAGGGCGAACTGAGGCAAACCCAGCGCGACCTCGATCTGGCGATCGATGGATCAGGGTTCCTTGTCCTCACGCGGGGCGACCAGACTTTCTACACGCGGACCGGAAGTTTCGAGGTCGACAAGGACGGCTACATCGTTCTTGCGGGCACGGACTATCGGCTGGCGACGCTCGACGGCTCGGGGCGGGCGGTCACCCTGACGATCGACGCCTATCGCACCGATCCGCCGGTGAAGACCACGACGATCAAGTTCGCCGACAATCTTTCATCGACCGCGACCAACGATCCGACCACCGGCATCGCCTACACGGTGAGCGACGTGAAGGTCTATGACCCGCTTGGCGGTCAGCACACCTGGCAGATCCAGTTCACCAAGGACACCAGCGCCACCGCCAGCCCTGGCGACTGGATCGTCAAGGTCATCGACGAGCAGGGGAATGTTGTCGGCAAAGTGACGGATTCCACAGGAGTGGTCACCAACCTCGGGACACAATTGCTCAAATTCAACCTGGGCGAGGTCGATCCGACAACAAGCATGCTGACGTTCAGCGACTCCGCGAGCGGGCTTTCGGTCGTGCTCGACTTCTCGTCGAAAGTGACGTCATTTTCATCGGGGTCGGTCTCAACACTCCGCGCCGCATCGGTCGATGGACACGGTCTTGGGAACATCGCCAGCGTGACGGTCAACGCCGACGGCGAGCTCGAGATCGGCTATTCCAACGAGGAGAAGAAGTCGTTGGGCGCCATCGCCATCGCCGACTTCCACGATCCCCAGGAGCTCGAGCAGCGCAGCGGCGGCCTCTATGTCGACCCGGGCGATGCCGGACGCCAGCTGTTCAGCACGGCATCCAAGGAAGGCGGACGCGTCCTGTCGCATCGCCTGGAGGCTTCGAACGTCGATCTGGCAAAACAGTTTGGCGACCTCATCACCATTCAGCGCGGCTACCAGGCATCATCGCAGATCATCAGCGTCGCCAACGACATGATCCAGCAATTGTTCGGCATCCGCGGTCAGGGCGGTTGAGGTCAGACCAATGCAAGCCATCGTGAAGCCCTGGCTCCCGTCCGATGCCATTCAGCCGGCCGCGCTTGCTCCTGTGCTGTCGCGGATTCTCCGCGACTGGAGCAAGCATTGGTTCGTCACCGACGAAGCGAGTGCGGGAGCTGCTTTTCAGGACGATTGGCCGGCCGCGCAGGCGTCGACGAACTGGCGTTCGGCGGGGAGCTGCGCGTCCATAGCGCTCAATCCCACGGTCCAGGCGGCGGTCGGGTCGGCCATGCTCGGCTGCGCAATTCCGCACTCTCCTGTCCAACCCAGGGACCGGGAGATTATTGACTGCCTGGCGACCGTTTGCATCGACGATCTGTTGAAAAGGGTCGCGCAATTGTCGGGTGAAGGCGACGCCGACGTCGGACCGCGCTCCGAGCCGATCGACCTCGATGCGTGCAATTGGTGGGACGTCTCGTTCAGGAGCGGCAAGCGCGCCTTCAAGCTCGCCCTATCGTCGATCGCTCAGATCCGGATCGTGAAGCGGGAGCTTCCGGCCGCTCCAAAGCCCGAGCTCAAGGCCGTCGCACGGGGGCTTGGGAAACAGCAGATCGGGCTGACGGCGGACGTCGGGCGGAGCGCGATCAAGCTGGCCGAACTCAAGGACCTGGGGGTCGGGGATATTGTCCTTCTCGACCGCCTATCGACCGAGCCGGTCGACCTGTTGATCGATGGCTTCGCGTCGCCGCTCGGCGGCATGCTCGAGAGTATCGACGGCCAAACCTGCATCCTACTCGACTCCTTCAAGGACCAGCGCAATGCCTGACAAGCCCACGAACGTTCGCCTGGTCGAAGGGGAATCAAGCGACCTCAAACGCATCGATCAAAATGTCATCGCCGGCGTCGAGGTGGTGCTCGAAGCGCGGTTGGGCTCGGCGGTGATGAGCGTTGCCGAGCTCATGAAATTGAAAGCCGGCGACTGCGTTCCGCTCGATGCCGCGCTCAATCAGGATGTCGAACTTCGCCTCAATGGCATTGCCGTTGCGCGCGGCGAGCTCGTCACCGTCGGCACCAGCTTTGGCGTACGGATCGTCGAAATCGTCAAGTGATGTTTCATGTGCGCCTTGCGATGATTGGCCTCATTGGGTCCGCGCTTGCCGGTGCCGCCGAGGCGCAGCGTCTCGGCGGCGCGGCCGATGCCGACATATCGCTGGTGCGCGTCTTTCTGGCACTGCTCTTCTGTCTACTGATCGCAGGTCTCGCGGTCTTTTTCCTCCGCCAGCGTTATGGCGGGCGTTCGCCGTCCTTCCTGGTCCGGATGAAATCCAGCCCGTCCCGGATCCGCGTTGTCGAGAGCCGCCGGATCGGTCCCCAATCCGACGTCACCATCGTCGAATGCGACGATCGCGAATTTCTGCTCCTCCTCTCGCCCGGCGGCCCCGCGTTGCTGCGCGAGCGGCCTCTCGAGCCCGCACCCGAAGGGTCCGGGTGATCGGATGAGCGTTCTTGCCATGCTCATTCAGGCGGCCCATCCCGTGGCCGCCGTGGCGCCTTCGGCATTGCTTCCGGCAAGCAGCCCGGACCTGGTCCGCACCGCGGTCCTCCTGACCGCGCTCGCGCTCATTCCGACCATCGTCATTTGCATGACGAGCTTCGTCAGAACCGTGATCGTCCTGTCGATGGTCCGCCACGCCTTCGGCATGCCCGAGACCCCGCCCAATGCGGTGCTCATCAGCCTGTCGCTCTTCCTCACCGCCTTCACCATGTCTCCGGTCATCGACCGGGTGAATCAGGACGCCTTCAAGCCGTTGATGGCCGGCGCAATCACGCCCGAGCAGGCAATCGAACGAGGCGGCGGGCCGTTTCGAACCTTCATGCTCGCGCAGACGCGCGACACCGACATCGAGACGATCTACGCGATCGCCAAGGCGCCGGTTCCCGATCGGTCCGAACAGGTCGAAATCCTCAAGCTCACGCCCGCATTTCTGCTCAACGAGCTGAGGGTCTCATTCACCATCGGATTCGTGATCCTTCTGCCATTCCTGGTGATCGATCTCGTCGTCTCGAGCATTCTTTTGTCGCTCGGGATGATGATGGTTCCGCCGGCCAGCATCTCCCTTCCAATCAAGCTCCTGATGTTCGTTCTGATCGATGGCTGGCGTCTCGTCATTGAGGGCGTGCTGGGAAGCTTCCATTGACCCGGCCGCCAAGAGGTCTCGATCTGCTCGTCCGGCCGGAACGGGCCGAGGCACTGCTTTGGTGGCGTTTGCGCTTCGAGAAGCGCCAGGAAGCGCGCGAGCCATTGTTCAACCGCTATGCGGGATTTGCGCGTTCGATCGCGCAACGGGTGCGGTCGTGGGGGGAAAAGGCGACCGTCAAGGATGCGGAGCAATGGGCCTATACCGGGCTCCTTCAGGCGATCGACACGTTCGATCCGCTCCACGGCTCGCGTTTCGAGGCCTTCGCCAAACCGCGGATCGCGGGCTCGGTGCGCGATGGCTTCGCGCAGGCCAGCGAACTCGAAGCGCAATGGACCTACCGCCGCAAGCAGGAACGCGACCGGTTGCGCTCTCTGAAGGAACGCAAAGGATCGGAAGCGAAGGATCCCATCGAGGCCTTGGGAGAAATCGCGGCTTGCCTGGCCGTCGGCCTGATGCTTGACGGGACCAGGTTGATGGGGGGAGATGAGGCGCCGGATCCCGGTCCAAGCGCCTATGAAAGTCTTGCCTGGCGGCAGACCCAGCTCGTGCTCGAACGGGAGATCAGCAGGCTGGCGCCCTCGGAAGCGAGCGTGATCCAGCAGCATTACGTCAATGGCCTGAGCTTCACCCAGGTCGCCGAGTTGATGGGCGTGACGCGCGGGCGGATTTCGCAGCTGCATAGGGCGGCGCTCGCCAAACTTAGAAAACGTATGTCGAGGGAGTATTAGGAACGTGATGGCTGGTCAGAAATATTGCGACGAGAAAACGCTTCAGGATCTCGTTTCGGCACTCGAAGGCGGAGCAACGGACGACATCGATCGCACCGATCGGCTGCTCGCCGAATATCCCGAGGACGGCCGGTTGCATTTCCTCCGCGGCTCGATGCTTGCCGGCATCGGCCGGTCGATCGAGGCGCTTGCCGCGCTGCGCAAGGCGGTCGAATTCGCGCCGGACATGGCGATCGCGCGGTTTCAGCTCGGCTTCTTCCTTCTGACCTCCGGTGAGGCGGCCGAGGCGCTTTCCGTCTGGGGGCCCCTGGCGCTCCTCCCAGACACTGATTATTTGCGCTTGTTCGTCGGCGGGCTGACCCATCTCATTCGCGACGAATTTGCCGATGCCGTTCGGCTGCTCGGGGAAGGGATTGCCGTCAACCAGGAGAACCTGCCGCTCAATCGCGACATGGGCCTGATCATCGAGCAGGTCAGCAAGCTGGACCCGGGCGGCGCGCCCGTCAGCGGGGAGGAGACGATCTCGGCGACCAGCCTGCTGCTCGGTCAATTCAACCCGCGCCGAACCACCCATTAGGCGGATCCGATGAGCGATATCGGCCGGGTCGATCAGGCGGTCCTGCAGCTCAGGGCGCAGCTCCAGCGGCTCGCGCGTCAGCGTTCACAGCGATCCGACGCCGAGGTTCGTGCGGATCCCAAGCCGCTCGCGCGCCTGCGCCAGGCGAGTTCTACTGAAGCGTTCGGCGACGATGAATTTCGACGAAAGTTCGTTCGGGCGCTGCTTACCGAAGAACTCGGAGAAGCGCTCGGCAATCAGCCCGAGTTCGAGCGGATCGCCAACGAGGTCTGGCGTCTGCTTGACGAGGATCCCGACACGCGAGCGATGATGGACGATGCCATCCATCAGCTCGGAATCCCGGGAGCCTGATTCGCTAGCGCAGACCCATTCGGGCAAGGGCCTGCGCCGCCGTGTCGCCGCGCTCATTGACCGGGGTTTGGAGAATCTTCTCGAAAATCGCCCGGGCCGCGTCCGGCTTTCCCTGACGCGCCGTCATCAGCGTTTTCGCGAAGGCCGCCGAAAAGCACTGGCGATCGAGACGTGTCGCGACGGCCATTCGCCTCCGGGCATCGGCGTCATTTCCTTCAATGGCGTCGACCACCGCAAGAGACCCATGGCTCTCCGCGAAATTATCATCGATCCCAAGCGCGCGCTCGAAGCGTGCGCGCGCCTCGGCGGTCTTGCCGGCAATCAGATATGCCCATCCCGCGGCAATCCAGGAGCCGATATGATCGCCGAATAATTCGGCGCCGCGGTCGATGTCGCTGGTCGCCTTCTCGCTGTCATTCTCAAGCAGACGGGCAAGCCCCCGGCCGATCCAGGCGCGCGGGACATGCTGGTTCCCCTCAAGCGCCCGGTCGAACAGCCGAACGGCCTCGCCGGAATTCTGCTCGCCAAGCGCCAGGGTCCCGAGCGTGGCGAGTGCGTCGGGATGGTTCCCGGCCCTTTCGGCGCTCCGGCGCGCGAGCTCTTCATCCTCGATATCGAGGGCGAGGACCGAGACGGCCGCGGCGAGGCCCTCATGATCGGGATGGAGTTCGACATATGTCCGCGCGAGCTCGGCCGCGCCGTCGAACTCGCCCTGATCGTGAAGCAGCTGGACATGGAGCATCGCCGCCTGAGGCAAGGCGGCGGTTACCTCATTTGAAAGGAGCTCAAGCGCCCGCTCGAAATCCTTGTTCATGGCGAGCGACCAGGCGAGATTGAATTTGATCGCCGGATCCTCAACGCCGCGGGCAATGAGGGATGCGAAGGTGCGCGCGGCGTCGGAGAAGTTGCGCTGCTGCATCTCCGCGACACCCAGCAGGTTGAGGTCGCGCTCGGTAAGTTTGTCCCGATCCTTCCCGAGAAGCTCGGCGGCGATCGCGGCCTCTCCAACGCTTAGCGCCTGCTCGGCCGCGTCCGTAATCAACGCCGCATTGCCGGGGTCGGCGGTAACATAGCCGAGCAAGCGCTTGAGGCGTTCGTCCGACGCTTTGGCAATCAGGTCCTGGTCGATAACGGCCATCTGGCGCATGCTCCTCTTGGTCAGGCTTCCGCCCGGACGACGTCGAACGAAGTCAGATTAATCCGGGTCGGGATTTCGGCGACCGACAGGATCGAAAGCTTGGGCAGCGTTCGCCGGGTGAAATTCTTGAGGTGCCGGCGCAGCTCGTTTCCGCACAGCAACACGGGCGCCCGGCCTTCGCGAAGCATTGCATCGGTCAGATTGACGAGATTGCGCATCAGCGCCTCGGCCGTTCGCGGTTCCACAATCAGACCGTGGCTCGCGCCTTGCGCGATACTGGTCGCGATCTGATTTTCAACCCGCGGGTCGAGATTGAGGACCGCGAGATCGTCGTGCGCGCCGCGCAGCTGGTGGCAGATTGCATAACTCATCCTCTGGCGGACCAGCTCGGTCAGTTCGGCCGGGTCTTTCTGGAAGCGGGCAAGGTCGACCAGATGTTCGGCGATTGCTTCGCTATTGGCAATCGAAATGCCCTCGGAGATGAGATTCTGGAGGACGCGCTGGACGTCGGACACGGCGAGCAAATTGGGGACCAGCTCTTCAACCAGGCCAGGCTGCTGAGCGCGAACGCCGTCGAGCATGTGAACGACCATCGGCCTTGAGAGCAGCATGGAAAGGTCGCCCTGGATGACCTCGCCGAGATGGGTGACGAGGACGGTGACCGGATCGATGATCTTGAACCCCGCTTCGCGCGCCTTGTCTTCGGATCGTCCATCGATCCACAGCGCCGGCAAGCCGAATGAAGGATCGAGCGCGTCGATCCCGTCGAGGCTGGGATCGAGCTTGCGCTGGCCGATCGCGAGGATCCGCTCGGGGTGAATCTGCGAGGCGGCAAAGCGGGAGCCGAGGAGACGTATTTCGTAATCAAGATCGCCGAGACTGTCGGTATCCGTTACCCGGACGTTGGGAATGGCAAATCCAAAGAGCTGCTCATAGTGGCGCCTGAGACCCGCGATCCGATCGAGCAGTCCGGTTTGATCCCTGGAATAGACGGCGGCCAGGGCGGGGCCCAGGCGAACCTCGATCGGCGCCGGACCGGAACGTTCCGCGGCTTCTTCCGCCTCGATCAGATTTGTCGCGGCCTCTTCCGAAGTCCGTTTGCGAAACCGCGTCCAACCAAAAATGGCGGCGCCGATGATCAGGACCAGCGGCCATTTGGGCATCCCGGGAAGCAGCAGCAGGACGCAGAGGACTCCGGCGACGATCAACGGAATCCGCGGAACCGACGACAGCTGCTTCAGCACTTCGGTGCTCAGGTCAGCATCGGCCGACGAGCGCGTCACGATGATTCCGGTCGCGACCGATATGACGAGCGCCGGCAGCTGGGTTACGATCCCGTCGCCGACCGTCAGCAAAGTGAAGCGTTCGAGCGCCTCGTGCCAGGGCATCCCCATTTCGAGAACGCCGATCGTCCAGCCCGCGATGATATTGATGAGGACGATGATGATCCCGGCCACCGCGTCGCCTTTGACGAACTTGCTGGCGCCATCCATTGCTCCGTAGAAGGACGCCTCTTTTTCGAGTTCGGCTCGCCGGCGGATCGCCTCTTTCTGATCAATGAGACCCATGTTGAGGTCCGCATCGATGCTCATCTGCTGGCCCGGCATGGAATCGAGCGTGAACCGGGCGGCGACCTCGGACACGCGCTGGGCGCCCGAGGTCACGACCACGAACTGAACGACGACCAGGATCAGGAATACGACGAGGCCGACGACAAAATTGCCCTGGACCGCGAACGAGCCGATCGCGTTGATCACTTCCCCGGCATTGGCGCCCGTCAGGATCAGCCGCGTGGCGGCAACGTTGAGCGACAGGCGAAACAGCGTCGCCACCAGGAGCAGCGACGGGAACGTCGAAAAATCCACCGGCTTGGCGACGTAGAACGTCAAAAGCAGGATCGTGATCGCCAGTCCGAGATTGGTGATGATGCTGAGGTCGAGCATCGCGGGCGGGATGGGCGCGAACAGGATCATCAACACCAGGAGCACGCAGCCCACCAGCGCCAGGTCTTTATTCTCTCTCAGGAACCGGATCATCGATTAGCTCGCCGTTTCTGGGGGTTGTGCTCGAAGCTTTGAATAATGGCCGGCCACACCGGAATAATGGTCTGGCGCGATTTCGCGGCCGGCGGCGATGGAATGGAAAATGGCGCGGGCCAAAGGCGGGTCGGCGATCACTGGAATGTTGCGCCGGACCGCTTCCCGCCGCATGACCAAAGCGAGCTGGTTGCGGGCCTTGGCTCGGACCGTCGGAGCGCCCATCGAGTCGGCGTCATAAGCCAGCGCGACCGAATAATGTTCGGGGTTCACGAGGAGGAGGTCGGAACCGCCAAGCTTTCCAACCCCCTCGGTCTGCTTGAGGAACTCGGCGTGAAGTTGCTTGCGCTTGGCCTTGATCCGCGGCTCGCCTTCGCGCTCCTTGAATTCGCGCGTCAGTTCGCTGCGGCTCATGCGCATCTGCTTGGCGAACTCCCGCCGGGCGATGATCTGGTCGATCGCGGCAAGCATGAGCGCGGCCGCCGCGAACAAGGCGAGCAGCCGCAGGAAGGAATGCCACAACAGGGTTGAAAGCTGCCCGGCGCTGGTCGCCTCGAAGCCGGCCCTGGCGATCGCGTAACGGATGCTCAGCACCGCCAGGGTGGCGTAGATCAGGAATTTGAGGATGCTCTTGAGGGCTTCCTTCAGCATCCTTGCCGAAAACAGCCGCTTCAAGCCCTTCGCCGGATTGATCCGGCTGAAGTCGGGCTTCAGCGGCTGCGAGCTGAAGACCAGCCCCCGCAGCTGGAAGATCTCCAGAGGAACGATGATCACCAGCAAGGTGATCCCGAGCAGGACGAGTATGGACATCGCGATGGCGGTATCCTGACTCAACAGCCTCAGGGCCAATTGGGGGTCGTCCAATCCTTCGAAGCTCGAGAGGTTGGATCGCATGATCGCGACAAGCTTGGCCGCCAGCGTGGTGCCGGCGATCGTCAGGAATAGAAGGAAGCCGGCAAGCGAGGCGAGATAGCCAAGGTCGGTGCCGCGGGCGATCGTGCCTTTCTCTCGCGCTTTGGCGAGCTTGAAAGGTGTCGCTTCCTCGGTCTTGTTGAGCTCGTCGCCAGCCATCGATCAGACCAGTTGCAGCATGGTGTCCAGCGCGAACCGGAACATTCGGACAAAGAGGGCCGCGGACCCGGCAAGCGCGATCGGCAGAAGGACGAGGGTCGCGATGGCCTTCACCTGGAAGCCGAGGAACAAGACGTTCATTTGCGGCAAGGTGCGCGAGATCAGGGCGATGGACGCATCGATCAGGAACAATGTGAGCAGCAACAGCCCGCCGCCGCCGAAGGCCATCACGAAAACGGCGGACAGATAGCCGGCCAGAATTTGGAGTGCGTCACCGCCAATCGCTGCACCGAGCGGCACATGGTCGAGCGAAATCGACCACACGGCGAGAAGATCCGCTGGACCGTTGGTCGCGAAGAAGATCGCCGCCGCGGCATAAGCGAAGAGCATGCCGATTAGCGGTGTCTGCACCCTCGTGCTGGGATCGGCGAGCATGGCGAAGGCGTAGCCCGCCTGAAGATCGACGGCTCGCCCGACGGTCAGCAATGCGGCGTATGCGAGTTGCAAGGCGAGCGCCAGGGCCATGCCGATCACGAGTTCGCTTGCCGCGACCGACAAATAGCCGATTCGTTCGAGGTCGATTGCCGTGGTTTGCGCCGGGTGCCCCGACATCATCCATGCGGACAATGCGAGGCAAAGCAGCAAACGAACCGTCGCCGGCACGCGCATCAGCGTGAACGGTGGGGAGAAAGCGAGGGTGGGCACGATTCTGAGGCTGACCAGCAGCATGACGATGAGCGCGTGTTGGAGGTCCTGCACGCGGCTAAAGTCCGGCGAGCGCGGGGATGTCGGAATACAGCCCGATCGCGAAATGGGTGAGGGTCGCAATCATCCACGGGCCGAGCAGAATCAGGAGCCCGGCGGTGACCAACATCTTGGGCACATAGCTCAAGGTCATCTCCTGGAGCTGCGTGGTCACTTGGAAAATGCTGATCAATAGCCCGACAACCAGAATGGCCAGCAAAATCGGTCCCGCGACGATCAGGCTGGTCCACAGCATATTGTCGAGCAGGCCAAGCGCTCGCCCGGAATCCACGATTCAGTTAACCCCCGGAATTAAACTAATCTTTGGATTCGGCTTAATCACATTAGCAGCCACTTCAAGGTGGGCAACCGAGCTTCCGGCGCGCCCGAAAAAGTTTCCAGACCGTTGCAAGGAATCCTCGCTTCAGGGCGTCCGGAAATTCTTCCCTAAACATCTGCGCAATTCCGCTGATTACCCTGTGAGGCGGTGAGGAATGTCCTGGTCGCCCGGGTGATCGAAGCGAAGCGGGGACAAGGGCGATGGTTGCGATTTTCACCGGTGCGGGGACGGGGTTCGAGCGCGGTTCGGGGTCGGTGCTTGGCGCGGCGGGGCTGCTTGGGTCGTCGACTTTG
>WNFK01115921.1_pt4 | contig 22255 bp, 16 predicted proteins | sample 5400281 | NCBI WGS metagenome assembly WNFK01 (sample SAMN13153350, study PRJNA577476) | soil metagenome | isolation source: 20 cm soil on Douglas fir-dominated hillslope | place: USA:California | collected 2013-09-17
CGGAACCGGCATCGACTCATCGGTAGACAACGCCTTGTTCCCGCCGTCGGTGATTGCCCGGCCCTTCGAGGGGTGGCTGATCACCGTGGTATAAACAGAAAGAGAGTTGCCGAAATCCTTAAATTCCACGCTGTTCGGTCCGCCGATGCTGCTGTAGTGAGCGTCCATAAAAATGAAGGATCCCGGCTGAATCTCAGTGACTTCAGGAATTTCCGTATCAATGTTATAGGTGCCTGTGCCTCCGACGGTCAGGATGCCCACGGGGAATCCTGCTTTCTCAACGGCCCGCCGTGCATTGACGGCGCGCTCCAGCGAAAGCAATTCAATATCACGACGGTTTTCGAAAGCCACGATGTGTTGATTGCTCCCACCATAGGCCTGAATTCCGGCAAGCTCAACTCCGGACTGCTTTGAAATATGGCGTGCAAGCTCGGCGGCTTCTCCCGGATGGTCCACTCCTGTCCGATTTTGTCCTATATTGACTTCGATGAGGACCTTGAGCTTGCGACCCTTGGCAGCCGCCGCGGCAGAAAGGTCGTTGATGTTCTCAGGCGAATCGACCACCACCTTGATGTCCGGAGTGACTCGATGCAGAGCTAGCAGTCGCTCAATCTTACGCCGCCCCACGACCGGCGCGGTGATCAGAACATCGGAAATGCCGCCGTTTACCAGCACTTCAGCTTCGCCGAGCTTGGCCGCGCATTGGCCCTGCGCGCCGTATTCGAGCTGCTTCTTCGCGATAATCGGAGATTTGTGGGCCTTGCCATGCGGCCGGCACTTGTGGCCGCGCGCTTTGCACGCGTCTCTCATCGTGGCCATGTTCTTTTCAAAAATGTCCAAATCAATCAGCAAAGCAGGCGTCGGTATTTCGGACAGGGGCTGCCCGACAAATTCCTGATACGTCATCATCATCTCCTTCATCTCGCGAGCCTCCGCCCGTGAGGCAGGTGCTCTGCCGGCGACACCGATCGTGCCAAGTGCCAGCGCCGAACCTTTGACAAAATCGCGGCGTGACCAATCATTATTCTGCATGAGTCGTCTCCATTTCCATACAACACGGGCTGCCTGCCATCACACCCACCCGAGCCATCAACCTCAATGCGAGCTGCACACCTTCACCATTGCGTAAAGAGTTTCTTCGGAAGAAGCGCGTGCATTCCTTTCACTCCGTCGACGATTTGCGTCACGCGCAGGTCGACGGCCATGCTGGTCAGCATATACGCGTCGTCGCGGCTCATGTGGCGCTCCGCGACCAGATACGCGACCATTTCACGCACCGCCATTTCCGCCGCAGTATCCAAATCTCTGTCGAAACCCATGGTCATGATGAAGTCCGGCGATTCCGCTCGAGGCCAGGAGAGCTTCATGTCTTTTCTCACGATGAGCTGAAACTTTCCAGACAACGCGGCTTCAATAGCCGTGCCGTCTACTTCACCGTCTCCCTGACCGGCGTGCCCGTCGCCCGCCGAGAACAGTGCACCTCTGCATTGCACCGGGATATAAAGAGTCGTGCCCGCCACCAGATCCTTGTTGTCCAGATTGCCGGCGTAGTAGCCCGGAGGGCCGTCGTTGATTCTACCTACGGCAGGGACGGGAGCAACACCGAGCGTTCCAAAGAAAGGGCGCAGCGGTATTTCGATGCCCGGTCCAGCGATGCCGACGTTGCGACTCTTGTCAAAGTGAATGGCGCGCGCGCGCAGGTAGGGAAACTCCTTACCCAGAGCACCATGGTCTGGATGAAACACATTGACGCCGTAGGTGTCGGAAAGGCCGATCTCCAGAATTTTGACCTCCAGAACATCTCCTGGCTCCGCGCCCTCGACAAATACTGGACCGACAAGGATATTCGCTCCGCCAAAGCGATCCTTAACCCCGGCTTCCAAGTCGCGCATGGCAGGGCGGATCAACTCTTCAGACAAACCCATGTCCTGCATTTCCTTGGAACCCGCAAGCGGAGTTTCGATCGTGATCGTGTCGCCCGACTTAATCGTAACGATCGGCTTCTGGGAACCGTCGAAGAATCCCCACTCGACGGTGGTCGGCCCCCATCGAATCACAGGGGACTTGGTCGCTTGCTGCGCGTTCGCGGGAAGCGACCCGACAATCCCCAAGGCCAGCAAACTGAACACACGAAGTCTCATCGAGACTCCCTCCCTGAGATCTGTTCAGAAGCTCAGCTGGGCGGAGAACTGGAACGACCTTGGTCCGCCGGACCCAAGAGCCCCCTGAGTGGAACTGGGCAGTCCTATGTTGTCGGAGTCTGCAATTCCGCTTACGCCTGAAAAGCCGAAACCAGCGTTCCCGGCGTTGCCGCTATTTGAAATAAAGTTCGAGCTATTGAGAAGGTTGAACACTTCGGCCTGAAGCTTGAGCTTGAATCGATCGCGAATCGGAAGGGTCTTTGAGAGTCGCAGATCGGTATCCCGAACGTTCAAGGACAAAGGATTAAGCGGCCGATTCAGAGGAGCGAGTCCCAGAGAGGCGCGATAGTTGTTGATCAACTGCAGCACTCTCGCTTGCGAGCCGCGAGCGCCGTTGTTTCGTGATATGCCCGGGGGGCGAATGGGCGTGGCGCCGTCTGCGTTGGGAGAAGAAGCCACGATGTCATACGGAAGTGGCGTGTTGAAGGTGCTGATCAGAGAGATTTCCCAGCCCTTGCCAAAGAAGGGAGGTAATCGGCTGGGATCAAAAATGCCGCTGAAGATAAAGCGGTGCCGCTGATCGGTCTGCGCCGGTCCGTAGTCGGCCCTGAAGTTGAACGGGTTGGAGAGCAAGCTGTTTCCCGCTCCGGTCGGGTCATCGTATTCGTTATTCGCCTTGGAGAGGGTATAGGACGAATTGAGCGAGAATCGCTTGCTCATGGATTTTGTAACGGCAAGGATGAGCGCGTTGTAGTGCAGGTGATCGCCGTTTTGGTCCCACGGAACTTCGCCGAACTGTTGGCAAATGGTCTCGGTGAAGCGCTGGCAGAGTTGTGAGCCAGGCGCCGGCGCGGCAGGCGTCGGTGTGTTGAAGGCCGGATCGACGTTGGCGTTGTAACTGAGCAGCCCCTTGATGCCCAGCGTATGCACGCCGGTGGCTGAAAATACCCACTCTGGCCGGAACGACCACTGAATGCCCAACGTGGAATATTGCAGGTACGGCGTGCGAAGGTTGTTGTCCAAAGCAATGAGCGGGCTGATCGGTGGCGCAAAGAAGAGGTCGTGGATCTGCTGCGGCGTCTTACCAGGATACGGATCATTGATGTCGATACCACCGGGATTGAAGGTGACGTGAACGCCGATGTTCCTGCCGTCGAAGCCTTTCTCCAGCAGCGTCGTCAGGAAGTTGATGTTCTCGTAGTAGATTCCGTATCCGCCGCGGATGACAAATTTCCCTGTCCGGAAGGGATCGTAGGCGAAGCCGATGCGAGGCGCGAAGTTGTTCTTGTCGGTCGAACGAGAACCCTTAGGCGCTAGAATTCCCAGCCCGCCATCGAAGTTATGGTTGTTTTCGTTACTGAAGTAGTCCCAGCGAAGACCCAAATTCAGGGTCAGGCTCGGTGTTACCTTGTAATCGTCTTGTACATAGAGGCCAACCACGCTGCTCGAAGCATCGCCGAGCAAGCAGTCTGGTGTGCTGCACTGCGTTTGGACCAGCAGATCGGCTAGGATGGCGCCAAGAGGAGCATCGCTGAAGAAATGGAACGACCCGTTGGGAGCAAGACTGAACGTAGCGGAACCCTGTACGTAATGATATTCCGCTCCAAACTTGAGGCTCTGCTTCCCAAGCGTCCAGCTGAAATTGTCGAGAAGCTCATACCGCTTCTCGATCGTTGACTGAGGATCCCCTGTGCGGAGCCCGATAACCAAATCTGGCCGCTGCTGTTCCGGAGTCCTGGAGAATGGCTGCAGGCTGTTCGCATAACGATAAAACTGGAATCCAACGGTGTTCAGTTTTGTCGGCCCAAAGATGTAGGTGTCGCTCACCGCGTGTGCCTGAACATTCGTTAGATTGGTTTCGCCGTTGGATTTGGCGCGGATTCCACCGACATTTTCCGCTGCATTGAAGTTGTCAAGATTGAAGCGATAAAAGATCCGGTTCTTGTCCGTCGTCAGGACGTCCATTCTTGCGGTTACCAAGTCCCGCCGGAAGGGCAGCGGAACGTTACCTTCTAGCTCCGGGTACGCGCCACGGGTGTTGACGATTCCGGTGTCCGTTTCGCGGTGATCTTCAAACGCGCCGAAGGCAAAAATCTTGTCGGGTTTTAGCGGACCGCCGAGCGTCCCGCCTTGCTGCTGGCGGCGATATGGGCTCTTTTCTTTCTGAAAGAAGTCGCGCGCAGTGAGCACTTGGTTCCGGAAGAAATAGAATGCGTCGCCATGGATGTCATTCGTTCCGGTACGCTCAATCATGTTCACAACCGCGCCAACGGAACGCGCCTGCTCGGCGCTGAAATTGTTGGTCACGACGTGAAATTCCTGAATGCCCTCGGGGCTCACGTCATATCCCACGCCGCCGACGACGAAGTCGTAGTCTTCAAATCCGTCGACGAAGATGTTGGATTGCCGCCCGCCCGTGCCCGCGACGCTGATCTCACCGATGCGCGTCTTGGTCGGGTCGATCGGAGGCGTCCGGACAATCTGGGGAACCAGCAAGGCCAAGTCCGTGAAATCACGATTCTTCAGTGGCAGCGACTCTATCTCCTTTCGGTCCAATACTCCCCCAACGTCCGAGGTTGTCGTTTGGACCAGGGGGATAGCACCGCTGACGGTTACTTCCTGGATCGCGCCAGACAGTGTGAGCTGGAAAGGCTGAGAAGTCGACTGACCGACGATCACGATCATTCCTTTGGCGATAGCCCCGGCGAAGCCTTTGGCCTGAATCGAGAGATCGTAGGTGCCGGGAACGACTGAAAGAAACACAAAGCTTCCCGACGAATCGGTCGTCGCTTGCCGGGATTGGCCGGTTCCGGCATCCACCAGCGTCACGGTCGCGCCGGGTACCGCTGCACCTGAGGGGTCGGTGACCGTCCCAATCACCTCGCCGCTCGTTTGCATCTGCGCAGCTGAGGGAACAGGCAGCAACGCAACGACGAGAAACACTAAAGAAGCAACAATGACCCACTTCTGGACGCTCATGTGCCCCCCTTGAAAGGCATTGAAAAAGAACTGTGAAACCCGCTCCACAGAGAAAGCGCGAGTCGATCCGCTGATCATTTCGCCGCCATCCGCACAACGTCAAGCTTTTGCAGAAACTCGAAATACTGCGCGACTTCTGCAACCGGCACAGGCTCAAACTCGGCGCTCACCGCGTCACGTATTTCGACGACATTTCTCTTTCCGTCGGCAAAATTCAAAGCTTCGTACATAAAATACTCGCCGCGCTGGGCGAGAGCGACCTTCTGGTCGAACTGCTCATCACCGGTTTTTTCCATCAGCCACCAGCGCCCGTATTCCTGCCGGAAGAAATTGACGGGGCCCCGCATATCCGGACTGCGCTCGGGAATGACGCTGCGGAACTTGGCATCGGCACCCGGATCTTTCAGCTTGGCGGCGGCTACATGAAGCTGGCTGGCGCGTGCCGTCGCATACGACTCAAGCCGTTGCAGAGCAGCCCGTTCGCGTGCCTGGAAGTCGGTAAACAGCGGATCCACTTGAGCCTTGAATCCCTGATCTCCGACGAGGCGGGAGAGGCTGGTTAAGCTGCCGGTCTCCCGCGAAAGTCCATGCTTCACAACGTTTGTCGCATCCCAGTACGCTTGTGGCAGGCCTTCGCCTTTGGCGGATTCCAGATATCCAAACGCTTTGGTTTCATCATCGGCAAAACGCTTCGCCGCTTTACTGGTGGCATTGCGCAGAAGCGCAGGCAGATCGTCTGCGCCTACAGATGCCAGGTAGAACGCTGACGACGCCGCGATCACCACGCCGCGGCGCATCTGTGTCGGATCGCCGGCCTTTGGCGTATCCTCCTGTGTTCCAAGAAAAACATCCGGGAAATCGTTCAAAAGGATGGCTTGAACGCCCAGGGTCTGGGCGTCCTCATGGTCGCTAGGCCCCCAAAACGACTCGATGCTGTAGTGAAACTGTTCTCTGCTTCCGGTAGGCGCGAAGAGCGGATCAAGAAAACCCTCTGTCGGTCGGGCGGAGAGAAAATGCGAATTCCGAATGGCGATGGTATTTTCTACGCCGACTTTGTCGACGAAAGCCTGAACGGCGTCATCGAGAAAAGAAGGATTTGAGTTCGGCGAACGGTACAGGTGAAAAACGGCGCCCGAACTCTGCTGGTCGTAACCAATCATGTCGATGTTGATCATCGCCAGGATTCGTTGCAAATCCTCGGGGTGCTCGTGGAAATGGTAAGTGATGCCGTAGTGTTCCGACCCCCACATAAAGCGAATCGTCCGCCGGGGGCGGGGCAGAGTGCCAGTCGAGACAAGATTGCTTAGCAGGCGAGCAACTTCCAGCGTGCAACCAACTCCGGTCAGATTGTTAGCTCCGCCGGTGTTGCGGCTGTTGTCATGCGCGTAGACAAGAATCGCCGGAAGGCTCGGGTCTGTTCCCGGAATTTCCGCGCGAACCTCGGGATATTCGCCTGGCCCGGTTTCGACTTCGACTTCGGAATGCACGGAGAGTCTCTCTCCCAACGCCAGTCTGGCCTTCAATTCGCTGCCCACGCGGTAGGAGAGTGAAAAGGCGAATGTAGGATCTTCACCATGCGGGCCAATCCACGGAACAAGCTGCACTGTGCCGATCAGGTCCGGATGGTCAATCGCCCCTTCAGTGCGATAGAAAACGACGCCGGCAGCTTTCCGCTCCCATACAGCGAGCCGCATCACGCGGGAAGCCGCGCCGCTCGCGAGAACCACTTTTCCTTCGACCGAGCGCCCGTCGTAGTCTTTTTCGCTGACCCCGCTCCCGACGTCTACGAGTTCGGCAGTCACCGAACCCGTGCGGCTATAACGCCCAAGATGGGATTTGAACACGTTGAAGTCAGCGAGCAATTCCTTCTCGGGATTTACCAACCAAAGTTCGCCCTTTTGGGCTTCCCACAGCGGCTCAGTATGAAATGCCCAGTAGTAAGATTTGCCGTCCGAGGGATATCGTTCGATGGCGACGTTGGTCAGGCCCATGGATTTCGCTTCACTGGCCAGGTAATTGGCCACTTCGTTGGCGCCGTGGGCCGGTGAATAACCCGAGAAACGAACGATTCTTTTGAAGTCCGCAAAGGGGCGTTCGCCGGAAGAGTTTTCGCGAATGATACGATATTGATCGGGATTGAGCAGTTGTTGAGCCCTGGCGGTAAGCTCACCGATAAACAGGAAAACGGCAACACCAAACAGCACCTCCCGGAAGATCACTAAGCTTCTGTGCATTCCTTTTCCTTCCCGATTCCTTCAAGCGGACGAGAGTTCGGCCGCAACTCCGCGCCAGATAATTCCTCAAATGCGACGGAATCGGCCCTCAAGCTCGATATGCGAGCGAAATTCATGAGATAGCACTTCGAAAGAACATACTCCCCTGTCAAATAGCACAACCATGACGCTGAATGCGGGACAGCTAGTAACAGCTCGAATCTTGCCTGTTGCTTTTATACTTGGAGGAGTAAGCTGTCTTTCGATTTCTTGCTGGGGCTTTCGGAATCTTGCTAAAAATTGAGATCAGGCCGAGACCAGCGAGCCAAGTCCAAGAGAGCTTGGTGCGCAGCTTGCGAGTCTAATCCAGCAGGCGCGCTTCGGGAGACCAATACCATGCAACGGGGCCATGAAGAAAAGCGTTCGGCGCGAGGACAGGAGACAGCGTGGACGCTGGACTCTGCCCGGCCGTACAGCGCCCCACAGACCGGAAGCAGAATTTTTGCTTTAGAGACACTGACTGGGCGACTCAGACAATTTTGCGGAGGCAATGCAGTCCTGAGATACCGTAAAGGTTGAAGTCCACCGCCTCTGTCGACAAGAGGAACCGGAGACAGCACCGCTTGATCATTGCGTTTCTTTCAAATTGAGTGGCCGAGACACGCTTGAATGGAAACTGGCAGGCAAACGGTTCCTGAACAGGGCCTATAGTGCGAGTGAATTCTGCCTGGTTTCAAAGGGGACTCCGGTCTGGGCACGTTGGCAGAAGGGAGGAGAATTTCTGGTTATTGCGATTCCTCCGGCGTTCGCTGCATCGGTAGCCGACGCAGCGAGCCCTCGCCGACAAATTGAATTCACGAACCTATGGACCTTTAGGGACGCCGAGGCTGAGCACCTCATGAAGACCATGTGGTACGAGTTGAAAGCGGGCTGTCCAGCGGGCCGCTTGTTCGGGGAATCCCTCGCGATTGCATTCACAGCACACCTGTTGCGCCATTACTCCGTTTTTTCGCACAAGGTTGAGCCCTACCGAGGCGGACTATCCTCGGCCGCCCTTCGCAAGGTCACGGACTACGTTCAAGCCAATCTTCACGAAGAACTGAGCCTGCGACAGTTGGCTCATCTGACCCGCCTGAGTTCCTTCCATTTTGCTCATGTGTTTAAGCAGACCACCGGTCTTGCTCCGCACCGGTATGTGCTCACGCAGCGAATCGCGCTCGCCAAGACGCTACTGGAAAGCACTCGCCTGCAGTTGGCAGAAATTGCTTTTCGCGTCGGTTTTTCGAGTCAGGCCCATTTGACAGTCATGTTTCGCAAAATTGTTGGTTGTACGCCAGGATCCTATCGAGGCTCGCTAGGTTCAAAAATCTGACATCGCTTCAAGCTGGTGACGTTCGCTTCCGGGGCTCCGCTCGACAGATCTTGAGACAACGGAATCGCCGCCTTCCAGCAATCACGTGGCAATGTGCGCTTCGTTTAGCACCCGGTACTGGTGGGGATCGGACTAAGAGCGGCGTTGAGCCTGCGGAAGTTATTGATTCCTTTAGTCGACAAATGCGTTCAAATCTACGAATTCGCCTAAGCGAGGTACACAGCAGGTACGCGGTGGGCTGATTCTCTTACAGTCGTTGTAACGTTCCGCGATTCCCCCGCTCAGCGGGTTCCAGCTTCCTGACAGGGCTGCGGGCCGCTCCTTTCAATCAATTCGTGCAGTTCCCTTCCCGAGCAAGCTTCGACTATAGTGAAATTCATAGGGACCGCTGACGCCTCCGGAAGCGCTCGATTTGTCGCTAACCATCTTACTGATTAGTTTGACTTGTTAAGATATGACCCCAGTCGCTTCGTGAAAAAATGCGTAAGGGAAGGCCCGAGAAGGCGCCGCAATTACGTAGCCTGCGGCAGCCTTGAACATGTGCTGTATTTAACCGGATTAACAACTGGGCGTGGAGCATCGTTGTTTCACACTGATTAGACGGCGCTTAACCCACCTTTCAGCTCCTAATAACCCCTTAAGATCGTCCCAACAATAGTCCCAATTCAGACCCAACTAAAAAGGAGAAGTCATGAGCAGACGTGTGTTCGCTTGTGTTTCTGGTGGTGTGGTCGATGAAGCGATCGTGCCACCGCAGGCCGATGGAACTTGGACGGTGATCGATTGGGATAACATCGAATCTGACCCGGCACGCGAATGGGGTCACTTCGATGAGGAAGATAAGAAGTACATCAAAGAGCACTATCCCGACGACTGCGCCAAGTATTTTTCACAATTCATGCGCGACATGGGAGGACGTTGATGATAAGCACCGTCATCAGTTCTCTTCGCCTATTAAGAGGTGTGTACGATCTGGCCTTCTCGGAAGATCCGTTCTACGTTGAACAGAGATCTGAGTTCCTGGGAGGAATCCAGCACTGCGTCGAACAAGCAAAGGAGGGTTATGACAATCCTCCGCTTCCCGTCGTATATGTCCGGAAGCCATCAAAATCTTGCTTGGCATCCTGATGTTTGTCTTGTTCCTGGCCGTGCTAATCGGCGGAGGATAGAAAGACAAGGGGCCTCCCATTCCTGAGGGGCTCTATGCACTCCCGATAGCATTGTCGACCCACGTGACATTCGCTTAGACCCTTGGCGATCGACCCTCACTGGTATAAGGCTCGAGTCTCGCTCCAAGCTTTAGACATATACTTTTTCTTAGCGCTATTTAACTGGAATGCGTGCATGAGGCCCGAACTGCCCTGCCACATTGGACAAGAACGCGTCCCAGCACCGTTCCGACGAGTCGCTGCCAAGACACAGCGAGTGCCGTGGCTTCACTTGGTCATCCAAAGTATCGCCGGCACTGTGATAGCCAGCGCGAGAGTCGAGATCAACAGCATCGAGGCGCTTTCCGATTCTGCAGCCTTATATCTCGCCGCGAAGAGCACCACCACAGTGGCCAGAGGGAAGCTGCAGCACACCAGCGCCTCGCGTGCGAACGGACTGACAACCCGAAAAATGTGGAGTAGGACGAACAGAACTGCGGATTGCACGCTGACGCGAGCAAAGGAGCCTACCAATACGGTCGGCGAAAGACGAACCGGTTGGGCCGCCAAAACAAGGCCGACGGCAAAAACCGCCACCCCGGAAGTGGCCGAGCCAATCAGCTCGAAACAGCTTGCTATTACCGCCGGTAAATGGATTTTCGCAAGAACGAGGGCGATTCCGAGGATTGGACCCCATAACAATGGTGATTTCAGGCCAGCGTTGAGTCCGGTTAAGATCGGGCTCGGTTTTGAATGATCTGTCGCGCCTTGCTGATGCTTTGCCGCCGCGTCGATTTCCAATAGAACTGCCGCAGGCGGCACCGTCAGGTTGATGGCCAATGCGACGAGTCCAACAGCTCCTGCGCTTGTGGGACCGAGGATCGGTTCGAGAACCGCAAGACCGAAGACAGGAGTCGCAGATGTCGACAGCATCAGTGCATAGATGATCGAAGGTGTGCCGCGCAGGGATTTTGTAGTCCGCAAAAAGAACCATGCGACCAGAAAAAGCCCGCTGTGGGCAAGAATCAACGCAAGAACCAGACGTCCCTGCTGTAGAAGAAGGTCCCTGCGGATATCCGTCATACTGACGAACAACGAAGCTGGTAGGGCAAAGTTCAACGCTAGCTTGCTCAGCCCTGCGGATTGGTCAGCGTCAAAGGTGTTCCGCCTACCGGCGAGGTATCCCAGCGCGAGAACGAAAAATACCGGAAGCAGTGCTCCCACAAGTCCGCCGACATTCATGAACGACCTCTTTCCGTATTGGCTTCCTGCTTAGAACTCCACCTTTGTTCTAAATCCGAAGACAACGGCGCGATTCCTGCCTCCGCCCACGTTGGCGTAATACTGGATCACCGGCTGCAAAAGGAGCATTTGTGCAACGTCCAGCAGAGTGTTGAACTCAACGCCCTGCTCGGTCTTGAAAGAAGACAGTCCAGGAGGGAGGAAGTCCGGACTCAGGCTGTTTCGTACATAGCCCAGCGACATGGTGTTATGAATGTGTAGAGGCAGCGGCTCGTTGAAGCGCAGTCCCGCCGTGAGCAGCGTGTTGTTGCGGTTGACATCCGGAGGACTCCAGTCGTACGCAAACGTCGCGTCCAAACCCCTTGCTTCTTTCGGGTCTACCCGCCAGAGAGCCTGGCTTGCCATCCAATACAAGAGGTAGTTGCCCGACCGCGGTGTCGCACTTGTCGGCGACGTGAACTTACCGGGATTATAGGAGGCGCCAAACTGATAGAGGCCGGAATACCCTTTTCGGGTTTCGACGTTGTCAAAGGCGCGGACAGACGATGCCTTCTTGCCCGGAGTAAAGCCGATCTCAGAAACACTCACCGGACTTCCGCGGAACTGGGGAACCAATCCGGTTGGGTTATGCGAGAAAGGCGACCTATCCCCTGCCAGCACCATCGATTTGACATAGAAGTTGTGGATGGGCGCAACACGAATCTCCATCGCCGGCGTGGAGGGAGGGTCGAAAGACTCGATAGTCGTGAATAAATTGCCCAGCGCGTATCCCATCGGCTCGAAGAGGAAGGACGTAGCGTAGTGCTGGGCTCCGTAAAAATCTTGACCTGCGAACTGGCCCACGCGTGCAGTGATACGTTCATCGAGCCATCGCTTTTCGAACCACCATGAATCGAGGCGACATGTATTCGCGCTGGACATCCCGCTGGGACTGGTCAATAGCCCCAGATATGCCCCGAGATTGCCGCCGCCTTGCCAGAGTGCTGTCGCATGGAAATACAACCCCTGCAGACCGGTCAGCGTACCGAAATCGACATCTACCGTTCCGCGAAACCTGTTCCAGCTTGCAAATCGCTCTTTCTGCTCGCTTTTGATGTTCCAGAGGGAATCGCTTATGTATTGGAAATCGAATCGTACGCCGCGCTCCAGCAGGCGCGTGCGTTCGCCGCCCCAATTTCCAAAGAGATGCCCGTGCGGTCCTTGACCCGTCTCGTGGCTGTCCGGACCACTGAGCGTTTCCTCTTGCGGAGTCTGGGAATGGACCGGAAATGCAAATACATAAAGTCCGGACCACAATAGAAACAGAAAGCGGAGCTTTCTGCCGTACCTGCAAAACCTTTTTCCTCGTGGACGATCTTTGACGCGTTGTCCCAGCCAATCACGGGGCGTAGCGAGGTCAGGAGCATCAACGAATTCTCCACAAATTCCGCGATCCTCTTTTCGTTCAGCGCGACGCCATCTAGACACGCACTGACCAATCACCATTGCGAGTAACAGGAGCGCGGCTCCGAACACTCCCGGCGCTCCAAACCAAAACACCATAGCGGCTCCAACCGTAGCGCCTAAGACGAAGGCCAACCATATTCCGCCGAGAAGGCTGACCTTTTGATCGGACGCTAACTTGTCATGCGCTGTCGTTTGAGAACTGTGTCTTTCAGTTTTGGTTTTCAGCAGGGAGGTGATCATTCCCGTGAGGTAGGTGGTGTGAACGCTGATGCCTCCCGCCTGACTGAACGCCCCATTTTGAAGGCCCAGTGCGAGAGACATACAGCCAACAAATAGTCCAAACTTGGCGGTCAGATGAGACGTCAAGGCGAAATACGCGGTCGAAATCAGAACTATCTGTACACTCATCACGACAGGAAGTAGAAAGCGAGACGGCGCCCTTGCAATAAACCGTTCCGAGATTAGGATCGAGACAACTCCGGTCAGGAAAAGAGCGATTGCTAAGAGCTGCCGTAGAAGAGCTCGCCAATCGTGACCAGCTACACTAATCGCCACCAGAACAAGCGTGCCCGTGACGTGGCCTGTAAAGGTCTTGGCAAGGACGTACCCCGCGGCATCGCAATATCCGCCAACAAAGGCGAGCCCGAACGAAAGCCAAGAATCAATCTGATGATTTTCTGACATAAAAACAGCTCACTTAGAGTTATGCGATTCAGGGTTGCGCCTGTTTCGCTGTTAATCAAGGAAGCGCAGGGAACGACCACGGAAGCGCTGTGGGCGGCAAACTCGCCGTCCACACTTCACTGGGTCTGACTTACACTCACTCAAATCAGCTTCTCAAGCGCCCGCGCCTACCCGGGTTGCCTCTGTTTTGTATTCCGGCTTGTAGACGTGCTCGCGGATAAACGCCACCATGTCAGCCGGACGAGCTACCCGAGCCAGCCCGGAATCGAAGACGAGTTTCGCCACTCGCGCGGCTGTCTGGATTTCGGACTCGATAATATTCGACTGCAGCGGGTACAGGAGACCCTGCTTGAGCAGCTCGGATGGCACCTGATCCGCCACCGCCTGCCCAGCCTCAATGAACATCTCGTCTGTGACACGCTTCGCCTGTGTGGCGAAGATCGCCATACCGACCGCAAATGTCTGGCCGTTGTAGTGAACCGGCGCGAACTGCACGCCGGCTGCGTAGATCGCCTTGCCCTTCGACCACGTGTAGGCTTGCTCGGGTGTGCACTCGGCATGCTCGGTGGGGTTCGATAGCGCAAGGACTACAGGCCGCTCGTTGAGTCTCGCCATCGTCTCGATGACTTTTTGATTGAAGGCGCCGCCAATCGTGCTGACGCCGATGATCGTTGTCGGCTTTATGCTCTCGATAGCAGCGACGAAATCCCGCGTTGGCGTGTGCTGGTGTGCATACGGCTTCTGGAAATCGACAAGGTCCTTGCGGGACGCCTCCAGCAAACCGTTGATGTCGAACATGTAGACGCGGGACTGCGCTTCCTTGAGGCTCATGCCCTGCCCAACAAGCGCCGAACAGAGCAGGTTGGCAAGGCCGATACCAGCCGAGCCGGCGCCGAGGAACAGGTACTTTTCGTCTTTCAGTTTTGTGCCCTTGATCTTTGCCGCGTTGATCATCCCTGCGAGGGTGATCCCTGCCGTGCCCTGCACGTCGTCGTTGTAGACACAGTACTTGTCGCGGTAGCGCTGGAGCAAGTGCACGGCGTCCGTGCCCGTCCAATCTTCGAAGTGAATGCAGCACTTCGGGAACACTTCCTGCACGGCTTCGACGAACTCGTCGACAAATGAATAAAGATCCGCGGTCGCCGGGCGCGTCTTGCGCATTCCCAGATACAAAGGATCGTGCAGGTATTGCTCGTTGTTGGTGCCGGCGTCGAGGTACATAGGCAGCAGATATTGCGGAGGCACTCCGGCGCAGGCAGTGTAGAGCTGAAGCTTGCCGATCGGGATGCCTGCGCCGTTTGCGCCCAGATCGCCAAGGCCAAGTATTCGGCCGCCGTCCGTGACGCAGATGAACCGAACGTCTTTCTGCGGCCAGTTTTTCAGAATCTCCTTCACTTTGCCGCGCCGCGTGATCGAGAGATACATACCACGCGCCTGGCGGTAGATATGGCCGAACTTCAGACATGCTTCGCCGATGGTCGGGTCGTACACAATCGGGAGAAAGCGCGCCGGGTCCGACATGACGGTTCGGTAGAACAGCGTCTCGTCGTGGTCGAGCAGATTCATGAGATAGATGTAACGATCGAGGTCTGTGTCCTTCTTGCTGAGCTGCATCATCACGCGTTGCAACTGCAGTTCTTGCGTTTCCGTTACGTCGGGAATGAGGCCAACAAGGCCGAGTGATTGCTTTTCGGCCTCGGTGAAGGCGGTCGACTTGTTGAGCGATGGATCTTGGAGCAATTCGATTCCATGTTTGGTGGTGCTAGTCATGTTGATTACCTTTCTTTCGTTCAGCTATGAGTAAGAGCCCGGGATCCTTCACTACTTGGCAGTCGCGACGTACGCTTTGACCATCTTCGTTGGATCGACAATGCGGTCGAACTCGTTCTCCGTCACGAAGCCGAGCTTCAGCGCGGCAGCCTTCAGCGTGAGGTCGTTGTCCAGCGCGTAGTGCGCAATCTTCGACGCCTTGTCGTAACCAATGACCGGTGAGAGCGCCGTCACAAGCATCAGCGAACGCTCAACGTATTCGTTGATCTTCTTCAAGTTGGGCTTGGTCCCTTCGACCAGGAATTTGCGGAAGTTCGTACACCCGTCGGTCATGATCGTGATGGAGTGGGTAACGTTGAAGATGATCAGGGGCTTGTAGACGTTCATCTCCAGGTAACCACCGGCGCCTCCGAAGCCCACCGCCACGTCGTTGGCCATTGCCTGCACGGCGATCATGGTAAGGGCTTCGGCTTGTGTGGGGTTTACCTTGCCCGGCATGATTGAAGAGCCCGGTTCATTCTCCGGAATCCTAAGTTCGGCGAAGCCGGCTCGCGGGCCACAGGACATCAGTCGGATGTCGTTGGCAATCTTGTAGAGTGAAACAGCCAGGGTGCGCAATGTGCCGGAAAGCTGCACCTGAGCGTCGTGGGCGCCCTGCACCGCGAATTTATTCGGGGCAGTAACGAACGGCAAACCTGTCAGCTTGGCGATTTCGGCCGCAGCAGCTTCGGCAAAGCCAGGCGCTGAATTGATGCCGGTACCAACCGCGGTTCCGCCGAGTGCGAGACGGTATATGCCCTTCAGCGCATCTTCGATCCGGTCGAGATCGTCCGAGAGCATGCCCTCATAACCTGACCACTCTTGGCCGAGCGTGAGGGGGGTGGCGTCTTGCATGTGTGTGCGGCCGATCTTGACGATGTCCTTCCACTCGTCGACCTTCGCAGCGATCGCACCGTGAAGCGCCTTCACTGCGGGCATGAGTCGCTGCTTCACATTGACCGCCGAGGCGATGCACATCGCGGATGGAAAGGAGTCGTTCGACGACTGTGCCATATTGACGTGATCATTGGGATGAACCGGCGCCTTGCTCCCGAGCGGCGTGCCCGCGATCTGGCAGCAGCGGTTGGAGATCACCTCATTCACGTTCATGTTGAATTGCGTGCCGCTGCCGGTCATCCATACATGCAACGGGAACATCTCGTGATGTTGACCTGCCAGGATCTCGTCACAGACTTGAACGATCAACTTGTGGCGCAAGTCGTCGAGCCGCTTTCCGGTATGGTTGGCATTGGCGGCCGCTTTCTTCAAGGTGGCGTATGCCGTAATCATCTCCCTTGGGATTAGGTCTTTGCCGATACTGAAGTGCTCCAGCGAGCGCTGAGTCTGAGCGCCCCAGAGCTTGTCCGCTGAAACGTTCACCTCGCCCAGACTGTCGGTTTCTTTGCGAATTTCTGCCATCTTATTTCTCCTTCCTTTTTTGGGAACTCTTACAAAATGCTGCCCTCGTATACCTGCTCGAACAACTTCACATTCTGTTGGTAGTCCACGTGAACGCCGACAAGCACGGGTCCAGGAGTGTCGAATGCTTTTCGCAAAGTAGTAGTGATCTGATCTGGACGATCGACTCGGAGGCCTGTGGCGCCAAATGCTTCCGCGTACTTGACCGGGTCGACGGGCCCAAAATCAACGCCGGAGACGCGCTTGTACTTGATGCGTTCTTGCGCGGCCACCATGTTGTAGGTGCCATCGATCCATATCATGTGCACGAGGTGGGACTTCAATCGAACCGCGGTCTCAAGCTCATTTGCCGAGAAAAGGAAACCGCCGTCGCCTGAAATTGAAAGAACTTTTTCCTGGGGACGCACAAGCGTGGCTGCGATCCCCCAAGGTAACGCAACGCCCAGTGTTTGCTGGCCGTTTGAGATGAGGAGCTGACGCGCGCGGAAACTGTAAAGATAGCGCGCCAAATACATACTGAACGAACCCATATCCGAGCACACCGTCACATCGGGTGTGAGAATGTCTTGGAGTTCCGCTATGAGCCGTAATGGGTGAATCGGAATTCCAGACAAGCTAGCCGCTTCGGCCCTCATCTGTTCTCGGTCTTTAGCTATTCGAGACAGGAGAGCCCTGGAAGAGGGACCAACTTGAGGCCGATGCAAAAGCGGAGTCAATGCGCCGAGTGATTCTTCGATGCTCCCAATCAGTTCTACTGCGGGATCGTAGTCGTTTTCAATTTCAGCGGGAACAACATCAACATGCACGATCGTGCGGTCTCGACCCTTGTTCCACAGAGACGGCCAGTATTCGACGGCGTCATACCCGATGGTGACCACGAGATCTGCCGTATCCAACACCTCGTCCGCTGGCTGATTTGCGAGCTGGCCCACGCGGCCTGCAAAATAGGGAAAGAGATCCTGAGAGATCGCCCCCGCCGCCTGAAAAGTTCCGACGACCGGGATCGAGCACGCGTTTAAGAATGCGCGAATGGCATCGGCCGCTTTTGGCTTGCTGGCCATAAGCCCCAGAAAGACAACTGGCGCTTTAGCAGAATTGATCAGGCGCGCTGCTTCGCGCAGAGACGCTTCCGCGGCCCGTCCCTGCTCTGTGAAGCTGCTCAGACCGATCGGTTTACACTGCGCCTCTCCGGTCATCACATCCGTGGGAAGGCTGACGAACGCGGAGCCCGGCCGAGCCGATTCGGCGGCGCGAAATGCTGCGGCAAGCACTTCGGCGGTGGAAGCCGGCGAATCCACCTCCGCGGCGTACTTGGTTACCGGCTTACACACGCTCACGGAGTCCATTGTTTGATGCAAAGATCTGAGGCGATCCGCCACGGAAACAGCACCGCCGAGCGCGACCATTGGATCGCCCTGAGCCCAACCATTGGATCGCCCTCCGAATGAGCAGTTGCCAAGCCAGTCACCAGATTGGACACGCCAGGTCCCGATGTCGCAATCGCTACTCCGGCCTTGCCAGTCATGCGTCCGATACCTCCTGCAATGAAGGCTGCATTTTGCTCGTGACGGCAGACCACCGTCTGGATGGTGGAATCGACCAACGTATTGAATACTTTGTCGATCTTTGCTCCTGGCACTCCAAAAACATATTTCGTGCTGCGGGCCTCGAGCATTCGCACGACGACATCCGCACCTGTCATTGTTTGTGTTGCTGTTTTTGCCTTCATCGATTTTCCTTTCGAACTAACTACTCGGCTCTTTGTAGATCCTTTGTCGTGTCCACTGCCAGGTTCTCTTTCAAAAACGATCCGGCTTCTGGCAGACGCACGTCGTATTCGAAAAGCGTCTGGATTCCGACGCGCAATCCCTTTGCGGTGCAGTCGAGTACGTGGCCACCCTTCGCGCGGTCCTTGGAGATGAAATGAAAGTGATATCCGGGGATGCTAAAGGAGCTTGAATAGTGCGGAGACCACAGGCACACGAGCGTGCCCTCGATATCTTTGAAACGGAATTCCGGCTGAGTCTCGGCCGCGGCGAGAAGCCGCGTCCCTTCGGTGGCAGCTTTCACTGCGCGTGTATGCATGCGCTCAAAAACGCCGTCCACACGCAAAGCGTAGAACAAATTTTCGGATTCGCGGTGAAGATCGCAGGCTCGCTGTAGGTCATCGAGACTGCTGGTATCCCGGACTTCAAAGTTCTCATCGGGCTGAAATCGGCTGACAACCGCAAACGGAATCTGAAAATCGTCCTGCCGAGGCGCCACCGTGCCGTCGCCGCGCACCTGATAGATGATTCCGTCAAGCACCACCATCTCCCCGTCGAGATGTTCAAAGGTTCCCAGTCCGAAGTCGCCGTTGGCGAGCAGCCTCCGTGAAGACACGGCTCCCGCAGACACTCCCTGCACGAGGGCCGCAGATGTGGAGATTTGATAGGCGCGATGGCGGCCGCTTTGAAAATATTCGCTGAGTGCCGCGGTAACAACGCTGTCGGGCGAAGTAGCCCGGCGGGCAACAGCATTATTTAAAATGCTCGCGAGGGAATCTGGGATAACCACATTTAGATTCGGCATGACATGAGCTTCCTTTCACCTCATTGGTCGCAGGGGACCTCAACATTCCCTCATGCGAGATCTGCCCTAATGGGCTTCACCGTCACCATTAGGCATTCGCACCCGACTTGCCAAATAGGTTGTTCGCCGACACCGACGAAGTACTTGAATACAAACGCCTTTCAAATCTCTCCGTAGTTCAGTCGGCTGCGAATTAAGTCGGGACGTGTCTTCGGATGGACGACGCGTCCAACAATTCGACGTTTGCACGCACTACTTTAGACACGCACACTTAAAATCGTGTTTTCGGCAACTTGATTGGCCCTGAAAATTCCCAGCTTCCGCATGCGCGCGTAGACTGTAGACCGCTTCATTCCCAAGCGGACCGCAGCGCCCCCCGGACCATCGATAACCCAGTTGGCTTGCGCCAACGTCTTGCGGATGTGATGTCGCTCAGCTTCTTCCAGCGTAATGGGTTCCAGAGAGTCAATTTCAGCAGCCTGCCTGAATTCTTCGAGCGGAGGACGTAGTGTGTTCCCGTCGGTCAGAATCACACTTCGCTCGATGAAATTCTGCAGCTCCCGGATGTTTCCCGGCCAGGAATGGCCTACCAGCGCCTCCATCACTTCTGTCGGTATCCATTCGATCTGCTTGTTCATGCGTTCCGAGTAAATCCCCACAAAGTGCATCACCAGCAGCGGAATGTCTCCGCTCCGATCGCGCAACGGGGGAACAAGTATGGGAAACACGTTTAACCGGTAGTACAGATCGCTACGGAACTGATTCTGGGAAACTAGCTTAGAGAGGTCTCTATTTGTTGCGGCTACGAGCCGAACGTTCGCTCGTTGGGTTTGCGTGCTACCTAGCCTCTCAAACTCTCCGTCTTGGAGGACGCGCAGCAGTTTTGGTTGCAGTTCGGGCGGGATGTCTCCGATTTCATCCAAAAAAAGTGTGCCCTGGTTTGCTGCTTCGAAACGACCCACTTTGCGAGCCACCGCACCGGTGAAAGCTCCTCTCTCGTGGCCGAACAGTTCGCTCTCCAGCAATCCGAGGGGAATCGCCGCACAATTCAGTTTTACAAAAGAACGATCTCTGCGTGTGCTGTGCTCGTGAATCGAGCGGGCGATAAGTTCCTTCCCCGTGCCGGTTTCGCCTTCGATCAGAGCAGTCGAATCAGTGGGCGCGACCGTGCGAACAAGGTCCAATACCTCTCGGAGCGCCCCCCTTGCTCCGATGATCTCCTCGAAGTCGTCGTTCACACCTTTGCCGTTCATTGCCTGACGGCCTCTGGATGCGACAGGTGAGAACAACGCCGAACAGGTGGATTCGGCTGTCGCGTGTGTAGTAACGCCCGCCTCATATGCTGCCTGCTCGGCGAGACAAGGCTCGACGTCATTTTGATTTTCCGAAAGAATTGCATTTTCCCAAGCCATGGTCGTTCCTCTCACTATTCAGTGCATACCCAAACCAGAAAATGGCACCCTGAACCCTGACTCGCGCCTTTCAGGCTGCTTTAAACTGCTGCATGCGACCGGCGAGAGCGGGATAGAGCGACTCCGCATTCCGATGAGCGATGGAACAAACGTCTGTGTCGCTAAAGCCGTTCCAGCGCTCGATATCCTGAATGGCAGGTGGAAACGTCCATCCCGGCATGAACGGATCGTCGAAGCCCATTACCAGGTGGGAGAGCGGCACCATCTGCTGTAGAGCGAAGAGCTGCGCGGGAGATGTTGCCGCCGTAAGGTCGTAGTAGAAAGACGCCAGACCTTCGCGGATCTCCCCTGGACTCAGGCGGGCGCGACCCTTGCCAGGACCGAAGACCTTTTCAAGAGTTTCGATACGCGTCATCAAATATGGAATCGTTCCTCCGCCATGGGTGGAAATGATCTTGATCTTCGAGAAGCGCTTCTTGGCCCCGCTGAAGATCATATTGGTGAGCATGCGGGTGGTATCGAACATGAACTCCAAAAGCGACACGTCGATGCCGAGATCGACGGAACGAGATGCCTTGGCTGGGACTGGGTGGACAAATAAGGTGACGCCGCGACGGTTCATCTCCTCAAACCATGGGTTGTAACGGGTGTCGCCAAGGTAGATGTCATCGATGCTTGTCGAAGTCGCGACGCCGTCAAGCTTCAGCGTATCGAGTGCGTACGCCATCTCGTCGAGCAGACCGTCTGTCGCCGCCAGCGCCGGTAACGTTGCCATCGCTCCGAAGCGCGCGGGATGCTTTGAGACGATGTCGGCCAGTTGCTCATTGATTCGCCTCGCGAGTTGGCAGGCCTCCGGTCCCGTCGCGTGATCGGCCGAGTCAGGCAGCGATAAGACCGATGCCGCGATTCCATTTGCATCCATGAGTGACAAAGACTGCTCGATCGACCAAGCGGGCAGCTTGTCCATTGGAGCCTGCGATCCGAGATTCGTAATGATGTGGGAGTGGACGTCGATGATGCCTGTCATCTTTCGTGCGGACGGAGTGGAAAGGTTGTCATTCTTCTGTACGTTCGGCATAGCGTTAGATCTCCTGGCCTTTGGTGAGTAGTTGGCAATCCAGCGGGTTAGCTTGACACTCCGTTATGAGGGCAGCGATGTAGAGTTCTTCGGCCGAACGTAAGGCACAGCCAATTCAGATTGGCATATGTACCGAGCAAATAGAAAGGCAACCGATAACCGCTGAGTGCATTTCCCGTTCCAAAATGCGAGGAGAAAAGTTTGTTGTTTGATTTAAATGGGTAAAGGCATTTGCGCCAGAGCGCGACGCAGGTGCGTGAAGTGCGAAATCAGTCGAAATGCGGACGCGGTGTCAACCGCCTGACACTTGCCAGAGTTTAAAGACACCATCCCCACTACCCACCTCACTGATGCTGCTGAAAATACATAGCAAAGTATGTTGGCAGTCGATTGGAGACGGACGTGCGATTGCATGACGCTGGTCCTGTGCCTTTCGGCGTTTCATATGGACTACCTGAAGAATGTGGAGTTGTTCGAGCAAGTGTAGGAGGGCGGCGTTTTGTAACTTGCCGCGAGCATATTCGCTCGCGGTGAATGAATTTACCGATGCGGTTTCTGAGCCCGGTCAGTCAGTCTTGCGCGAAGTCGGCGGAGGAGCGCAGCCCGACGTCGTTTCCGCCTTGAATAACAATGGGAATTCTTAAAAAAAGAAAGGAAAAATAAAATGGCAGAAATTCGCAAGGAAACCGATAGCCTCGGCGAAGTAGATGTTGCTGCTGACAAACTCTGGGGCGCGCAGAC
>WNFK01079392.1_pt1 | contig 22246 bp, 20 predicted proteins | sample 5400281 | NCBI WGS metagenome assembly WNFK01 (sample SAMN13153350, study PRJNA577476) | soil metagenome | isolation source: 20 cm soil on Douglas fir-dominated hillslope | place: USA:California | collected 2013-09-17
CTCAGGCGCCGCGGGGCGCGCCTTCCTTGGTGTCGTCGGGCTCGTCGTGGGCCGCAATCTCCAGATGGAAGCGGTGCAGAAAGCGTTGCAGGGCGGGCGCGAACAGCACTCCAACCGTGGTGAGGAACGTCACGCCGCTGAAGAGCGCGTAGAAGCCCACGAAGACGTGCAGCCGGAGTAGCGCGTCGGCTGCAAGCTGTGGATCGGGCGGGGGTCCCTCGCCGGAGAGGATCATCGACGCGTAGTAAAAGGATTCCTCCCAGCCGAGTCCACCGAGCCGGTGATAACCGGCCATGCCTATCAGGACCCCGCCACCAACCAGTCCAGCGGCGAGTGCTGCGTTGTGGAGCATGCGCTGAACGAAGACCCGACGCGATGCGATCGGCACCAGCATGATCTGCGGATCAGGCATCGGACCCGTCACCCTTCGATTGAAGGCCATTAGTCTCTCTCCATAGCGTGCATACGGTTATCACCCATCGCGGTGTTGCGCTAAATTTGATGCATCAACTGGAGAACAGGATGCCGAAGACCGGTACGACCGCCCGACCCGCCCCTTCGAAGAAAAGCACGGCCAAGCCTGCTGCCGCGGCGCCGACTGCGGCCTCCATCAAGCCATCCGCTGCTGCTCCCGCAAGCAAGACGAGCGGGCTCGAGATAAAGGACAACCGCACCGGCAAGAACTACAACGTTTCCGTGGTCGAGGGCGCGATCCGCGCCACCGAGCTCAAGAAGATCAAGACTGACGATCCCGATGATACCGGTCTCCTGAGCTACGATCCGGCGTTCCTGAACACCGCATCGTGCCGGAGTGCCATCACCTACATCGACGGCGACAAGGGGATTCTTCGGTACCGGGGCTATCCGATCGAGCAGCTCGCTGAAAACGCGACGTTCCTCGAAGTGGCGTGGCTGCTGCGCCACGGTGAGCTGCCCAACCAGCAGGAATACGACCAGTTCGTGCACGACATCACCTTTCACACCTACGTGCACGAGAACTTTCGGAAATTCCTCGAAGGTTTCCGGTACGACGCGCATCCAATGGCGATGCTCAACAGCTCGATCGCCGGGCTTGCGTCGTTCTATCCTACCGCCCGCAACATTTTTGACGAAACCGAGCGCAACATCTCGATCGTCCGTCTGCTCGCGAAGACACCGACCATTGCCGCGTTCTCGTACCGGCACGTGAAAGGCCTGCCCTTCGTTTATCCGGACAATCGGCTCTCGTATGTCGAGAATTTTTTGTCGATGGTCGCGCGCATGAGCGAGTCGAAGTACGAGGCAAACCCCGTGTTCGCGCGTGCTCTCGAGATTTTGTTCATTCTGCACGCCGACCACGAGCAGAACTGTTCCACCAACGCAGTGCGGGCGGTTGGATCGTCGCACGTCGATCCGTTCTCGGCGGTGTCGGCGGGAGTGGCGGCGCTGTTTGGTCCTCTGCACGGCGGCGCGAATGAACAGGTTCTCCGGATGATCAACGAGATCGGGAGCGTCAAGAACGTTCCGAAATTCATCGAGAGCGTGAAGAGCGGCGAAGGCGGCCGGCTGATGGGATTCGGACACCGGGTTTACAAGAGCTACGATCCGCGCGCCAAGATCGTGAAGAAGCTGGCCGACGAAGTGTTCAAGGTCGTAGGTGTGGACAAGGACCTCGAGATCGCCCTCGAGCTGGAGCGGATCGCACTTTCCGACGAATACTTCACGTCGCGCAAGCTCTATCCGAACGTCGATTTCTACACCGGGCTGATCTACCGGTCGATGGCTTTCCCCACGGATTTCTTCACTGTGCTGTTTGCGATCGGCCGCATGCCGGGTTGGCTGGCCCAGTGGGAGGAGATGCTGCTCGACAAAGAGCAGAAGATCGCCCGGCCCCGGCAGATCTACATCGGTCCACCGGAGAGGCCCTACCGGAGCAAGCTCAAGGCGAAGCAGTCGCTCTAACAGCTACCAGGGCCGCAGCGCGACCAACATCAAATCGCTTCGCTGATCGCGATTGGTGTCGACGAGCTCGGCGATTGGCGAGCGTCCAGAGTTCACAAAGAGCACGTTCGGCCCCGTTGCTTCGGTCCGCCACAATCCAGTAAGTGGATCCGCGTAGCCGAGCGTCAGGGCGTGCAGCGCGAGACGGTCGAAGGCCACGGGACCCAAGAGCGTCAGGAGCGCGTCGCGCGACAGGTTTCCGGAGGTCGGCCGCCGGCCGAAGATGATATCGCCTATGTCGCGGGTAGAGCCCCAACGCACGTCTTGCTGGATACCAAGCCCGAAGCCTTTGTCCAGGCACCACTGACGACCCCAAACCGGATGCCCGTGGCCGGAGCGGCAGAAGCTAGGTGAGCCTTCCTTGACGCGATCATTCAACGGCAAGACCTGCCACACCCCCAGATCGCGGGCGCGATCGTCATCCATGGCGAGCAGCAGATCGCCTTTCCTGTTCCGCACCGAAACGTCACGTCCGGCGGGTGCAATGAGGAACGCATTGTCCGGCGCTCCGCGAGCAAAACCGTAAGCGACTGCGCCGCCGGTCACGAACTCCGCGGCTCTGTTGCTGGCAACGAATCGACGTGCAGGCGGCCGTACCTCGCTCATGTTCAGGTCACGCGTGAACCGATTGACATCGCGGCCACGGTTCGACGCGGACGCGACGCTGGCGCGGGGAGATGCGTTCGCGGAGGCTGGTAGCGTCTTACCCGCGGCACTCCCGTTCATGTGCTCCGGCGAGCGTCCGCGCTCAGAGGCGGCCGATCGATTCCCTCCAGCGCGCCCCTGACTGACTTTCTGCGACTGCCCACGCTGCTGGACTGCTGAGCGACCTTTTGCAGACGGAGCAGCGATCGGGGCTTTCTCGACTTTCCCGCTGCCTTGCCCCTTACCCTTCCCGCCCTTCTCGGTCCCCTGTGCCTTTCCTTTGCCCTGTGCCTCGGAGCTCGTCACCGAAACGGCAAGGGCGAGCGGGAAGGCAAGCATGGGAATCCAGGATCTTATTTTCATGGTTTGCACCTCATCGAATGGGTCGCGTTTCTGCGACCAGTCGTTCGAGGCGGGCAAGGAGCTGGCCAGAATTGGGGACACGTGGCGTCTCCTCGAAGTGACACCCGGCATTCGGATCGCTGCTTGATCGACGGAAATCGAGGCAGCGAATCGGCGCGGTAGTTGCGCGTGCCCTTCCGACCTCTTCGCCGACCGGTGATCCAATGAAGCTGCTTTCCGCATTCTGCGCTTCCTCCGCAGCCGTTGTTTGCGCCTGTGTCAGCACCAACGCTGCATTGATAGACCCCACGGTGCACATGGCCCGAACCTGCCCGAGCGCGATAAAACTGTACACGACTCCGGATCGGGTTGGCCGGCCCTATCGCGAGGTGGCGTTGCTCAATGCCAAAGGCGAATCCAATTGGTCGGACGAAGAGGACATGATCGAGTCGATGCGCGACAAAGCGGCGGAGGTCGGGGCCAACGGGATCATACTCAGCAGAATCGACGAGCCCAGTGCTCTCACCAAGGTGATAGGACAGGTCGCAAAGACCGGGAGCCAGCGGAAGGGTAACGCGCTCGCGATTTACGTCCCCTCGGATTCGACGAGTACAGCGACCGTTTGCGCTGCGGCTGCCAAAAAGAGTTAGGGCTTCAGGTGCCCGAAGAGGGTTGCGGCTGAGACTGCGGAAGAGCGCCTTCCGCAGTCAGTAGAGCCTTCTTCACCCCGGGCAATCCGCTGTAGCCTCCAATCGAGCCGTCGCTCATCACCACGCGATGGCAGGGAACCACGACTGCAACCGGGTTGGCCCCACACGCCTGAGCGACTGCGCGCGTCGCCTTGGGGCGATTGATCGCCTGGGCAACATCGAGATACGACCGGGTCGAGCCCGCCGGAATCGCCAGCAGTTGGTTCCAGACCTCACGCTGAAAATCCGTCCCCTGCAGGTCGAGCGGGAGCACGTCATCGAGTTTGTGGCCGGATATTCGTTGCTGAACGATGCCAAGTGCTGGCTTGAGTACGGCATCGTCCCGCTTGATTTCGGCCTTCGGGAATCGCGCCAGCAAGTACTCCTCGGCGCCCTCGTCTGACTCGCGCAGGCTTACGGCGCAAATACCCTTGTCGGTCGTTGCGACAAGTAGGCTGCCGAGAGGACTCTCCCCGGTCGTGAATCGAATCTCCATGCACGAAACCTAGCGCCCCGTCCTGGCACACTCCAAACACATTAACGCCTGACCAATGAAATCATTTCGACCCGCTTCCGTGTTCACCCACGGTCGCGTTTGCCAGGGCGGACCGTGTCTCACGTCAGGGGCGACGTCTACATGCAGCCGTCCGCCGCCCGCGCTGGTGGCGGAATAGTTACCCGGTGTGGTCAAGAGTTAGGTGATACGAAACCGACATCCGAGTGATAGGAATCAGGTCTTTCGCCGTGGTCGAATAAGCCGAATTTGGTAGTGTTTCATTTCCGTTCGCTTCCGGGAGCGAATCAGCTGCGCCGCCATTGATTCCCAACCTCTTCGGCGAGGATCTCGACACGTGACACCTCCTGTCCCTCCAGCGCCCCGACCGGGCCTACCCGACCCGAAGACCGTCCTCACCACGCTCATCCTGCAGCCAATAGTTCCTAAGACAATTGGCGGAGCACCACCCAAAGGCACTCCCAAGCAAGCCTACACAATTCTCCGCACGAATCAGGTGGACGAGTACGAAAAGCCGCCCGCGTCGGATGCGGCAGTCCTCGCTGCGCCGAAAACCATGAAGGCGGCTGGCGACAAGTTTACGGGATCGGATCGGAAAGCCGCCAAGATTTCTGTGTCGAAGAAAAAAGTCGTGAAAGTCAACGATCTCAAGGACCTCATTGGTAGTCTTGCGAGCGAGAGTGCGATGACGGCCCAGCACATCAGCAAGGACAAGACTTCGGGACGCGTACCGGATGAGGACCGCAACGTCCGCGTTACCGCGTGGCTCTACGCCGCCAGCCGCGAAAAGGACAACGATTTTCACCTGATTATCGGGCGCGATCCGAGCTCGGCGAAGGCCATGTATATGACGATGGAAATCTCCGGCCTGCCGGCGAAAACCGCATCATCCTTCAAAGCGATCAAGAAAGTGCGTGACGCCTACTCCACCTTTTTCTCGGGCAATCTGCCGGGCACCGGCTACGACTTTCCGGACCCACCCGTGAAACTGGAAATTGGCGGCTCCTTGTTCTTCGACGTCACGCATCTCAAGGGCGGTCGGCCCGGACCAAAGGACCTCCGTCCGGACATACCCACCATCTGGGAAATACATCCGGTGACCTTCCTGAAATTCGAGCCATGAGGAATGCCGCCGCGTCGTAAGAAGCGGTCCGGCGGGAAGACGAAAGTGCGCAAGAAGCCGGTTTCGGATTCCGACAAAGGGCGCCTTAGGAGGGCGCGTCCGGGACTGCCGACGCCCGACACCATCATCGAGATACGCGAAATGATGTCGCCGAGCGGCAAGAAGATCCGGCTCCTGAGAACGAATCAGCAAGACCCCTACGACCCGCCCGAATGAGCAGGTCAAATCACACTGTGACAGACCGGGGAGATTCCATGCCGGACAAAGTCATCATTTCGAATAACGGTGCTCTCGCCGCCAAGTATGGCGCCCCAGGCATCCAGGCGATCAACGGCGCGATCCAGGCCATGATCGCCGCAGACGCTGCGAAGGGCATCACAACGCAGTACGTCGCTCTGGACGACGCTGGGACGATGATCGCGCTCGGCGGCGTGGCTGTGCCCAACTCCGCTGATCAGCGCGCGGTGAAGGAAGCGATCGACGCCATTTACGTTGGGGCGAACAAGCCGGACTACCTGATGATCCTTGGGTCCGTGGACGTCGTACCGCATCAGGATCTGGTGAATCCGGTGTTCGATCCCGCACACCCGAAAGCGGACCCCGACAGGCTCGTGCCGAGTGATCTCCCTTATGCGTGCGACGTTCCGTTTTCCTTAGCGGCGGATGATTTCATAGGGCCATCGCGAGTCGTGGGTCGCCTCCCCGATCTGACTGGCGGCACGAACACGGCTGATTTCGTGAGAATCATCCAGAACGCCACCGACTCCACTCCTATCCCGGCCGGAGGGATTGGAGCGTTGGGTATTACCGCGCAAGCTTGGCAAGTCTCAACGGACCAATCGCTTCAGGCTCTGTTCGGCCCAACGGCTGCCGCGATGCCATCGCCCGTCCAAGGGCCTCAGTGGCCGACTCCCCTGCTCAACTCGCAAATCCATTTTATCAATTGTCATGGGGCGCTCGACCATCCGCAATTCCACGGCGAACCAAACAACTACCCTGTCGCCCACGATGCGGTATGGATTACCAACAAGATCTCTCCCGGTACGATTGCGGCGGTTGAGTGCTGCTACGGCGCGCAGTTATACGACCCGGCGGCAGCCGACGGTCAGATGAGTGTCGGCAACACTTACATGAGCGGTGGCGCCGCGGCCTATCTCGGCAGCACCACAATCGCGTATGGTCCGGCAGCATCGATGGCATACGCCGATTTGATCTGTCGTTTCTTCATCGAGGGGCTGCTGGCGGGAAAGTCGAGCGGAGACGCATTGCTCAACGCGCGACTTCGCTACGTTCAGGCTTCATTGCCCACCGATCCGGTTGACCTGAAGACGCTCGCACAGTTTCTCCTGCTCGGCGATCCCTCTCTGCATCCCGTGCTTCCGGCCCAACCACAGCCAGGTGCGGCGATCCCGCATGCAATGCCAGCCGCAGCCGCAACCGCAACCGCAACCGCAGTGGATCAAAGCGGTGACGCGCGGAAAGCGCGCAGGCAAGCAAGTAAGCGCGAGGCGACGGAAATCGAGACGTCGCATCCAGTCAGTGATACGGCCATCGCCGTATCCGCGGATGTGCAGCCGAAGATGCAGGAGTACATCGACCGCGCAGGTTTAAAGAGCTTCTCGATGACGAGCTTCGCTACGACGCTGGGACGCGGCGGACTCGCTCGGGCGAAAGGTGTCGGAGCCCAACCGCAGAATCCGCAACGCGTCCACCTTGTCCTGGGTGAGCGTACCGACGTAAACCATGATCAACGGATCAACTATCCTGTTGCTATTGTTGCCCGGGAGGATGGTGGTACAATTCTTCAGGTAGAGACCGTTTATGGCAAAGCTCGAAGAACGCGAACTGAGTGGCATGGTGGTGACGCGTCAGGTCGGAGGCGCGTCGAAGAGCGCGCACCCGGCGGTAATGCTGGCGAGCGATGAAGGTGAATTCGTTCTTCGGCGGGCTGGCGGCAATCCGTTTTTTGACCCCGAGCTCGAGCGCCTTGTCGGTCGAACGATCCGGGGTCGCGGAATTGTCAACGGATACGTCTTCACCATCGCAGATTGGACGGAGGCGGGTGGGGACAAGCCCGGGGTGTAAAGGCGAATCCGTCGAGGACGATTGTCACGGCGATTATTGGATTGATCGAAACAAAGCGCTATGGAAATCTTCGTAGATTTCGGCCTGTTTGAGATCCTCATCGCTCTAGGCTTGGCATTTGCCTCGCGGACTATCTTCTCTCACCGGCGCCTGGCCGTATTGTTTCTGATCTGGTCGGCTCTCGCTCCGATCGCGGTACTCGTGGTCGCCAGGACTGAACTCTTACGTTGGTTTGCGGTGGCGTGCCTGGTCCCGGCGCTGATAAATGTTGCCGCGCTCGCCGCACTCATGCGGCGTCACAACCTTGCCGAGTTGCTGACAAAAAACGCCGTTTCTCCGTTAGCGGTACCCGGGCCCCCGTAGCGCGCGGCCTGGCAGCGCGATGGTCACAACCCCGTTGTCGACGACCGGAACGCCGTTCACGAAAACGTAGCTCACTCCCGTCGCGAGCTGCGATGGCTGTTCGAACGTCGCACGGTCGATGATCGTCGTTGGGTCGAATATGGTGATGTCCGCGTACATCCCCGGCCGCAGTAATCCCCGGTCGCTGATCCCAACGCGCTGTGCCGCGAGCGATGTCATCTTTCTGATCGCGAACTCGAGAGTGATCACGGAGTCCTGGCGCACGTACAGCCCGAGTATTCGTGGGAACGTCCCGAACCCGCGCGGATGTCCCCGCTCTCGCCATTTCCCTGTCGAATCCGGACTGACCGCTCCCGCATCCTGACCGACAGAGACCCACGGCTGCTTCATCGCGTAGCGAAGCGCATCCTCGTTGAAGGAGAAGTAGATCGCGCTGGTGCGGCCCCGATCGGCGATCAATATGTCGAAGGCGGCATCGTACGCATCCTGCCCGCGCATCCTGCCGATCTCCGTCAGCAGCTTGCCCTCGTAAATCTTGAGAGAGTCTGCGTCGACTTCGTTCACCATCGTGCGCGCCGCCGTTCGAATTCCCTGCGCGCTGTCAGCTCCCAGTTCCGACTTCAACCGGGCCCTGATCGCGGGATCTCTGAGTCGCATCACGAGCGAGTCCTGACCGCCCTCCTGCACCCAGGTGTTGAGCATTGCGGCGAGCCCGGTCCCGCTCGCGATGTAAGGGTACTGGTCTGCCGTGACGTCGATTCCCGCTCTGCGCGCCGAGTCGATGAGCGCCACTGCCTGGGTCATCTGCTCCAGCGACCGAGACTTGATGTGTCTGATCTCCGCCCACGTTCCCGCCTCGGCCGCGATTCGTATCGTCTCCCGAACAGCGTCAAGCAACCCCGCGCCCTCACTACGCATGTGCGTCGCGTAGCCGCCCCGATACGGAGTCGCGTATTTCGTGAGCGCGATGAGCTCCTCGGTTGAGAAGAACGTGCTGGGTAGATAGATCAGCCCGGTTCCCACGCCAAAGGCGCCATCACGCATCGCCGAATCGATGAGGGCGCCCATCTGCTTCATCTCGGCCTCGGTGGGATGGCGGGTGACCTCTCCCATCACTGCCTCGCGAACGGAGCTGGTGCCGACATACGTACCGAGATTTATCGCGGTGCCGTTTTTCTCCAGGTAGCCGAAATATTCGCCGAGCGAGCGCCACGGATATTTCGGGTTCGGCTGCTCTCCCAATGCGAGCTGCGGCCAGGCGGAGCTGACCTCGCCGGTGACTTCGCTCGTGATGCCCTGTGTGATCTTCGAGACTGCGTGAGGTCCGCGGAGAATCGAGAACTCGGAGTGGCCGAGCATGTCGATGAATCCGGGCGACACCACCTGATCGCGCGCGTCGATCACTCGCCCGGCGCTGAGTCCTGGAATGGACGGACCAACGTACGCGATCCGGTCTCCGATCGTGGCCACAGTGCCGCGGTACCATGGGTTGCCGGTACCATCGACTATCCGCGCGTTGGTGATGAGGATGTCGTAGTGGGTCGACCCCGGCGCGCGCGGAACGGACGCGCACGCCCACGTCAACGCGATTGCCAGAGCAGTCAATACTTTCGGAGTTTGCATTGATTCCTTGGATTTGTTTTTGATCGTCAGTGAAGCCGCAGATTCAGGCCGTTCTACCGCGCAGAGCCCTCACCAGCGCTCCTCGCTCTCCCGGCCTCTCGTCACCCCACAACAGCAGCAGCGCCAGAATGCCGTAGGTCGGAAGGTGGCCGATCAGCTCGCGCCATCCCATGAACGGCAGCGTGAGGTTGAACGGAATGAGGGTAATGACGATGACCAGTCGAACGTATGACCCGGCAATGAGCATCAATCCGACTACCAGCTCCACGGTGCCGGCGATCAGGAGAAACCTGGTGTCGTCGATTGGAATCCCGATGTAAGGGAAGAAGTTGAAGTGGTGGTCGGCCAGAAAGGCCAGCCCCATCGGGATGTTCCAGATCTTCTCGGTCAACGCCACGACTACGAGCCCGACGCCAAGAGCGACGCGCAGCACCGGCACGGCGTAGGGGATCAGGCGTGGAATCGGCTTGCCGAGGTTCGCCATCGCCATGTCGAACGCAAGCGGCCCGCGCCCGGTGGCGAACAGAAAGAACGCAATTCCGAAGATCTCTGTGTGCTCGATGAGTCGGAGCGGCCCGAACACCAGCATGCCGATCAACCACAGGAAGGCCAACGCCACAGCAGCCGGCCGCGCCAGCGCGCCGTAGATAAAGCTGAGGGCGATCGAGATCTCCACCATCCCTAGGACGCCACCCAGCAGGTTGAGCGGCAGAACGAGGTTCGGAATGAAGAGCTGCCTGCTCACTCCGCTCACAAGCAGCGTCACGCCCATGTGCACCCCGATCACGAGCGGCACCCACGTCAGGAGCAGGACGTAATTCTCCCACGGCATGCCGAGGGAGATCGGCCCGGGCACCACGCTACGCCTGCCACGTGCTCGCCAGATCAGGGTCGCCGTGACGGTGATGCCTACCGCGATGGCGATCGGAACGAGGCTGGTCGGCGAGCTCCAGGTGTCGAACTGCACCGGGAACCTCGATTCGTCGGTGAACCAGCGCTCGTGCAGAATCATTGTCGTAAAAGTTACGATTTGCTGCCAACGCCCGCAGGACAACCCGGGTGGACTATGAGATCTTCTGGGTCTTCTTCCTCAGAAAGTCCATCAGAATGAATTGACCCAGCGTCATGGTGTTGGTGAAGTAGGCCTTTCCCTTGCTGATCTCGGAGACCCGCTTCACGAACTCCACCAGCGCGCGATCGCGCGCCAGCATGAAGGTGTTGATGAGGATTCCGGCGCGTCGGCAGTTGGCGACTTCGCGCAGCGTGGTGGCGATGACGGTGCTGTCGAGCCCCATCGAATTCTTGTAGATCTGCCCATTCGGCATCGTCATCGCGCTGGGCTTTCCATCGGTGATCATCACGATCTGCCGCATGTCTTTCTTCTGCGCCATCAGCAGCCGGCGGGCAAGCTTGAGCCCCTCCGCCGTGTTCGTGTGATAAGGCCCGACCTGCGCCTGCGGCAGCGTCGACAGCGGAATCTCCTCCGCCGAATCGTGGAACAGCACGACCTGGAGCGTGTCCCCCGGAAACTGCGTTCGAATCAGGTGCGTGAGCGCGAGTGCCACCTTCTTAGCGGGAGTGAAACGGTCTTCGCCGTACAGGATCATCGAGTGCGATGTGTCGAGCATTAGCACCGTCGCGCACGATGACCGGTACTCGGCTTGTCGCACCATGACGTCGCCGTAGTCGAGGTCCATGGGGACCTCCAGCGATCCCGTGCGCGCAAGGGAGTTCTTGAGCGTCTCGTTCACGTCGATGTTGAGCACATCACCGAACTCGTACTGCTTGCTGTAGCCGTCGGCTTCGATTCCGGTGGCGAGGTGGGGCGTATCGTGTGAGCCGAAGCTCGACTTCCCGAGTGAGCTCAGGATGTGCCGGAGGCTCTTGTAGCCGAGGAAGTCGATACCCTTGTCGGTGAGATTGAACTGCACGCTCTTGGATGCGGCCTGCGCCAGGCTTCCACGACCGGTCACCGGCTGATGTCCCGCCGGCACCTGGGGCGGCGCCTGAAGATTCAGATAACCCTCGGCGGCGAGCTTCTGAATCAGGCTGTCGAGCAGCTCGCTCAGCTTCTCCTGTGACTCCTTGTTGCCGTCGCCGCGCAGAGCTTCCAGCAGCTCGGGCGTGAACTGGCCGCTCTCGATCAGCGCATCGAGAATCGCCTGGCGAAGCGCTTCGACCGAGCGGTCGGGCTCCGAGTCGAAGTCGTCGAAGTACGGATTGAAATTCTGCCCGCTCTGCCCACCGGCAAATCCCGACTGCAGCAGAAAATCCGCGAGCTTGTCCAGCAGCGCCTGAAGATCCACCGCATCAGCAGCTTCCGGGCTGAACTTGGAGTAGGTGTGGAAGCGCATATCTCTAACATACAACCCGGGGCACGGGGCGTGTATAATCCTCCGCAATGCCCCTCACTCCGGCGCGGCCACTAAGGCGATCCATCAACCCGTTCAGGACGCTTCAGGTCCACCGCAATTTCAGATTGTTCTGGACGGGCCAGACAGTCTCCCTGATCGGAACGTGGATGCAGTCGGTGGGTCAGGGATGGCTCGCCCTCGAGCTCACGAACAGCGCGTTCCTTGTGGGAGTGGTAGCCGCGGCGGGCAGCTTCCCCGTGCTTCTTCTCTCGCTTTATGGCACTGCTGCTCGTCGAAGCCGCCGCGTTGTGGTGGTTCACCTGGACGGGGCTGATCAACGTCGGGTGGCTGCTGGCGCTGACCACGATCGGAGGAGTGATCTCGGCGTTCGAGATTCCGGCGCGACAGGCGATGATCGTCGAGCTGGTCGAACGCGAGGATCTCGTCGACGCGATCGCGCTCAACTCCGGCGGCTTCAACCTCGCGCGAATCGTCGGCCCTTCGATTGCCGCGATCGTTTTGGCCAAGTATGGCCTCGCCTGGTGCTTCGGCATCAATGCCCTCAGCTATCTCGCCGTGCTCGTCAGTCTCGCGCGAATCAAGCTGCCGCCGTGGACGCCGGTGCAGTACCTCGTCTCACCCGCCGAGCAGCTTAAGCAGGGCCTGCGCTACATCCGCAGCTCGCGATCGGTGTCCGGTCTGATGGGAGTGATCGCGGTGTACTCGATATTCGGATTTCAATATCTGACGATGATGCCGGTCATCGCGCGGGATGTGCTGCACACCGGAGCGAGCGGCTACGGGCTGCTTCTGACTTTCGTCGGGATCGGCGCGCTCACCGGTGCGCTGTCGTTGGCCGGTCTCGGGGGGCGAATTCGGCGCGGCAGGCTTTTCAACGCGACAGCTTATGCATTTGCCGGGCTGACGATTCTGTTCTCCCTGATGCGCACCGTTCACCTCGCTGCTCTCGTGCTGGTGTTCCTGGGACTGACGATGCTGATCAACGGCGCGTTGGCGAATGGAATTCTTCAATCTGTTGTGCCGGACGAGCTACGGGGTCGCGTGATGGCGACTTACGTCTTCGTCTACGTGGGCTTCACGCCAATCGGCTCATTCATCGCCGGAGCCATGGCGCGCGTCGTCGGTGTGCAGTGGGCGATCTTCACCGGCGGAGTTGTGATGCTCGTTTACTCTTTGTGGGCGTTCTGGAAATATCCGGAGATTCGCGCAGTATAGCTCTACGCCTTAACCCAGACCCTGATTGCAATGAGGACAAGGAAGATCGCGAACGCCTTCTGCAGCTGCGGTCCCGACAACGTCTGCGCCAGCCGAGCACCCGCCCAGGCGCCGAAGAGGAGTCCGAGCGCAATCCAGAGCGACGCCGTGACGTTGAGGTGTCCGCGCCGGTAATACTCCCACGCGCCGAGCGCGCCGACCGGCAGGAGAAGCGCGCCGAGCGAAGTTCCCGTCGCGGTCTGCGGCTGGAACTTCGCCAGCAGTATGAGCGCGGGCCCGATGACGATACCGCCACCGATGCCAAACAAACCGGCGAGCACGCCGGCAGCGAGTCCAATAGCGATGAAGAGAATCACGATTCGTCCGGTCGAGAATGAATGTTCACGCTGGAATCCCCTTCTTCACAGCCTCCAGCACTTTGTCGGCGAAGATGTCTATCTCCTCCACGGTCGTGTAAACGTTGGGAGTGATCCGGATCCCCTTGAACTCCGGATGCACTATGGGCGTGTTCACGATCCGGTGCTGGTTGAGCAGCCACGCACCGAGCTTGACGTTGTCGATCCCTTCCACCTGAAAGAGCGCGATGGCTCCCGCTTGTCTGGAGTCGAGCGGAGTGAGAACCGATACGCGGGGACTTTCGGCCACTAGTCGCTTCGCCCATCGGTCCCGCAGATAGCGGAGCCGCGCGATCTTCCGGTCGACTCCGATGCCGTGATGGAACGCGAGAGCCGCCGAGATCGCGTTGTGATTCGCCGCGGGATGGGTGCCGATCTCCTCGTACTTCCGGATGTCGTTGTCCTGTGTCGCCGCCGCAGCCATGAGTGGCCACAGGTTCTTCTGCTTCTCCTTTCGCACGTAAAGAAATCCGGTGCCGACTGGAGCGAGCAGCCACTTGTGAAGACTGGTTCCGTAGTAGTCGCACTTCAGATCGTCGCGCTTGAACGGGAAATGCGCGAACGCCCACGATCTGTCGCACCGGCATGATCTGTCCGGTGAGGTTGGTAATGTGTGTGACTTCGATGACTTTCGTCCGTGGTGTAATCGCCGCCCTGAACTGCTCGACCAGGTAATTGTCCGACGGGGGAGGAACCTTGAAGGACACCTGCTTGAGCACGATCCCCTCGCGCCGCGCCCGCTGCTCCCACGACGTGATCATGCGACCGTAATTCTGATTGGTGACTACGACCTCGTCGCCGCGCTTCAGGTCGAGGCCGAAAATCATTATCTCATTCGCTTCCGAAGCGTTGCGGGTGATCGCCATTTCCTCCGGATCGCATCCGAATTCGCTGGCGAGATCGCGCCTCACACTCTCGATCCGGGGCTCCAGCACCCTCCACATGTGCTCGACCGGCAACTCATTCGAGAATCTCAGATCCCTGATCATCGCCTCGAGCACATGACTCGGGGTGGGGCTGCAGCCCCCGTTGTTCAGGTTGATCATCGTGCGGTCGGAATCGAACGCGCGCTGGATCTCCGCCCAGTAGGATTCGTCGTCGGCTACGGCGAGAGGAGGTCGGTCCCCGGCGATGGCGTTGGCGCGAAAGAGGGATCTGATCGCGTGCTCGCGAAACATCGGCTGCGTGCCGAGTCCAGCCACGGCCAGCCCCGAAAGAAATTCCCGTCTCGTCGTCATTCCGCCTCCGGTCCCACAAATGAAAGAGCGGTCGTCATCAACGATGACGACCGCTCTATTATATGACTCCGCTACCCACCCAGCGAGGTCGCGACTCTCTATTGGTACTGGATGTAGTGCGGTTTCGGATTGAGCAGCAGCACTTCACTCGGCGTGAGGATCGGATCGCCTTTCTTCGTGTCGTTGTGGTAGAAGAGCTTGAATCCCGTGAACTGCACCGGCTCCGCCTCGACATACGCGCGGTATGAATCGTATTTGAGCCACGGCTGTCCCCACCCATCCATGTTGATCACGACCTGTACCCGGGGGTCGAGCTTGATCTGCTTCGAGTTAGTCAGCATGCTTCGAGTAAACCGGTGCACCACCAGCACCTTCGGGGGAAGATTGTTCTGCTTCACGATGTCCGCGAGCATGCCAATCGCGTAGTTCACGTCGCTGGCATCCATCGTTCCGATCCTGTCGCCGGGCTTGGACCGCTCACCCTTTTTCGGTTTCATCGAAAACTCTGGATCCAGCCCGAGGTGGATATTCGGCCGCTTGAGAAATGGAACCAGTCTCGGGAGCTCCTCCTGCACGGTGCTGTGTCCAACCTGCACGTCGAGAAATACGAGCGCATTCCTCTTCGCTGCCCACGATGCGACTGTTTCAACTAGAGTGTCCGCCATCCGAAGGCGGTATTTGCCGTCTCTCCCCGGACCACCCTGGGCAACTACTGCAATGAGATGCAGCGCGGGTTGCACGGGCGTCGCCGGATCAGCCTTCTGCCACGCGGCGATCTCCTTGTCGAACTTCGCCAGCATCTGGTCGGGCGGCAGCTCGCCGAGGATTCCCATCCTTTTCGACAGCGGATTGCCGTAGAAAGCGACGATTCGACGCGTCGGGAGGATCGAGCCTGGAAGCTGTTGTGCTGTTCTTACCGGCCAATCCGGGTTTTTCAGACCGGCGCTGACCGCCTTCACCAGGGCAAGGCTGTCCTTCTTCGTTCTGCCCTTCACCGACGGCACTGTAACGGGCGGATCCTTCGCCGCCGAATCCTTTCCCACGGTCGAGGCCGTGCTCGAAGCAGCACCCGACTTCACAGGCGTGGCTGAGGCAGTAGCCACTGCACTCTCCTGGCTCGTTCCGCGGCCGAGTATGGATCCGGAGGGCGGGATTTCTGCGATGCCCGGCGCCGGCCGCGCGTCCTTGCTTGCGGCGCAGGCCAGCGAAGTCATGAGAACGAAGCAGACGACCATGGTCGAAGAAAAGTATCTATACGATTGAGCTTCTAACATCAGGAATCGAGAGTTGAGGGGTGGTGCGGGAAGGAGCGGGCTCGCCCCTGCTAAGTCATAAATCAGGCCCAGAATCCTGCTCCGTTCTTCTACACCACCGCTGTCCGAATGCCGCACCAGCGTGTGATCTCGAACGTTTCCACTCGACATGCCGGCGTAAAGGAAGTCCGAAAATTGTCGCGACTCCTCCTGGCCCACCGTATGTTTTTGACTCGACGCTGCACCCACATTCCATCCCGGCTCGCGTGGAAAGTCTGCTCGAAAAACTGCGAAAGGGCTTCGCCGATAGCTACCGCGTAGATACGGAGCTGCAGGGTGGAGGCATGAGCAGGCTCTTCACTGCCACCGACCTGGCGCTCAACCGCAAGGTCGTGATCAAGATCCTGCCGCCGGAGCTCACGAGCAACATGATGGCTGCGCGGTTCAAGCGGGAAGCGGAGGTAACCGCTCACCTGCAGCATCCGCACATCCTCCCGATCATCACCGCGGGTGAGAAGGATGGTCTTCTCTATTACATAATGCCGTTCATTCACGGTGAGTCGCTTCGTGAACGGCTAAAGCGCGAGGGCAAGCTCCCAATAGACGAGGCCGTCACGATTCTGTGCGAGGTCGCTGGCGCGCTGGCCTACGCCCACAAGCAGGGAGTCATTCATCGCGACATCAAGCCGGAGAACATCCTCCTCGAGGATGGTCAGGCGGTGCTCGCCGACTTCGGTATCGCCGGCGCTTTGGCCGGCCCGCATCATGTGAGCGGCGAGAAGCTGACTCGCACCGGGATGTCGATGGGCACCGTTGGCTACATGGCCCCGGAGCAGTCTCTGGGCGGCTCCGACGTCGATTCCCGGGCGGACATCTATTCACTCGGCGTTGTCGCGTACGAGATGCTCGCCGGTAGCGCTCCGTTCGCCGGGGGCAGCACCCAGGCAATACTGGCGGCGCATCTCACCCAACAGCCGCCCCACATCGATCGCCTGCGCGACGACGTGCCGGTACCGGTTATTCGCGCGATCGAGAAGTCGCTCGAGAAGGACCCGGCGAAACGGTTTCAAACGGCGAGCGAGTTCGCTTCGGCGTGCTCCACCCAAAAAGCAACGGGGAGGCGCTCGGCGATCTCCCGGCTGCCAGTCGTTCGGGACCTGCACCGGCTGCCGGTAAGGAACGTCGTGGCCGCGGCAATTGTAACCGTCGTCGCGGTGGCGGGAGGCTGGTACTACTTCCACCGGCCGGTGGTGCTCCCCGACGAGTCCGTGACGGTCGTCGTTGCACCGTTCGATGCAAGCACCCGTGCACTCCAGGTCTGGCACGAAGGAATGGTCGATCTCCTCTCGCGCAACATGGATGGCGCGGGGCTTCTGAGAATCGTCCCCCCGGTATTGGCGATCCGGAACTGGCAGGAAAGCAGCCGGTCGGTGAGAGAGGCCGCAGTCCAGCTGGCTCAACGGACCAAGGCTCAGTACGCGATCTACGGGTCCCTGGTACCAGCGGCAGGGGATTCAGTGCGCCTCAACTTCGAGCTCGCCGATGTGGCAACGGATTCGGTGCTCGCGCAGGTCGAGATCATGGGGGCCGACGTGAAGCTGTTGGCGAATGCCCTCACCCGCCGCGTGCTCACGGAGGTGGGGATGCGGCATCGCATCGGCGCCGTGCGGACGACGTCCATTGGGTCGGACTCGGCGCAGGCTCTGAAGTCGTTTCTCGAGGGAGAACAGTATTACCGGCGCACATCCTGGGATTCTGCCGCGGTTGCCTACGACCGCGCGATTGCCGTGGACACGGGTTTTGCCCTTGCTCTCAGAAGGGCGGGTCAGGTTACCGCGTGGCGGACGAGCGAAGGTGATTCTGTTACTCGCGCATTCGCCCTTCGCGCCGGTGCCAGGAACCGAAACCTGGCTCCGCGCGACAGTCTCCTCATAGTTGCCGACTCGCTTCGGTCGGCACTCGAAGGTGGCGATGTAAACCAACCGAACTGGTCGTTGGCGCGGCGGCTGTTCGCAACGGTAAACGAAGCCGCCGCGCGCTACCCGAATGATCCGGAGGTGTGGTACGTAGTGGGAGAGGCGCGCTTTCATCACGGGTACGGGAGCATGTTCGACATGAGCGAGACCGAGGTCCGCGAAGCCTTCAATCGCTCCGTGGGCCTCGACTCGGCATTTGCTCCGGCGTACATCCACCTCGTCGAGCTTGGATTCACGCTCGATGGCGCCGCGGCGGGTCGCGAAGCTGCAATTCAATACCTCGCACGCAATCCGGCTGGAGAGAACGCGGACGGAATTCGTCTCCTCGTTCTGGTCACGGACCCAAGCCGCGCGTCGAACGCCGGCGATCTTGCAAAAGGTCTCGACACGGCCAGCTCCGGCGCATTATTCCGCGCGTGGGCACGAGTACGTCGGTGGCCCGACTCGGCAGAAACGGCCCTTGTCATCTTGCGCGCGCTGGGCCGGCACCCGCGCACCGCGAAGGGCTTCGCCGAGGACTCGGTCAAACTCGCCGCCTACTTGCCCCTTCAGCTCGCGTATCGCGGACGGCTTCACGAGGCGTATCTGTCATTGGGAAACCGTCCGTCACGACTCTTTGCTCAACTGGCGAATCTCGGTGCGATCGACCCAGATACTGCATCCGCGGTGTTCGCCACGTGGTTAGCCTCCGGCAAGCCGGAGGGCCGGTTCGGTCTCCTGTGGTGGGCATCTCGAGGCGACACGGCTTCAATCATTGCCTTGGTCCAGCAGCCCGCGAAAAGTGCGCAGGCGAACGCCGACAAAGGGCCGGACTACTACGATGCCCAGGTGGCCCGCGCCTATTTGTTCCTGGCGCGCCATGACACCGCCAACGCGGTCAAGGCCTTCACGCAACTGTCGGATACCCTGTGCCTTCGTTGCGACGGAGACCATCTCATGACTGCCCGCTTGCTGGCGCGGGGGCGCGACTTCGGCGCCGCCGACAAGATACTCCGGCAGCGACTGTATTCGCTGGTGACCCCGGCAGAGATCGTGATCGCTCTGGAGAGGGGGAAAGTCGCCGAAGCCGCGGGGCAGAGGGACGTCGCCCGGAAGGCATACGGGTTGGTCATCAAGGCATGGGCGGGGGGAGACCCGGAGGTCCAGTCGCTTGTCAAGGAAGCTCGCGCGGGCCTCGCTCGAGTTGGGGGTGGCTAGGCGGAAGTCCAAGCTCAGCTATGGCGGATTTCCAGAAGACCGATACATTAGACCTCCCCTCATCCTGGCTCGGGTGGAGACCTCGAGCCGGCGACGAGTTCCTGGAGGGATGATTCGTTGTCCGACCATCTTAATTCGCGACAGGCGCTAGCGGCCGAAATTACCGAGTCGCTACGGCGTGAGCTGCATGCCCGTGCCTCCCTCGAAAAAATTGGCGCGACGATCGAGACCACGCTCGGCGACGAAGCTCGGAGAGCCGAGCTCAAGCTGGCGTACCTTCGGGCGGCGGTTGCGGGCGCCTTTCTCACCTTTGTCATCCTCCGGTTGATTGCCGGCAGAATCGGCTCGGCAGCCCCGCCTTCGAACGGCGCAATAGCGGCGGTCGTGATGTGGGCGGTTTATGCCGGGGCGATTCTCGTCGCACTTCGAAGGGGCTGGTACCGCCCCTGGTTGAGACGCGGAATTCCCATTGCCGATGCAGTGCTCCTGCTGGCAGCACTGGGGCTCGCTCGCTTTGGCGAGCTTTTGGCTCCTGACATTGCGCTTATCAACGCCTTTGCGGTCCTTTGCGTTGTGTTCGCTTTTACGGGATCCTTTCGACTGACTCGCTCGGCCGTGCAGCTGACGGCTGGTCTGGCGAGTGGTGCTCTCATCATCGCGGCCGCGCTCGGTTGGATACCAGCGGCAGCCGCGGCGGCAACGATGCTTGCGGTCGTCGTCGCCGGCGTGTTCGGGCTCGAGGTCACCGACATGGTGCGCCGGGTGGTCACCAACGAGGTGGGACGCGTCACCATGGACCAGCTGTATGGCGAAGCACAGCGAGTGATCGATGCTCGAGAGGAGATCCTGCGCATCGTTGCTCACGATCTCCGGAGTCCTCTCAACACGATTTCAATGGCGACCAGTCTTCTTCTCGACATGCCGGCTTCGGAAGCTGACCTGGCCAAGCGACTCAAGATCATCAAGCGCTCGGGCGAGGCTATGGACCGCCTCATTCAGGACCTTCTCAGCGTCACGACAATCGAGGCGGGCCGCCTTTCTATCGCGCCTCGCAAGCTCCGGGTCGAAGACCTTTTTCAGGATGCATTGGAGATGCTGGAATCGAGCGCGCGGGAAAAATCCATCACCCTCAAGGTGGATCGCGCCGCCGACCTTCCACCCGTGCGCGGAGACGCCGCCAGAGTCCTTCAGGTATTCTCAAATCTTGTCGGCAACGCCGTAAAGTTCACTCCGGAAGGCGGGGTGATCACGCTTTCCGCCGCGCGCGCCGACAACCGCATCTACTGCACGATTGCCGATACGGGACCCGGAATACCGCCTGAGGACTTGCCTCGCATTTTTGGCAAATTCTGGCAGTCGAAGCGAGGTGACAAGAGAGGAGTGGGACTTGGTCTCGCTATCGCGCGCGGGATTGTCGAGGCGCACGGCGGGACCATCAACGTGCGGAGCGAAATGGGGCGGGGTTCCGCGTTCTCTTTTTCATTGCCGGTGTGGTCGGAGGACGACATGGTCGACCAGACCCGCAGAACAGCTGCAAGCAGGATGACTGAGTCAGATTCACAGCCGGTTCTGAAGGGTTGATCCGCAGATACCGGCGGCGATTCTTGAGTCCAATACATTCGTATCCCGATTCCGTACTACCCGACCAGAATGAGAGGCTGGCCGGTTCACTTATCACCAGAGGCCCGCCTATGAAACCGTTCAAGCTCCTTCCTCTCGTTGCTGTTGTTGTCGTCGCACTCTCTTGTAGAGACGCGACATCACCAGCCAACTCCCACGCACTCCTCGTTCCGAAGGGTGCAGACCTCGGCTTCCGCGGAGAAGCTCCGCCGCCGCCAGCGGATGTCGCGCTGAATGTCACCATTAGCAGCGTGACGTTCAGCGGCCCGTTCAACGGGGTCTATTTCGCCAACCCGGCCACCGTCGAGAACGCTGCCGCTGCAGCCGCGGTGGGCGATCAGTCCCTGACTTTCGAGGGAACGGCGTGGCTGCGGTTCGACAACAGCCAGCCGGACGCGTTTGGAACGAGCTCAAGCGCGAACACGCGATTCCAGACGAGCAATGGCAGACTGTCGGGCCATGGCACGCTCTTCATTGGTGGTCATGTGGTGGTCATCACAGAGGTGACTTCATTCACTGCCAATTCGGACTGTCTCGTCACCGGTGAGCTGTGTGCGTTTTTCACCTTCAACGCGACGGTCGATGGTGCGTCGGGACATAGCGGGAGTGCCGAGGCTTTCAATAAGGCATCCTGCGAGTTCATCGATCCCGGCGAGGGTCCTCCGTATTATTCCTGCGGCGGCATAGACTGAGATCGCTTTACCGAATCGACGAGTTTGGGGGGAGCCAGTGGCTCCCCCTTTTCTTTACCGGTACCTTCTTGTTTTCGGGATATGTTCGGGCTATCCTAGCAGAGCAATGTCCGACCGTAACGCCGCCATCCGCGCACTCATCGAGCATCGATTTCCCGATGCGACACCGGTCACCCACCGGACCGCGGAGCCGGTGGCAACGGGAATCGAGGTCCTCGATGCAATCCTTCCCGGACGAGGGCTTCCTCGGGGAAGACTGACAGTCTGGATGCCGCAAGGCGGAGCGACCGCGGTTCTGAGGGCCGCGTGTCACACCACCGTCGCTCAGGGAGAGAGAGCGGTCTGGATCGACGGACTCGGCACCATCGCCGGCCCATTCTGGGAAGAGGGGCCGATATTGGTCCGCCCTCGCAATCGAAAGCACGGACTGCGTGGAGCGGAGGAGCTGCTTCGCTGCGGAGGATTCGCGCTCGTCGTGATCGCGGGCATCGAGCCCGAGGGTACCGAGACAGTGCGGCTCTCCCGCGCTGCGCGCGAAGGAGGCGGCGCGCTCGTAGCTCTCACCACCCACGCATCGATGGCGAGCCTGAGGATCACCTCGCAGATCCTGCGTGAGAGCTACCGTTGGCGAAAAAATCCTTTCGGCGATCCGGCGGAGGCGCAGGAGGCAATGATCCGCGTCAGCGCCCGCTCGCTGGGCTGGAACCGGAGCGCGGACATCTCGGTGCCGGTCATTCCCTATGATCTCCGCATGTCTATAGAGCCGGGACTGGTCGACAGGCGGGGAGTCCGATGACAACTGCAACTGACAGGCGGGAACTGGAAACTGCAACTGAACAGGCGAGAGGACCCAGTAGGCAAGTTGTGAGTGATTTAGTTCACGACGCCCGGACTTGTCTCTGTGGCATTCAGGCCACAGAC
>WNFK01241353.1_pt1 | contig 22245 bp, 25 predicted proteins | sample 5400281 | NCBI WGS metagenome assembly WNFK01 (sample SAMN13153350, study PRJNA577476) | soil metagenome | isolation source: 20 cm soil on Douglas fir-dominated hillslope | place: USA:California | collected 2013-09-17
CCCCCTGCAGCCGCCCCAGCAGCAATGCGTTGTTCGCCGCGTCCAGCGCCGCCCCCTCGAGGTCGGCACGACCGCTCCACCGCTTGCTCCTCACTCCCGGCGCGCCACCGAGCGCCATCACCTCGAGCCCCGAATCATCCGCGACCACGCTGCGGCCTTCGGCGCGGCGCGTGTAGTAGCGCGCCTTCGCCAGCGCGTTCTCCTCGAAGGTCTCGTAGACCTCGATCGTCTCCTCCTCCGGCAGCTCGGCGATCCCCGCCTGCGCGAGATCGATCACGTCGATGCCGGCATCGGCAAACAGCGCGCGGAGCTCGCGCAGCTTCCCCGCGTTCCGCGTCGCGAGGATCCACGGCTCCCGGCTCACCCCGCGCACGTCTCGAGCGCGGCGCGTTGGAGCGCGTCGAGCTCGACCAATCCCGTCGTGGCGAGGGTGAGCAGCCGATCGAGCTCCCCGCGATCGAACGTCGCGTTCTCACCCGTTCCCTGCACTTCCACGAACCCGCCCTCGCTGCTCATCACGACGTTCATGTCCACGTCGGCGACGACGTCCTCCACGTACTCGAGATCGAGCCGTGGCTCACCTCGCACGACGCCGACGCTCACGCCCGCGACGCGTCGCTTCACCGGCGTATGGGTGAGCTTCCCCTGCCGCACCATCCACGCGAACGCGTCGCACACGGCCACCGACGCGCCCGTGATCGCCGCCGTGCGCGTGCCGCCGTCCGCCTGCAAGACGTCGCAGTCGATCTTGAGGGTGTACTCGCCCCACGCAAAATCGTCAAGCATCGCGCGAATGCTGCGACCGATCAGCCGCTGAATCTCCTGGGTACGCCCGCCCACCTGTCCGCGCTCGCGCGACGTGCGGGTCTTCGTCGCGCGCGGCAGCATCGCATACTCCGCGGTGATCCATCCTTCGCCGCGTCCACGGCGCCAGCCAGGGACGCCATCCTCGACGGACGCCGTGCAGAGCACGCGGGTGCTACCGAACGAGACGAGGCAGGAGCCTTCGGCATAGGGCGCGACGTCGCGTTCGAGCGTCACGGGGCGGAGCGCATCGGCCGAGCGACCGATGCGAACGGGATCAGCTGGCAGTCGAGCCACGAAGAGTCCGGATGATGTTGGTGGTGGATTGACCGGGCGTGAGGGGGATGACGCGCACGTCGCCCCCCCAGCCGCGGACGTCGGGCGCGCCGACGATGGTGCCCTCGTGATAGTCGCCGCCCTTCACGAGGACGTCGGGACGCAGCTCGCGAATGAGCTCGAGGGGCGTGTCCTGTTCGAACACGACGACGCAGTCGACCATCTCGAAGGCCGCGAGCACGTACGCGCGCTCGGCTTCGCTGCGCACCGGGCGTGTCGGCCCCTTGAGGCGGATCACCGAGGCATCGCTGTTGAGCCCGACCACCAGGTGATCACCCGCCCGCCGTGCGCCCAGCAGCACGTCGACGTGGCCGGGATGGAGAAGGTCGAACACGCCGTTCGTGAACACGACCCGACCCCGCTGCGCCTCACGCCAGCGCTTCGCCGCGGCCCACGTGCAGACCTTTGCGGCGGGGTCGCGCAGCCAGGCAGCTCGACGTGCTCGTAGTAGTCGGACTCGAGCTCGATGTGGCGCCCGTCCCGCTGCAGCGAGACCACTCCCGCTGCCTCCGGGAGACCGAGCGAGTCGGCCTGCGCGCGCAGCCGCCGCAGGATCTGCGAGTCGCTGTTGTGCGCGGCGAAGCGCACCTCCTGCCGCATCGCGTCCTGGAACTGGTAGAATCGCCAGTACACCTCGCCGGCGTTCACGCCGAAATAGACGACGGCCGCGACGATGAGCATGATCACCAGGCATCCGAGGCTCCCGCGTCCTGCCCGGTGTCTCACCATTGCGATTGCGCTCCCTCGACCATGTCGTTGACGAGAAGCTTGATCGCTTGCCGGCGGCCACTCGCCTCATCGCCCTCGGCGTACTCGCCCTCGGCGCGAAGTCCCTTGCGCTCGAAGATCGTCTTGCCCGTCGACTGGTCCACGATCGCCACGTCGACGACGAGCTGCAGTCGGCGCCGGGTGGCGGTCGGCACCGGCTGATTCGCCGCGTAGGTGGACGGGATGTCCACGTCGTAGATGCGGATGATCCCGCGTACGAGCGCGTCGGCGCGGTCCTGCGGTGCATCACGCACGCCGAGCCGGGGCTGGAAATTACGGTGCATCGCTTCGAGCAGCTCGCGCTGCAGCTCGGCCGTCGGCGTCTCGTTGGCGAACGGCTCAATCGCCATCGTCCGGATGTGCGGCGGCAGGCCGCCACCCGCGAAGCCGTAGCGCGTCACGCACGCGGTGGCGAGCAGCAGGAGCGGAAGCAGCTTAAAACAGACGCCAGATCGTAGGATCGAACGGAGGGACTGCATCGGAGCGTTGTATGATGAGCGAGAGCGTGCGGCGGGCCGCCTCGTTGCGGTATTGCACCGATTGGTCGGCCGCGCGCTGAACCCATTCCTGGATCCGGCTGCCGTCCACGCGCTCGAGTCGAGTAAGGGTGTCGCCGTGGAAGGTCGCGCGCCAGCGAACCGGTGCACCAATGTCGGCGCGAAGCACCCCCGCGTCAACGCGGACGACCGTATCGCGCTCGGCGGGGACGTCGAGGCGGCCGAGCGCCGCCCAGAGGAGCGCGCGCGGCGGAATGAGGTTCCGTGCCGCTTCGGGCCCCGGCACCTGGAGTGAATCGCCGATGAGGACCGCGGGTCACCGCGGGCGCTCACGTCGCCGTCGCGCAGCTCCCACTTGAAGACGACCTTCCGGTTGCCGTCTGGGAGCGTGCCGGTGGGCAGTGGCCGCGCGGGCGCGGGAACGCCCTCGAGCGGCGCCAGCCGCGGAGGGCGACAGCCGACGACGCCCAGAACCGCGAGAGCGGTGAGAACGGCGAGCCTAGCGGATGGTGACGCGGACAATGCGGTCTCCCTGCACGATGCGGTCGAGGACGTTGGCGCCGCTGCGCAGCTCCCCGAACACGGTGTAGCCGCCATCCAGGTGCGGCTGCGGCGAATGCGTGACGAAGAACTGACTGCCTCCGGTGTTCGGACCGGAGAGCGCCATGCCCAGTGTACCCCGCAGATACCGTCGACGATTCATCTCGTCGCGGATGGCATACCCCGGGCCGCCATTTCCGTCGCCACGTGGGTCGCCTCCCTGCACCACGAAGTTGGGAACGACACGGTGGAATCGCTGGCCATCGAAGTATCCACGCCGGGCCAGGATCGCGAAGTTGTGCACGGTGAGGGGTGCATCCACGGCGTACAGGGTGAGCTCGATGACGCCGCGCTCCGTTTCGATGCGCGCGACCGGGCGCGGGTTGCTCGCACTCTCTCGTGCGCGCGCCAGGTACCAATCCATCGGCCGAGCGGTGCCGGCGCTGTCTCGCCAGGCAGTGAAGCGCGCAATGCGTGAGGCGGCGAGCCGCTCGAGCGGGTCGGCGGGCCGGGGCAACGCATCGAGTCGCCGGCGGAGGCTGTCCACGGTGCCACCCGTCCACCGAGCGAGCGCCGAATCGGCGAGCCGCCAGAAGGCGAGACGGGCGTCGTTGTCGGGCTCAGTGCGCGAGCGATCGTACGCGTCGAGCGCAGCCGCGAGATCCTCGTCGGACGCGCCCGTGGCCAGAGCGCCGAGGGCGGCGGTGCGGACGCCGACATCGGCGTCCCGGAGCGCGCCGCGAAGTGCGGACCGCACGCGCGGGCGGACGCTGGCGCTGTCGGCGAGCGCGGCGAGGGCGTCCGCGCCGGCGGCGCGTATCCGCCCGTCGGGGTCGTCGCGCCAGGCGGCGAGACGCTCGAAGGCGGCGGCCGCGACGCCGCGCGCATCAAGCTCCACGGCTGCCGCGCGGCGCTGCCACTCGGGGCTCGCGCGCCAGGCGCGCGCGGCAGCGGGCAGTATCCCCCGCTTCACCGAGGCTTCGGCGATCACCCGCTGCATCACGAGCGACGTGTCGGCCTCGAATGCATCGTTCCAGGTAGTGGCGGACGAATCGAGCACGAGCTCGAGCGCCTGCGCGGCGGCGAGGCGGACGCCGGGGTCGCCATCGCGCAGGGCGAGAAGAACCTGCGGACGAGCCGTGCTGCCATAGCTCGCGAGCGACCGCACGGCGTTGATCCGCACGCGCGGACTCGCGTCGAGGCGGAGCTTCAGGAGCACCATCTGCGCCTGCATGCCAAGCGAATCGCCGGCCGCGCTCCGAGCGAGTCCGCGCGCGATCTGCTCGCGTACTGGCTCTCCCTCGAGCTCTCCGAACGTGACGCGAGCCGCGGAACTCATTGGCGCGGTGGCTTCGAGCAGGGCTCTCACCCCGGCCGCGCTGCGTCCGCGCGCCAGCGCGTAGGCAGCCCGCCACGCCACCGCAGTGTCGGCGCTGGCCACCCACGGCACCACGACCTCCGCCGGTACGGGCCGCAGCCGAGCGGCGGCGAGGAGCAGCGCACCGCGCGCGGTAGAAGAGATCGCGGAATCGCGCAGAGCCGCAACGATTGCCGGGCGGGCGCCTTCGCCGAGCTCACCGAGGAGCCACGCGCCCTCGATGGCCACTGGAGAGGAGGACCGAACCGCCGCCGCGCCGAGGGAGAGCGCGGTCGTGTCCTTCACCAGACCGAGGGCAAAGAGCGCCGAGGAGGCCACGGCCGTATCGCCGTCGATCGCCAGGCGATGCAGCCGCGCGCGGTGGCCACGGGCCCCGATGCGACCTGCCGTCAGTGCAGCCGCGGCCCGCGCACGCGGATCCGCGTCGTCGAGCAGTGAATCGAGAAAGGCGGGCTCGTCACGGCGCGTGTCCTCGATGCGCAGCAATCTCGCACGCCGCACCACGTCCTCGTCGATCGGCGGATGCGCTGCACCCGGTCTCGCACATCCGGCGACGAGCACGACCAGGCTACAGGACCGCCTCCAGTGCCGCGCGAAACTCCTGCGGAATGGCGGCGAGCCGGCCATCGCGATCGATGGAGACGAGGGCGGTGTGGGCGGTTGCGAGCCGGAGGCCTGACTCGGCATGGGTGATCAGGTAGTCGAAGGTGACGGCGCGCGAGCGCACGCCAGTGAGCGTCGTCTCCACGCGCACCAGGTCGTCGAATCGCGCTGGCGCGAGGTAGCGCACCCTCGCCTCGGCTACCGCGAGCCCAGTACCTTCGTGCTCGAGGGTGGCGTAGCTGCGGCCGAGGGCGCGAAGGAACTCCACGCGGCCGACCTCACACCAGACGAGATAGTTCGCGTAGTACACCACACCCATCCGGTCGGTCTCGGCGTACCGGACACGCAACTCGGTCGCGTGCGAATGGGGCATCAGGCCGGGCGACGGAAAGGATCACGCATCGCGCGCGAAGTTGCTTGCGCGCGCGCCGTTTGTAAAGCCTGCGGGGGGTGTGTTAGCCTCCCGCCATGCTTGCCGCACCCTGCTACGTCATCTCCGACGTTCATCTCGGCCATGCCTCCGCCGAGGTGGAACGCTCGCTGCTGCGCTTCCTGCGCGCCCTGCCCGGACGCGCGGGCTCCCTGCTGATCAACGGCGACCTGTTCGAGTTCTGGTTCGAATGGCGGACGGTGGTGCCACGCAGCGGCGTGCGCGTGCTCGCGGCACTGATGGACCTGCGCGATGCCGGGGTTCCGATGCGGATGATCGCCGGCAACCACGACTGCTGGGGAGGCGACGTGCTGCGCGACGCCGGTGTGGAGTTCCAGAGCGGACCCTGGGAGGGCACGCTGGGCGGGTGGCAGGCGCGCGTCGAGCATGGCGACGGGCTGCGCGCGAAGGAGGATCGCGGCTATCGGATGCTGCGCCGTGTCCTGCGCAACCCACTGGCGATCCGCGCCTTCCGCGCGCTCCACCCCGACCTGGCCACGCGGCTGGCGCTGGGCAGCTCGCACACGAGCCGCACGTATCAGCCACGCGACGCGGGGCGGGGCCTGCGCGCCGTGGCATTGGCGGAGCTGGCGTCGACGCCGTCGCTCGAGCTGTTGATCTATGGCCACTCGCATGTCGCCGCCCTGGAGCGAATGCCAGGAGGCAACGTGTACGCGAACGCCGGGAGCTGGCTGGATGCCCCGACCTACCTGCTCGTGACGCCGGAGCGGATCGCGTTGCGCGAGTGGCGCGGCTCAGCCGAAGGTCCGGATCTCCACACTCTCGATCGTATCGCCGAAAAAGCGCTGCCCTAGGGAAAGGAACTGCTGCTGGTCGTCCGACGCGACGAACCGGTAGCGCCCCTCGCCGGAACCGGCAGCGAGCGAGTGCTCGGCCAGCATGCGCCGCGTGTCGAGCGCCGTCTCCTCGGCGCTGTCGATCAGCCGGACGCCTCGCCCGACGATCTCGCCAATGAGGGGTTTGAGCAGCGGATAGTGCGTGCAGCCCAGGACGAGCGTGTCCACCTCGCCGTGCATGAAGGGCGCGAGATAGTCGCGCGCGACCGCCCAGGTGGCCTCGTGATCGGTCCAGCCTTCCTCCACGAGCGGCACGAACAGCGGGCAGGCGAGCGCGGTAACCTGCGCGTCCGGCCCTTCCGCCTTGATCGCGCGGACGTAGGCGCCGGACTTGATGGTGCCGGAGGTGGCGATGACGCCGATGCGCCCCGAGCGCGACGCCCGCACCGCGGCGCGTGCGCCCGGCTCCACGACGCCGATCACGGGCACGTCGAGCTCCGCCTTCAGCATGGGCAGGGCGTGCGCGGTGGCAGTGTTGCAGGCGACGACGATCGCCTTCACGCCCTGGTCGAGCAGGAACGCGGCGATCTCGTGGCTGTAGCGCCGCACCGTATCGGGCGACTTGGGCCCGTACGGTACCCGCGCCGTGTCGCCGAAGTAGATGAGGCTTTCGGCGGGAAGCTGCCGCATGATCGCGTGCGCGACGGTGAGTCCGCCGAGCCCCGAGTCGAAGACGCCAATGGGCGCCGACCGATCGGTGGTGCCGGTCACCACTTCAACTGCGCGGCGACAACGGTGCCGGTCGGCGTCTGCCGCACGCTGATCTGCGCGGGGAGGTCCCAGAGATGCGCGCCGACGTACGCGTCCGCGGCGGCGAACAGGTGATTCGCGATGAGGAAGGCGACCCAGTCTTCCACGTGGCCTCGTCGCACGTTTATGAGCTCGTCGGTGTACGGTGACGGCACCTTGATGGGGGTGCCGTTCAGCTCGAAGCCGACGACGACGAGGGAGTCGGTGCGCAAGCGTCGCGCCTCGTTCAGGCTAGCCTTCGACTCCCCGATCATGGCGATGGCGATGGCCTCGCTGAGGACGAAGATCGTTCCCGCCGTTGAGCGGCCAAGGATGGACTGGCCGTAGCCGGGGAGCAGCAGCGAGTAGAGAAAGGCTCGGCGAGGGGACAGGGGCGGCTGCGGCACCGGCCGAGCGACGGTATCCGTCGCGGCCGGGCGGGCGGCGACACGCGCGCTGTCGACGCGCTGCCCAAGGGCCGCCATCGGACCGAGGCCGAGCATCGCCACGACGACCGCGATGCGGCCAACGGGAGCGACGGCAATGGAGCGAGAGATCACGACGTCGGACTAAGGTGAGTGACAGAGACGCTGGCGGGAGTGCATGGGAATCGAACCCACCCAAGACGCGATGCGCCTCGCAGTCGTTTTGAAGACGACGGGAGCCACCAGGCACCATCCACTCCCCAACGATTACTCCAGCACCAGCAGCACTGTTCCGCGAGACTCGACCGCGCCGATGACGACGCTCCCCGCGACGGCGGAAAGATAGTCCGCGACCTGCTCGGGCGGGACGGCGAGGAGAAGTCCGCCCGAGGTCTGGGGATCGAGCGCCAGGGCGACGTCCGCGGGATCGGCCGCGAACCAATCGGTGAGCGGCGCGACGAAGCTCTCGTTGCGCTCGGCGCCGCCGGTGCGGATCCCATCGCGCCAAAGCGCGCGCGCGCCTGGCAGCTCAGGGAGCGCATGCCCGTGGATGCGCAGTGTGACCTCGCTCGCGCGGGCGACGTGCGAGGCGTGGCCCAACAGCCCGAAGCCGGTGACATCGGTGGCGCAGCGCACGCCGGCGGCGAGCGCCGCCCGACTGGCGATGGCGTTGAGCGAGCGCATGCTCGCGTACAGCGCATCGCGCCGCGGGTCGTCCAGGCAGTCCTGTTTGGCCGCGGTGGCAAGGAGCCCGGTGCCGAGCGGCTTCGTGAGCACCAGGACGTCACCGGGGCGCGCGGTGGCGTTGGTGAGGAGCCGTGCCGGGTGCGCGGTGCCGGTGACGCTCAGGCCGAACTTGAGCTCCTCGTCGATGATCGAGTGCCCGCCGACGAGCGTCGCGCCTGCCTCGCGCACCTTGTCCTGCCCACCGCGCAGGATGTCGGTGAGCACCGACATCGGCAGCTTTCCCACCGGGAAGCCGACGATGGCGAGCGCGGTGAGGGGCTCGCCGCCCATGGCGAAGACGTCCGAGAGCGCGTTGGCGGCGGCGATCTGCCCGAACTCGTACGGGTCGTCGACGATGGGCGCGAAGAAGTCGACCGTCTGCACGAGTGCCAGGTCGTCGCGCACGACGAAGACCCCCGCGTCGTCGAAGCTTTCTCGACCGACCAGCAACCGGGGGTCGGCGTGCGAGGGCACGCCGCTCAGCGCCTGCGCCAGGTCACCCGGACCCAGTTTGGCGGCTCAACCAGCGCACCGGGCGAAGCTCGTCAGGCGAAAGAGCTCCTCCCGGGTTCGGCTCGTCGACATGGCGTCGGGTGGGGGTGAGAGGGAGCGCGCGTCAGCGCGCGGGAACGATGGCCACGAGGTCGATCTCCACGAGAACGCCGCGCGGGAGCCCGGACACCTGCACCGTGGAGCGGGCGGGGCGCGCGTCGCCCATGACGCGTGCATACACCTCGTTCACCTTGGGGAAGTCATGCATGTCCATCAGGTACACGGTCGCCTTCACGACGTCCTGCCAGCTCGCGCCAGTCGTGCCGAGGATGGCCGCGAGGTTGCGGAACACCTGCTCGGTCTGCGCGACGACGTCGCCGGCCACGACCTGGCCCGAGCCGGGGTCGAGGGCGATCTGGCCGGCGGTGAAGAGGAATCCGTTCGCCACCACGCCTTGCGAGTATGGGCCGATGGCGGCGGGGGCCTGTTCGGTGTGGACAATGTGCGTCGGCAACGCGAATCTCCTCGAGCGGGCGGTGAAGGACGAGGGCCACGCGGCCCTGCGGGCGGATTCTAGCGGGTGGCCGAGGCTACGCCAGCCCGAACAGCCGTCGCGCGTTCTCCATCGTGCGATGCCCCAGGGTCTCGGCATCGACGCCGCGGATGGCGGCAAGCTTTGCGACGGTGAAGGTCACCCAGGCCGACTCGTTGCGCTTGCCGCGCCACGGCACGGGGGCGAGGTACGGCGCGTCGGACTCGACGAGCAGCCGGTCGTCGGGCACGAGACGCAGCAGCGCGTCATCGGTCCAGCGCTTGAAGGTGATGATGCCGCTGAACGAGACGTACCACCCGACGTCGAGAGCCGCTCCCGCGAGTGCGGCGGACCCCGTGTAGCAGTGGAGCACACCGACGATGCCGGCACGTCCGGCGGCCACGACCATGCCACGGGTGTCATCCTCCGCTTCACGCGTGTGGACGATGACGGGCCGGCGCAGCTCTCCGGCAAGGGCGAGCTGGGCGGCGAACGCCTCTCGCTGGCGATCACGGGGCGTCTCGTAGTGGTAGTCGAGCCCGCACTCGCCGATCGCGACGGCGCCGCGATCCAGTTCGGCGCGGATCCCGGCAACGTCGTGCGACACGTCGAAGCCCGCCGCGTCGTACGGATGGATGCCCGCCGTGTGGTAGACGAAGCCGGGATGGCGCGCCGCCAGGTCGCCGGCACGCCGTGCCATGGCCAGTGATTCCCCGATGCAGACGAGCGCGCGCGCCCCGGTCAGGCGCGCGCGCTCGATCACCTCGTCGCGGTCGGCGTCGAACGCCGGATCCGCGAGGTGGACGTGACTGTCGATGAACTGCGTCAGCGCGACGACGCCACCGGCGTGCGAGGCCCGGAGCGGGGAGCATCCTTGGCGGCGGCGCGCGACGCCAGGTTCTTGTCGCTGCGCGCACGCGGCCAGCGGCGCTCGATCCACAGGAGCACCGGTCCGGCGATGTAGATGGAGCTGAAGGTACCGGTGACGATGCCGAACAACATGATCCACGAGAAAGGCCGGATCACCTCGCCCGCGAAGAGGAGCAGCGAGACCGTTGCGGCCGCCACCGTGACGTGGGTGAGCACCGACCGCGGCAGCGTCTCGTTGATCGCCTTGTTGAGCACCGTATACAGCGAGTCGGTGCGGTTCTTCTTCAGGTCCTCGCGCACGCGATCGAAGATGATGATCGTATCGTTGAGCGAGTAGCCGATCACGGTGAGAAGTGCCGCGATGACGGTGAGCGACACTTCGAGCCGCATGATCGCGAGGAAGGCGAGGGTACTGAGCAGGTCGTGCCCCGTGGCGACGACCGCGGCGACGCCGAAGCGCCACTCGAACCGGATCGCCAGGTAGATCATCGTCACGACGAGCGACAGCAGGACGGCGATGATGGCATTGCGCGTGAGCTCCTCCCCAACGCGCGCGCTGACGGCCTCGCTGCGTGCCACCCTGACGTTGCTCGCCCCGAACTTGGCCTCGAGCGCCGTCTTGATCTGCTTCGTCGTGTTCTCGACGGCGGCGTCCTGGGTGGCGGCGTGCCCCGCCGCGCGGATCGTGAACTCGATGCTCCGGTTGATGCCGTGGATGCCGAGGTAGACGAGACCGATGACGATGAAGGCGACGGTCAGCCCGACGGCGATGCGCCAGGGCTTGATGAAGTCGTACTTGGTACCGTGGAAGATGCGCAGCATAGGACCGTTAGATGCTCAGCGTCTGGGTGCCGCGCGAGCGGTTGAGCCACAGGAGGAAGAACGTCCGCACGACGAACATCGACGTGATCATGGACGCGACGATACCGGCGATGAGCGTGACGGCGAACCCCTTCACGGGACCGCTGCCATACTGATACAGCACAGCCGCCGTGAGGATCGTGGTGACGTTGGAGTCGATGATCGCCGAGCGGGCGTGAAAGAACCCCTCGTCGATGGCGGTGCGCACCGTCTTGCCGCGATCGAGCTCCTCACGGATGCGCTCGAAGATCAGCACGTTGGCGTCCACGGCGATGCCGATGGAAAGGACGAAGCCGGCGAGCCCGGGCAGCGTGAGCACCGCATCGAACCCCGCCAGCGTGGCCAGCGTGTAGAGCACGTACAGCACGAGTCCCGCGACGGCGAGGAAGCCGGAGAAGCGGTAGAAGACGAGCATGATGACCACGATCAGGACGATCGCGACCTCGGCGACCTTGAGCGGCACGGGCAGTGCTCCCGCCTTGAGCACGAGCGAGAGGTCCTGCGCGTTCTGGAGATCGCGGCCCTGCCCCATTGTGATCTGCCCCCGCGTGCCGATGGCGCTGTTGATCACCGGCGGGAAGCCCATCACGATGTCGTCAAGCACGATGGCCATGTAATCGCCCACGTGCTTGCCCGTCTCGCGCTGGAACCGGCGGCCCCCTTCGTTGTTGAGCTGAAACTCGACGACGGTCCCCTCGAGCGGCGACGTGCTGGGCTTCGCGTCGGTGAGGTATTCACCGGTGATGATCGGCCTGGCGTCGAGCAGATAGAGGAAGCGGTACGTCTTGTTCTGGATGAGCGTGGAGTCGCTGCCGAACCGCACGACCTTGCCCGGAGGCAGCGCCGCCTGCACTGCCGAGTCGGCGAAGAAGCGCTTGAGCTTGTCCTGATTGGCGATGTCGTAGAGGAACTGGCCGGGCATCTGGCCCGCAAGGATCATCTTTGAGATCGCGCCGCCGGTGACGCCGGGGATCGACGCGCTGTCCTTCTTCACGCTGTCGCCCGCCGCGCCGGCCGCCTTCACCGTGTCGGTACCGGTGAGCAGCCCGCTCAGCCCCGCCGCGCCGGAGCCAGGCTTGGCGCCGGTCGTCGCCTCCGCACCACCCAGCCCACGCTCCTTGGCGATCGCATCGAGCCGCGGCAACGCCTTCTCCAGCCCGTTCGTCTTGTCGGTGATCTGGAACTGGAGGAAAGCCTGGTCCTGCGCGATCTTGATCGCGCGCTCGCGGTCCTCGATGCCCGGGATGTCGACGAGGATGCGGTCGTTGCCGGCCTTCTGGATGACGGTCTCGGACACGCCCATGCCCTCGATGCGCGTGCGGACCACCTTGAGCGCGCGATCGATCGCCTCGCTCTTGTTCGCCACGGCGCCCTTCGACTCGTCGACGTCCAGCGCGAGGTGCATCCCGCCCGACAGGTCCAGCCCCTTCCGGAGGGGGACGCGGCGGGTCGTCGTGTCGTAGAACGTGCCGTCGGCGCGCCGCTGCCGCGACTTCACGTCGCGCGGATAGAGCGCGTAGACGGAGAGCAGGCTGAGCGCGAGGATGATCCCGAGACGGTACTTCAGGTTGGACATGCGACTACGGGGTGGAGGGAGGTGCCGGCGTGGAACCATTAACGTTACCCGACCGGCCAAGGGCCGTCAACGCGCGGCGTGCGGCGCGCTCGTCGGCGGCGAGCTGCGACATCAGCGCCTCCGGCCCGTCGAAGCGCATCGTGTCGCGCAGCCGCCGGACGAGCCTGACGTGGACCAGATCGTCGTAGAAATCGCCCTCGGCATCGAACAGGTGCGCCTCGATCGTGCGCCGCTCGTCGCCAAAGGTGGGACGTCCGCCCAGGTTCATCATGCCACCGAACCGACCGCGCGGCGTGTGGACATCCACAGCATATACCCCGTCGGGCGGCAGGAGTTTACGCGGCGACTCGGGCTCGATGTTGAGCGTGCGGAAGCCCAGCGTCCGGCCGCGCGCGGCACCAGGGACCACGCGACCGCTCACGCCGTAGTCGCGCCCGAGAGCCGCGGCGGCCTCTGCCAGCTCCCCCGCCGCGACGGCGCGCCGGATCAGGGAGCTGCTGACCGCCTCGCCGCGCGCCGTCTCGATGGGCGCGACGACCTCGACGCGGAAGTCCCGATTCGCCCCGAGGGCGCGCAAGGTCTCGACATCCCCCTCGCGACCACGCCCAAAGCCGTGATCGTGGCCAATGAGCAGCTCGCGCATGCGGTAGCGCTCGAGCAGCACGACGTCGACGAAATCTTCCGCCGACTGCGCTGCCAGCTCCGGCGTGAAGGCCAGGATCGCGACGTAGTCGAGGCCCGTGTCGCCGAGCGCGTCGAGCTTCTCCTCGCGCGTGGTGAGCAGAAGCGGCGCCGCTGCCGGGTTGAGCACTTCGAGCGGATGGGGCTCGAAGGTGACGAGCAGGCTCGGCAACCGCGCGTCGCGCGCCCGCTGCACGAGTCGTCCGAGCACGTCCCGATGGCCGCGATGCACGCCATCGAAGGTGCCGACGGTGACGGCGGTACCCCGGACCGATGGAGGGAGCGCGACACCCTGTGCGAGGAGCTCCATCGTCAGCCGACCTTCCGCATGACGACACGCGGCTGCCAGCAGACGCCATCGGCTTCCGCGAGCGCGACGAGCACTCCGCTGCGGCTGTCCACGAGCGCGGCGCGCGGCGCATCGGCGCCGCGAGGTACAGTCATGCCGCGCAGCACCCGTTCGGCGTCGTCGCCGTCGAGCATGACGTGCGGGATCGTCGGGAGGGCATCCAGCGCCGGCCGGAGCGCCGCACGGCCGGCCCTCAGCGCCTCCAGCGACACCGCATCCACCACGCGGAAGGGACCGCTGCGCACGCGGCGGAGGGCGGCGAGGTGCGCCGCGCTGCCCGTCAGCCGCCCGAGGTCCCGCGCGAGGGCGCGGATGTATGTGCCCCCGCCGCAGGCGATCACGGCGTGCAGCGTTGCGCCGTCACGAACGACGTCGCGCCAACCGAACACCGTCACGAGCGACGGCGCCAGCTCGAGTGTCTCTCCGGCGCGCGCGGCCTCGTACGCGCGCCGTCCGCCGACGCGCTTCGCGGAATAGGCCGGCGGGATCTGCTCGAGGGCGCCGGTCAGCTGGGCGATCGCCTCGGCGATCGCCGCGTCGGCCGGCGGCGACGCCTCGCGCACGGTCGCGCCCTCCAGGTCGTCCGTCTCGGTCTCACGGCCGAGCGTGAGCGTGGCCTCGTACTCCTTCGGCACCCCATCCAGGTACGGCAGCAGCCGCGTGGCGCGCCCGAGCAGCAACACAAGCAGACCGGTAGCAAATGGATCGAGGGTCCCGGCGTGCCCGATGCGCGACTCGCCGAACGCGCGACGCGCGGCGAGCACTACGTCGTGCGACGTCACTCCCGCCGGCTTGTCGACGAGGAGCAGGCCGTCAGCTGCCGCGTCCCTCATCGGATGAGGCAGGAGGAGCGACCGGCGGCGTGGTCTCGGATGGGAGATCCTTGCGGACCTGGGCGAGGAGCTGCTCGATGTGCGCCGCATGGGCGACACTCTGGTCGTTCTTGAACTCGATCTCCGGCGCAACGCGGAGCCGCAACGCGCGGCCGACGCGCCCGCGCAGGTGCGTCGCGACGTTGTCGAGGCCCTCGAAGGTGGCGGCGCGCTGCGACTCGGAGCCGAGCACGCTGACGAACACCTTGGCGTGGCGCAGGTCGCGGGTGATCTCCACGGCCGTGACGGTGACGAGCCCCATGATGCGGGGATCCTTCACGTCGTTGGCGAGGAAGGTGGCGATCTCTTCGCGCATGGCCGCGGCGACGCGGTCGGAGCGATGATGGTCAGGGGACACGATGGGGACCGGTGCGGGAGAGAGAGCGGGCGGGGGCCGGCGACCCGTGAGGCATCGCCGACCGCCCTCGCGCAACGATCCGTCGTCAGCTCTGCGGCGCTGATTCGAGCGTGCGCGCCACTTCCTCGGTGCGGTAGTTCTCGATGCGGTCGCCGACCTTGATGTCGTTGAAGTTCTCGATGCCGATGCCGCACTCGAACCCTTCACGGACTTCCTTCACGTCGTCCTTGAAGCGGCGCAGCGAGTGAATGGCGCCCTCGAAGACCTCGACGCTGTCGCGAATGACGCGGACGCGCGCGTCGCGGCGGATGACGCCGCTGCGCACCGCGCAGCCGGCGACGAGCCCGATCTTCGGCACCTTGAAGGTCTCGAGCACTTCGGCCTCGCCGAGCACGACCTCGCGCTGCTCCGGCCGCAGCATCCCCTCGAGCGCGAGCCGGACGTCGGCGACGGCTTCGTAGATGATGCGATACAGCTTGATGTCGACATTCTCGCGCTCCGCGGCGGCCCGCGCATTGTTGTCCGGCCGCACGTGGAACCCGATGATGATCGCGCCCGACGCGCGGGCGAGCAGGATGTCGCTCTCGGTGATGGCGCCGACACCACGGTGCACCACCTCGACCTTCACCTCACTCGTGCCCAGCTGCTGCAACGCGTCGGCGAGTGCCTCCGCCGGTCCGCCCTGATCCGCCTTGATGAGGATGCGCAGGGAGCGCACTTCGCCGGCGGTGGACTGCGTCATGAAGTCTTCGAGCGTCACGCCGCCACGCGTCGTGCGACGGCTCTTCGCCTCGCGATCGAGCCGCTCGCGCCGCTGCGCGACCTCACGCGCCGCCCCAGCATCCTCGACAACGAGCATCTGGTCGCCCGCCATCGGCACACCCTGCATCCCGAGCACCTGCACCGGGATTGCCGGACCGGCGGCCTTGACCGTCTTGCCGCGTTCGTCGAGCAGCGCGCGCACACGGCCGGAGTACATGCCGACGATGAAGTCGTCACCGACGCGCAGCGTCCCGCTCTGCACGAGGACGGTGGCGACCGGTCCCTTGCCCGCGTCGAGCTGCGCTTCCACCACGGTGCCGGTGGCCCGCTTGTCCGGGTTGGCCTTCAGGTCGAGCAGTTCGGCCTGAAGCAGGATCTGCTCGAGCAGCTCGGGGATGCCCGTCCCCTTCTTCGCCGAGATCTCGGTGCTGAGGGTGGTGCCGCCGAACTCCTCGAGCACGACACCGTGCTGGAGCAGGTCCTGCTTCACCTTCATCGGGTTCGCCTGCGGCAGGTCGATCTTGTTGATCGCGACGATCATCGGCACACCGGCATTCTTGGCGTGCGAGATCGCCTCGATCGTCTGCGGCATGACGGCGTCGTCGGCCGCGACGACGAGGATCACCTCGTCGGTGACCTGTGCGCCGCGGGCACGCATGGCGGTGAACGCCTCGTGGCCCGGCGTGTCGAGGAAGGTGATCATCTTGCCACCCGGCAGCTGCACGTGGTACGCCCCGATGTGCTGGGTGATGCCACCCGCCTCGCCGGCGACGACGTTCGCCTTCCGGATGTAGTCGAGCAGTGAGGTCTTGCCGTGATCGACGTGGCCCATGATCGTGACGACGGGCGGCCGCGGCTTCATGTCCTCCGGCGTGTCCTCGATGACGGTGCCGACCTCCTCGGCCTGGTACTCGTCCTCGCGCACGGCCTGGAAGCCGAACTCCCCCGCCACGATCTCGATCTGGTCGAAGTCGAGGCGCTGGTTGACCGTGATCATCAGGCCGAGATTCTTGAACGCGAACCCGACGATCTCGGTCGGTGACACCTTGAGCTGCTGCGCGAGCTCGCTGACCGTGATGAACTCGTTCACCCGGACCAGCTTCTTCTCGCGCTCCACTTCGGCGAGACGAGACGCCTCGGCCTCCTCGCGGATGCCGCGCCGGTCGACGCGACCGCCTCGGGTGGGCGCACCACGGAGCGACGCCATCGTCTTGGCGATGTTGGCGTCCACCACTTCCTGATCCACCGATCCGCGCTTGCCCTTCTTGCGACCGCGGCCGGCGGCGCTGGCACCGGTGCCCGCGCCCATGGTGGGCGGGTTGCCGCTCTGCGGGCCGCCGCCGACGGGACGCCGCTCGTCGCGGCGCATCGGACCGCCGAATCCGCCCGGCGAGGCCGAGGCGACGGGGCGCGGCGGGAAGGGCGAGCCAGCCGATACGGAACGCGGACGTGGTGCACCCGGCGTGATGGGACGTGGCCGCGGGCGATCGCCGCCCGCCGACGCGGGTGGAAGTGGCGCGGGCGTTGCAGCCCGCGGGGGCTCGGCGCGCGACGGGGTCGCGACCGGCTCGGGTGCGCCAGCTGTCGTGTCGCTCTCGAACTGCGCGGCCGCCTGTTCGGCGGCGCGCTGCTGGGCGGCACGCTCTTCGGCTTCGGCGGCGGCACGTGCGGCGGCCTGCTCGGCGCGGGCGGCGGCGACCGCGGCTTCCGCCGCTTCGCGCTCGGCCCGCTCGGCGCGCTCGGCGGCTCGGGCGGTCTCGACGGCCTCGTTGGCCGCGGCCTCCACCGCGGCTACTTCGGCGGCGGCGTCCGCGGCGGCCTGCACGTCAGCGGCCTTGCGACGGCGCCGAACGGGAGAGGCCTCGCTGCCCGCGGACGGGTCGGACTCGGTGGCGACGGCGACCGGCTCAGGGGCGACCGCGGCGGTCGCCGCGCCGCGACGGCGGCGCGCCGGAGCCGGCGGCGCCGCCTGCTTCTCGGCGCGCGCGCGCTTCTCCCGCTCCCAGCGGGCACGCACGCGTGCAACCTGGTCATCGGTCAGCGGGCTCAGATGGCTGCGGACGGGAACGTCCATCGTACGAAGCAATCCCATCACTTCGTCGGCGGAGATGCCGAATTCGCCAGCCATGTCGTGTACGCGAAGCTTGCTCAAACCACCCTCCTATGGGGCTCCCACGGAGCCCGACTCCACCAGCGCACGAATCCCCTTCGCGAGCTGTCGGTCGACGATTCCGACGACCGCGGTGGTCTCTCGCCCCACCGCGCCGCCGAGCTCGGCGGCACTTGGTACCTCAACGAATCTAACCCGCCTGGCATTCAGGAGCGGGATGACCTTGTCCAGACTGTGCCGCGACGCATCCATGGCAACGATGGCGAACGCCACCTTGTTCTTCTTCGCCCCTTCGCGCACCTGCTCCACTCCGACGATCGCCCCACGCCCGCGCACGCCGAGCCCGACGAGCCGAAGCAGGCGTCCCCGGTCGACGGTGGACATCGTCACTCGGCCGACGACGCATCGGTGGAGTGGACCCGCACCTCATCCGTCGACGACTCGTCGGTGGTGAGCTCGTCGAGCAGCGAGATGATGCGATCGGCTTCCTCGGGCGCAATGCCGGCGAGGCGGAGGAAGTCGTCGCGCTCGAGATCGATGATGTCGTTGAGCGTGCGATACCCTGCCTCGTTGAGCACGGCCACAGTAGCCGGATGCATTCCCGCCAGCTCGGCGAGCGGGACGTCGGCCGCGGCGTCGCTCTCCACCTCACCCGGCAGCGGCGCGAACAGCTGCTCGGCGCCCCCCTTTTCCAGCCACTCGCGGCTCGAGTACAGGTCGATCTTCCAGCCCGTCAGCTCCGACGCGAGGCGCACGTTCTGGCCGTTGCGGCCGATGGCCAGCGAGAGCTGGTCCTCGTCGACGACGGCCTGGATCGTCTTGCTCACCGGGTCACTGAAGACGCGCGCGACCTTGGCCGGCGCGAGCGCCAGCTTGGCGAAGCGCTCGGGATCGGACGACCAGGGCACGATGTCGATGCGCTCGCCCCCGAGCTCATTCACGACCGTCTGCACGCGCGAGCCCTTGAGGCCGACGCACGCGCCCACCGGATCGATGCTGTCGTCGCGCGAGAAGACGGCAATCTTGGTCCGACTGCCCACTTCGCGCGCGGTCGCCCGGATGTCGACGATGTTCTGCTGGATCTCCGGGACCTCGAGCTTGAACAGCGCCTTGACGAACAGGCCGTCGGCGCGGCTCAGGATGAGGCGCGGGCCCTTGGGCGTCTCCTCGACGCGCTTGAGCACGGCGCGGATCGGCTCGCCCTGATGGAAATGCTCGCGATGGTTCTGCTCGCGGTAGGGAATGATCGCCTCCGCCTCGCGGAACTTGTTGAGCATGACGACGAGCTTGCCGCGCTCGATCTGCTGGATCTCACCGGAGAGGAGATCGCCGACGCGCGACGCGAACTCGTCGCGGATCTTGGTCCGCTCGCCCTCGCGGACGCGCTGGATGATGCGCTGCTTGGCGGCCTGGATGGCGGCGCGGCCGAAGACGGCGAAGTCGAGCGGCTCCTCCATGACGTCGCCCGGCTCGAAGCCCTCGTCGAACAGGCGAGCCTCCTCGAGCGCGATCTCCCGCGCCGGATCCTCCACCGTCTGAACGACGGTCTTGAGGACCGTGATCTTGATCTCGCCCTTGGCGTCGTCGATGTCGACCTCCGCCTGGACGGTGGGGCCGTACTTCTTCGCCAGCGCGGCCATGAAGCCGTCCTGCAGAAGCCCGTAGAGCTCCGTCCGGTCGAGCTGCTTGGAGTTCGACAGCTCTCGGAACGCGGCCAACATTTCTGCGGAACTGACCATCACAGACCTCGCTGATAAAGGATCGTCAGGAACGATCCGTACCTGAATTTATTGGAATCGAAACGCCAGCCGCGCCTCCTTGACCGCGGTGAGCGGGATCCGCCTCGCCTCTCCGCGCTCGGGACGCAACGTGACGACTGCCTCGCCCCCGTCCTCGTCCAGCGACACGATCTCACCTTCGAACCGACCACCGACGTCGGGCGCGAGCACGTTGGCCCATCTGCCGACGAAGCGACGCCACTCGGCCGGCGTCCGCAAGGGACGCTCACCGGGCGACGATACCTGCAACACGTATCGCTCGGACACCAGCGCTCCACTGTCCAGATGCGCCTCGAGCGCGCGGGAAGCCCGCGCGCAATCCTCGACGCTCACCTTCTCGCCGTCGCGGCGATCGATGCGCACCTCGAGCACGGGCCGTGAGCGCGTGCCGCCTTTGCGGAGCTCGACGAGATCGAAGCCGGCCTCATCAAGCCCTTCCGTGACAACATGTTCCAGCTCGTCGTTCATGTTGTCTCTAGGCAACGTCGGAGAATAAAAAAATGTGGGGAACCTCCCCCACATTTCGCGAGCGGCCCGAAGACGCCCACGCCTTTATAGTAAGCCGTCGGCCCTACTGGGTCAAGCTGTGATCCCCGAGCGGCTTAGCGCGCTAGCGTCGACGCGCCAGTCGCGTCGTCGGTCGGTGCGCTGTCGGTCGGTGCGCCACGGTCCTGTCGTCCTGAGCGCAGCGAAGGACCTGTACCTCGGCCGGCGCGGTGCAGGCCGTCTGCACGCACGTCCGCGCCCTCGCGCCCCGCCGCACGGCAGTTGAGCGCGTCCACCTCACGTTGGCGACGTCGGCGCGAACACGACTCCGAGCTGCCGGCCCTCGTCGCGGGCGCGATGGGAGAAGAAGCGGTCGTTGTCACAGCGCGTGCACAGTGGGCTGATCGTGATGTGCCGAACACCGAGCGCCCGCGCGTGATCGGCGATGATCGCGCGAAGATCCACGCACGATGGCCGGCCGGGATCGCGGCCGGTGAGCTGCGCACACACGTCCGCGCTGACCTCGTAGCAGCGACCGCAGACGGCGGGACCGCAGTGCAGTCGGAGGTCGGATGAGAGGAGTCCGAGCGAGCGGAGCTGACCGATGGCGACCTCGGTGATCCGCGCCACGGTGCCCCGCCAGCCGGAGTGCAGCGCCGCCGCCGCGCCACTCGGATGGGCGAGAAATACAGGGACGCAATCGGCCACGGTCACCGCCATGCCCGTGCCGCGCTCGGCGCTGACGTGCCCATCCGCTTCGGGCCCACGTAGAAATCCCTGCCAGTCGCCGCGATGGCTCAGGACGGTGCTTCCGTGTACCTGATACGCGGTGGCGAGCCGGGCCGTCGGACCGCCAAGCAGGGTACGAAGCCGGCCCCACCGGGCGGTGACGTCGCGCACCGGCTCCGCGGTCTGCATGCCGAAGCTGCCGCCCGCCCGCCCCGTGGTGAATGCGGTGACACCGAGCTCGGCGAAGTGGTCGACGACCTCTCCGCCTTCCCGAACGTCCACCGCCGTGCCGGTGCCGACCGCGCTCACCGCGTGCGGCGGTCCTCGACGCGCTCCACCTTGGCGCCGAGCGCGCGAAGACGCTCGTCGATGCGCTCGTAGCCGCGCTCGATCTGCCCGACGTTGTCGATAGTACTCTCGCCTTCAGCGCACAGGGCGGCGACGAGCATCGCCATGCCCGCGCGAATGTCCGGCGACTCTACGCGCCCGCTATGGAGCTTCGTAGGACCGACCACCACCGCGCGGTGCGGATCGCAGAGGACGATGCGCGCCCCCATGCTGATCAGCTTGTCGACGAAGAACAGGCGCGACTCGAACATCTTCTCGTGGATGACGATGACGCCCTCGCACTGCGTGGCCGTGACGAGCGCGATCGACATCGTATCCGCCGGGAAGGCGGGCCAGGGCTGATCCTCGAGCTTGGGAACCGCCCCGCCGAGATCGCTGCGGATCCGCATCTCCTGGTTGCCAGGCACGAGCAGGTCGTCGCCCTTGACCGTGCAGACGACGCCCAGGCGCTCGAACCCCATGAGCGTGGAGCGCAGGTGCTCGACGCCGGCGCGCTCGATGGTGATCTCCGAGCGCGTGGCGGCGGCCAGGCCGATGAACGAGCCGACCTCGATGTGGTCAGGGCCGATCTCGTGGGTGCAGCCGTGCAGCGGCTTTCCGCCGTAGACGGTGATCGTGTTGGTGCCGATCCCCTCGATGCTCGCTCCCATGGCGACGAGGAAGTGCGCGAGATCCTGGACGTGCGGCTCGCTCGCGGCATTGCGCAGTACGGTCGTGCCTTCAGCGGCGACGGCGGCCGTGAGCGCGTTCTCGGTGGCCGTCACGCTCGGCTCGTCGAGGAAGACATCAGCGCCCTTCAGTTTCTTCGCTTTCAGGATGAACGCCTCGTCGAGCTGGAAGGAGGCACCCAGCTGTTGCAGGGCGAGGAAGTGGGTATCCACGCGTCGCCGGCCGATGACGTCGCCGCCCGGCGGGGGCAGCTCCAGCTCGCCGCAGCGGGCCAGCAGCGGCGCGGCGAGGAGGATGGAGGCGCGGATTTTCCGGCAAAGGACGGGGTCCAGCTCGTCCGCATGGAGGGACTTGGCGTGGATGGTGAGCGCGTTACGGCTGGTCCACTGCGCGTTGGCGCCCACGGAATTGACGAGCTCCACGAGGTGCTCGACATCCTTGATGCGCGGAACGTTGGTGAGGTGGACCGGCTCCTCGCAGAGGAGCGCCGCGGCGACGATGGGGAGGGCGGCGTTCTTGTTTCCCGACGGGCGGATGCGGCCGGAGAGCTTGTGGCCCCCCTGGACGACGAACTGCAATGCGTTCATGCGGCGGCGTGCGAGGAGACGGGGCCGAGCGGAGCGCGACGGCCCAAGACGATCGGGGAAACATCCCCGAGGTACGCGCGAGCGTCAAGGCA
>WNFK01220933.1_pt2 | contig 22237 bp, 25 predicted proteins | sample 5400281 | NCBI WGS metagenome assembly WNFK01 (sample SAMN13153350, study PRJNA577476) | soil metagenome | isolation source: 20 cm soil on Douglas fir-dominated hillslope | place: USA:California | collected 2013-09-17
TCGCAGGCCCGGGCCCGTGAGCTCGAGGCGTGGACGTGGCACACGGTGGCCGCCGCGCTCCTGACCAGCCTGGCGCTGGCGCTCGCGGCCAGCGCGTGGCTCACGTTCCGGTTGACGCGCTCGCTGAGGCGCCTGTCCGCCGCCACCGCCGCGCTCGCGAGCGGGACGTGGACCGGTCCCCTGGCCATGCCCGACCGCGACGAGATCGGCGAGGTGAGCCGGTCCTTCGATCTGATGGCGGAGCGCCTCCGCCAGGTCGACCGGCTCAAGGAGGAATTCTTCTCGCACGTCTCCCACGACCTGCGCAATCCCCTCTCCGCGATCCGCCTCGCCTCCGAGACCCTGGAGGAGCGGGCCCGGAAAGCGGCCGACCCCCGGGGCCTGAGGCTCGCCCAGCTCATCGACGCGAGCGCGGCGCGGATGCTCGGGATGGTCAACCAGATCCTCGACTTCACGCGGCTGCGGGCGCTCGCGATGCCGCTCGACACCCGGCCGGTCGACGCGCTCGGCGCGGTCACCCGCGCGATGGACGAGCTGCGACCCGTCGCGGAGGCCAAGCGAATCCGGCTGACCCTGGCCGCGGAAGGCAGCGACTTCACCGTGCTCGGTGAGGAAGGCAGCCTGGTGCGCGTGGTCATCAACCTGCTGGGCAACGCGGTCAACTTCACCGCCCCGGACGGGTCGGTGACGCTGCGCCTCGCCGAGGCCGGGGACCACCTGGAGCTGCAGGTGCGCGACACCGGCGTCGGCATCCCCGCGGAGGCCCTGGCGTCGATCTTCGAGCCGTACCGGCAGGTCCACGGACGGCGCCAGGGCAGCGGCCTCGGCTTGGCGGTAGTCAAGGGCCTGGTCGAGGCCCACCACGGCACGGTGAGCGTCGACTCGGCGCCTGGCCGGGGCAGCTGCTTCACGATCGAGCTGCCGAAGGCGAAGGCCGCGGCATGACCCGCGGTCTGCGCGCGCTGCCCATTCTCCTGCTGCTCGTCGCCTGCAGCACCGCGCAGCCCACCCCGTGGACCGGCGGCCCTCCCGGCCGCGGCGGGTCCGGAGCCGCGACGCGGATGGTCGGTTACGCGGACGACCTCGTCGAGCGGGGCGAGGTGCAGGAGGCCTTCCGCGTCTACGAGCGCGTGCTGCACGACTACCCGGCGGATCCGGCCTCCGCCTCCGCCCTCTACTGGCTGGGGCGCCTGCAGGCATCCCCCGAGAGCCAGCTCCGAAACTACCGCGCGGCCCACGCCGCGTTCTCGCGGCTCCTGTCGGAATACCCGCAGAGCCGCTGGGAGAGCGAGGCGCGCGCCTGGCGGGCGGTGCTCGGGGATCTGCTCGCACGCGAGGAGGAGACGACGCGGCTGAAGACCCAGCTCGAGCGTCTGCGCCGCACCGACCTGGACCTGGAGCGCCGGCGCTAGGGCGCCACCGCGGGGCGCGGGAGCGGCGCGTGCTACGCTCTCGCTGCCATGAAGCCGCCGGGCGGAATGCGGCCCCGGGATCCCGCCGAGCCGCATCGCGTCGCCACCCCGCTCGAGCTGCTCTTCGATCTCTGCTTCGTGGTGGCGGTGGCCCAGGCCTCCGCCCACCTCCACAACGGTCTGAGCGAGGCGCGCTGGGGCGGCGCGATCCTGGGCTACATGCTGGTCTTCTTCGCCGTCTGGTGGGCCTGGATGAACTTCACCTGGTTCGCGTCGGCCTACGACGTGGACGACGCTCCCTACCGCCTGGCCGTCCTGGTCCAGATCGCGGGGGTGCTGGTCCTCGCCGCCGGGGTGCCCCGCGCATTCGAGCAGCGCGACTTCCACGTCGCCACCGCCGGCTACGCGATCATGCGCATCGGGCTGATCACGCTCTGGCTACGGGCCGCGGGTGCGGATCGGGTAGGCCGGCGCACCGCGATCCGGTACGCGATCGGGCTCACCCTGGTGCAGCTGGGCTGGCTCGCCCTCCTCGCGCTCCCGGCCGACCGCTGGCTGGCGGGCTGGCTCGTGCTCGCCCCCGCGGAGCTGCTGGTGCCGGTCTGGGCCGAGTGGCACCGGCCTATTAGCTGGCATCCCCATCACATCGCGGAGCGGTTCGGGCTCCTCACCCTCATCGTGCTCGGCGAGTCGGTGCTGTCAGCGTCCATGGCGATCCAGGCCGCGGTGGACTCGGCCACGATCACCCCCGCCCTGCTCTCGGTGATCGGGGGCGGGATCGTCGTCCTGTTCGCGATGTGGTGGCTCTACTTCGCCGAGCCGGCCCATCACGTGCTGGTGAGCAGCCGCGCCGCCTTCGTCTGGGGCTACGGCCACCTGGTGGTCTTCGCCTCCACCGCCGCGGTGGGCGCCGGGCTCGCGGTCGCGGCCGACTACGCGACCGGCCGCGCCCATCTCTCCGGCGGAGCCGCGCTCGCGGTGGTGGCGGTCCCGCTCGCCCTCTACGCGGCGAGCGTGTGGGCGCTCGTGATCCGCCCGGGAAGGCGAACGCGGTTACCGGGTAGGTCTTGACCGGCGCCGGCTCCCGGAGGACCCGGGAGCCGGGGCGGCCGCGGAGAGCGAGCCTACGGGGCGACCGAGATCTTGTCGAAGAAGAGATAGAAGGACGGGTGGAGCTTGAACCCGGCGACCTTCTTGCTGCCGGCCGCGTTCTGGACCGCGTTGTCGATGAAGATCCACGGCGCGTCGTCCACTACCAACTTCTGCACCTGCTTGTAGAGGTCGCCCCGCTTCTTGAGATCCACGACGCGGCTCGCCTCGGCCAGCAGCTTGTCCACCTCCGGGTTGGCATAGGCCCCACCCCGGAAGCCGCCCTTGCCGTCGATGACCAGGCTCAGCATGGGCGCCGGATCGCCCGGGTCGAGCATGAACGACATGGCGCCCATGTCCGCCTCCTGGCCGAATCCCTTGCCGTACTTGTTGAGATAGGCGCCCCACTCGAAGGTCTGGATCGAGGCCTGCACGCCCACCGCGGCCAGGTCGGCCTGGATGGCCTGGGCCATCGTCTTGGGCGACTGCATGCCCGAGCCCGACTCCGGGATCCAGAACACGGCCGGGAAGCCGTTCGGATACCCGGCCTCGGCGAGGAGCCTTTTGGCCCGAGCGGGGTCGTAGGGATACTTCGTCACCTGGTCCGTGAACGCCCAGGTGATCGACGGCGGGACCGGCCCGATGGCGGCGGTGGCGGTCTTCTTCAGGAGATCGCCCGCGATCGCCTCCCGGTTCACCGCGTAGTTGACCGCGCGCCGGACGCGCACGTCGTTGAAGGGCTTCTTCTCGGTGTTGAGGGTCACCCACCAGATGTGCGGTCCGGGCTGCTCGTAGTAGACGAGCTTGGCGTCCTTCCGGACCTGCGCCACGTTGTCGGGCGGGACGTCCACGATGAAGTCGACGCCGCCCGAGAGCAGCTCGGTCACGCGGGTCTGCTCCTCCACCAGGGGCCGGAACACGATGCGCTCGAGCTTCGGCGGCCCGGCCCAGTAGCCCGCGTTCGCCTCCAGCACGATCCGGACGTTCTTGTCCCACGAGACGAACTTGAACGGGCCGGTGCCGACCGGGTGGCTCGCGAACTCCTTGCCGTACTTCTTCACCGCGGCCGGGCTCACGATGCGCCCGGTGTTGAGGGTGAGGTTGTTGAGCAGCGGCGAGAACGGCTGCTTCAGCGTGAAGCGCACCGTCCCCGGATCGACGACGGTCACCTCCTTGATCGCCCCGTAGTAGAACGAGGCGAACGGGAAGGGCCCGGTCTCGGCCTGGGGGTGCTTGGGGTCGAGCAGCCGGTCGTAGGTGAACTTGACCGCGTCCGCGTCGAACGGGGTGCCGTCGTGGAACTTCACGTTCTTCCGCAGGGTGAAGGTGTAGGTGAGGCCGTCGGGCGACATCTTCCACGCGGTGGCCAGCCCCGGCTCCTGGGTGAAGGACGACTCCTTGAAGCGCACGAGGGTGTCGTAGACGCTCGAGAGCACCCGCATCGAGTTGATGTCGGTGAGCTGCCCGGGATCCATCGAGGTGGGCTCGGCGACGAGCCCCACCACCAGGGTCTTGGCCGCCGCGTCCGCGTCCGGCGCGCTCGCACCCGCCAGCGCCGCGAGCAGCGTCCCCATCATCGCGACCAGCGTCTGCCATCCTCTCATCGGGTGTCCTCCTCCTGCGGGGTCTCTGCCTAGAACCGCCTCTGCCCAGAACCGCGTCACCGCAATCTCGGGTCGAGCGCGTCGCGCAGCCCGTCGCCCAAGAGGTTACAACCTAGCACCAGGACGAAGATCGCGAGGCCCGGAATCGCGGCCACGTGCGCGGCCACCGTGATGAACTGGCGGCCGTCGGCCAGCATGGTGCCCCAGTCCGCGGTGGGCGGCTGGGCGCCGAGGCCGATGAAGGAGAGACCCGCGCTCTCGGTGATCATGACCCCGATGTTCATCGACACGAACACCAGGATGGGCCCCGCGATGCCGGGCAGGATGTGCCGGCGCAGGATGCGGCCCTCGGTGGAGCCGACCGCGCGCGCCGCCTCCACGAACTCCTGCTCGCGCAGCAGCAGCACCGCCGCGCGCACCCCCCGGGTGTAGAACGAGACGTTCACCACCGCCACCGCGACCATCGCGTTGACCAGCCCGGGCCCGAGCGCGGCTACCAGGAGCATCGCGAGCAGGATGTAGGGGAACGCCATGATGAGGTCGATCCCGCGCATCGCCAAGTTGTCGGTGAGGCCGCCGTAGAAGCCGGTCACCAGGCCGATCGCGGTGCCCGCGAGCATGGCCAGGAGCGTGGCCAGCACGCCCACCACCAGGGAGACACGCGCGCCCCACACCACGCGGCTCAGCAGGTCGCGGCCCAGGTGGTCCGAGCCGAGGGCGTGGTCCGGACTGAGCGGCGGGGCCAGGCGCCGGCTCGGCTGCGTGCGGTTGGGATCGGCGAGCGGGAGGGCCGGGGCCAGCGCCGCAACCACCGCGACCACCGTCACGATCAGGACCCCGACGGCCCGCCCACGCCGGCGCCGGCGCACGGGCGCCGAGCGGACGGTGGGCGCGGACGAGGGCGACGCCTCAGTGGACATGGCGTACCCGCGGATCCACCACCGCGTAGAGAAAATCGGTCGCCAGATTGATCGCCACGTAGGTGGCCGCGATCAGCAGCACGCCCCCCTGCACCAGCGGGAAGTCGCGGGTGAGGATGGCGTTGACCATCATGAAGCCGATGCCCGGCCACGCGAACACCGTCTCCACGTAGACCGCGCCCGCGAGCAGGTAGCCCACCTGCAGGCCGAGCACGGTGACGAGGGCGACGAGCGTGTTGCGGAAGGCGTGCCAGCCGATCACCCGCGTCTCGGAGGCCCCCTTGGCGCGCGCGGTGCGCACGTAGTCCTGCGCGATCACGTCGAGCATGCTCGAGCGGGTGAGCCGCGACACGATGGCGAGCGGCACCAGCGACAGGGTGACCGCGGGCAGGATCAGGTGCGCGAGGAGATCCCGCGCGCCGCCGTCGCCCGCCGGCGAGTACATGCCGGTGCCGGGCAGCCAGCCGAGCTTCACCGAGAAGCCGATGATCAGCAGGAGCCCGACCCAGAACGCGGGCATGCTGATCCCCACCATCGCCACGACCCGGGAGAGTCCGTCGATCGGCGATCCGGGGCGCGTGGCGGCCAGCATCCCGAGCAGGATCCCGGTCGGGAAGGCCAGCACCAGCGCGCCGCCGGCCAGGATGAGCGTGGCCTGGAAACGCCGCGCCAGCTCCGGCAGCACCGGCCGACGCAGCATGATCGAGCGCCCGAGGTCGCCCTGCACCGCGCGCCCGGCCCAGCGCCCGTACTGCACGATCATGGGCCGGTCGAGGCCGAGCTGGGTCCGGAGGTTCGTGAGCTCGCTCGGGGTCGCCATCGGGCCCAGCAGGACCTGGGCCGGATCGCCGGGCGCCAGGTGCAGCGCGAGGAACACCACGAAGGAGACGCCGACCAGGACGAGGAGCGCGGAGAGGAGGCGGTGCGTCAGGTATCGTCGCATGCGGTCGGCGCGAGTATAGGAGGGGCCGGCCCGCGAGGGCAAGGCGACTCCGTCTTGACATGCGCGGGCCGGCGGGCGCAGTATCGCGCCGGCCGCGACGGCGTCGTCCGAGCCCAGCATTGCCCAGTCACATCGACACGGGTAAGGGGGGGCACCATGGCGATCGAAGCCAAGAGCGAGCTCAGGGCCGACGTTCACAGCATCGAACCCATTCCGGAGTCCGACAAGGACTCGACCGGCCCGCAGCAGATGTGGATCTGGGCCGGCGCCAACATCGCCCCGATCAACTGGGCGCTCGGCGCGCTCGGCATCGTGCTCAAGCTCGGCCTCTGGGAGACCATCGCGGTCATCGTGCTGGGCAACCTGGTGGGCTGCGCGATCTTCTCCGCCTTCACGGTGATGGGCCACAAGACCGGCGTGAACCAGATGGTGCTGAGCCGCTCCGCCTTCGGCCGGCGCGGCGCCTACCTGCCGAGCACGCTGATGTTCCTCATGACCCTCGGCTGGATCGGGGTCAACACCTACTTCCCGGTGAAGATCGCGGTCGCGATCCTCGGCCAGTTCGGGATCCCCGATACGTGGCTGACCAATTTCGTGGTCGTGACGGTGGTGATGGTGATCCAGGTGCTGATCGGCATCTACGGCTTCTACGCGATCCGCACCTTCGAGAAGTACACCGTCCCGGTCACGGTGGTGATCATGGCCCTGATGAGCGTGCTGGCCTGGACGCGCCCGGGGGTGGTCAACTGGGGGCTCACCAGCTCCCTCCCGCCCGCGGCCCACTTCGCGATGCTGACCCTGCTCATGACCGCGATCGGGGTGGGCTGGGGCATCTCGTGGGTCACGTGGGCCTCGGACTACTCCCGCTTCGTGCCGCGGAGCGTGCCCTCGTCCTCCGTGTTCTGGTTCGCCAGCACCACGATGGACACCGACCCGGCCAAGATGGTGAGCGCGGTGTTCGGCGGGGTCACGAGCCTCCTGGTCCTCCTGCTGGTCCTGCACGGGCCGGTGGCCACCAACATCCTGAACGTCTACTCGGCCGCGCTGGCCGCGCTCAGCATGGGAATGCGCGTGTCGCGCACCGCCATCGCTCTGATCGCGGGCATCGTCGGCTACGTCGTCACCCTCTACTTCCTGGCCCAGCCGTCGTTCGCCAAGGCCTTCGACAACTGGATGATCAGCCTGCTGCTGTGGATGAGCCCGTGGGCCGGCGTCATCCTCGCCGACTTCTACCTGGTGCGGCGCGGCCAGATCGACGTGGCGGAGCTCTACCGCGAGCCGTCGCTGAGCGGCTACGGCGACATCAACTGGGGCGCGATCGTGTCCTTCGTAGTGGGGCTGGTGGCGGGCTGGTCGGTGGAGGACGGCCTGGTGCCGGCGCTGCAGGGCCCGATCTCGACCAAGCTGCTGTCTGGCGCGGACCTGAGCTGGCTGGTCGGCATCCTGGTGGCGGGTGGCCTCTACCTGGCGCTTCGGTAGCGCGGAGCGCACGGATGGACGAGTTCCTGCTGGCCGCCCTCGAGGAGGCCGAGGCCGGCTTCTCCGAGGGCGGCATCCCCATCGGGTCGGTGCTGGTGCACCAGGGGCGCATTCTCGGGCGCGGCCACAATCGCCGGGTGCAGAAGGGCAGCGCGATCCTCCACGGCGAGATGGACGCGCTCGAGAACGCGGGCCGGCAGCCGGCCCGCGTCTACCGCGAGTCCACGATGTACACCACGCTCTCGCCGTGCGCGATGTGCAGCGGGACGATCCTCCTCTACGGCATCCCGCGGGTGATCGTGGGCGAGAATCACACCTTCATGGGGGAGGAGGCCCTGCTGCGCAGCCGGGGCGTGAAGGTGGAGGTGGTCCAGGACGCGCGGTGCCGGGAGCTGATGGACCGGTTCATCGCGGCCAATCCCGCCCTGTGGGCGGAGGACATCGGCGAGTAGGGCGGCCGGGCGGGGGCCGCTCAGCGCTCCCAGGGGAGCGGGGTGGACTCGCTCCAGTTGTCGGGCCGGATGCCGAAGGCCTCGATGAAGCGCTGCCAGCCCGAGGCGACGGTCAGCGCGGCGCCCAGCTCGAGGATCTCGCCCTCGTCGAAGTGCTGCCGCAGCAGGCTGAAGAGCGCGTCGTCCACCGCGGGCCGCTCGCCGCTCAGGCAGTCGGCCAGCCGTAGCGCGGCCACCGTGCGAGCCGGCAGCGCGGCCCGGTCGAGATCACCGAGCGCCTCCTGTACCTCGTCTTCCCCGAGCCCCTTGCGCACCAACGATGCGCTGCGAGCGAGGCTTCAGTGCACGCATCGGTTGCCCTGGGCGAGCCGGATGCGGCAGAGCTCGACCAGGCCGGGATCGAGGCTCGAGCCGCCCGCGTAGATGAACGACACCCACGAGAGGAACAGGTCCAGCACCGCGGGCCGGCGCGCGAGCGTGAGGAAGAGGTTGTCGTCCCGGTAGGCCTTGGCGAGCCAGACCTCGAGACGGCGCCGCAGCGCCGGATCGAGCCGATCCGGATCGGCCTTGGGCAGGCGGCCGTGCTCGTTGGTCATGCGGGCGCCAGTCTAGCACGGGGCGCGTCAGTCGATCTCCGCGGTCGGCTCCTCGAGGAGCGTGTCGGGCACCGGCTCACCGGCCCGGCGTCGCTGCTCGACGCGCGTCCGCACCACCTCCCGGTAGCACTTCCGGAACGCGGCCAGCTCCATGCGAGTCTCCGCGTCGGCGTGCATGGTCAGGTGCCCGCCCGGGTCGATGTTGTCGAGGTGCAGGCTGTGGTACTGCGACTCGCACTCCTTGGCCGCGTCCCAGAACACCTCGTTCCGGATTCGCGCCTCGGGCGTCATGGTGGTGCAGCCGGACAGGCCGATCAGGGCCATCGTGGTGATGAAGATCGTCGCGTCGCGCATGCGCGCCTCCCTCTGTACGTCGGGTGGGCCGGCGGCGGGCAAGCCCGTCCGCCGGCGGGATCGGCACTTCCGAGGGGGTCAGGCGCGGGGAGGAGCCCGGGAGTCGCCGTCGACGACGACCGGCAACGCGGGCGGCGCGACCGAGGCCGGCGGCACGCCGGCCGGCAGAAGCCCGATCCATACCGTCGGCGGGGCGGGAGCCGGAGAGAACGCCTCCGGGTCAACCGCGTCGGAGACGAAGGCGAGGACGGCCAGGGTCAGGAGGACTCCGAGCGCCACTGCGGCCGGTCGACCGGTCTGCCTCGTCGCGCGCATGGCTCAGCCGAGCATCCACTGCCCGCCGTCGACGCTGATGGTCTGCCCGGTGACGTAGCCCGCGTCGTCCGAAACGAAGAAGACCACCGCGCGCGCCACGTCCTCCGGTGCGCCGAGGCGCCCGAGCGCGATCGAGTCCATCAGCCGTGCCTGTCCGCCCGCCCCCATGGCCTCCCACTGTAGCTCGGTCGCCGGATTCGTGCGCATGAAGCCGGGCGCCACCGAGTTGACCCGGATACCGTGACGACCCAGCTCCCGCGCGGTCTGCCGGGTGAGCCCGATGAGGCCCGCCTTGGCGCTCGCGTAGGCCTGGATGCCGGTGAGGCTGTAGGACCGGCCGGCGCCGGATGAGATGTTCACGATCGCGCCGCGGCCGGCGCGCTTCATCGCGGGCGCCACCGCGCGCGTGAAGTGGAACGCGCCGTCGAGGTTGACCGCGAAGATCTCGCGCCACGCCTCGTCCGACACCTCCTCGACCGGCCGCATCACCTGCCCCGACACGCCGCCCGCGGTGTTGACCAGGACGTCGACGCGCCCGGCCGCCCCGTCCACCCGCGCCACGAAGTCGGCCACCGCGCGCGCGTCGCGCACGTCGACGACCGCGGTCTGCCCGGCCCCGGGCCGGACCGCGTCCACCGCGGCGCGGGTCGCCGCGAGCTCGGGCGCGCGCACGTCGCAGGCCCACACCCGGGCGCCCTCCCGGGCCAGCTCGACGCAGATCGCGCGGCCGATGCCGTGCGCGGCCCCGGTCACGATGGCCACCCGTCCCTCGAGCCGCACGGCTAGAGCTGCCCCCGCAGCCGCGGGTCGAGGGCGTCGCGGAGCCCGTCGCCCAGCAAGTTGAAGCCGAGCACCGCAACCATGATGGCCAGGCCGGGGACGGTCGCGATGTGCGGGGCCACCAGCAGGAAGTCGCGCCCGCTCGAGACCATGAGCCCCCACGAGGGCGTCGGCGGCTGGGCGCCGAGGCCCAGGAAGGAGAGTGCGGCCTCGACGAGAATGGCGTTGGCCATGAACAGCGTGGAATAGACAATCACGGTCGGCAGCACGTTGCGCAGCACGTGGCGAGTGAGCACGCGGCTGGCCGAGGCCCCGAGCGCGCGGGCGGCCCGCGCGTACTCGGAGTCGCGCGCGAGGAGCACCGCCGCGCGCACCAGGCGCGTCGCGGTGGGGGCGCCCCAGATGCCGACCGCGATCGTGGTGTTGAGCACGCCCGGGCCGAGCGCCGACACCACCGCGATGGCCAGGAGCAGGTAGGGGAAGGCGAGCAGGATCTCGACGACTCGCATGACGACGACGTCGACGACGCCGCCCGCGAAGCCGGCCAGGCAGCCCAGGGTCAGCGCCACCGCGAGCGCGATCGCCACCGAGAGCCCGCCCACCAGGAGCGCCACCCGGGTGCCGAAGATCAGGCGGGAGAGGATGTCGCGGCCGAACTCGTCGGCGCCCAGGATGAACTTGCCGCCCGGCCGGGCCCGCTTCTCGATCAGGCTCTGCTTGGCCGGATCGGCGGGGGCCAGCCAAGGCGCCCCCGCGGCCGCGATCACGAGCAGCGCGACCACCACCAGCCCCACCATCGCGAGCCGGCTCCGCCGGAAGCGCTGCCAGGCGTCCGCGGACAGGGTCGCGGGCGCGGCGAGCGCGGCGGGGTCGTCGAGCACGCGCGCGGCGACCGCCATCGCCTAGCCCTGCCGCGCGATGCGCGGATCGAGCGCGCCGTAGGCCAGGTCCACCGCGAGATTGATCAGCACGAAGGCGAGCGCGAACACCAGCACCGCGCCCTGCAGCAGCACGTAGTCGCGCGCGAAGATCGCCTTGACCATGAGGCGGCCGAGGCCGGGCCACGCGAAGACGGTCTCGGTCAGCACCGCGCCGCCCATGAGCTGGCCGGCCTGCAGGCCGAGGAGGGTCAGGATGGGAATCGCCGCGTTGCGGAGCGCGTGCTTGGAGACCACCAGCCGCTCGGCCACTCCCTTGGCCCGCGCGGTGCGCACGTAGTCCTCGCGCAGCACCTCGAGCACGCTCGAGCGCGTCATGCGCGCCACCATCGCCACCGACGGCAGGGCCAGCGTCACCGCGGGCAGCACCAGGTGGCCGAGCGAGCCGGTCCCGCCCACCGGCAGCCACGGCAGCCAGAGCGCGAAGATCACGATCAGCACCAGGCCGGTCCAGAACACCGGCATGGAGAGGCCGAAGAGCGAGCCGATCCGGGCCACCGCGTCGAAGAGCGAGTTGGGCCAGACCGCGGAGACCACCCCGGCGGCGACCCCGGCCGCGGCGGCCAGCATCAGCGCGGCCGCCGTCAGCTCGAGGGTGGCCGGCCACGCGTCGGCCAGCTCGTCCACCACCGGGCGGTTCTGCTGGATGGAGCGGCCGAGGTCCCCGCGCGCGAGATGCCCCACGTACGCCCCGTAGCGGACCATCAGGGGCTTGTCGAGGCCCAGGTAGTCCCGCAGCCGGGCCACCGCTTCCGGGGTCGCGTGCTCGCCGAGCATGAGGGCGACCGCGTCGCCGGGGATCAGCTCGACGGTGAGCATGACCACGAAGACCACGCCCAGCAGCACCGGCACCGCCAGCAGCAGCCGGCGCGCCACGAAGGTCAGCACGACGGCCGCCCGGGCCCTACTTGTCGAGCCAGACCTTCCCGAGCCAGAGGTTGTACTCGACCGGGTGCACCGTGAAGCCCTTGACCCCGGCCCGCGTCACCACGATCTCCTTGGTGTTGTAGACCGGGATCCACACCATCTCGCGGGCCAGGATGTCCTGCGCCTCGCCATACTGTTTCTCGCGCTCGGTCTGGTTCAGGTTGCGCCGCGCCAGCTCGACGAGGGTGTCGACCTTCGGGTTCGCGTAGCGCGAGGTGTTCCAGCCGGTGGGCGGCACCTGCTTGCTGTGGAAGAGAGCGTACATCGAGTAGTCGGCGTCCGCGTTCGAGGTCACCCAGCCGAGCGTGAACATATGGTCTTTGAAGGCGGCGGATCGGAACTGGGTGAACACGGTGGCCCACTCGAGGAACTGGACCCTCGCCTCGACCCCCACCTCCTTGAACATGGCCTGGATCGCCTCGGTGATCTCGCCGTCCTTCGGATAGCGCCCGCGCGCGGCCAGCCAGGAGAGCGAGAGCTTCTGCCCGCCCTTCTGGAGGATCCCGTCGGGACCGGGGGTGTAGCCGGCCTGGGCCAGCAGGGCCTTGGCCTTCGCGCGGTCGAAGGGGTAGAGGCGATCGAGCTGCATGTCCTTGAAGCCGAACACGCTCGGGGCCAGCACCCCGCGCGCGGCCACCGCCGAGCCCTCCAGGATGTTCTCGAGGATCGCCTTGCGGTCCACCGCGTGCAGCAGCGCGGTGCGCACCCGCACGTCGTCGAGCGGCGGGACCGCCGCGTTCATGCCCGCGAAGACCACTCGCCCGCCCACCACCTCGTGGACGACGTACTTGGGATCGCGCTTGATCTGGGCGAGCTGGGCCGGCGCGGGCAGCAGCACCATGTCCGCGTCGCCGGTCTGGAGCGCGATCATCCGGGCGCCCTCCTCCGGCACCACCTTGAAGATCACGCGGTCGAGCAGCGCCTTGTCGCCCCAGTAGTCCGGGTTGCGGTCGAGGATGACGTGGGTGTTGGTCTTCCACTCCACGAAGCGGAAGGGCCCGGTGCCGACCGGGGCGCGGCTGAACCCCTCCCCCATCTTCTGCACCGCGGTCGGCGAGACGATGCCGGTGCAGTACATCGCGAGGGTGCGGAGGATGGGTCCGTAGGGCTCGCGCGTGGTCACGTCGACGGTGAGATCGTCGACCACCTCCGCGCCCGCGAGCGGGCCGGCGAGGCTCGCCCACCGCGCGGGCGGGTTGCCGCGCAGGGCGCGCTCGAAGGTGAACTTCACCGCCGCCGCGTTGAGCGGGGTCCCGTCGTGGAACTTGACCCCCGGCCGCAGCTTGAAGCGCACCTTGGTCGGCGACATCACCTCGTAGGACGTGGCGAGCGCCGGCCGGATCTGCATCTTCTCGTCGATGGTGAGGAGCGGCTCGAGCATGTTGAAGTAGACCCACGCCCCGGGCGCGGTGGTCTCGAGCTGGGGATCGAGGGAGACCGGGTCGGTGGGGCGTACGATGGTGAGCGTGCCGCCCGGCTTCTGGGCCGCCGCGGGGGCCGGAGCGACGAGGGTGACCGCGCCGGCCAGGATGAGGGCCACCAGGGCCGCGAGGGCGAAGCGGGCACGCGTCATGAGCGGGTCTCCTTTTCCGCGAGGGTCACCAGCGGGTCCAGGTTGCTCCAGTCCATCTGCCGCCGGCCGTCCTCGAGATCGCGGATCAGCTCGGCGAGCCGGCGGGGGAGCGGCATCGCCACCCCGAACGCCTCGCCCTTGCGAGCGAGCATGCCGAGCTGGCCGTCCACCTCGGTCTTCCGCCGGCGCACCGCGAGGTCGCGCCAGATGCCGGTCTTGGTCTTGGTGTGCTGCCGGTAGTGGGCCGCGATGGCGGCCATCGCGCGGTCGCGGGCCGCGAAGTCGCCCGCGAGGGCGGCGCGGTACCACGCGGGATCGAACTCGTCGAAGGCCAGGACGCGCACGCCCGCCTTGTCGGCGACCGCGATCCCCTCGCCGACGATCGCGACCAGCGCGTCCTTCACCCCCGGGCTCCGCTCGACCACCTCGTAGACGTGGGCGTCCACCACCGCGGTGGCGAAGAGCAGCGCGCCGTAGATGAGCTTCGCCCACTTGTAGCCCCAGATGTTGTCGGTGACCGGGGTCTCCTCGACCGCGCTGAGCAGCGCGGCGAGCTCGCGCACCCGCGGGGTGTCTCGTCCGTCGAGCTCGCCCAGCACGAAGGCCCCGTGCCCGCCGTGGAGGATGCGACCGGGCGCGACCCAGTCCGCCGCCCAGTTGACCAGGCAGCCCACGGTGCGGGCCGCGCCGACCACGGCCGCGATCTGCTCCTCGCTGAGCCCGTTCTGGAGCGAGACGATGGTGCCGTCCGGGGCGAGGCGCGGCGCGAGGTCGCGGAGGACGTCGGCGGTGTGGTGGCTCTTTACCGCGAGCAGCACCAGCGCAAGGTCGCGGCCCAGCCCGTCCCGCGTGACGGCGGGCACCCGGGTGGTGGTGACCCCGTCCCGGCGCTCGATCGTGATGCCGTGGGCATTGATCGCCTCCACGTGCGGCGCCGCGCTGTCGACCAGGAGGACGTCGTGGCCGGCCCGCGCGAGGGCCGCGCCGGTGGTGCCTCCGATCGCGCCAGCCCCGTAAACCGTGATCGCCATGGGCCCCTCAAGTACCACAGGGCCCGGAGGGCGTCAACGCGGGACGGGTACCGCGCCCGTCCCCCGCCGTGCTATGGTCCAGTGCTCCACATCGCGCCACACCAGGAGGACCGCATGGAGACCGTCCAGATGAGCCGGGAGGAGATCGAGAGCCGCACTGGGCGCTTCACCGCGCTCCAGCCAATGGAGTTCATGAAGAACGACACCACCGTCTCGCAGGCCGCGAAGGACATCATCCTCGCGCGCAAGCTGATGCCGGTGGTGCTGGAGCGGACCCAGTCCGCCTTCGGCAACGACGCGCCGATCTACAACGCGGCCGGCCTCACCATGTTCATCTCGATCATGCCGCCCGGTCAGGGCCCCTGCCTGCACGCCCACGTGAAGACCTTCGAGACCTTCATCGTGCTGGAGGGCAAGCTCGAGTTCTCGCTCAACGACGACGGGGGCGAGAAGATCGTGCTGAACCGGTGGGACACCTTCTCGTGCCCGCCCGGGGTCAATCGCGGCTTCCGCAACGTGGACACCAAGGACAGCGTGCTGCTCACCGTCATCACCGGCGGCATCAACGACCGCAACGACATCGGGCTGCCGCCCGCCATCGCGCGGCAGATCGAGGCGGTGGACCCGCACGCGCTCGAGGTGTTCAAGACCAAGATGGGCCTGCGCTTCGACGCGGGCCCGGAGGTCTGAGCCGGCACCACCCCTCACCCTGCCCTCTCCCCTGAGGGGAGAGGGAATGAGGAGGCCGGAGGCACCAGTGAGCCGGGGCGCTCAGGCCTTCCGGAAGCGGTGGACCCCGTCGTCGCCCACGAGGCGGCTCGCCTGCCCGAGCGCCTCGAGGAAGTGCAGGTGGGCCACCGTCTCGCCGATCGCGAAGCCGAGCTGGTGGGCGTCGAGCTGCCGGCGGAAGAGCACCGGCACCAGGTCGTTCGCGGTGCGCGGCTCCGCGAGCGCGTCGATCGCCTCGCTGAGCCGCTCGTCGTGGTGGTGCTGCAGGTAGTCGAGCCGCCGGTGCAGACCCCGGAACGGCAGACCGTGGGACGGCAGCACCAGGGTCGACTCGGGGAGCGGACGGAAGCGGCCGAGCGAGTCGAGGTAGAGCTTGAGCGGATTGCCGTTCGGCTGATCCGGCCACACGCTCACGTTGGTGGTGATCTTGGAGAGCACCTGGTCGCCCGAGATCAGCACGTTGGCCTCCGGGCTGAAGAGGCAGGCGTGCTCGGGCGCGTGCCCCATCACCGTGAACGCGTGCCAGGCGCGGCCCCCGATGGTGACCACGTCCCCCTCGCGCACCGCGCGGAACTCCGGCGCGACCGTCGGCACGAGCTGGCGGAAGTGGTTCCCGCGCCCGCGGAAGGCCTCCACCGACGCCTCCGGCACCCCGTGGCGCCGGTAGTGGTTGAGCCGCTTCTCGGAGTCGTTGCCTCCCATCCCCTGCCAGGCGAGCTGGGCCATGAGCCACTCCGCCTGGGGGCACCACAGCTCGACGCCGAAGCGCTGGGCGAGCCAGTCGGCGTTGCCGATGTGATCCGGATGGAAGTGGGTGACCAGCACCCGCACGATCGGCTTGTCGCGCAGCTCGCCCGCGAAGAGCGCCTCCCACAGGGCCCGGGTCGGCGGCAGCCCGACCCCGGTGTCCACCACCGTGATCCCGTCCCCGTCGTCGAGCAGCCACAGGTTGATGTGGTTGAGCTGGAACGGCAGCGGCATCCGGATCCAGCGGATGCCGGAGGCAACCAGGATGCTGGCCCCGCCCTCGGGGGGCTCGGGCCAGGGGTGGATCAGGCCGGGCGCGGGCGCGGCCAGCGGATGCTCGGGCTCGGGGCTCATGCGCGCGTCACTTCTTCCGGTACACGTTCAGGCCGATCTTCTCCTCCCGCTCCGGCACCGTCACGTTGCCCTCGGTGGAGGCCACGATGATGGTCTTGCCGGACGAGGAGGGGCCGAACTCCTTCGACAGGTCGACGGTGATCGTGAGGATGTTGCCGGCGATGGTCATCTCGACGTTCTTCATGGATAGGCCTCCGAGACCCTATGATATGCCAAGGAGGGACACGACATGACGCGATCCACACTCGCGACGCTCGGGGCCCTGATCCTCACCGCCGGCTGCGCCGCCACCACCTCGACCGCCGAGTCCCCCACCGACTCGAAGGACCGGGCGGAATGCAAGGAGTACGCGCGCCCCTTCGAGCACTCCGGCCGGATGAAGGATGCCTGCCTGATCAGCCGGGGCTACACCGTGAGCTACAGCACCAACGGGGGCGGCGTCGACGTCACCGCGCGGGCCCAGCTCCGGCCCGCCGCCGAGGCGGTCGCCACCGACCTCAAGGCCTGCAACGACCAGTCGGGGATGGGCTACGTCGGTCGCCTGCAGTTCGCCCGCTGCATGACCCCGCGCGGCTACGCGGTGCGGAGCGGCGACTAGTCAGTCGACCGGCGCGGGCAGCGGCGGCACGCGGCCGCCCTCGCCTTCCTCCTCCTCGCGCGGTAGCACCGGGTCCACCCGCACCCGTCGCATCAGGGGCAGGAAGAGCGGGACGATCGAGAAGAGGATGGCGAGGAGCCAGAAGTCGTCCGCGTAGGCGAGCACCTGCGCCTGCCCCACCGCGTCCTGGTAGAGCATGGCCACCGCCTGGCGCTGGGCGGTGAACGCGTCGCTGCCGTGGGCCAGGAAGTGGCTCGTCCAGCGGGCGAGCCGCTCCTGGGTCGCGGGGTCCCACACCGTGACGTGGCTCACCAGGTTCTGCTGGTGGAACTGGCTGCGCTGGGCGAGCAGCGTGGTGGCGAGCGCGATGCCCACGCTGCCCCCGAGGTTGCGCAAGACGTTGTAGGCCGACGTGGCGTTGACCAGCTTGTCCCTCCGGATGGTGGCCAGCGTCAGCGTCGAGAGCGGCACGAAGATGAAGCCGAGCGCGAAGCCCTGGATCACCCGCGGGAGGGTGAGCGTCCAGTAGTCCATCCCCAGGGTGAGGTTCGACATCATGTAGAGACTGAGCGCGTTGACCAGGCAGCCGAAGGTGAGGAGCACGCGCTGGTCCACGCGCGTCACCAGCCGCCCGCACAGGATGAGCGAGAACATGTTGCCGACGCCCCCGGGCGCGAGCACCAGGCCCGAGGTCAGCGCGTCGTAGCCGAGCAGCTTCTGGGAGTAGAGCGCGAGCAGCACCATGCTCGAGAACATGCCGAGCCCGATGAGGGCGATGAAGGTGGCTCCGAACGCGAAGTTCCGGTCGGTGAACACGGCCAGGTCGAGGACCGGGTCCTTCGCCAGCAGCTCGCGGGCCACGAAGCCCACCAGGGCGACGCCGGCCACGATCGCGAGGGTGACGATCAGGGTGGAGTCGAACCAGTCCTCGCGCTCGCCCCGGTCGAGGAAGAGCTGCAGGCAGCCGAAGCCCAGCACCATCAGCACGAGCCCGGGCCAGTCCACCCGCGCCGGCTTGCGCAGGTAGGGCGGATCGAAGAGGAACGCGCTGGCCATGAAGAAGCCGAGCAGGCCGACCGGCAGGTTGATGTAGAAGATCCAGCGCCAGGACCAGTTGTCCGCGATGTAGCCGCCCAGGGTGGGGCCGATGATCGGCCCCATCATGAACCCGACCCCCCACACCGCCATCGCGAGCCCGCGCTGCCCGAGCGGGAAGATCTCCCAGAGGATGGCCTGCGACAGCGGGATGATCGGCCCGCCCCCGATGCCCTGGAAGATGCGCGCGAGGATCAGGAAGGTCAGGTTGGGGGCCATGCCGGACAGCACCGAGCTGACCGTGAACAGCACGCAGCAGATCAGGAAGAAGCGCTTGCGGCCCAGCACCCCGGCGAGCCAGCCGGTGGCGGGAATGATGATGGCGTTGGCCGCGAGATAGGAGGTGATGACCCACGACACCTCCTCGAGCCCGGCGGAGAGCGAGCCCTGGAGATGCGGCAGCACCACGTTGGTCACGCTGGTGTCGAGCACCTGCATGAAGGCCACCACCATCACCGAGAGCGTGATGGCCCACTTGCGGGCGGAGGAGATCGGGCCGGCGTCGGGGGTCGCGGCCATGCGGCGCGCTCTCCGCTACCGCACCCGGATGACCACGTAGGCCGACATCCCCGCCCGCAGGGTGTGGGGATTGCCGAACTCGCGGGGATCGAGGCGGATCTTCACCGGCACCCGCTGGACCACCTTGACCCAGTTCCCGGTCGCGTTCTCGGGCGGCAGCAGCGAGAAGCGTGAGCCGGTGCCCGCGCTGAGCGAATCGACGGTGCCGTGGAAGACCTGGCCCGGGAACGTGTCGATCTCCACGGTGGCCGGCATTCCCGGCCGCACCCGGGAGAGCTGGGTCTCCTTGAAGTTGGCGACCACCCACACGTCCTGCAGCGGCACCAGCGCGAGCAGGGGCTGGCCCATCTGCACCACCTGCCCCACCTCCACGCTCTTCTTCGACACCACCCCGTCGCCGGGCGCCCGCACCTCCGCGTGCGCGAGCTGCAGCTCCGCGAACGCGAGGTCGGCCTGCGCCTGGCTGAGCGCGGCGACCGCGCGCTCGATCTCGGCCTCCTTCACGATGACCTGGCGCCGCTGGCTCTCCACCCGTCCGAGCGCGGCCCGCGCCTCGTTGATGCGCTGCTTGGCCTGGTTCACCGCGAGGATCCGGCTGGTGAGCGCGGCCTCGGCCTGCTGCGCCTCCTTCTCGGCCTGGTTCAGGCGCTTCTGGGTGGCCTCCAGGGTGGCGGTCGCGGTGGCCGAGGTCATCTCGGCCTGATCGAAGTCGCGCTGGGCGACGAAGCCGCCCTCGAGCAGCCGGCGCATCCGCTCCTTCTCTCGCGCGGTCTGGCGCTGGGTGGACTGCCAGCCGGTCACCTCCGCGGTCATCGCCGCGGTGGCCGCGTGCTTGGCCTCCAGCGTGGCCCGCGTCTCCACCACCGCCGACTGGGCCGCCTGCTCCGCGACCCGCGCCGACTCGAGCGCGGCGCGCGCCTCCTCGACCTGGGCCGCGGTGGTCTCGCGGGTCAGCTGGGTCTCGGAGCGGGTGGCCTGCTGGCTGGCCGCCGCGACCGCCACCGCGGCCCGGGCCTGGTCGCGCTTGGCCGCGTAGTCGCGCGGATCGATCCGGAGCAGGAGGTCGCCGGCCTTGACCGCGCGGTTGTCGTCGACGTGGATCGACGCCACGTGGCCCGCAACCTTGGCGCTGATGACGACGATGTTGCCCTCGACGTAGGCGTCGTCGGTGGCGACGTGCTTGCGGCTCTCCCACCAGACGTAGCCGCCGTAGATCAGCGCGATCAGCGAGACCGCTGCGGTCAGGCCGATCAGACGCCCTCGTCTCATGGCTCGGGTATGCTACCACCGGTGCCGATCCGGCGGCGGCTACTTGAGATCGGACGACGGCACCACCCGGTAGCGGCCCGGGAACCGCTCGAAGAGGCGGTTGATCTCCTGCGACGAGAGCTCCTGGCGCTGGCCGGTGGTGGTGTCCTCCCGGGTCCGGCGGCACGAGCGCCGATGGTATCCCCGCCCCCCGGCCGCGCTTGACTCCGCCACGTGGCCCGGTCACTATCGGCGTCGTGCACTTCGGGGTCTTCGTCGAGGAGCTGCGCCACGGGGCGACCCAGGCGGGAGCATTCCGCGACATCTTCGAGACCGCCGACCGGGCCGAGGCCGGCGGCGTCGACTGCGTCTGGCTCGGCGAGATCCACTTCACCCCGAGCCGCTCCGTCATCTCCGCCTCCCTCCAGGTCGCCAGCGCGATCGCGGCACGCACCCGGCGGGTCCGGATCGGCACCGCGGTCCAGGTCCTCCCGCTCAACCATCCCCTGCGCATCGCGGAGGAGGTCGCGACGGTCGACCACATCAGCGAGGGTCGCTTCGAGTTCGGGATCGGCCGCAGCGGGGTGGTGCGCACCTACGACACCTACGGCGTGCCGTACGTGGAGAGCCAGGCGCGCTTTCGCGAGGCCCTCGACATCCTCCGCCAGGCCTGGACCGGGGAGCCCTTCAGTCACCGGGGCGAGTTCTACCGGGTGGACAACGCCACGGTGGCCCCGCGGCCCTACCAGGTGCCGCACCCGCCGATCCGCATGGCGGCCACGAGCGACGAGACGTTCCCGGCCGCGGGGCGGCTCGGCCTGCCGATCTTCATCGGCCTGCGCGCGACCGAGATCTCGGACCTCCAGGCCCAGCTCGGGCCCTACCGGGACGCCTGGCGCGAGGCGGGCCACCCGGGACGGCCGAGCGTCTACCTGCGGATCCCGGTCTACGCCTCCCCCACCGAGGCGGGGGCCCGCGAGGAGCCGCGCGAGAGCCTCACCTCGTTCTTCGCCCGCCAGACCGAGCTGGCCCGCCAGGCGGTGGGCCGCGCGGGCGCGGGCCCGGCGGACCGGCGCCAGATGCAGGCGGAACGGATGGCCGCGCTCTCGTATGACGACATCGTCGAGCGCAAGGGCGTGTTCGGCACCGCTCGCGGCGTCATCGATCGCCTGACCGGTCTGCGCGAGCAGCTCGGGATCGACGGGGTAGTGGCCGAGCTGAACCCGGGCGGGCGGATCCCGCCGGACCTCGAGGCGCGGAGCCTGCAGATCCTCACCCGCGACGTGATCCCGGCCTTGAAGGCCTGAGGCCGACTCGCATGAGCGAGGAGGCGCTGCGCCGGATCGCCCTCCAGGTGCGCAACTGGGGCAAGTGGGGACCGGACGACGAGCTCGGCACGCTCAACTACATCACCCCGGAGCGGGTGGCGGCGGCCTGCCGCCTCGCCACCACCGGCAAGGTGTTCGCGCTCGGCATTCCGCTCGATCGCAACGGCCCCCAGAGCGGCACCCGCGCCCGCTTCAACCCGATCCACACCATGTTCCGCGACGGCGGCGACGCGCCCCGGACCCCGGCCGAGGTGGCCGCGATGGAAGGCTACGGCGGCTCCGACGACTGGATCGTCATGCCGCTCCAGTGCGTGACCCAGTGGGACAGCCTGGCCCACATCTTCTACGAGGGGAAGATGTACAACGGCTACGACGCCACGCTGGTGACCAGCAGCGGCGCGGCCCGGAACAGCATCGACAAGACCAAGAGCAAGCTCGCCGGGCGCGGCGTGCTCCTGGACGTGGCGCGCCACAAGGGCGTGAAGGCGCTCGAGCCCGGCTACGCCATCACCGTCGCCGATCTCGAGGCCACCGCCGCGGCGGCGCGCGTGGAGGTGCTGCCGGGCGACATCCTGCTCGTCCGCACCGGCCACATGTCGCGCTACCTCGACCGGAACGACTGGCGGCACTACGACCTCGACCCGTTCCCGGGGCTCTCGGTGCAGACCGCCCCGTGGCTGCACGCCCGGCAGATCGCCGCGATCGGCTGCGACAACTACGCGGTGGAGGTGCGCCCGTCCGAGATCGCGGGCTTCCGCAACCCGTTCCACGTGGTGGCGATCCCCAACATGGGGCTCACCCTCGGGGAGATCTTCTTCCTGGAGGAACTGGCCGCGGACTGCGCGGCCGACGGCCGCTACGCGTTCCTCCCCGTCGCGCCCCCGCTGCCGGTCGCGCGCGCAGTCGGCACGCCGATCAACCCCTACGCGATGAAGTAGTCGCCGCCATGGAGATCGTACTGGTCGTCGATGACGAGCCCGACATCCGGGTGGTGATCCGCGGCATGCTCACCCAGAAGGGCTACACCGTGCTCGACACCGGCGACCCCCAGCAGGCAATCCGGATGTCCACCCAGCAGGCGGTGCACCTGCTGGTCACCGACATGGTCATGCCGCTCATGAAGGGCACCGACCTCGCCAAGCGCGTCCAGGAGGTGAGCCCGTGGACGAAGGTGCTGCTGATGTCGGCCTACAAGGTGGCGGAGGT
>WNFK01244238.1_pt2 | contig 22229 bp, 21 predicted proteins | sample 5400281 | NCBI WGS metagenome assembly WNFK01 (sample SAMN13153350, study PRJNA577476) | soil metagenome | isolation source: 20 cm soil on Douglas fir-dominated hillslope | place: USA:California | collected 2013-09-17
TTCTCACTCAAGAAGGTGAAAACGCATTTTCAGGGACGGATTGTAGATTCCGCGATGAGATCGAATCCCCGGGGTTGTATAGGAGTACGTGCATCATTCCTGGGGGACTTATGAACCGACGGGTATATACAATAGAGATGAGCTGCTACATTCCTTCCATGAATCTATTTCTACTACCACGTAAGCCATATTTAAGATTCACCGTTTCTGGAGTAGGTAATCAGGGGTCATACAATACCTCTGACGGAGTATGGCCTGGCGTGGTTTGTCCCCAGCTTGAATGGAAGATTGAAAAAATTAGCAGGATAAGCGAGCCGCCAAGCAGATCGATTCAAAGCTAGCATATACGTCTCAGTTGTGAAAAATGTTTATATCTCAATACAAAGCCGAGGAGGGTAATCTATTGCTGGCGCACGAGGAGTCGCTCGTTTCCACGCTCCAGCAGGAATCGCGGCAATCGCAACTATATTCGCCCGAAGCCAACGATTGGCTGCTCTGTCAGAAGCTGCTCAATCAATTCTCCTCAATGGCACTGAATGGCGATCTGCATCTGTCAAAGAGATGCCCGACCGATTGGATATATCAATTCCTTTACCCAGAGCCTGCATTCTGGCATGCACCCTCATTGTCAGTTACTGCTGGTCCATATACGAGACGTATTCACAAGTACCTCGGCGGAAAAAAAGTCACATTCCACGATCTGTATGCCGCGTTAAAGGAAGCCGAACAATTCCTGCTTGAGCCACCCAATGAGATTTTAACCGAGACCCGACACTGCGTCATTCAAGAGAGACCCTCCGACACTGCATTTCACCCCGTTGTGTATGATATGCGGAGAATTCTGTCGCATATCGGTGATGATGTTTCTGTGTATCTGCATGGGAGCATGGCAACAGGAGATTACACGCCCTTTTCAGATGTTGATGATCTAGTTATTGTTCACCAGACAGGGTGGAGCTCCTACGCCCGGTTCAGAGAAGTGGTTCGACGTTTAGAGAGGGTTGCAAAGCTGTTCCAGCGAATCGATCCATTGCAACATCACGGTCATTGGATCTACTTGGATTGTGATATGGCTTGCCTCGATCAAAGCAGCCTGCCATTGGTCGTTCTTAACGACTCCATTGTCGTGGTGGGACGATCTGAAGTTACAGCAAATCTCCGACTTGAAGACTGGGGTCTTCGGCGTGTCCTGTGGGATACCATTCAAGATGTTCGCCACAATGCATCGGCGATGGCACGAGGGAAGCTCAATCTTTACGGGTTGAAGAACCTAGTGTCAGGTATTTCCCTTTTACCGCCACTTGTCTTTCAAGTAAATGGCAAAATGCTGGATAAAAAAACAGCAATACTCAGGAGCAGTAATATATTCTCCGATAAAGCTCTCGTGGGACTTCAGTGGTCAACCAAAATTAGAGAAAAATGGGCGAGCTGCCACGGGTACACGGCTCTGCGGATGATGGGATTTCTCAATTGCGTACTTCCGTTCAGGCGAAACACATTGGAAGCAATAGCTCGGAGATGTTTGCCATCCTTAGGGTCTAGTCAGATCCCGTTCCTAACGGAAGAGGTAGTCAAAGCTATTTTCCAGTTGAGCAATGAGTGCGCGTATCAATTGCGAGAGCTTATGATCGGTAATGGAGTCGAAGGTGTGTAACATCTCCACAAGTATGCTGCCAATACCTAAAGAGATAATTGCTGACGTGAGGGATTTGGTGCTTGCCGATTACGAACACGCTATTGATTTTTCTCTAGCGATCCTAAGGCGCCAACCCGGCGTTTGCTTTGTTGGGCAGTTTGGATCTGTTAATAATCTCGGGGTATCCGACATAGATCTCTTGGTCATTGTGAGGGACGAAAACTTTAAAACCGTGTATGAGAGATCCAAGCATATCCCCAACGAGGTACCCAATGGTGCCTATCTTTTTGTCGATTCCATAATTGTTATCCCGTACTCCATAGCCCGAGTGGGCCGTGTGCTCCACTCTTTCAAGAATCTTCGGATCCTTTGGGGGGATAGCTCAATTCTAGAACTTCTGAAAGAGCCCGCGTTTCCCGTAATCTTCATAAACACTGTTATCTGGAACAGATGCTTACGCCCGTTGTTACTTGGCCTCGGAAACTTTGTCCAAAGTATCGCTACTGATTATGCATTACTTTCTCAAGCTACCGAAAGCCAGTTGAACCTAGAATGGGGAAGCGAGGCCAGGCTTGCGATCTTAGCCGCACCTGCAGAAGAACGTCGTGAGCTACTAGTGCAGTACTTATGGGAAGCGTTGTGCAGATGGTTGGAAGCAGACTGGGCGTTGCAGGACTGGTGGATGCGGATTGTAAAACCCAAGGCGTGGCCTTTCGACTCGTTTGAGGTTCCGTTAGGCCCGACGCTTGTAGCACAGTTTGGGCAAGGAAACAAAAGCGAGTCAGGAAAGCGCGGTGCTTTACCCAGCTTCATCCACGAAAGCGCAAGACAATCCAATGGGAACATTACCGTAGCGCTCCCGTCCTTTTATCTGGAGATTCTTCTTGCAGTTAAGTCAGCGTTTGAGCCCTGGTTAAATTTCTCCCATTTTGAAAGAGCCACAAAAACCATGGACCTCTCTTTTTTGGATATTGTTCCATGGAAGGAGGCAATACTTATCTATAAAAATGCGGTAGAAAGTCTCCGACAATTTTCGCGAGAGAATGGCCTTGATGAGTTAGAGATGTATAGACAAATTTCTTGCTTGCCATTTGGGCAACACTCCGAGGCATCGATTATTGATCGCTTGAAGGCTGCTGCCTCTAAGGTCAAGCGCTCGGTCTATGGAGTGCGTTGACCCGTCGTGATTGAATGCACGTGAAGCAGAAACGGAAGGGCCGTATTTGCTTGTTCAATTCGGGCTAATCGACTTTTCAAATTGCTCATCTCTTTGTGGCTGATAAAACCGCCGTAATTTCTGGTACGATGTGAGATCACAGAAAGGTTCATAGTTTCAAAGACGATCTTTCCCAGGTATGTATAAGGGCCTGGCGCACGGCATTTTTTTCTGAACAGCCAATTTAAGGTACTCGGATCCGGCGGCTCTCCGAGACGCTACCAGAAACACTCGCAACAGAAGCACAGCGAGAGTTAGGCAAAGCGGCCCATCACAGTCAAGCTCCAGCCCGCACAGCACAGCACTTCTACCACTCCCTTCATTAATTGCTGCACTATTTGTCCAAAGAGGAGCAGCGCAAGGGCTAGAGGCTCATCACAATGCAGTTTGAACTCCAATCTAGATTAGTTCAGAAAACGCATGCGATTTTTCATAAGCGATTGCTCATTATTAGTTTCCTATTTGTTGCCGCGTTGGGCATCAGGCTCTATCAAATCAATGAGCCACCCCTAAATTTTCACGCCACCCGGCAATATCGCTCATTAATTATTGCCCGGGGATATTATTTCGATGGCTCGAGTTCTATACCCGAATGGAAGAGACAGGTCGCCGGTGCGAGCCAGCAAAAGCAGGGCATACTAGAACCACCGCTGCTAGAATTCCTGGTGTCAGTTGGCTATCGAATTCTTGGCGCTGAGCATTTTTGGTTGCCACGCTTGCTATCCTCGTTGTTTTGGCTGATCGGCGGCGGCTTTCTCTACCTCATAGGCAAAAAAATAGCTGATGCAGATGCAGCTCTTTTCGGTACCGCCTTTTATCTCTTTCTTCCTTTTGCGGTCGTCGCCAGCTGTAGTTTCCAACCTGATCCGTTAATGGTCATGTTATTGCTCGCTAGCGTGTTCGCGATTGTGTGGCACGATGACGCTCAATCGAACGCCCGCTTGATGGTTGCAGCCATAGTTTCTTCCTTAGCCTTCCTGGTCAAGCCTCACTCCCTGTTTGCGATCCTGGCGACATTCATGGCGATCGCCATTTACCGGCATGGCATTCGGCGCGCCATCATAAGTAAAACTTTGCTCGTGTTCGTCACAATAATCCTTCTGCCAACCATGACGATTTATATTTACAATGTCGTAACGGGCCGTTTTTTTCCTCACGAAGCTTGGAAGACATTACTCCCCCAACTCTGGATGTCTTCCTTATTCTGGCGCAGTTGGGTGAATAACATCGGCCTGACGGTTGGTTTTATTCCCTTTATCGGTGCGCTTCTGGGAATGCTATTTTTCCGCGCAGGCTTGCCAAGATCGTTAATGATGGGCTTGTGGACTGGATACGTTATCTTTGGCCTGGCGCTCAACTATAATTTCGCGACGCATGATTATTACCAATTACAGCTCATCCCCATTGTGGGCCTGTCTCTAGGGCCGATTGTCGCTTTGGTGATGAATCACTTAAATCATACTCGTCCGCAGTTGCATTGGCGCGTCGCCGCTTGGAGTGCACTGCTGCTGGGGTTGGTTCTTAGCATCGCGGTAGCCCGGTCGAGACTGATAAACCCGCAGATTGAGCGCAAGGTAGAAGCCGGACAACAAATTGGCGAGTTGGTTAACCACAGCACAAAGACGATCTTTCTGTCTGGCGACTATGGAGTACCGCTGGAATATCACGGACTGCTCTCTGGCTCGTCATGGCCCCTGCAGTGGGACTTGGAATGGGAACGGCTGGCTGGCTTTAAGTCGCGCAGCGCGGAGGAGCGTTTTATCACGCGGTTTGCTAAGGATTCGCCCGAATATTTCATTGTGGAAGACTTGGAGGAATTTGAAAAGCAGCCAGACCTAAAGCGATTTCTTTCCAAATTTCCAACCGTGGCTCAGAAAAATGATTATTTGATCTTCAGGCTAAACGGAAGGTAGGAAGGGCTGACTTCACGCTATAAGTTCAGCAACCTAGACCGTGGGAAGCACAAATTAGTGGGACTCCGGGTGCTTCTAAAACACATGATTAATCAAACGCTTGTCTCCGTCGTCATCATTTTCTTCAACGCCGAGCGATTCATTCGAGAAGCAATCGACAGCGTCTTTGCGCAGACCTATAAGAACTGGGAATTGCTTTTGGTCGACGACGGCTCCAGCGATGCGAGCACGGCGATTGCACGGCAGTACGCGGAAAAAGATTCCGCACGCGGACACTACCTGGAGCACCCAGGGCACGCAAATCGTGGGATGAGCGCCTCGCGTAATCTTGGTATTCACAACGCCCGAGGGACATACATTGCGTTCCTCGATGCCGATGATGTCTGGTTGTCGAACATCTTAGAAGAACAGGTCGGCATTCTCGAGGCTTATCCCGAAGCCGCCATGGCCTACGGGCCCATCGAATATTGGTTTAGCTGGACAGGCATGCCTGAAGATCGCGAGCGTGATTATGTGGAAAAGCTCGGCGTAACCCCCAACACCGTCGTCCAGCCGCCAAAGCTCCTTCCGCTTTTTTTGCGAGATAAGGCAGCTGTGCCATCCGGTATCTTGGTTCGACGTCACGTCATCGAGCGGGTAGGTGGATTCGAACACACCTTCCGGGGTGAGTACGAAGATCAGGTTTTTTGCGCCAAAATCTGCCTCAACGCACCCGTATTCGCATCCGGTCAGCGCTGGTACCGTTATCGCCAGCATTCTGATTCGTGCGTCCTGATCGGTCAAAAAACAGGTGAGACCTATTCGGCACGCTTGTTCTTCCTGAATTGGCTTGCCAAGTATTTGTCTGAACACAAAGTGAGGGACCGGGGGGTTTGGCGGTCGCTTTCGTTAGAGTTCTGGCGTTTTAGCCACCCGCATGCTTTTCGCTTGCTACGGCGCGGGGACCGTTTTATGAATCGAATCAATGGATTGCTCGCGCAATATGGGGGAAACTAGAGGAGTCCGCACTTGTCCCAGCTATTGAGAGGTGGCAGCATCTCATGCTCGTGATAGCCCGGCGTATATTGACCCTACCGGTTTGTCACTGGCTTCGGGCGAAATGGAAAAGAATTGACTATGCCACGCCCGCCGGGTGGGTGCGTTTGGGCAGCTTGCGACGGGTCACTCCTTTAAGTTGCGACTTTGGGTACGACCGAGGGGTTCCGATCGACCGCTTTTACATTGAAAAATTTGTCTCCAATCACGAGAGGGAGATCCGGGGACATGTGTTGGAGGTTGCAGATGACAACTATACGCGTCAATTCGGCGGTGATCGCGTTATGAAAAGCGATGTGCTGCACGTCTCGCCCGGTGATCCGAAGGCGACCCTTGTAGGGGATCTCACCTCTGCGAATCACATTCCATCTAATACTTTTGACTGCGTCATTATCACACAGACACTACAACTGATCTATGACGTGCGCGCAGCGCTGCAAACAATCTACCGTATTTTGAAGCCAGGCGGTGTGGTGATCGCGACCTTTCCTGGGATCAGCCCAATCAGCCGATACGACGCAGAGCGGTGGGGCTATTACTGGAGCTTCACGAGCCTTTCGGCGCGGCGCTTGTTCGGCGAGATCTTTCCGCAAGACCAGATTCAGATAAGCGCCTATGGCAACGTCCTCTCGGCAGCCGGTTTTCTTTATGGCATGGCGACTGAAGAGCTAAAACCGAAAGAGTTGGAACACTTTGATCCTGATTATGAAGTGATCATCGGGGTCAGGGCGGTAAGACCTGCGAATGAGGCTTTTTAGCTGGATAAGATCGAGAATAAAACGTTCTCTTATTTCACTCATTGCAAAATACAACTCCAGAAATGGGGTGTTTGCCGTCGAAATAAAGAGTTCCGTTGGTCTCGGGGCTAAATTGGAGTGGTGCTTAGAGATTCTGGCATACTGTCATGAGCATGGTCTTATTCCTCAATTCAAGTTTTCTTATCCGAATTCAGCAAAATCCGAGGATTATTTCGGCAAATTTTTCAGCCTAAAAGAGATCATCGATGAAGAGAAACCAGCAAGATTTACTACGATTAGTTCTATAACGGAACTTAGTTTAGGCAAAGATTACGATAGGATCTTGAATATTGATTTAGCGACTTATCTGATTAATAAGTATCTGACTGTGCAGGGCGATGTCCTAAGCGAAGTTGAGAGTTTCTGTCAGCAGCATTTTGCCGATAGAAGAGTATTAGGGGTGCATTATAGAGGAACAGACAAGGCAAAGGAATCACCGCCCGTTCCATATGATAGCGTAAAGAAGAATATCGATCACTATTTAAAGTTACATCCGGAAACTAACTGTGTATTCATTTCGACTGATGACATAAATTTCATTGAAGATATGGAAAGGGCGTCTGTAGGTCGCCCGATAATCTACCGAAATGATTCATTGCGCTCGCGAGATGGTAACTCTATTCATGAATCAGCAGACACAAATAAATACGAAGTAAATAGGGATGCAATCGTTAATTGCCTTCTTTTATCCAGATGTGACGCTTTGCTAAAAACACCCTCCATCCTAAGCGGTTGGTCAAAGCTCTTTAATCCGAAGCTTCCCGTGGTTGTCCTTAACCAACCTTATGAACAGTGGTTTCCGGAAAGGGATTTGATTCGTGAGAATGTATTTGTACCGGTTCTATAAGCCCTCCTGTTTGGATACCATTTGAAGTCTTCCAACGGCTCCGCTGCCCGGTAGAGCAGCTAAGCCGCACGCCTAGTTCATGCAGATAGTCGACGGCTGAGACCCGTCGGTCGTTCAACGGTAGATGACGCCCATGAGCAGTAACCCACTCGTCTCGGTTATTGTCATTTTTCTCAATGCGGAAGAGTTTATCCAGGAAGCGATTGAGAGTGTTTTAGCTCAGACCTATAAACACTGGGAGTTGCTCCTCGTGGACGACGGCTCGACGGATGAGAGCCGCGACATCGCTCTCCGCTGTACTGAGCGACATCCCGAAAAGGTACGTTATCTGGAACATGCCGGTCACGAAAACCGTGGCATGAGCGTCTCGAGAAATCTGGGCATTGCCAATGCTACAGGCGAATATATCGCTTTCCTCGATGCCGACGACGTTTGGTTGCCACATAAGTTGCAGCACCAGGTTTCTGTCCTGGAATCACAACCTCGTGCCGCTATGGTCTACGGGCCGACGCAATGGTGGTATAGCTGGAGCGGTAATGCCCATGATCGCCAGCGCGATTATATCCATGACGTCGGCGTGCAACCCAATACACTCCTTCAACCACCGGCGCTGCTTACTCAATTCTTACGCGTCCCCGAAATGTCCCCATGCACGTGCAGCGCACTGATGCGCCGCAAGGTCGTCGAGCAAGTGGGTGGATTCGAAGAGCGCTTTCGAGGCTTGTATGAAGACCAGGCATTTTTTGCCAAAGTCTCGCTTGCGGCTCCGGTGTTTGTAACCTCCCAGTGTTCGGCTCGGTACCGGCAACATGCAAACTCCAATTGTTCTACTACGCAGATACAGCATTCAGCCGCGCGCTCGGCATTCTTGCGATGGCTGGCGGACTACATATCCAAACAATATAACGTCAGACGGCGGCGAAGGTTGCGGACCGGATTTTGGCCCTGCCGGTACCCCAAGCTGGACCGCATTTACCAGCGCGCCAGGTGCGGACTGCCTGGCCAGATCTGGCGTTCAGCGGTGGGTTTCCGATCTAATTGGCTGAGCCTGCCTCTCGTCCGAAATCTACGTTGTCTTCAGTTTCGTCGACTGCAACCTCTAGGCCACGGTCGGCAACGGGGAACTCCAATCGTCCGCTATTACTGGCACAAGTACCTCCAAAAACATCAAAAGGATATCCGGGGGACTGTTCTAGAGATCGGCAGCACGGATACGATTCTCCGGTTCGGCGGAATCGCAGTCACGTACGCTGAGGGCATCGACCTGTCGCCGCATAGCCCGGAGATCACCGTCGTCGCCGATCTCAGCCGTGCAGATCATGTGCCGTCGGACCGCTACGACTGCTTTGTCAATCAATTCACAATGCACCTCATCTACGATACGGAAGCCGCTCTTTACCACTCCATCCGAATCTTGAAGCCTGGCGGAGTTCTGCTGATCAACTTTTCCTGTGTGGATTACTACTTTCCGCGCGGTTTGGACATGGGTACCGGTGAACCGGTTTTCTTGTATCGCTGGTATACACCGATTCAGGTTGAGAACTTGCTTCGACGTCTTAGCCTGCGGGCAGAAGATTACACGCTGGATGTCTACGGCAATCTATTTACCCGCATCGCCTATCAGATGAATATGCCAGCGGAAGAGCTGACTCGGCGCGAATTGGAATATGTAGACGCCGGCCATCCGTTACTGATCTGTGCACGACTGATGAAGCCGGCAAGCTGGCGAGCGACGAAGCCGGAGTATCGTACTCCATGGCTACCTGAAGTCACACCAGCTCGATGGAATCCGGGGATGGGGCACTATGCCACATGAATCAGAACAAAGATTATTCGCTCGCGCTGCAAAGGCTGGAACGTTCTGAGCGAGAGCAAGCAGCAGCGAGTGGTGAGCCATAGGCCGCAGTTCGCCTCCTGCGGCCGAGGACCCGCAAAGCGTACCTTCTCTTTCCCGCCGCAGTACGGGCATTGCTACAGGCCGGATGCGGGCGCTTGGGTTTGCGAGGCCCCCTGGTGTTTATCGTCCCCGTCATCCTGAAGTCACTGTTTTCTATCAGGTGCTCGAGCGGCACTTCGACAGTTATGTCGCGGCCTACGAGGAGCGCTTCGAGCCCCGCTCGGGACCGTTGCGCCGCGTCGTGCCTGACAGCGCCGCCCCCTGATCGCAGGCAGTATATGCGCATCTGCCATTGGCTATACACCACTGAAAATTCTTGGCGCAATTTTTGAGATGATTCTAGAACTATCAGTCGTCGTCCCTGTGTATAAAGAGGAAGATAATATCTCGGAGTTTCTCCAACGCATCGTTCCGATATTAAACGGATCGTTAAACGACTTCGAGATCATTTTCGTCCTTGACCCCTCCCCCGACAGGACTGAAGAGATAATTCTTGCACACCATGTAGAGGATAAGAGAATTAAACTGCTTGAGTTGTCTCGACGATTCGGACAGCCGATGGCCATTCTGGCGGGGCTGAGTCGTTCGTCTGGCTTGGCGGTGGTCGTAATCGATGTGGATCTGCAGGATCCTCCTGAGTTAATACCTCAGATGGTCGTCAAGTGGAAGGAAGGATATGACGTCGTCTATGCCCAGAGAAGGACACGTGAAGGAGAGACCCTTGTTAAAAGAATGGTCGCATGGGCTGGCTACAAACTGATTAGTGTCATTTCGGATGTGCCCATACCGGCGAATACCGGGGAATTTCGACTCATGAGCCGTCGCGTTGTCGAGGAACTGAACAGACTCCAGGAAACCCACGGATTCCTGCGGGGAATGGTAGCCACAGTGGGATTCAGGCAAACCGCAATTCTGTTTGATCGTCCGGCTCGAGTTTCAGGAAAGACCAAGTACAATCGCTGGTTCGGTTCGATCCGGATTGGCATGCATGGTCTGATCGGGTATTCCAACTTTCTTCTCAATGTGAGTACGTTCACGGGTTTCGCGATTGCCGGTTTTTCTTTTCTGCTCGGGTTGGCGTATCTGATTATGAAGCTACGCGGCTTTCCATTTCCCCTGAGTAACCCCACAATCGTCATCTTGATCCTTTTTCTCGGCGGAATCCAGCTAATCAGCGTGGGAATCTTGGGGCAGTACATCGGTCGGATCTATGAGGAGGTCAAGAAGCGCCCGAAATTCATTCTGGACCGAGCTATTGGTTTTGACAACAACTGAGCTGGGTATCGAACAGTATCGGCAAGGTGCCCAGGCCTAACCAGGTGGTACGCTGATGAAAACTCCGTTGGCGAAAGTGTGTATAACCGGGGGATGCGGTTTTATAGGAAGCCATCTTGTAGATGCGTGTGTGGCGCGAGGGATCGAGGTCACTGTGATCGATAACCTGTCGAGCGGGAAAGTCGAATATATAGCCGGCCACGTACGATCGGGGAACGTGCAGTTCATCAAAGGCGCTATTCTGGACCCCTATTTGGCGAAGACGGCGCTTGCGAGTGTTGATACAGTATTTCATCTCGCCGCAAATCCGGACGCCCGTCGCGGTATAGAGGACCCCTCGGTCGACCTGGAGTTGGAGGTTCTTACGACATTCCAAGTTCTCGAGATGATGAGGAGACAGGCCGGTCCGCGTCGAATCATATTCGCGTCCTCGGGTACGGTGTACGGTGACGTGGGGGGGCTCGAGGTTAATGAGGATTTTGGGCCGTGTCAGCCAATCTCTCCGTATGGGGCGGGGAAACTTGCAGCCGAAGCGTTCATCTCCGCGTATGCGGGATCATTTGGAATCAGTGGGATCGTCTGTCGTTTTGGAAACGTGGTCGGGGAAAGGGCCACACACGGAGCACTTTTCGACTTCGCCAATAGGCTGAAAGAGAACCTCAGCGTGTTGCCAATTTTAGGTGACGGCAGCCAGGCGAAGCCTTATATCTACGTTCGAGACATAGTAGACGGCCTGCTTTTTGTCGCGGAGCGAGCGGATGCTCAGTTTGATGTTTTCAACATGGCGCCTCAAGGGGCAAGCACCGTGGAGTTTCTCGCACGTGTACTGCTCAGAGAGCTGGGTCTAACGGATACTATGATAAAGACCGGGAATACCCCTTATGGCTGGATCGGCGATATTCCACAAAGCCGGATGAGTGGCCAGAAGCTGGCTAAACTCGGTTGGTCGCCGTCCTATACCTCGGATCAGGCGGTAGAGGTCGGAGTGAAGGCATTTGCGGAGGATCTTAAGGTGGCGGAGCCGTTTCGTACACCCTACGGGAGTGTCGGGCAGTCATAATAGATGAAGCGGATCGAGAACGGACGAGCATTTCGTCAACTGTTTTCGTTGCTGCGAGCGAGCGGACGTCGTTTTCCTGAAGATCCTTAGGTTTTGGCATCAGGCATGGAGCGTGGTGATGGTCGGGGAGCAATGAGGATGGTGAGCCGCAGCATTCATGGAGCCGTCATCGGTGCAGGGCTGATCGGGAGACAGCGAAGCCACAGCTTTATCTCGGTCGGCGATACTTGCCTCAAGTACGTGTGTGACCCGGAGCGGGCCGCCGGCATAAAGCTAGCCAATGAGGTAGCGGCATTACAGGGCCAGCCATGTGAATGGGTTCAAGATTATGATGCCTTATTGACCCGCGATATTGATCTAGCATTTGTAGCGGTTCCCCATCATATTGCGGCTGAAATCGTGATGCGGCTTTTGGAGAATCGCATTAATGTCCTCATGGAAAAGCCGATGGGCATAAACGTGGAAGAAGCGCAAGCCATTGCGAGCATAGCGCGAGACAGCAAGGCCACATTGGCGGTGGGTTTTAATTACCGGCATTATCCCGCCATCGCACGCGCGAAACAGCTCGTCCAACAGGGAGTGATCGGTAACGTCATATACGTACGAATGATTTTGGGACATGGCGGACGGCCGGGATACGAGAAGGAATGGAAGCTCAGCCGGGCAAAATGTGGTGGCGGAGTGCTTTTCGACCCCGGAGTGCACTTGGTGGACCTCGGCAGGTTTTTCCTGGGTGAACTTGAGCCCGTGCAGGCGCATATCGCGACGCTGCATTGGTCCGTTGATGTGGAGGATATAGCGGTTGCTATCGCGCGGAATCACCAGGGTGCAGAGTTTCATCTCCACACGAGCCTGATAGAGTGGGAAAATCATTTCTTCGTCGGAATTTTCGGAGACGGTGGCTACATCAAGATTAACGGACGAATGGGCAACTATGGCGTTCAGGAGTTAGTATACGGAAAAAAATGGGCATGGCTGGAAAACGGTTCTCAGCGTGAGAGGAATGTTGTCGAAGTGTTCGGGAATGAAGACACCAGCTTCAGCCAGGAAACAAAGCTGGTGGTTGAAGCGATTAGAAATGGCCGCCCGGCGCCGGAAAACCATGAGGATGGTCTAAGGGCGACCGAGTTAGTTGACCAGTTATATCGAATGGCAACCGTAAAGCCATGACTATCCGCGGCAAGGTTGTCATCGTGACTGGAGCTGCCAGAGGAATCGGTAAAGCAATAGCGGAGGAATTTGGCAAGGCGGGAGCGTGTCTTTTCTTGATCGCACGTTCGAAAGATGAACTGGAACAGGTTGCTTTACACCTCTCCCGTTACGAATGTGACGTCCTTGCTGAGTCGTATGGAAGCGGGTTTGAAGAGGTTCGGTCGCGTAGATGTGCTTGTAAACAACGCGGGTGTCCAGGGCCCCCTAGGGCCGGTGGAAGATCTCGATTTCTGGGAGTGCAAGCGAGTTGTCGAGGTAAATCTTCTGGCCACGTTGCGTTTCATTCAAAAGGTGATACCGGGAATGAAGCGGCACGCCTGGGGGCGGATCATTAACATGTCTGGCGGTGGAGGGACCGGTCCTCTTCCCAGGTTTTGCCCCTACGCCGCGTCGAAGGCTGCAATCGTGAGACTTACAGAAACGGTTGCAGAGGAAGTAAAGGCGTACGGCATCACAGTGAATGCGATAGCACCGGGAAATGTCAAAACGAGGATGACCGAACAGGCGCTCTCTGCTGGAGAGAGGGCAGGAACGGAGTACCTGCAAAAGTTGAAAGAGTTGGCCAAGGGAGGAGGTGTGTCTCCGTATTTAGCTGCGGAGTTGGCTCTTATTTTGGCCTCTGACGAGGCACAATCAATCACTGGGCGTCTAATCAGTGCGGTATGGGACGATTGGAGAGAGCTAATAGGTCGCGCCGAACAGATCCAGGCTACGGATATTTACACGTTACGGCGGATTCTGCCAAAGGATCGGGGTTTCGACTGGTAGGTGATTGGCCGATTGGGGACACTATGATAATAACTCGTAGCCCACTACGAATCTCCATGGCGGGCGGTGGAACCGATCTTCCTTCCTACTATACGGAACACTGCGGGCTTGTCATCGCTGCCGCGATTGACAAGTACGTCTATATCAGTCTCCACCCTATGTTCGAGCAGCAGATCTTCATCAGGTATTCCCGGTTGGAGCGGGTTCAATCAATCGAGGAGATACAGCATCCGATAGTTAGAGAGGCCTTAGCGCTGATGAAGATCAGCCAACCTTATCTCCAGATCACGAGTATTGCCGACATCCCGGCCGGCACCGGCCTGGGCTCATCGGGAAGCTTTACCACCGCTCTCTTGAAAGCGCTGCATGCGTTGAAAAAGAACCTCGTTCACCCGCAAGAGCTTGCCGAGCAGGCCTGTCACATCGAAATCGATCTTCTCAAAGAGCCGGTCGGCAAACAGGATCAGTATATTGCCGCGTATGGCGGGATTACTTGCTTCCGCTTCCTACCCAACCATCAGGTCGAGGCATGGCCGCTCAAGATCGACACCGATACTCTATATAACCTGGAGGACAACCTCCTGATGTTCTATACGGGCTACTCCCGGTCGGCCTCGACCGTGCTCCACGAGCAGGATGTCAAAAGTAAACAGAACGATAAGGAGATGATTGCGAACCTGCATTTTATCAAGGACCTGGGTCGAGAAAGCAAAGCCGCGCTGGAAGCCGGCGATCTTGAACGCTTTGCTGAGCTGATGAATATTCATTGGGAGTATAAGAAACAGCGCTCGGCCGACATGAGCAATAACCACATCGACCAGTGGTACCAGGTGGCACGCGGTAACGGCGCGTTGGGGGGCAAACTGATCGGGGCGGGCGGCGGCGGCTTCTTGATCTTTTATGCGGATGATAAGGTGCGTCTCCGGCGAGCGTTGCGAGAGGCAGGCTTGCAGGAGGTCCGCTTCCGCTTCGATTTTGAGGGTACGAAGCTGATCGCGCAATCATGAACCATGGTCATCGAACACCGCCTTTTCCCCGGTGGCAACCCCGTCACTTTGGGTGGCGTTAACCTTGCCCTCGGCGACAATCTGTTTCATCTGCTTGGTTTCCGGATCGTAGTAGGCCGTCAATGTCTCGCTGCGCATTGGTGTTCTGCACTGCAACGACTCGGCCCTTGTACCTAATGCTATTCTTGGTTTGATCCGCCTCCATCCAATCGGCGGTAATATAGATCGGATCCTTTTTTGTTGAACTCGAAGGCCGTCGAGCTTTTTTTTGCCTCCTCATTGGCCGCAGTCGCCGCGCCGGCCGAAAACGTGAAACCCACCAGCAGAAATACAAGCCCGGTTAAACTGAATTGGCTTGGCAGCATGTTCCCCGTTGCAATTCTGGCCGGCGGCCTCGCGATGCGGCTACGATCTCTGACGCAGACCATCCCCAAGGCCCTGATCGATGTGAATGGGGAACCATTTATTGCTCATCAACTGCGTCTGTTGCGTGCCAATGGGATAGAGCGCGTGATCGTTTGTACGGGTTACCTGGACGAGATGATTCAGAGCTACATTGGCGACGGCGTACGGTTCGGGTTGCAAGTCGCTTTTTCTTTTGATGGCCATCGCCTGCTGGGAACCAGCGGCGCGATCAAAAAGGCCTTGCCATTGCTGGGCGACGCCTTCTTTGTGCTTTATGGCGATTCCTACCTGCCTTGTGATTATCGCGCAGTGCAGAGCGAATTTGAGAGGCGCGGTAGATTGGCGCTAATGACGGTCTTCCGAAACGAGGATCGTTGGGATCGAAGCAATGTCGAATTTGTTGATGGGCAGATCCTGGCCTACGATAAGCAGAACCAACCACTCTGGATGCACTACCTCGATTATGGGCTGGTAATATTTAAGCGATCTGCCTTTGAGAACGTTCCTGATGACCAGCAATATGATCTGGCTACGTTGTATCAGGATCTTCTGGCCCATGGTGAACTTGCAGCCTACGAGACCAGCCAACGCTTTTATGAGGTCGGGTCGTGGGAGGGCTTAGAGGAGACGCGTCGCTATCTGGCGGTGCAATCCCATCCCTGAAAAGGGGACCATATGAATTTCACAAGACGGTACCTTGCTGAGGTGGGTCAGATTTTGGTGCAATTGGATGCCGATGCCATTGAGCGGGTTGTACCCTTACTGGCCGAGACCCGGGCAAGAGGCGGACGGCTGTTTATCCTAGGGGTCGGCGGAAGCGCGGCCAATGCTTCGCATGCGGTCAACGATTTTCGCAAACTCGCTCACTTAGAAGCCTATGCCCCGACAGATAACGTGTCGGAGTTGACCGCGCGCACAAACGATGAGGGATGGGCGAGCGTGTTCGAAGGATGGCTTCGCGTAAGTCGGGTGGGAGCTGATGATATCGTGCTTGTGCTCTCCGTGGGAGGGGGCGATGCGGAGAAAAACATCAGTCCCAACATCGTGGCTGCCCTGCAGTACGCAAAGCATGTCGGCGCGCGGGTCATCGGAATCGTCGGGCGGGACGGCGGATATACCGCGCAGGTTGCGGATACTTGCGTGATCGTTCCGACAGTCAACTCTGCCCACGTCACCCCGCACACGGAGGCCTTTCAGGTGGTGATCTTGCACCTGCTGGTCTCGCACCCGCAGCTCAAGGCCGCACAGACGAAGTGGGAATCCGTACGATGAGGGAACCGTTACGTCGCGCCGTGTTCCTGGACCGTGACGGGGTGCTGAATCGCGCCATCGTACGGAATGGAACGCCTCATCCCCCTGCCACCTTGGCGGAGCTAGAGATCGTGCCTGATGCGTCTCGAGCGCTCGAAGACCTCAAGGCTGCGGGATTTCTTCTGATCGGTGTCACGAACCAACCCGATGTCGCACGCGGCACCCAATCCAGAGCGGTGGTAGAATCGATCAACGCCGTCCTCCTTGCATCCTTGCCCCTTCAGGAGATCCTGGTCTGCTACCATGACGATGGCGACGGTTGTGACTGTCGCAAGCCTCGCCCCGGCCTCCTATTCCAGGGATCTGTGCGGCACGCGCTTGACTTGTCATCAAGCTTCATCGTTGGCGACCGATGGAAAGATGTGGAGACCGGCCGTCGAGCCGGCTGCGCGACCATTTTTCTAGATTACGACTACGGCGAACGTGGCTCTGACAGACCACCAGACTATACAGCGCATTCGCTTTCCGAGGCGGCAGCGTGGATTCTGCGCCGCGCCGGCGGGAGGGACAGATGACACCCCTCCAAACCGCAAGGCGCGCGTTTGCCGTTCCCGGTTTACCTGCGCGCTCCACGACGGTGACTTCTTCAAATTCGCACACCGTTGAGCGCATAGCGCGTGTCATCCTTGGACGCCACACGCGTTAGCTCCGGCACTTTTTTGTTAATTAGCATCTGTCTTGCCCTCCATCCGGTTGAGCACGTTACTGTTTGTCGTTGCCGCCGATCAGTATCTATACGAGATCATCGCTACAAGGAGGAGGAAAAATGATGAGCGATAACGAACAACCACAGGCGCAGTTCAATCCGCTAACGCCGGAACGGCTAGCGTGGTCAAAATCGATCCGCTCGTGTGTCCCTCGAATCGCCGACTTAAAAGTCAAGATCTTCGCCGATGGCGCGGATACGGCGAGCATGTTGGAGCTGTCTCGCAACCCTCTGATAAAGGGGTTTACGACCAACCCGACCTTGATGCTGAAGGAGGGGATCACGGACTATCAGGCGTTCGCACTTGACATCCTCCAGGCGATTCCCGATCGACCCATTTCCTTTGAGGTGTTTTCGGATGACTTCGCCGAGATGGAACGGCAGGCGCGCAAGATCGCAGGGTGGGGCGAAAACGTCTATGTGAAGATTCCTGTGACAAACACCCTTGGCGCATCGTCCATGAAATTAGTCCAGGATCTCGCTCAGGCTGGCGTAAAACTGAACGTGACTGCGCTGACAGCTCTCGATCAGGTGCGCGATGCAAGCGCGGCGCTGGCAGAGGGACCTCCTGCCTTTGTATCAGTGTTCGCTGGCCGTGTGGCCGATACCGGCCGTGATCCGCTGCCCCATATGGCAGCCGCGGTGGAGCTGGTTCGTCGCTACCCGGACATTGAGTTAATCTGGGCCAGTCCGCGTGAGCTGCTCAATATCTTCCAGGCGGATGCCGTTGGCTGTCACATCATTACGGTGACAAGCGACATCCTGAAGAAATTGCACCTGGTCGGCAAGAATCTGCATGAGTATTCACTGGAAACCGTCAAAATGTTTCACGATGATGCTGCAAAGGCTGGTTACACGCTGTAGAGCCCAGTCAAGTCTTTTTCTTCCTGTAAAAGCTAGAGGGATAACCTCCGCGTCTCATGATGTCAGGCAGCCAACTTCACCAAGTCCGGATCCGGTCAGTTTCCCTGTTTGATTCCACTTCGCTGGCGTGACATCCGGTAGCCACTCATCTCCGAATCTCCAAATGGGACATTATAATGCAAGAAACGGAAAATGAGGCGTTTGTCAGACCTCTGTTGAAACGAGGGACGGCCTTATCTGTCGAGACGCGACAGGTGATCGTTGGTTTCGCTATCGTACTGTTGGTCACGATAATTGGGATGCTGTTGACGCTTCAAGGCTGGAAATCTCGCCCGCCGGCCTTTGATATGCTGACCTATTTTAACAGCGCGGAACATCTGTTAAGGACGGGAACGCCCGCGCGCTATGGCGATGTCTCAAGCTATGGTTCCTTCCCACCGCCGGGAACGACTTGGCTTATGGCGCCAGGGATGCTTCTCTTTCATGATCCTCGCCTCTACGAAAAGTTTGGAAGCACGCTGTTGCACTTGGGAACGTTGCTGGGTGTGTTTCTCTTGGCGCGTCGATCATTCGGGATGAGGTGTGCTTATCTCTCCGTCATCCTCTACGGTGTGTCTGGACTCGGCCTCTCCTTCGCTGGCTCTCTTTACCCCATTGGGCACCCCTTCTTTTACATTTGGCTGGCCTATTTCGCCGTCCAATGGGTAACCTGTAGGGACGCTAAATACCTCGCCGCGGCCATGGCCACCTGGACGGTCGGGATGTATGTGGATATGGCGATCACGCCTGCCGTGCTGATTTTGCCGGCTCTGTGGCTTATCTATCGTCCTCCCCTATTCAGTAAACTCCACCTGATCGCTGCTGCTGTGACTCTAGCGCTATGGTATCCCTATCTGCAGTTTGAGATGGAGCGAGGTCTCGCGGATCTCAAATCCTTATTAACGCTCCACAATATTGTGCCTGCCAACTATAAAGAGGCATGGTGTGATCCGAACTTGACTCTGGAGTATTTGACGAGCCCATCCATGCCCTCTCCGTCGGGTTCGAACACATTGCAGGAGGCTCAGAGCAAGGGGTTGACTGTATTGGACCGCCTGCTGAGACGAGGACGCCGCGTTGTAGTCAACTTTAATGAAGTGGCGCCCTCTCCCGGAGTCGGCCTCTTGTTGACGGTGTTAGCGCTCAGCAGTCTTGGCGTAGTGAGTGTCACTGCACTCGTTTCCCGTGTGTGTCGATTTGTCACCCGCCAGCGCATGATACCTGGACCAATGACTGCCAAGTCGTCACTTTCTCATGCAGTAATAGCGCTTCAGGAGATAGGAAATAAGATTGAAACGGAGTTATTCGTACTCAGCCTCGTGGTGCCTTGGCTCACGCTCCTCATAGTCGCAGAGCTTGATAATCAGGGAAGGTTCTTCTGGCTGTGGCCGCTTCAGGCAATTGCTCTTTCCGCGTTCATCACGAATATCATGATGCGTCTGCGACTGCCTTCTTTCGTGTTATGGCTGAGCTGTATGGCGCTTATTGGGGCTGTGCTGAGCCCTCCTTTTCAATCGCATGAGTACGCAACAGCCGCACAAACAAGGGTGAAACTAGGGCTGAGAAATGGCTGGGCAGGCTCTGATCCTGAAGAGGTCAGAGTTGTGGACTATGTATCGAATCAAATTCGCTCCGACGGCAGAGATCACGCGGCAATTGGCTATCAGGTCTTCATCTATGAGTTCATGGCCAAATACAACATCATTGACCGGCAGTACAAAGTAGGAGCCGAGTTTGATTTTCTATTCAAGCACCGACATGGCATTTCGAACACGAACCAGTGTGCCGAAGGTCTCTCGTCTGCCGACGAATACCGGATTGTCCAAACGCAACCGAAGAGCGGTGAGGAGCAGCCCAGACATTACTTTCAAGTCCCTAAGGGCAACACGTTTCGCTTAATACAGAGTTTTGATTTGTATCAGGTGTTTAAACGCGAGTAAGCGCAATGCGGGCAACCAGGGGAAGAGGTAACATGCTGAGGAGCAGAAAGCTGCCAAGATTACGTCAGGCTGTGCGGTGGCTCGAACACCCGCTCTCCTCGCGAGGGGTTATTTTGATGTACCACCGCGTAGCTGAGCTGGCTAATGACCCATATTTGCTGGCGGTAACACCTGAGCACTTCGCTGAGCACATGGAAGTAGTCCGCAAGTTTTATTTTCCGATAGGTCTAGAACAGCTTGCTCAGGCCTTGCGTGGTGGAAAAATTCCCAAGCGAGCAGTTGTGGTCACGTTTGACGATGGTTATGCGGACAACCTTTACAACGCCAGGCCAATCCTTGAGCGTTATGAGATTCCAGCAATGGTCTTCGTGACAACCGGTCACATTGGGAATCCATCTGAATTTTGGTGGGACGAATTGGACAGGTTATTGCTGCAACCAGGGACGTTACCAGTTGTATGCGAACTGCCTCTAAACGGACGCACGTTGCACTGTCAATTGGATGAAGCAGCCGCGTATACAACTGCCGACTATGAGCGCCATCGTGCCTGGCATATCGAACGGGAGGATGATCCTACTCCACGCCACCGCCTTCATCGGCTGCTCTATCAATTGCTGCACAGTTTGACCCAAAAAGACCAACGAAAATTACTGGACAATTTGCGAGCATGGGCTAGCGCTGGGCCAACCGGGCGCCCAACTCATCGCACGCTTTTGCCTGATGAACTAAGTCAGCTCGCTGACGGGCGGTTAATCGAAATCGGAGCCCATACTGTCACTCATCCACTGCTCGGTAAGCTTCCGCTCGCCGCACAACGAGATGAGCTCCGCCAAAGTAGGACTCGAATCGAAGAGCTGCTGGATCATCAGGTGATTAGTTTCGCCTATCCTCATGGCTCATACACGCAAGAGACGCTCGCCGTTGTCCAAGAGGCGGGTTTTTCTATTGCCTGCTCAAGCGACACAGACGTGATCCGTAAAGGTAGTGACACTTTGCGGTTGCCGCGGATGTCCATGCGTAATTGGGATGGAACCAGCTTTGCCCGCTGGCTGAGTGCCTGGATCGGTTAATCAAAGATCCGCGCTCATCAATGAGACGAATTCAAGACTGGGCTGATCTTCAATGCATCGCACAACCACAGACATAAGACAAAGTATTGCCAATTTAAAAGGCGAGATCGAATTTCGAGCCAAGTTGGCCCTGCAACATGTTTCGGGCGAAGTTCTGCTGCCGGACTATTATAAGAAAGACGAGCATGACAGGATTCTACAGGAACGGGTAGACGCTACGTACAAAAAGATGCGAGAACTAGCGGAGCTGGGAATCGCTTTTTGTCCTTTTCTCGAGCTGGGTGCGGAAAGAGGACAGAGATCGTTGGTTTTGACGAACGACTTCGGCGCGGATGGAATTGCTATCGATATTTCCTGGCACCAGTTGAAGAGTATGGAACATTTTTCGAAGCTTTTTAAGCGAGAAAAACTTCCCATGCGAATATGCTGTGATGCTAATCATCTGCCGTTCCGGAGCAATTCATTTCCGTTCGCCTTTTGTTACGAGTTCCTGCATCATTTCCCGTCTGTCGCACCAATCACCAAAGAGATCCATCGAGTAGTTTCCGGATACTTCTACTTTGACGAGGAGCCGTTTAGGAGGCTCCTGAAGCTAGTGTTATATCGTCAGAAGCAAAAGATTTATTCGAACACTGCTTTGAGAAAAAACAAATATGTGAATCTCCTCGAAAGCTTTATATCCGAGGCCATTTGCGATGAGGTTGAGCATGGCATTATCGAAAACAACGGTATCTCACTCAACGAATGGATCAACGCCCTTACAATATTTGACGATCGTAATGTAGATCTTTTTTCCATTAACAAGTTCAGGTCCAAACTGGATGGCCGGCTTGGCATCAGCAATATACCCAACCTCCTACTCGGAGGCACGATAGCGGGCTTGTGCCGCAAACAATTTAACCCGACAAATAACGGGCCGCTTGATCTTAATGAGCTGCTGGGCTGCCCAGATTGCATCACACCCACCGAAAACGGAAGTTTTGACAGGCCATCGCTCGTCAAGATCTCTAACGCCTTCCATTGTTATCAGTGCGGCTTCAATTATCCATGTAAAGACGGTGTCATCTTTTTGTTGCCGAAGTACGAATTGAAACAACTTTACCCCACGTTCTGACCGCTTTCGCACATGCTTCAGTTTAGAGTTGATTTGGCACGTTTTCTCGGAACAACGTACTCCGGGGAGAATTTGGGCTTGACCTTCCTGTTCCCGAGCTTTCACGACGTGACGCCG
>WNFK01241131.1_pt1 | contig 22207 bp, 27 predicted proteins | sample 5400281 | NCBI WGS metagenome assembly WNFK01 (sample SAMN13153350, study PRJNA577476) | soil metagenome | isolation source: 20 cm soil on Douglas fir-dominated hillslope | place: USA:California | collected 2013-09-17
GGCGAACCCGCCCCGATCGCCAAGTCACCGGTGCACGGGCTGCCGGTGCCGTGGGGTTCCGAAGTCGTGATCGAAGGGGTGATCGAGGGCCGCAAACGCGAAATCGAGGGCCCCTTCGGCGAATTCACCGGCCACTACTCCGGCGGGCGCAATATGACGGTGATTCGCGTTGACCGCATCTCCTACCGCGATGACCCGATCTTCGAGCATCTCTACCTCGGTATGCCGTGGACCGAGATCGACTATCTGATGGCCGCCAACACCTGCGTGCCGCTCTACGAACAGCTCAAGGAGGACTTCCCCGAGGTCCAGGCCGTCAACGCGATGTACACCCACGGCCTGGTCGTGATCGTGTCCACCAAGAAGCGCTATGGCGGCTTCGCCAAGGCCGTCGGCATGCGGGTGCTCACCGCACCGCACGGGCTCGGATATGCGGCGACGGTGATAGTCGTCGACGAGGACGTCGACCCGTTCAACCTGCCCCAGGTGATGTGGGCGCTGTCGACCAAGATGAACCCGGCCGGCGACCTGATCCAGGTGCCCAACATGCCGATCCTGGAGCTTGCGCCGCAGGCCAATACGCCCGGTGTCGTCGACAAGCTCATCATCGACGCGACCACACCCGTGGCCCCCGACCGTCGCGGTAACTACGGCAACCAGGTCCGCGACCTACCCGAGATGGGCCAGTGGCTGACCAAACTGCAACAGCTCGCCGCGAACCGCTGACCACCAAACTGAAGGGAATTCCCTTGACCGACAACGTGATCTGCCCGCGATGCGCATTCGACACGATCGACAAGCTCTACACCTCCCCGGTCCCCGGCGTATGGGACGTGCTGCAATGCCAGCAGTGCCTGTACTGCTGGCGCACCAGCGAGCCCGCGCGACGCACCGACCGTGACGTCTACCCGGACAGTTTCAAGATGACTGTCGCGGACATCGCGAATGCTCCTGAGGTTCCGGCGATTCCGCCGCTGATCGGGCGAAGGGCGTGATCATGACTGTCATGCTGCGTCACGCCATCAAGATCAGTGCCCCGCGACACCGGGTGTTCACCGCACTCTCCGACACCGGCGAGGTAGCCGCCTGGCATGTCGGCGGTGTTGACGGTGAGATCGCCGTCGGTGCAACCTTCAAGCTCAATCCCAAGCCTGGCCTGGTGTTCGGCTGGCGCACTGAGGAACTCGTTACCGATGAAACGGTTCGTCAGGTGTGTGTCGAGGGGCCGGGAAATTCGGCGGGTAAGACCCTGACGTTTCACCTGTCCGAAACCGATGAGGGCGCCACCCTGGTCAGCTTGACCGACGGGGAGTGGCCTGCCGATGATCCGGGACTGCCATTCTGCAACACCCGCTGGGCCGAGATGCTGTTGCGGCTCAAGGCGTACGTCGAGTACAGCTAGGCCCGTCGCCGCATTGTCAGGGCCTAAGGTATGTGGACTCAGATGGTGTTGGGGCGCAGTGTGTCTCGCGCCACGGTGGGGATGTTGAGGTGGGGTCCGGCCAAGAAGAAAGTCGTTCCCACGTGCTTATGACGGGCAGGAGCAGGAGAGGGCCCACCTAACGTGATGTTACGGTTCCGCTTGGGGAATTGCTCACCGCAGCGCGGACGATGCTGCGCAGCCACTGGTGCCATTTGTCGGTGTCGAGAGCTGGATGCCAGACCATGCGGTAGGGCATGTTGTTGATCTGGGTCGGGGCGGGCAGCACTCGCAACGTGCCGCTGTCGGGCCACGCACATACGAGCCGGTTTGGGACTGTCGCGATCAGATCCGTTCCTGGCAGCAAGGCTGGAATAGCAGAGTGATAGGGCAAGGTGATCGCTGGGCGCCGTGGGCTGCCGAGCCTGGTAAGCGGGTAGTCCACGTCGGGTTGGAATCCGTCCTCGACATCAACGATGACGTGGTCGAACTGGCAATAGTCGTCGAGTGTGATTGCGGCCGTGGTGGCGAGCGGATGGGTGGCGGCCACAACACACACAAACTGTTCGATCAGCAACTCTGCGCTGCTTAGTTCGTCGGGTGTGAATCCGCCGTAGAGGCCCAGATCTACGTTGCCTCGCAATATCTGCTCGCCGGCTCCGCGGGAATTCCAGCCGTGAAACCGCATGGGACTCAGCGGAGCATCGGCCATGACCAGTCGGCAGATGAGCGGCGCGTAGGTGTCGGCAGCGTAATCTGTGCCTGCCAGGTTAATTGGTCGCGTTGACACGCTAGGGTCGAAATGCATGGGGGACAGCAGCATTTCGAGCTGTGGAACGATTGTCGTGAGCTGCGTGTAAATGTCATCCGCATATCGTGTGAGGCGATAGCCTCCAGCATCGCGGATCAGTAGCGGGTCGTTGAATGCCCGGCGCAATCGGTGCAGCGATCGACTCATGGCCGGTTGAGTGATCCCGGTTCGTGCGGCAGCCCGCGACACCTGGCGTTCCTCGAGCAATGCGATGAGCGCGGTGATCAGGTTGAGATCTATTCGCTGAATATGATTCGTAATCATACAAGCCATCATATATATGCATATGACATATATGCGGTGGAGCGGCAGACTAGTGGTCGTCCACGTCGCCGCGGAGTTCAACGGACAGGCAGAGGAGGTGCGCTGGTGCTGGGTGGGCGTAGTGGCTTCAACCCGAGGCGAGGCTTCATTGCACTGCGATCGGCCCTCGGCGTGCGTCGAGCAGTGAGAAGGCGTTGGGCCGCGAGTCGAAACGTGACTGACCATGACAGGGGCGTGTCGATCGTGAATCGGGAGCAGCCATCTTCTACAGGCTTTGAGAACTTGGTTCTGGCAGCGCTGCCTGAGCCGTTGTGCGTTGTAGATGCTGCGGGCGTTGTGGTGTACGCCAATCGAGCTGCCAGCGCGGCCCTCGGCTCTTCTGAACGTGATGAGACACTGGGCGCTCTTACCTTGGTTCCAGACGGGTGGGTTATGTCCCTGGACGGTACGCGGCTGTTGGCTGCTGCCTGGAGTGTGCCGATGCAGACTCCCTACGGGCCAACGGTTTTGGTTGGTGTCTGCCTGAACGACTCACATGACCTCGCGTCGTCAGCAACCTGTCATGCTCCTGTGCAGCGCCGGATACACGACGCGGCACTGCGTGCCCGGCGTCAGATCGCCAGTGATCTTCATGACGGTGCGCAGCAACGGTTGGTCAACCTTCTGATGGGACTGCAATTGCTGCGCGATGACCTTCCTGTCGACAGTCCAGTGTGCTCGCCTCTCGACGAGGTGATCGCCGAGGCTCGGTTGGCAATCACCGATCTGCGTGAGCTCGCTTCTGGTATCCACCCGTCGATTCTCGTCAACTATGGGTTGGTTGCGTCGGTGAGGGCTTTGGCGGCGCGCGCTGCTACCCCAACCAAGGTTAGCGCGTGGATCAGCGGGGACCTATCGACTGAGATTGAGGTTGGTGCCTACTTCCTCATCGCTGAAGCTCTCACCAACGCGGTGAAACATGCTGGTGCCGAGAACATCTGGATCAGCATTGCCGGCAACGATTTGTCGCTGGTTCTAACCGTCGAGGATGACGGGATCGGAGGAGCACGCACCGAGTCGGGCCATGGCCTGATTGGCATGGCGGACCGCGCTGGAGTCCTCGGTGGGCATCTGCAAATCAGGTCGGTGCACGGGCAGGGTACGAGGGTGGTTGCGACCCTGCCGCTGGCACGGACGTCGGTGACCGACGTAGGTCAGGCAAGCCCCGAAGCTCACGCGAGCAGGCTGTGATGTCCGATCCGCTGCGCGTAGTGGTCGCCGACGACCACGTCCTCATTCGTGCTGGTTTGGTCCAAATGCTGGAGCGGTCAGGGCTGGCGGTTGCTGCGGTGGCCGAGGACGCCGATGACTTGCTGGCAAAGTCCGAGCGTCATCAGCCCGACGTGGTAGTCACAGACATTCGTATGCCGCCAAATATGCGTGATGATGGCTTGCGTGCCGCGCTCGTCCTGCGCGGACGCTGCCCCCATGTTGGGATCGTTGTCCTATCTCAGTATTTGGAAGACGCGTATGCGATCGACCTGGTCGCTGAGCGGCCTCACGGTGTGGGCTACCTCCTCAAAGAGAAGATTGCCGATGTGAACGTGATCAGTGACGCGGTGCGCCGGGTGGCCGCTGGCGAGTCGGTCTTTGACTCTGACGTGATCGCCCGTCTCATTGGGCGCAGGCATGCGGCAGGCGGGCCGCTCGATGGCCTCACGTCGCGCGAGTACGAGGTGCTGAGCCTGATGGCTCAGGGATTTTCGAACTTCGGCATCGCTGCTCGGCTGGTTGTTACTGTGCCGGCCGTCGAACGTCATGTGACGGGTATCTTCGCCAAACTCAAGCTTGACCAGTCGTACAGGGCTCAGCACCGGCGGGTGTCGGCGGTGTTGGCCTTTCTCAACGCTAGCGAGTAGGGACAATCAACCTGGGAACCACGTCGGCGATCGGCCTGGGACTGCTGGGTATGAGCGGCGGCGCATACGGGGCGGCCGATCGTGCGGAGAGTATCGCTACCATTCACGCCGCACTCGACGCCGGCATCACGCTGCTGGACACGGGCGATTTCTACGGTATGGGGCACAACGAAATGCTCTTGGCTGACGCACTGGAAGATATGGATCGCAGCACTGCGCAGATCAGTGTGAAATTCGGCAGCCAACGCGGCCCGGACGGTGCCTTCCTCGGCGTCGACACACGCCCGAACACGGTTAAGGCATCGCTTGCGTACTCCCTGCAGCGGCTACGTACTGACTACATCGACGTGTACCGTCCGGCTCGACTGGATCCGAACGTTCCCATCGAGGACACCGTCGGCGCGATCAAGGACATGATCGACGCCGGCTATGTGCACCACCTCGGACTCTCGGAAGTCGGCGCAGAAACCATTCGACGCGCCCACGCCGTGCACCCCGTCAGCGACCTGCAGATCGAGTACTCACTCATCTCCCGCGAACCCGAAGGCGAAATCCTGGACACATGCAGCCAGCTCGGTATCGGGGTAACCGCCTACGGTGTGCTGTCTCGCGGGCTTCTCAGCGGTCACTGGTCAGCCGACCGCACTGACTTGGGCGACTTCCGCACCCGCAATCCACGATTCAACAGCAAGAATGTGAACCACAACCTAGCCCTCGTCGACCGACTGCAGGACGTGGCAGCCAGTCTCGGCGTCTCAGTGGCGCAGGCCGCAATCGCGTGGGTGGGGGCTCAAGGGGATGACATCGTCCCGTTGATCGGCGCACGGACCCGCCAGAGACTTGCCGAATCGCTAGGCGCGGTCGACATCCAGTTCACCGCTGATCAACTCGCCGCGATCGAGGATGCGGTGCCAAAAGGCGCGGCCGCCGGCGACCGCTACGACGCCACCCAAATGGCGATGCTCGACAGTGAGCACCCAGATGTCTAAGCCCAGATGCTTGGGACGGGACGACGCCAACATGATGGCGCCCGGATATCAGGTTCTCTCGGGTGACGGTGGATTCCCCTTCAACCCACAGGAACTGGAGACAGCCACTCACGTAGGACCCAGCTACGTCTATAACACCATGCGGGACAACAGCTACGACACGGATGCCTTCCAGTAACAACGTAATAGCGATTCGCACCTAGGAATCACGCTTGGCTATTACGACATCGCCCAATGCGCAAGTGCGTTCGGTGCCAACGACTGTCGCGTACGGGATGGAAGAGACATCGTTGGCCGGTGGGTCGTACACCCTCAAGCACCCGGGACCACCGGATCAAGCGAACACGGAGCGACAGGATGACACACGATGCACTACCGCCAGGATGGACCCGTTTCCGCTTCGGCGATTTCGTTTGCACAGTGGTATCTGACGGAATCCTCGAAATGGGGCCTGCGCGCACCGACTTTCCCACCGCCGACCCCGCCGAACTCGATAGATTGCTGGTGCAGTACTACCTGCCGGTCGAGAACGTTCGACTCAACCAGAACCTACTCATCGTCGACACCGGCGAGAAGCGAATCCTCTTTGACACTGGGGTGGGCATTGATGCCGACCTGGGCCGGGCGACTTTCGGGCCGGCAACGGGTCGGGCTATCCTGAACATGCGGGCGGCGGGAATCGACCCGACCGACATCGACATTGTCGCCATCACCCACGCACACCCGGACCATTGCTGGGGACTGGTCGACGACGTCGGCAGCAAGCTCTACCCGAACGCCGAGGTAGCAATCAGCGCTACCGATTTCGACTACTGGACGGACCTCTCCCGCGTCGAAGAAGCGCCCAACGAGCACATGAAAGATCATTTCAGGGGCGCACATAAGAACTTGATGCCGTACCGCGACCGCCTGCGCTTACTGGACGACGGCTCCGAGCTCACACCGGCAATCACCGCGATCGCTACACCTGGGCATAGCCCTGGTCACCTCGTCTACCGCATTACCAGCGACGGACAGACCATGCTGTGCTGGGGGGACCTGTGTCACCATCACGTTGTCCTACTCAAGCGACCCCAGTGGGCGTTTTTGTTCGACCACGACCAACCCGCCGCCACATACCAGCGGATGCGGATATACGACCTTGTCGATAGGAACCGATTCGCCGTCTTCGCCTATCACTTCCCGTTCCCCGGTCTCGGTCATCTCGTCGGTGAGGAACACACCTACACCTGGTTGCCCGCCGAGCTCGACCTCGCGACACCCGCTATTACTCAGGAAGGAGATCAGAGATGAGAGCTTCCAGAATCGATGTCCACAGTCATTTCATGCCCGAGTTCTACCAGCGTGCGCTCCTGTAGGAGGGCTATTCCGCCCCGACGGCTGGTGCGGAAAGTTGCAAAGCTCATCGAGCTTCGGCGCCCTGTCCGGTGACCGGGGGTTCTCGAATGGATCACCGCTTGGCTCAACGAGTTCTGAAGAGATCGCCGAGCACGCAGCATGCGATCTCATCTTTAGCGATAAAGGCAATGTTGGTGTTGTTCTCCTCTATTGCCCATCCGATGTCGGAATCGGTCGACGTCAGCAGTACCTTGAGGTGGGGTAGCCGACGGAGAACTCGGCGAGCGAGTTCGATACCGTCGACGTCTGGTAAGTAGACGTCGATCAACGCGTATTCTGGCGCTTGTCGGGTGATCGCCGCCAACCCTGACACACCGTCGGCGGCGTCGACCACTACGTTAAAGCCGCGTGCGTGCAACAGCTTCCGCACTATTCGACGGAAACCGTCGTCGTCGTCGACGACCGCGATGTTAGATGTCGTCATCTTGCTATCGTCACCGTTGTTGCGCCAGAAGCAATGTGGTCAACCCTATGTATCTGGACGCTATCTGTGGAGTCTCTGTCAGTGGGCCCACTTGTTTTTTGCCTTTGTGTGCGTCCTTGGGCGGGACACGCATGGCGTCGGGAAAACCCCACTGTCGTTCGCGGGTGCACATCGTTCGGGGCATGGAGTGCACTTGACAGACATTGTGCTGCGGCCGAGACATCATTGTTGTCCGTGTGGCCAACGCCGTTGTCCGAGTACCAGTTCAGCCGGATAGCAAGGGAGCCGTGAAGCTCGACGGACTCGCCGTGAGTTCAGATCTTCGTTTCGGCAAGTAACCACAGAACAGGTAACCACAAAAGAAGGTTTAGGTGGCATGAACATATCGGGTAACACCATCTTCATCCCCGGCTCCACAAGCGGGATCGGTTTGGCGCTTGCGCAGAAGCTGCACGCCAAGGGCAACAAGGTGATCGTCGGTGGACGACGCGCCGACAAACTGGAGCAGATCGTCGCGGAAAACCCCGACTTCGATGCCGCACAGATCGACACCGCTGACGCTGACAGCATCGCCGCTGCCGCCCAGAAGGTGCTAACCAGCCATCCAGAGCTCAACGTAGTGATCTTGATGGCCGGGATCATGTCCATCGAGGACTGGCACCACGCGGACGGTTTCCTGAGCTCCGCGGAATCGGTAGTCACCACAAACCTTCTCGGACCGATCCGGCTCATCGCGGCGTTCGTCGAGCATCTGCAGACCAGGCCAGCGGCGACCATCATCACCGTGTCGTCAGGGCTGGGGTTCGCGCCACTGCGTGTGACACCCAGCTACAACGCATCCAAGGCGGCCATCCATATGCTCAGCGAGTCGCTGCGACTGCAGTTGGCTGACACATCGGTGGAGATCCTTGAACTGGAACCGCCCTCAGTGCGAACCGGGTTGCTGCCCGGCCAGGAGACCAGCGATTTCGCCGTGCCACTCGATGAGTTCGTCAGCGAAGTTGTTGATCTGCTCGAGTCGCAACCGAGCCTCAAGGAGATTCAAGTCGAAGGCGTCAAGTTCCTGCGCTACGGAGAAGCTCGCGGAGACTACGACACCGTCGTCAAGACACTCAACGCCGCGGATCCCCACGGCAACTAGCTCGTCCCTACACACCGAAGAGAGATACTTCTATGCCGTACAACATTTTGGTCACCGGCGCATCTAGTGGGTTCGGCCGGCTCAGCGCCGACGCTCTGGCCCTGGCGGGCCACACTGTGTACGCCTCGATGCGCGATACCGGTGGTCGCAACGCTTCACAGGTCACCGCTATCGCTGAGTTCTCCAAAGAACACGGCTGCGACCTGCGTAGCGTCGACTTGGACGTGCAATCGCAGGAGTCCGTCGACTCTGCGGTCGCCACTGTGTTGTCAGAATGCGGGCGTATCGACGTATTGCTGCACAACGCCGGGCACATGATGTTTGGTCCGGCCGAAGCGTTCATGCCCGATCAATACGCAGCCCTCTACGACGTCAATGTCGTAGGCACCCAGCGGGTTAACCGTGCGGTACTGCCGCATCTGCGGCATCAGAAGCAAGGTCTCGTGGTATGGATGTCCAGCAGCAGCTCCGCTGGTGGCACGCCGCCGTACCTCGCACCGTACTTCGCCGCGAAGGCCGCGATGGATTCATTGGCGGTCACCTACGCCCGGGAATTGACTCGGTGGGGCGTGGAAACGTCCATCATCGTGCCGGGTGCTTTCACCTCCGGAACAAATCATTTCGCCCACGCCGGCACGCCGGGTGACCAGCAGGTCGTCGAGGAGTATGAGAACGGTCCCTACACCGGTTTCGGACCCCAGGTCATGACGGCGTTCAACGGGATCGTGCCGGAGGATGCCGATCCGAACGCGGTGGCTACAGCTGTGGTCGACGTGGTGAACTCTCCGTTCGGCAAGCGTCCTTTCCGGGTTCACATCGATCCATCCGAGGACGGCGCCAGCGTTGGTTTCGCTGTTCTTGATCGGCTGAAGTCTGAGATGTTGCACCGGGTGGGGTTGCCGGATCTGTTGGGTCCTGCCCAGTTGACGTGACGTCGGCGACATTCAGGACGCCTGTACGGGGGCCCCGGTGATGACGGCCCCCTACAGGCGTGGCTGCGCGCCTCCGCGCTCATAGGACGACATGATCGGGCACAAGTGAGGCGTTCAGTGCAGTAGCGGCTGTCGCGTTGTGTGGTGTCGGGATGACGGCGACCGTCACCGGGTGCAGTACAGTCTCTGACGCAGAGTCTCGAACCTTGTCGGTCGATCCCAGCACGACATCGTCGAATAGTCTTGTTATCGACGGCATGTCGTCGTTGTCGGCACTACAACCTGCCGCTACGCCGATTGGCTACACCCGCATGCTGATAACGTCCCGCGACGTCAGCTCGGCCGCTGACAGCTACGTCGCTCAGCCTCCGACGCTCAACCCCCGTGGCGTGCAGGGGGCGGAAGTGCTATTCACCAACACCGAAGGCACCGCGGCGATCGGTATCACCATCATGGCCGTGCCTAGCCCGGCGTCGGCACCCGCTGCTCTACAGCAATCGGTATCAACTTTACCGTTCGCAACGGTTGATACGGGTCCCCAGTCAGCCCCCGTGATCGATGATGACTTTTCATCATCAATATCTTTATTGCTGTCGGTTCTCAAATTCCGTGTCATCTTCCGGCCTTCTGAACTGCACCGATGCAGCTTGTCTCACGTCGTGTCATCTGGGTTTTTGTCTCAGATTCATGTCATTTCTTCAGAACTCCGCTACCCATCCCTTGCCGACATATCCAATCGCTGAGGGACGCGGACCAGACCCGTTCGGAAGGTTCCGTCACGTGACGGCGCGATCCCAGCCGCAGCTCACGCGTAGTCCAGCGTCAGTGGGAGATGAAGACCCAGCAGCACACGGCAATGGCGCTGTATTGTTGACAGTTACTGCCTATATGGCATACGGTGCCTCGCGTGGCGCAACAATTGAAGGTCATCCAGTGGGCCACCGGCGGAGTCGGTAAGGCCGCCATCGAGTGCGTGATCAACCACCCTGAGCTGGAGTTGGCGGGGTGCCGGGTGTACAGCAGCACTAAGAACGGCCGCGACGTCGGCGAAATTCTGGGGGCAGATCCGCTGGGCGTGACCGCCAGCTACAGCATCGACGACGTGCTGGCGCTCGACGCCGACTGCGTCATGTACAGCCCGCTTGTCGCCAACGACGACGAGGTCAAAGCCATTCTGCGGTCCGGTAAGAACGTCGTCACCCCCATCGGCTGGGTGTACCCGGACATGTCACACCCGAAGGTCAAGGCGATCGCCGAGACCGCGATCGAGGGCGGGGTGACTTTGCACGGCTCAGGCATCCATCCCGGCGGCATCACCGAGCGTTTCCCCCTGATGGTGTCGTCGCTGTCCTCGGCGATCACCCACGTACGCGCCGAGGAGTTCTCCGACATCCGCACCTACAACTCTCCCGACGTCGTCCGTCACATCATGGGGTTCGGCGGATCGTCCCAGGACGCGACGCATGGACCGATGGCGGCGATCCTGGAGTCGGGATTCAAGATGTCGGTGCGGATGGTCGCTGATCACATGGGTTTTCGCATCGACCCCGAGATCAGGACAACCCAAGAGGTCGCGGTCGCCACCAGCGATATCGATTCCGACGTGCTACCAATCACCGCGGGCACAGTCGCCGCGCGCCGCTTCCGCTGGGACGCCCTCGTTGACGGCGAGCCTGTCATCACCGCCGCCGTCAACTGGCTAATGGGTGAGGCCGACCTGGAACCGGCGTGGACGTTCGGCGAGCACGGCGAGCGATTCGAGCTCGAGATCTCCGGCGACCTTGACGTGAGCCTGATCTTCAAGGGGCTTCACCCCGAGTCCGTAGCTCAAGGCCTGCAGTCTGGGCGGCCGAGCCCGGCATCAAGACGTACCTCGATCTGCCGCTGCTGGCCGGCCGACCGGCACCGAAGCTGGCGGCGGCGCAATGATCCTCGACGACTTCGGCCTCACCGATCAGGTCGCCATCGTCAGCGGGGCCGGAGTCGGCATCGGGCGTGCGATCGCGGTCGCGTTCGCCGAAGCCGGCGCCGACGTGGTCGTGGCTGCCCGGACCCGATCCGACCTCGACGAGACCGTCCGCCAGATCGAGCAGACTGGCCGACGTGGGCTGGGCGTGCCCACCGATGTCATGGTCGAAGATGAGCTGAGCACACTGGTGGACGCAGCGGTCGAGCGGTTCGGGCGGGTGTCCATCCTCGTCAATAACGCAGGTGGCACCCAGCCACGCGCATCGATGCAGACATCCGCCAAATATCTCTCCACCGCATTGCATTTCAACGCCGTCGCCCCGTTTTTGCTCAGCAAGCTGGCGGCGCAGGCGATGGTCGACACCGACGGATCGGGATCAATCGTCAACGTGTCGTCACGCTCAGCCGACATGGTGATGAGCTCCATGCTCGCCTACGGCGCGGGCAAGGCCGCGCTGAACATGCTGACCCAGAACATGGCGGCCGATCTGGCGCCCTCTGTGCGGGTCAACGCGATCGGTGTCGGCGGGGTCGCCACCCAGTCGATGGAGTTCGTGATGTCCAACGACGAGCTGCGCTCCCAGCACGAGGCCAACACTCCGATGCGCCGCGTCGGGCAGCCCCGCGATGTCGCGGCCGCCGCACTGTATTTGGCGTCACCCGCGTCGTCCTGGGTCACCGGGGTCGTGCTGCGTGTGGATGGCGGCACCACGAGACCATCCTTCGACCTGCCGGCTCCTCCGCTTCGGCCGAGCGCCCAGACCGTCACCTAACCCACCCCACGATGGGAGCCGCGCCGTGGCTGATCTCACTGAATCACCCAGCCACACAAACGATGCCGCGCTCGACGATGTGTCGTTTTGTCACCTCGTGGTCGGCGTCACCGACATGGACCGGGCACTTGCGTTCTACCGCGACACCCTGGGCATGGAGGTCGTGTTCGAGACGCTGATCTCCGGAGAACCGTTCGACGCGGTGCTACACGCTTCCCGCAGGCAGGAGGGCCGTGTCGTGGGTGGCCTGCTCGGCGGGCTGATGGTCGAACTGCTCTGCCTGCGCGCCGACGCGCGTGACGACAAACCGGCCCGACGCGGCATCATCGGGATACACAACGTCTCGCTGTCGGTGACCGATCTCGACGAGACCCACCGCCGCATCGTCGAGGCCGGCTACACCCCAGACCAGAAACCGTTCGACATCGACGGGGTACGGATGTTCTTCGTTAAGGATCCCGACGGCACGCCGGTGGTTTTCATCGGTCTTCCCGACGGAGCCCGCAGTACCTACGAGATGTATCGCGGCGTCGCCCTGTTCATGGGGCCGGTCCGGTGACCACCATCCAACAGCCGGCCGCCGCCTACTCACATGCCGATTCGCTGCGCGGGCACGTGGCGATCGTCACCGGCTCCGCACGCGGCATCGGAAAGGGCGTGGCGGCCGCGCTCCTTGAGCGTGGCGCGTCGGTGTTGCTGGTCGATATCCTTGGCGACCTACTGGCCGACACGACCGACGAATTCGCCGCAGCAGGGCACAACGCCGAAAGGCTCATCGCCGACCTGCGCGACCCCGACAGCGCCGCGCGCATCGTCAGCACCGCGGTGGACAACTTCGGAGCCGTGCACGGCCTGGTGAACGACGCCATGGCCACCAACGAACCCAAACCCTTCGTCGACATCACCGCCAGTGACCTGAGCCTGGACTACGACGTCGGCCCGCGCGCCACACTCCTGCTCATGCAGGCTGTGCATCCGGTAATGGCCGCCGCCGGCGGCGGGTCGATCGTCAACTTCGGCTCCGGCTCGGGCACCGGCGGTGCCGTCGGCTGGGGTGGCTACGCCGGCGCAAAGGAGGCCATCCGAGGCCTGTCCAAGGTCGCCGCCCTGGAATGGGGACCCGACAGCATTCGGGTCAACACGGTCTGCCCGTTCGCCTGGTCCGACGCCGTCAAACTGTGGAAGCAGTTCGCCCCCGACGACTACGAGGCCGCCATCCGCGGCGTTCCACTTCAGCGCATCGGCGACCCCCACGCTGACGTGGGCGCCCTGGTGGCCTTTCTGCTCAGCGACGATGCCTCCTTCATCACCGCCCAAACCATCCACGTCGACGGCGGAACCGGGTGCTTCCGCTGAGACAATCGAAGGATTATCGCCGGTGAAGGAAGGCTAATGGTCGCCCGAGAAGAGTCCCTTCGAGACCGCCAACGCGCGCAGATCCGCGCCGACATCCGCCGCGCGGCGTTCCGGCTCTTCGCCGAACGCGGATATGACGCCGTGACCACCGAGGAGATCGCCGCCGCCGCCGGTGTGGCGCCGCGAACCTTTTTCCGCCACGTTGCCACCAAAGAAGAATTGGTTCTCGGCCCGGCCCGCCACGGCGGCGCGGCCATCATCTCGCTGCTCGAACAACGTCCCAGTCGCGAAGCGCCCGACACCGCGCTGATCAACGCGATCATCGCGCGAACCGCTGCTTTCCAAGACGCCGAAAGCGAGGACTGGCGCGAGACACTGCTGATGGCACCCGAGCTGCTCGACAAGGTCACCATGCTCACCGCGGCCGACAAAGAACGGGCAGTAAAGCTGATTGCCGACCGCATGCAGGCCGACACTACCGTCGATATGCGCCCCGGGCTCTTGGTCCAATTAGCTTTCGCCGCCGCCGATTTCGGATTCCAACAGTGGGTACGGCAATCCTTGCACCACCCCACACCCCTGCAACTGTATGTCTCCCAAGCCCTCGAAGCGATCAAGAGTCGGCGCTGGCGCCCCCAGTCGGCCGGCATCTAGAAGCACGAAGCAAAAATGCTCCGTATCCATCTACTGCTGCTGCCCCAACAGTCGGCCCGCATAGGCGCGTAGATCGGCGCGGATAGACCGGCCCGACCGGCCGCCGTGAGTGACCAGATAGTCGATCAGGTCGATGCGCGTAGCCGCCAGCAGAGCGTGCGCCGTCCACGACACATCCTGCGGCCAACCCAGTTCGCCGAGAAGCTCAGCGACCAAGCGATGGATTTCGGTGTATTGCGGTGCGTCGTAGAGGCTTGCCGGTCCGCCGCCACTCAGCCGTTCGATGGCAAGTACCAGGCGTCGGTTGTCGAGCTTGAATGCCACGATCGCGTCGAGCATGGCGATGATGCGCTCTGTGGGAGGAGTTTTCGGACCCAGCGGCGGGCGTCCGGTAGCGATGGCCTTGCGGAGGCCAGCAAGTCTTTCGTCATATACCGCACTCAGCAATGCCGATCTGTCTCCGAATCGCCGGAAGAGCGTGCCCTTGCCGACGCCGGCGGCGCGGGCGATGTCGTCCATCGAGACGTCACCTGGTTCTGCGGAGTCATCGAACAACCGACTAGCCGCCCGCAGAACGGCAGCACGGTTGCGCGCAGCATCCGCACGTTCGCTCACGAAACCGCCTTCCCTTGACGAACCGGACCGCCGGTCCGTATATTGAAACGGACCGCCAGTCCGAATATTAGCCGAAGGAAGCGATCGATGAGCAGACACACCCAAACACCAGCCGAGCGCTTCACCGCCGGCATGCAGGCGTTCAGCGAAGGCAACCCGCAGGGTTGGCTGGATCAATGCGCCGACGACGTGGTCCTCGAGATTCCGTTCGCCCCGCCGGGCTTCCCACACCGCGTCGAAGGCAAGGCAGCTGTCGCCGACTACCTACGGGCCGTGCCGTCGCGTATCCAGTTCGAATCCGTGGCGATTCACGACGTGCACCAGAGCGTCGACCCGCGAACCGCGGTCATCGAGATGACCGCGTCCGGTCACCTCAAGGACTCCAAGGCGCGCTATCAGATGTCCTACATCGTGGTGATCAAGACCGACGGTGATCGCATTTCGCTGTATCGCGACTATTGGAACCCGCTCAGCGCCATAGGACTTTTCGAGGACGCGGGTCAGTGACTTTGGCGAGCGAGTTGAGACGCGTGTTGGCGATCGGGGCGACCGGAACCACCGGCGGGCTGCTGTGCCGCGAGCTGATCGGCCGCGGCGTTCCCGTCACTGCGGCCTCGCGCACCGGTTGTGGTACGGCGGGCGCCCGTAGTGTGCAGTTCGACTGGAATAGCCCGGCCACGTACGAGCGGGCCGTGGCGGGGGCCGAGGCCGTCTATCTCATCGCTCCGACCGGTGAGCCCGCGCCAGAGGCGGTCATGCGTCCTTTTCTCCAATACGCCGCGAGCAAGAAGGTGCGGCGTGCGGTCCTGCTGAGCAGCTCGCTGGTACCCGCCGGCGGGCCGGGTTTAGGCAGAGTGCATGAATTGGTCGCGGAGACCTTCGACGAGTGGGCGGTGTTGCGCCCCAGTTGGTTCATGCAGAACTTCACCAACGACCACATGCATGCACGCAACATCGGTGACCGCGGTCTTATCACGACCGCCACCGGCGACGGGCGGGTGGCCTTCATCGACGCACACGACATCGCCCGAGTCGCCAGCGCCATACTCGTCGGCCAGAATGCACCCAACACCGACCTGACCCTGACTGGGCCGTCCGCGCTCAGCTATGCCGACGTGGCTTCCATCATCAGCCGGGCCAGCGGGCGCACCGTCCGACACCAGCAGACGAACTACCAGCACATGTGCGAAATCCACCGCAGCAACGGGTTGCCCGAGGCATATGCCGAGATGCTCGCCGGCCTGGACGCGCTCATCGCCACCGGAGCCGAGGATCGCGTCACCGACACCGTGGCGCGGGTAACCGGGCGCACACCAACGACATTCGAAACGTTTGTGACGCGCAAGTGGGCCTGCGAGACGGAGTTTCGCGCAATAGCACCATGATTCGGTGAACAAACACAAACCGAGCACAACTGTCAGTCGGTGCTGACGTGATCGCGGACGTGGCGTCACGAAGCTGGCCGGAGCGGGTCATCTCGGTGAGCAACCGCCGCCATACCTCGCTGTATCGTGCGTGTTCCTGCATGTGATGCCGGCGGATCTTGGTCGGTACCTGCCCGGCATTGCGCACCGAGGCCCGTCCATAATCGGAGATCTGCAATCCGTGGCGTAGGTGGGCGTCCACGGCTGCGAGGAATCGATCGATGGCCGGCGTATCCGCCGGCAGCGCCTGCAGCACTCTACAGACATGCTCACGGGTATCGGCGATGCCGACCCACATGACGTGTTCGATCAGGTCATCCCTGGAGGGGAAGTTGTAGTAGATGGCTGTTGCGTCCAGATCCGCCCGTTCGGCGACGTGCGTGAGGCGCAGTCCCGCATACCCTTTCGTGCTGAGCACGTAGGCGGCCGCGTCGAGGATCCGCCGCCGCGTCTGAATCGCTTTGGATTCAGTGTCGGGCTCATCCTTATGCGAGGACGCTGCGACACCCGTCTTGCTGTCCATGCGTCTCGTCATGGACACCATGATGGGCAGCGTCGGCGACACTGCTGCGCTGTCGTCGTCGACGCTCAGCTTCTCCCTCCCGCATGCCGTCCAGGACCCGGTGGTGCGCCGCTTGCGAGCCGATCGGTGTTCTCTACGCCCATTCACGCAGGACGGCATCGATCGCAACCGCGGGCACACCGGGCGGTGTCGGCGCCGCGGGCACGCTGCGCGAGAATCGCGGCGATGGTGCGGGAAGCAGATGACCGTGATCGTGGTAGAAGGTGGCCCGTGCGGCAATGTGCCGTTCGGTGTGGACTTCAGCGAACGACAGCACGGGCGTGACGCAGGCGTCGCTGTCGCCGAAGACCTTCGCCCAGTACCCGCGGTCATGCGACGCGAATGCCTCGGTCAGCGCACGACGGATCTCGGGCCAGCGGCTGATGTCGTTTTGGTGGGGCAGGTCGGCGGCATCGAGACCGAGCTTGTCCAGCAGTTCTGCGTAGAACTGCGGCTCGATGGCTCCGACGGCGACGAACCGCCCGTCGGAGCAGGTGTAGGTGTCGTAGAACGGCGCTCCGCTGTCGAGGAGGTTAGCGCCACGTTCATCGCTCCACAGCCCCATCGCTCGAAACGCCCACATCATCTGGGCAAGGACACTCGAGCCGTCGACCATCGCCGCGTCGATCACCTGTCCGTGTCCAGAGCGTGCGCGCTCCCATAGGGCAGCCAAGATTCCGACGACGAGAAACATCGAACCCCCACCGAAATCGCCCGCCAGGTTCAGCGGCGGAACAGGGCGTTCGCCGGCGCGGCCGATGGCGTGCAGCACCCCGTTGAGCGAAATGTAGTTGATGTCGTGGCCAGCCTGCTGGCTGCGCGGACCGCTCTGCCCCCAGCCGGTCATCCGTGCGTAGATCAATCGTTTGTTGATACGTGCGCAATCCTGCGGCCCGAGACCGAGGCGTTCGGTCACACCGGGCCGGTAGCCCTCGATGAGCGCATCGGCGTTGCTGATCAATCGCAGCACCCGATCGCGGTCCTCGGAATCCTTGAGGTTGGCCTGCACCCATCGGCGGTTGCGCAACAGGTGGTCATCACGGGGATTGGGGACGGGTGCGACGCCGTTGCTCGCGCGTTCGATGCGGACCACATCGGCGCCGAGGTCGCCGAGGACCATCGCGGCGTGGGGCCCGGGGCCGATGCCAGCTAGCTCGACGACGCGCAATCCCTGCAGTGGTCCCGCCATTGCTACCGCCTCATCGCTGCGTTGGTGTGACTGCCTCGTCTCGGCCGGGACAGACCCGCTTTCCTCGTTGAACAATCCGACCCCTCGCTCATTCGCCCGCCGACGCCCGGACCGGGCATGCTCAACGAGCAATGCGGACCTGCCGACGCGCGATGATCTCGTCACGAACTGCCGAACGCCGCGCTTTGCCCGCTTCGTCGCGCAGCGGTCGGTCGACGATCTCAACGGTCTTGGGCACCTTGTAGCCGGCCACCTGGTCAGCGACGAATTCCCGGACGGTCACCTCGTCGAGCTGCACACCGTCGCCCGGCTGCACCAGCGCATACGGCACCTGGCCCAGGTCGTTGTCGGGCACGCCGACCACCAAGCACGACACGATGTCGGGATGTGCGGACAGCGCAGCTTCGACTTCCGCGGGATAGACGTTGCGGCCACCAACGGTGAACATGTCGACCCGTCGGTCGGAGAGATACAGGAAGCCATCGGCATCGAAGTAACCGAGGTCACCCAGGGAATCCCAGCCGTCCCGAGTCTTGGGTTCGACGCCGACGTAGCGGTACGTCGGGCCGCTGCCCGGGCTGGGACGCATGTAGATCTCGCCGACCGTGCCAGGCGGGCATTCGTTGCCATCGTCGTCGAGGACCTTCATCTCCCCGAGCACGACCACTCCAACTGAACCGGGATGCGCGAGCCACTGCTCGCCGGACAGCATCGTCGCGGCTTGGAGTTCGGTGCCGGCGTAGAGCTCCCAGACTTTGTCGGCGCCCAGGAGATCGATCCAGGCGTGCTTGATTGCCGGGGCGCACGGCCCTCCCATGTGCCAGAAACGGCGAATGGATGACAGGTCGTAGGCGTCGGGGTCGGCCCGGTACACGGGTAGTACCCGTTGCATGACTGTCGGCACGGTGGCCAGGAACGTCACCCGTTGTTCGGTGATCAGCCTGAGGAACTCGTGAGGATCGAACCGCGGCATGACCACGGCGTGGTGGCCCAAGAGTAGGCCGGCGGTCAGATTGTTCACCGCGGTGTTGTGGGTCAACGGAAGTGAGACCAATTGGACGTCACCTTCTTGCGCGCCCAAGGCGTAACCGCTCAGAAGTGACAACCGGCTGTCGGTGCCTGCGTCGATCAGCTTGGGCCGCCCGGTGCTTCCACCGGAGGTCATGGACTTCCAAATCGGCGACACCGCTTCCGGCAACCCGGTCGACGCGCGTGACCCAGCCACGGTGAAGCCCGCCGGAAGGCTGGGTGTTTGGCCGCGTGGATCCGCGCGACCCACGATCAGGGCCCGCGGTTTGAGGTCGAGAATGGCCGCGAATTCCGCATCCGGGAGCCGGGCCGACAGCGGCTGCGGTGTTGCGCCCAGCTTCCAGCACGCTATGAGCGCCTCGATCATCTCGATCGAGTTCGGCAACGCGATCGATACGTAGTCGCCGACGCCCACCCCCCGCGCGGCATACTCGCGGGCCAGCCGGTTGGTCGAGGCATCGAGTTCAGCACGGCTCACGGTGCGGCCCTGACATGTCACGGCTACAGCGTCGGGTTGGGCTGCCGCCAGTGCCGACAGCTGTGTGCTGATCGGCGGGATGGGTTGCGTCATCAGTATCCGCCTTTGAGGGAGAAGATCTTTCGCGGGTTGTCGACCAACATCGTGTGAAGCTGTTCTTCGGTCACGCCGTGAGACTTCAGAGCTGGAATCACGTCGTCGTGGATGTGCAAGTAATGCCAGTTGGGCAGAATCGCCGGCAGCATGTGCTCGGGTAGCGCCTCCCAATAGCACGATGCGTCATGAGACAGCACCATCTTGTCGGCGTGGCCACGCTCACACATCGTGGCGACGGTCTTCACCCGGTCCTCGGTCGACAGCAGAGCGTCGATTCCGAATCGATCCATGCCGATGTAGGAGCCGTTGACGATGAGTTCCTCGAGGTAGTCAAGGTCGGTGGTATCACCGGAGTGACCGATCACCACGCGGGTCAAATCAACGCCTTCCTCGGCGAAGATCTTCTGCTGATCCAAGCCTCGACGGCTCGCCGCGTGGGTGTGCGTGGATATCGGTACTCCGGTCTGTCGATGAGCTTGTGCCACCGCGCGCAAGACTCGTTCCACACCAGGCGTGACTCCGGGTTCGTCGGTGGCGCACTTGAGGATTGCTGCTCTTACGCCGGTGTCGGCGATGCCGTGCTCGATGTCGCGCACGAACATCTCCGTCATGATCTCCGGACCGCCGAGCGTCGCGCCCGGCCCGAGGTGATGAAAGCGGATGGGAAGGTCGTTGTAGGTGTACAAGCCCGTGGCGACCACGATGTTCAGCTCGGTGCGCTGTGCGATGCGCACGATTCGGGGGATGTAGCGTCCGATGCCGATCACGGTCAAGTCCACGATGGTGTCGACACCTCCGGACTTCAGCTCGTCAAGCCGTGCGATGGCGTCGACTTCCCGCTGGGCGCCGTCGCCCCAGTCCTCCGGATAGTTCTGCATGATTTCGGTTGTCATGAGGAACACGTGCTCGTGCATGAGGGTCACACCCAAGTCGCTCATGCCGATGGGGCCTCGCGCGGTACTGACTTGAAGGTCATCCATGTTCAGTGGTCGCCGTTCTTCTAGAAAGCCGAATCAGTGCATGTTGGCCGTCACGACGGGTGAGGACTTGTGAGCCTTTCCTGACGTGAGCCAAGGAGTATGCAGACGAGGACGCCGAATTCACTGAACGGCCTTGCTCGAAGACCCGTCGACACGGCCCTCCGGACCCTGTGGTCGGTATTTCACACGGATGGTGACGCAACATGGCTGTCAAGGCCTGCTGATTGCAGTACTCGACCGCAATCCGCCGGTGTTCGCCGCCAAGTCGCACACCGTGACGCTGCCCGAGACCTTCAAGCAGTCGGTGCGCATCGTGCAGGACGCCGGTTGGGACAACGTTGGTCTGCATGACGCGGTGGGGGGCCAGCACCTGCTGGGCGATGTCATGGCTGTTCTCGGTGGTGAAACTCAGATCGGCTGTTCCCGCTCCGACCCCGAGCGCGTCGAGCAGCGTGTTTCGGTCCGTCCATTCAATGAGTTGGGGCTCCGCCTTGGCACCGATGGCGTCCGGGTTGATGGGCATTGAGGCGTCCTTTGGCGGATGAGAGGCAAGTCCGGCGCAGCGGGTGACGTCAGGCGTGTTCGGGTATTCCCAGCGGTTCGGCCAGGGCGGCGAGCGTGGCGAGGAGCTGATCGGGGTTGTGTACCTGGATTGCAACGTGGTCGGCGCCTGCCACCAGATGTGCGCTGAGCCGGTCGGCGATGTCGGCGGCGGTTCCGTGGGCGATCAAGGCGTCGATCAATCGGTCACTACCCGGGCTCGCCAGATCGGCATCGGTGAAGCCAAGCCTTTTCCAGTTGTTCCGGTAATTGGACAGGCTGAGGTAGAAATCGATGATCGGACGCCCGATTTCGCGTGCCTTCTCGGCGTCGGTGTCCAGCACCACTGCCTGCTGAGGAGCCAGAAAGACGGTCGCGTCGAGTGATTCGCGCGCCACGCGCGTGTGGGCAGCTGTGGTGAGGAAGGGGTGTGCACCGGCGCTCCGTCGCGCCGCCAGGTCGAGGACCTTGGGCCCCAGGGCTGCTAACACCCGCCGACTCGCCGGCACCGACTCGTCGTCAAGCACGTCGAGGTAGGAGACGAGCGCTTCGAAGGGCTTCTGATACTCATCGGTGTGCTCGCGGTGGCCTGCCCCGAGGCCGAGCAGGAAGCGTCCGGGGAACGCCTTCTCGACTCGGTGATATGACTCGGCCACCTCTACGGCGTTCGCCGACCAGATGTTGACGATTCCGGTGGCAACACGAAGCATCTCGGTCTGCTCAAGAATCGGCTCGACGAACGACAGATCCGGCGGCGGAGATCCGCCCACCCACACCGCGCCGTAACCAAGCCTTTCGATTTCGACGGCTTGGTCAGGTTTGACGGGGCCGGCAGTCCAGACACCGTAGTGACCGAACCGTGGTCCGTGTGGCACAGCGTCTTTCATCTATGTCCTTCCCGTCGTGAGACTGGCCGTTGTCGTGGTGGTATCGACAACGTGGGCTCGTCAGTGCGGGGCGAGGCCGATCGCGCCGGCGACAGGTTGAAAACCTGGTCGAGAACGTTGCTCTTGTAGTGCTTCATGGTGGTTCTTTTTCCTTCGATAGCTCATAGCTGTTCGTCGCGTGTGTTCGGGCATGGACGACGTGTCATCCCGACCGGCATCACACGGCGCGAGGTCCGGATTCCGACACCGTCCGCGCATACGCCAGGCGTATGCGCTCCTCGAAGGCCAGTACTGCTTTCAGTGGCCGCAACATAACGGTGAGCTGATCGATCAGTCCATCGTCGCGGTAATGGAGCAGGTCGCAGCCTTGAATCTCGAA
>WNFK01210276.1_pt1 | contig 22191 bp, 23 predicted proteins | sample 5400281 | NCBI WGS metagenome assembly WNFK01 (sample SAMN13153350, study PRJNA577476) | soil metagenome | isolation source: 20 cm soil on Douglas fir-dominated hillslope | place: USA:California | collected 2013-09-17
GAAGGCGCGAACACGGCCGCCTTCGCGGCGCTCGGGTTCGGCGCCCAGGCCGGGCTGGCGTTCAGCCTGCTCAGGCGATTACGCCAGGTGGTGTGGATCGGACTGGGCGTTCTCGTCTTGCTGCTGGCCCGCGCTCGGATGCGGCTCGCTCCGGAGTCGCCGGCATGATCGCCGGAATCTCCGCCTGCGCCGCGAACTGACGGGCTTGCAGGCGGTCGAGGCTGCCCGCGGGAGTCAGGAGCGGCAGCACGCCGTCGAGGACCCGCACGTCCTCCGGCTTGCGCCGATTCACGCGCACGCGGACGTGGCGGCCGCGATAGAGACTGATCTCGTCCCGGCAGCCCGGCACGTCGAGCATCACCTTCACCAGCTGAGCCAGGACGCGGGCCTGTGTGGTCCGCGGAATCACGCACACGTCAAGCACTCCGTCCGCCGGTGAGGCGGCGGGAGTCAAACTGAGGAAGCCTCGGTAGGTCTCCACGTTCGCGATGGTGACCAGGCCGGCCTTACCGGGGACGACATGCCCGTCGATCTCGACCTGGATCGTGTCCAGCGAGCCGCTGGACAGCTGCTTGGCCGCCATCCGGTAGTAGGCGAGAAGGCGCAAGTACCGTTGCTGCGGTCGCTCGAGACGCTCGACGTCCTCCTGAATACGCGCCAGATACCCGTAGCTCTGGTGCGAGAGGAATATCTCGCCTCGGACGACGCCCACGTCGGCCCACACCAGATCGCCTTGTCCGAGGAGCGCGACGACCTCGTCGGGATCATTGGGATGCTCGAAGGCGCCGGTGAACAGGTTGCCGAAGCCGGAAGGCACCGGCACGAGCGGCACCGCAAGCCTCACGGCGGCCTCGGCGGCGGCGCTCAAGGTCGCGTCGCCCCCGATCGCCACGAGATACGAGAACGTCGCGCGGCACGTCTTCGTCCACTCGACGAGCGCGTCGAGCGTGCGAAAGGCCTGCATCACGGCCGTGTAGCCGTTGCGCTCGAGGCGCTTGCGCACGTCGCGCGCGATCGCGATCGCGCCGCCGACGCCCGAGCCCGGCGTCACGATGATCTGAACGAGCGCGCCCATCTAGCCGGCGCTCAGGCGCGAGGACCGGCGGCCGCGCTGATCAACGGCGGCGCAGATCGCGGACGTAGACGTTCTGCGCCACGATGGAGTTCGCGGAGATCTCCTCGGCGAAGATGACCGACGCGGTCACCTCGGGCGCCTTGATCTGGCCTCGGGTGTCGCCGACCTTGACGTCCTTCGACTGGTGGATCTGGCCGTCGATGTTGTCGGCGTCGATCTTGTTGGCGTAGATCGTGTCGGCGCGAATCTGCTGAGCCGTGATGTGATCGGCGTGGATCGTCTGCGACGACGCCGGAGCCGGATTCGGAGGCGTGGCCGGCTGCGGGTTGCCGTCGATCTTGATGTGATTGGCGCGAGCCGCGCCGATCGGCAGCGCGATGATGGCGAGCCCGGTGGCGGCAGTCACGAGTAATTCTCTGCGACGCATCGTCGACCTCCTGGGTGTGTCGTGGTGATCCCACCCGAAGGAGCATCGGGCGTGCCAGTGGTCGGTCGTCGCGAAGTGGCCGTCGTCGTTGACCCGCGGTCGCCGGCGGGCCGCCGGCGCATGGCAAGAACTACCGGGTCGCAGGGAGAACGTACAACGTGGAAAGAATTACCGGCAGCCGCGAAAAAACTACAGGGTCGGGACGCCGCGAGCTATTCGGCGAGCGCTCGAAAGGGTGGCGGCTGCCCTTCCCTCCACTGATCGGGGACGATGCCGAACGCCTCGATGAAGCGCTGCCATCCGCCCGCAAAGGTGATGGTCATGCCGAGATCGATGATCTGGTCTGCCTAGACGCAACGCGGCTTTCGTGCGATCGGGCAAGTCGGACTGCTCGTAGCTGGCGAGCTTCGAGACCAGATCCTCCGTCGCGCCTCGGCGCACCGCCGAGGAAGAACGCGCGAGGCTTCAGTGCACGCACTGGTTGTTCCAGGCGAGCTTGACCCGTACGAGCTCGAACAGCTCGGGCTCGACGCTCGAGCCGCCGCCGTAGATGTAGCGAATGAAGCCCCACGTGGCCTCGAGGAGGCCGGGCCGGCGCGCCATCGTCAGGAAGAGGTTGTCGTCCTCGTAGGCGTTCCGGGACCACCGCCCCAGCATGCCCCGGAGCTCCTCGTTCAGATCCTCGCGTCGCGCCTTCGGAAGGAGACCGCGTTCGTTGGCCATCGGATCCTCCAGGTGCTCTCAGCGGCGGGGAAGGAGACGAGACGTCGCGCCTGGCCGGTCCGCCGACCGGCCGGGATCACGTCCGCGCCTGGCGTCGCGCCTGTCGAGACGGGCGGCGTGACGATGAATGTCGCGCAGCAAGAGCAGCATCTGGCCCGTGATCGCCAGCGATCCGCCGAGGACGATCGCGGCCGCGACACCGCCGATCGCGGCCGGCGCGAGACTCCCGCGCCACTCGCCCGGCACCCGCGCGACGATCATCGCCGGCCACGGCGAGAGTACGGCGAAGGCTGTCAGCGCGGCCGCGAAGATGATCAGACAGCCGGCCACCGTCTGGATCAGGGCCAAGATCCCCAGGAAGCGGTACCGCCGGGCTCCTGCCAAGACCTATCTCCTATGCGCGTGTGGATTATGGCGCGTGTGGATCCTGCTTCGGCATTCTCGCCCAGACCGAGGCCCGAGTGCACGTCCGAGCCGCGAGCTATGATTGGGGACCATGCGCTGGGACGAGTCCCCGAAGTTCCTGCTGATCGCGAGCATTGCCTCGGCCGCCCTCAGCGCCGCGCTGGGCCTGGCCGCCATCTGGGACCACCCGGGCTACAACGTGGCGGCCGCCGCGCTCGCCCTGCTCACCGCCATCCTGGGGTATCGCGCGTACGAACGCTCGACTCACCGGCGGCTGGGGCGGATCCAGCGTGAGCATCTCGTCCTCCGTCTGCGACAGTTGCCGGCGCCGATCGAGTTTCGCGTGGTCGCGGTGCCCGACGACGAAGCGGTGCATTTTGCGCAGGAGCTGCTCGATGTCTTCGTGGAAGGCGGTTGGCCCGCCCACGGCGTCTATCGCGCGCTGCCGGCAAACGTCGCCAGCACCGGACTCTTCGTCGCGGTGCAGGACGGCAACTATCCGTCCGAGGAGGAGCGACGGCTGCTCCTGACCCTCAGCGAGTTCGGGATGTACGCGGTGAAGTCGACGAGCCCGAAGCTCACGCACCCCAAGGCGATCGAGCTCCTGGTCGGGCATCGGCCGACCATGTAGGCGCGGTTGACCACGCCACCCGGAGCGGCTAACGTGAGAGCAGCGTTTCGTTCGGAGCTTGCCCGACCTCGCTTTGGGGGCTGTCATGGACGACGTAGCGACGCTCGGAGGAAAGCGGATCCTCCTCCTCGAGGACGACACGGATTCGCGGGAATCGATGACCATGCTGCTCGAGCTGGCCGGCGCCAAGGTCGTCTCGACGCCGACGGCCGAGGAGGCGCTGGCCGCGCTGCAACGCACCGAGTTCGACGCGGTCGTCACCGACGTGGCCATGCCCGGGCGAAGCGGCTTCTGGCTCGTCGGCCAGATCCGGCAGCTCGCGGCGAGGCCGACCGTGCCCGTTCTGGCCGTCACCGGGCATCCCTTCCCGCGTGACGGCATGCTACGCGCCGGGTTCGACGACCAGATGCTCAAGCCGGTCGCGCCCACGCAGCTCTGCGAAGTGCTGACGCAGCTGATGCGACGGGCCTGACAAACCGGCGCGGCCGGGAAAAACCCAGGCGCGCTGCAGGAAACACCTGATGGCTCGGCGTCCGCGCATCCGCGATAACGCTACCCATGGACTTCGGAGCGATCCGCCTGACGATCCGACGCAAGCTCGAGAATGGTCGTCTCCCGCTCGAACGAGCCGCAAGAGTCTTCGGCCGCTCGCCGGCCGGTGAAGCGTGTGACGGCTGCGACCTGACCATCGGAACCGGACAGCTGACGATGGACGCCCTCGTCCGGAAGCCCGCGAAGCGGGCCGTGAGGCTCCATCTCCGCTGCTTCGAGATCTGGACGCAGGAGCGCTACTCACTGCTTCGCGATCGGCAGCAACCCGCGTAAGCGCCGACTCGCTTCAGCTTTCCTTCCGGTGCTCGGCGGGCCCGCCGCGCCGCGAGAGATTGCGCGCGGTGTTGATCAGGCCCACGTGCGAGAACGCCTGAGGAAAATTGCCGAGGAGCCGTCGCGCGCCCGGATCGTATTCCTCGGACAAAAGCCCCACGTCGTTGCGAACGTCCAGGAGACGCTCGAAGATCGCGCGTGCCTCGACATGCTGGCCTTGCAGCGCGAGATTGTCGGCGAGCCAGAACGAGCACGGCAGAAACGCGCCTTCGCCCGGCGGCAGTCCGTCGATCTCCTGCGTCGTCTGGTAGCGCGCCACCAGCCGGTCGCTCACGAGGTGCTTCTGGATGGCTTCGACGGTGCTGAGCATGCGAGGATCCATCGCCGGAAGGAATCCGACGAGCGGAATCATCAGCACGCTCGCGTCGAGCAGCTTCGATCCGTAGTACTGCACGAAGGCGCCGATCTCCGGATCGAACCCGTTGCGGCACACGTCATCGTGAATCGCCGCGCGAACCGCTCGCCAGCGCTCGACCGGTCCCTCGAGCCCGAAGCGCTCGACCGCCTTCACCGCGCGATCCAGCGCGACCCAGGCCATCACTTTCGAGTGCGTGAACGGGCGGCGCGGGCCCCGCACTTCCCAGATGCCTTCGTCGGGCTTCTGCCATACCGATTCGACGAACTCGATGAGATTGCCCTCGACGCGCCAGGCGTTCTCGTCGGCTTCGAGCCCGATCCGCCGGCCATAGTGCAGCGTGTCCACGACCTCGCCGAGGATGTCGAGCTGAAACTGCATCGTCGCCGCGTTCCCGACACGGGCCGGCACGCTGCCTTCGTAGCCCGGCAGCCACGCGACGTCCCACTCGGGCACGAGCCGCTCGCCGGCCACGCCGTAGAGGGTCTGCGCCTGCGACGGATCGCCGGCGATCGCGCGGAGCAGCCACGCGCGCCACGCGCGAGCCTCGTCCACGTAGCCCCCCGTCATCAGCGCGTAGAGCGCGAACGTCGCGTCCCTGAGCCAGCAGTACCGATAGTCCCAGTTGCGCACCCCGCCGAGCCGCTCCGGCAATGACGTCGTCACGGCAGCCACGAGGCCGCCGGTGGGCGCGTACGTCAGCGCCTTGAGCGTGATGAGCGAGCGCACCACGGCCTCGCGCCACTCGCCCTCGTAGCGGCATCGCTGGGACCACTCGCGCCACCACCGCTCCGTCGTCTCGATCGCGGAGTCCGGTTCCACCGCGGCGGGATCCGGCGCGGCCGACGGAGCCCACGAGAGCGTGAACGGGACGCGTTGTCCGGCCGTGACGGTGAATTCCGACACCGTGTGAAAGCGCTCGCCGCGGAGCGCGATCGGCGTGCGAAGACGCAGCGCGCTCGCGCCGCCGATCGCCCGAATGCCGTCGGAGGTGCGACGAACCCACGGCACCAGCGATCCGTAGTCGAGGCGAAAGACGAGATCGAGGCGCATCGGAACCCGGCCGCGTGTGCCCTCGACGATCCGGACAACCGTGGGTGTCTCGGCCCCTACCGGCATGCAGTCGATCAACGTGACCGCGCCGGTGTCGGTCTCGTAGTCGGTCTCGAGCACGAGCGTCCCCGGGCGGTATCGCCGCCGGATGGCGCGGGTCTCGGTCGCCGCCGGCGCGATCTGCCATCGTCCGTGCTCGGGCGTGCCGAGAAGGGCGGCGAAGCACGCGGGCGAGTCGAAGCGCGGCACGCACAGCCAGTCGATCGACCCGTCGCGCGCCACCAGCGCCGCGGTCTGGCAATCGCCGATCAGGGCGTAGTCCTCGATCCGCGTGGCCATGACGGCTAGTCGGGGTGCCGGCGCGCGCGATCGGCCGCTGCCTCGGCCTCGCGCTGGGCATTGCGGAGCTCGCGTCGAGCATCCGCCAGCTGCCGCTCGAGCTTGCGAACCTCCTCGGCGGCACGCTCCGCCGCCGTCGCGCGCTGCTCGGCCTCCCGTCGGCGCGCCTCGGTCTCCTGGGCGCGGCGCGCGCGCTGGGCCTGTTCTTCGGCGCGCTTGGCGTCGGCCTGATCGCGTGGGCGTTCCGAGCTCTTGCCGCCGCGCAGCAGCTGGAGCTTTCGACCCGGCTGCAGACCCGCGAGGACCTCGAACCCCGGTGCCGCCAGCTCTGCGGTCAGTCGGCCGTGACGCAGATCGTCGACCAGATCGGCGTCGACCGCGGCGCCGAGCACGGTATTCGAGATGCGAGACGTTCCCGAGATCGGAACACGATAGCCGGCCTTCCCCAGCACCTCGGTCGCGCGATTCGTCAGCCCCTGGAGCTCGGCACGGATGGTCTGAATGCCCTCGGCGGCGGTTCGCGGATCGTGCAGCTGGCTCTGACGCACTCGACGCACGAGGTCGACGAAGTGAGCGACGCGCTCCGGGTCCTGCCGCCCGAGCTGGTTCGTCGCCCACAAGAACGGAGACGGCTTGGCGAGGCGGCGAACGGCTTGCGCGTCGGCGGCGCGTCCCGCGGCTTTCAACGCAGCCGCCTTCGCATTGCGCGCGCTCGAGAAATCCTTGGGCGGCAGGCCATACAGCTCGTCGATCGCACGGGTGACGTCGGAGGTCACGACTCAAGCGTACCGCGTCTCGATGCGCACGTCCGAGCGAGCACGACCGTGGTGTCCGGGACGAAAAGGAAATGGGCCGGGAAGCGCATCCCCGGCCCATGATCGCAGACTGCTCGACGAAGTCGAGCGATTGGTCCTGTGCTACAGGCCCATCGCCGCGCGAAGGACCGCCTTCTTCGTCTTGAGCGCCATGCGCTCGGCCTTGTGGGGCGACGCGGAATGGTTCGTCGCGTGGATCGCCCGGCGGCTCGCCTTGACGGCACGACGGATCGACTGATCCATTTGTCTCTTCCAACGAGAGACGTGTTTGCCGGCTCCGGCCCTGTCGAGTTTGACGACCAGCTTGTGCATTGTGTTCCTCCTTATTTCCAACCTCTCACGGCATCGATGAAATTCGGTAGGGATTCAGAAAGGAAAATTGCCAATGAATTCGCGCGGTTTATTTTTCTGGTAGGCGGACCAGGGATCGAACCTGGGACCTCGGCCTTGTAAGGGCCGCGCTCTTCCAACTGAGCTATCCGCCCGGGCGTGAGTGAACGCTGAAGCGGGACGTTCGTCATCCTAACATTGCCCGGTGCGCGCAAGCTCAGCACGATCTACCTCAAGATGCTCCACAGCGATCGCAGCCAGCTCCCGACCTTCTCCACCCACGTCTCGCCTGCCGGGACTCGGCTGACGACGACGTCGTCGACCCACGCCTTCAGCGGACCTTCGGCCACGAACCGGATATCGAGATCGACGCGATCACCCGAGTTGAAGTCGAGCCGGTAGAGCTGCCAGCCTTTGCCGGCGCCCGACACTTCGACCTTTGGCTCGTCCCACGCGACCGAGCCGCCGTTGGGGCTCAGCCACAAGTCGCCGTCGTGTTCCATGCGATCGACCTTCGCCCAGAACCGCACGTTGTAGCCGGTGCGCGGCTTGACGCGAATGCGCTGGGCGAGCGTCGAGTAGACCTCGGTCTGCTTGTCGCTGCGATGCTCGACCAGGAGGGCGAATCGACCGCCCGGCCGATGCTCGGTCGGATCCGAGCGCCAGTCGGCGACGGCGAGCTGGCCCGTCTGCGAGCTGCGCGTGGCGAGATACTGGTTGAGCCGCGCCGCGCCGCGATACGCGGGAAAGTCCTCGAGCCAGCCGGTGCCCCAGCCCACCAGGCGCGCCTCGAAGGAGCCGTTCACGAGGTTGTTCGAGGTGGCCGGCAGCAGAACGAAGTACCACAGCGCGGAAAAGAACAAGATCAGCCACACCGCGAGCAGCATCGAGACGGAGAGCTTCGGCGAGTTCAGATAGAACTGGACGAGGAACTCGCTCGTGCCGTCCGACATCCGGTCGATCGTGCGATCGTACATCGCCGGTCTTTCCTCCCCTCTCCTGCCCCTTAGAGCAAACAACACACTCGGCCTCCGGTCGTCGTCATCGGGCTGTTGCGGCGCGCGAGCGATCCGGGGCGCGACTAACGAGCGGACACGCTGCGATAGTCCAGGTCGTGCTGCCACGTCGGATCCGCGACGTGGCGCAGCTCGTGGGCGAGGCACTCGTAGTCTCCATCGGCGCAATAGACTTCGACGCGGCCGTTCGGGTAGCGCATCGTGCACCCGCGGTTGCTCCCACCGGCGGCGCAGACGTGGCGAACGTCACCGATATAGAGGGTCACGGGGCCGTTGCGGTAGCCGACGAACGGCGCGGTCGAGCATCCCCCGACCAGGATCGCTGCCGCACTCACCGCCGCAAGCCACGCGAGACGCATCGGGACGCAGAAATGAGCACGAAAGGTGCCAGACGGAAATGGTCTGAAAATTTCGACGCATACGCGCGCCGGCGGGCGCCGGCGTCGACTCACGCGGAACAGGCTGGCACGCCTGTGACAAATATCGGAAGGTTGTTGCCGCGCCGCGGGCGAGCGTCGAGCTACGCGGCTACTTGGTGGGCCAGCGGGGCGCGGAGAGCTCGATGCGCCAGATCGGGCCCTGGACGAAGAATGGACCCTCGAACTTCACGAACGCCGGCGGGGAGCCGCCGAGGACCCAGAACTTCAGATCGGGCGGCTCTTTTCCGGCGACCTTCGCGAACACGGCGCGTCGCGCCGCGGCGCGAGTCGCCGATGATGACGGGATCCTCGCCCACCGGCTGATAGGTCACCTTCACCAGGCGAGGCTTGGGTGTGAACGCCACCAGATGACCCGTGGCGATCTCGCCCTTCGCCAGATTGTTCAGGAGCGTCGCCGTCATCCCGTTGTAGACGTCCGCCGGCAGCTCGAGCGTGCCCGAGAATTCCTCGGTGTCCTTCTTGCCCTTCTCGCGCTGCTTGAGCTCGTAGTGGTTCGGGTCACGCGTGAACGCGACCTCGATGTCCGCGGGAAACGACGGGCCCCGCTGGATCTGCTTGTAGCTGAGCAGCTTGAGCACCGGCCGCTGCAGGTACGTGATGAACTCGTCCTGGAACGAGCCGTCGCGAAACCGCCACGTGAAACGGCTCTCCATCCGATCGCCGTGCGCCAAGGCGGTCAGCTCGCCGTATGCGAGGATCTGGCCCTGAAGCGAACGGAGGACGAGGAAGCCGTGGGTCTCGCCCTCGGGAAAGCGCACCGTCACGGGATCCGCGGCGGCGGCGGTCATTGTGATCACGATCAGCGACCAGACCCAGAGCACGGGCCGCAGGAGTTTTCGCACGACGATCGGGCCGTTCAGCCCCGGAGGCCGAGCGCCGTCAGCCGGCCGGCCGTCGGCACGCCGTCGGCGTCCCAGCCGCGCAGCGCGTAGTAGTCGTCGAGCATCGCGGCGAGCTCCTCCGGCGGACAGTACATGCCCGCGGAGGGCCCGTCCGGGATCGGCTCGTGCATCACCTTCCACGGCAGTTGATGATGCGCTCGCCGATTCGCTCGAGCTCCTCGACGGTGACGTCCCAGCCGGTGGCGGCGCGCACCATCGTGGCATACGGATCGCCGATGAAGACGCCGAAGCCCCGCTCGGAGGTAAACCGGCACAAGACGAGCGAATCGCCGAGGGCCGTGAAGTGCTGGCTCCGCACGGCGAACGCGGGCTTGTCCTTCGTACCGCGCCGATCGAAGCCCTGCGCGTATTGCGGCGTCGGCCGGGTGTCGTGATGGCTCCCGCCGCGGGTCGCGGTCGCGTACCCGATCGAGAGCCCCTTGAGCGCGCGCGCCGAGTGCGCGGGCAGCTCGAGCCCCTTGACGGCGTACACGAGCTTGGTGCCCTCGGGATGGACCGACGCGGCGAGCCGCCACGCGCCCTCGGCCACGCGGGCTCCGAATCCTTCGCGACGGGCGGTCATCTCGACCAGTTTCAGCATGCCGCGCCAGTCACCCCAGCCGAACGGCACGCCGACCTCGCGCGGGTCGAGCCAGCCGCGCTCGAGCGCCTCCGCCACGAATGCCAGGGTGACGCCGATCGAGATCGTGTCCATCCCGAGCAGATCGCAGAGATCGTTGGCCAGGATGAGCGCCTCGGGATTCGAGATGCCGAGCATGGGGCCGAGCGCGAAGATCGTCTCGTACTCGGGCATCTTCGCCTTCGTGCCGGCGAACTCGCCCTCGGCGATCGCGTATTGCTTGCCGCACGCGACCGGGCACTTGAGACAGGTCGTGTCGCGATCGTGGTAGTGAAGCTTCATCTCCTCGCCGGAGACGGCGCGCGCCTCGGCGAAGGTTTCCTGGCGCAGGTTGTACGCGCCGAGGCCGCCGAGGGCGTTGATCGGCCCGACGAGAAACGGCGTGCCGAACGTCGTGAGCGCCTTGGTGCCGGTCTTCAGCGGCTCGCGCGTCCCCTCGATGAGCGCCTTGAGCCCCGCGGCATCGGCGACCTCGGTCTTGCGGGCGCCCCGGACGACGACCGCCTTGAGATTCTTCGAGCCGAGCACGGCCCCGATCCCGCCGCGCCCCGACACGCCCTCGCGATTCTTCCAGTAGTGCGCCATCGCCGCGAAGCGCACGCGATGCTCGCCGGCCGGGCCGATCGCGATCGCATCCGCGTCGGCGCCTTCGGCGTCGATCAGCGCGTTCACGGCTTCGCGCGTCGACCGCCCCCACAGCTCGGGCGCCGGCTTCACCGTCGCGCCCGCCTCGGTCACCAGCAGATAGGACGGCGACGAGGCGCGGCCGGTAATCGCCACGGCGTCGAAGCCGGTGCGCTTGAGCGTGGCGGGAAACCGGCCGCCGAACGTCGAGTCGAAGAAGAGGTTGGTCAGGGGCGACTTGGACGCGACGCACGCGCGGCTGTTGCCGGGCACCGTCGTGTCGGTGATCGGGCCCACCCCGAAGACGACCGCGTTCTCGGCATCGAACGCGTCGATCCCGGGCGGCACGTGGTCGTAGAGCACGCGGGCGGCGAGACCGTTACCGCCGAGGAGCGCGCGCGCCGTGGTCTCCTCGAGCGGCTCGACGCGGGCCGTCCCGGTCGTCAGATCGACGAACAGCAGGCGGCCACCGTACCCCTTCACCGCCCGATGTCTTTCAGTCCCTTGCGGGCCTTCTCGACGACGTCGGCGGGCGCGTCTTTCTGCGCGATGAGCTTGTTGTAGACGACCGCGGCCGAATCGTTCTGCTTGAGCGCGGTGAAGCAGGCTCCGGCACCCAGCAGCCCGCTTCGTCCGGCCGGCGTCTCGGGCGCGACGTACGCCGCGGTCATGAAGTACTCGGCGGCGGCGAGATTCTCGCCTTCACTCTGATACGCCTCACCGATGCCGGTCGCGGCGGCCGCCACGATGTTGTTGTCGTTGTTTCGAAGCAGGCCCTCCAGCAGCTTGCGGGCCTCCGGCCAGCGCTTTTCCTGCGTGAGCACCCGCGCGTAGCCGAGCGCCATCTCCGGTCGCAGATCGGCGGGATTCGCGTCCTTCAGCGCCCGGGTGTAGGCGTCGACCGCGCCGGCGCGATCGCCGGCGGCGTCACGCGCGCGAGCCAACGCGCCCCACGCGCGCTGCGCGCGGGGATCGGTCGGCGACGTCGAGACGAATTGCTCGAGCACCGGGCGACCGGCCTCCGGCTTGCCCGTTTCCACCAGCGCCTCGGCGACCGTCACGCGGGCGGGCTCGAGGAACGGGCTCTTGGGATAGAGCTTTTCCATCAGGCCGTACGCGTCGATCACCGTGGGCCACGCGCCACCCGCCGCGGCGCCGGCGCCGACGCGCTCGAGCGCGTCATCGGCCGCCTCGTCGGACGGAAACTCGGACGTGAGCCGCTTCGCGGTCGCGAGCGCGCCGGGCCAATCCTTCTCGTCGACGGCGATGGCGGTCAGGACGTAGAGCAGTCGCGGAGCCGAGCGCGCCTTGGGTGCCTGCGCCAGGGCCGCCTGGGCCGGCTGCTTGAAGTCCTTCGTGTCGCCGCGCTGGAAGGCGACCACCGCGAGGCCGTAGCCCGCGATCGCGGCGACGTCGGCCGTACCGCCGTCTCGCGCCTCGGTGAACCTGGTCTGCGCCTGGGCCCACTGGCTCTCGGCCAGCGCGGTGGCACCGAGACCCAGCTGGGCCAGCGGCCCGACACCCTCGGCCTGCGCCTTTTTGAACGCCGTCCCCGCTTCAGTCGGTCGCCCGGCGGCCAGGACCGCGGCACCGAGTGCCGCCTGCGCCCGACCGATGAGCGGCGGAAACGGCGCCCGTCTGATCCAATCGCGAAGCGGGGCTTCGGCGCCGGTCGCGTCGCCCATCCGCAGCATGAGGATCGCCCGGTTGAGCCGCGCGAAGTCGGTTCGCGGTGCGTTCGGAAAGGTGTTGATGACCCGGTCGAGGAGCTGGCGGGCTTCCTCGCGATCGGCGTCGCGCCGCAGCGCCAGCTCGGAGGCGAGCTCGAGCGCATCCGGCGAACGGGGATCTCCCGGCATCGCTTGCGCGAACTCGAGAAACTCCTTGCGCGCGTCCTCGAGCCGGTCATGACGCATGAGAGACCACGCGAGCCCAAGCCGCGCGGCCGGCGCCTGCGCATGCCCGGGAACGTCGGTGAGCACGCGCCGGAACGCGGCCGCCGCCGTCACGTGATCGCCGGCATAGTAGGCGGCGTCGCCCCGCAGCAGGAGCGCGGCGACGCGCGCGTCGGGCGTCGGCGCGGCGGACACGACGGCGGAGAGATCCCGCGCCGCCTGCGCGTACTCGCGCAGCTCGAAGTTTGACTGCGCCAGACGATACGCGGCGTACCAGCCCGTCGGGCTCGTCGGCTCCATGCGCTGCGAGAGCTCGTACTGCGTGCGCGCTTCGTCGCGGTTGCCGGCGAGCCGGTAGCCCTCGCCCTTCAGCAAGAGCACGTACGCGCGGATCGCGTTCGTAAGCGTGGCGCTCAGGAGATCCTGCGTGAGCGCCGGGACCTCCGCCGGCTTCTTGGCGTCGATCATGGCCCGCGTCAACCGGATCTGGAGCGGAACGACGAGCGGCGAGCGACGCCCTTCGAGACCGCGCAGCATCCCGCGGGCGGCGTCGGGATCGGATGGGAAGAGCGCCAGCGCGAGGCCGGCCTCGACCCAGGGACGCTCCGGACCATTGCCCTTCGGTGACGTGAGATACGCGCGAAACGCCGCCACGCTCTCTGGATAGCGCCCGGCGGCGAGGCTCCACCAGCCGAGCCGCGCCCGGCCCGACTCGAGCAGCGGATGCGGTCCGCCCTGCGCGAACTGGGTGAGCGTGGTGATCGCGCGGTCGTACTGCCCGATGCGCCCGAGCGCTTCCCCGAGCCAGAACGAGACGTCGCGCGCGAGCGAGGCGGGCGCGCGCGACGCGAGCGCCGTCCACGCGGCCACCGCGTCGTCGTGCCGTCCGAGCGAGTAGTTGGCGAGCCCCAGTCCGTGGCGCGCCCAGGCCTCGAGCTCGGGCGGGGTCGCGGACTGAAACTGGGCGAACGTGTCGCGCGCGCGGTTCATGTCGTTGAGCCGGAGCGCGGTCCAGCCGCTCGAGTGCTGGCTCCAGACCGTGAACTCGGCGGTGCGCGGCCCGCGGGCCAGCTGTCGGAACAGCGCATCGGCCTGCTGGAACCGATCGAGCCGGTAGTAGCTCTCGGCGAGCCAGTAGCGCGCCTCGGTCAGGAGGTCGCGCTCCTTGCCGCCACGTACGGCACCCTCGAGGTCCCGGACGGCGTCGTCGAACTCGCCCTTGGCGAAGTGCGAGCGGCCGCACTCGAGCGCCTTCGACGCGATCCCGAAGGCGGCGCCGACGCACGCGAGCGTCCCCGTCGAGGTCATCGGCGCCGTGGGCTTGGGCGCGGCCGGTGCGACGATCGGCGCCAGCGGCAGCGCCGGCAGCTCCGATGGCGATGGCGGCAACGGCAGATCGGCGACCGCGATCGAAGGCTTCTCGATCGGCGCCTCGGCGAACGGGACGAGCTGCGCGATATCCGGCGGCGGCGGCGTCAGCGGCAACACCGTCGCAGCCGGCGCCGTCCCCGGCCACGCGACCAGCGTGGCAAGCGCCGCGACTGCCGTGAGCCGGCGCCTCACGACTTCTTCTCGGCGTTGGCGGGCTTCGAGGGCTGGGCCCTGACGGCGGCCGCCCGGTCGCGCGCCCAGTTACGCAGCGTTACGTCCGGGCTCTTGCTGGCGACGGCGTCGTAGGCGGCCAGCGCAGCGCGGATCTCGCCAAGCTGCTCCCTGGCCAGGCCCAGGCCGGCCAGGGCGCGATACCGGTCGCCGGCTTCGAGATTCTTCACGCCGCTCACGGCTTCGAACGACTTCGCGGCATCCTTGAAGCGGCTCAGCTTGAGCTCGGACTCGCCCTCGAGCAAGAGCGCGCGGGCGCGGACACCCTCGTCGTCGCTCGCCGAGGCCGCCTTGGCCTGCGCGGCCGCCTGGGTCCATTCCTTCTTTTTGAAGGCCGCCTCGGCCAGATCGTACGCCGCCTGGTACGACAACGGGTGGTGCGGGAATTCCTTGCGGAGCCGTCCCCAGGCCACCTGCTGGTCCTTGACCTGGCCGGACTTGCCCGCGATCACGCCCGCGTCGTAGAGCGATTCGGCGGTCGCCGACGGCTGCTGCATCAGCTGCGAGTACGCGCCTTTTTGCTGGGCGGGCGTGCCGGCCTTGGCGATCGTCTCGGTGGTTTTTCGTCTGGCGGCCGCCACCTGCGGATGGCCCGGATAGGCCGCGATGAACGCCTGGAGCTCGGCGACACCCGCGTCGCGCTCGCCCATCGTCAGCCGCGTCGACCCGAGCAGGTACTGCGCGTCGGGGACGAGCTTGCTCTTTGGATATTTCGTCGCGAACGGGGTCAGCAGCGGCACGGCCTCGGCATAGCGCTTCTGTTCGGCCAGCGTCTGAGCCAGATAGAAGGTCGCCGACGCCGCCGTCGAGTGCTCGGGCCACGAGGTCAGGAGGTCACGGAAGGCCTTGATCGCCGGTTCCGGCCTGCGCAGCTCGAGCTCGCACAGGCCGAGGCCATACAGCGCCTCGGGCGCGAGTTGCGAGGCCGCGTCCTTGCTGAGCACGTCGTCGTAGGCGGAGCGTGCCGCGGCGAACTGCTTCGTGCGATAGAGCGACTCGGCTTCCCAGAAGCGCCCCTCGAGCTGCTGCGCCGGCAACGTCGCGATCGCCCGAAGGCGACGGAACGCGTCGAGGGCTTTCTCGGGCTCGCCGAGCGCGAGCCGCGACCGACCGAGGAGCAGCATGGCCGGAGCGACCCGCGTGTCGTTCGGGTACTCGATGACGAAGCGATCCAGGACGCGGCGTGCGACTGGATACAGGCCGTCGGCGAACGCCCGGTCGCCCACGAGCCAGAGTCGGTCGGCCTCGTCGAGGGCGAGCGCGGGCGACGCAGGAAGGCCAGCCAGTAGAATCGACGCCAACGCCGAGATAGAAAGCAGGCGGCGCGTCATGATGACAGCTCATGGTAGCACGCCTGTGGTACGGTCTCAGCGTGGCTCTGTGCGTGTTCGATCTCGATCACACCCTCATCCAGACCCCGCTCGACCTCGCCGCCATGGCCATCGACATGCGGACGCTCATCGAGCGGGCAAACGGACCCATGCCGACCCGCAAGGAGCGCTACCGCGTCGGCGAGCTGATCGCGCACTGCCAGACCGGGGCGCCGGCGCTCGAAGCTGCCGTCTGGGAGGTCGCGCTGGACCACGAGCGCCGGGCGATGGAGGTCGCCGCCCTCGAGCCCGGCGCGCTCGCCGCGGTGGTGGGGGCTCGTCGCAGCGGCTTCGCGACCGCGATCTGGACCAACAACGCCCGGGAGCTCACCGTGCCGGCGCTCGCCCGGCTGGGTCTGGCCGACGAGCTCGACCTGATCGTCACCCGTGACGACATGCGCGCGCTCAAGCCCGATCCCGACGGGTGGCGTGTGATCGCGGAGCACTTTGGCAGGCTGGCGAACGACGCCGGCAATCCGCGCGACGCGGTCGTGGTGGGCGACTCGTGGGTCGACGGCGTCGCCGCCGCCAAGGCGGGCGTGTCCTTCATCGCCTACCGGGCCCGGCAGGAAGACCTCGACCACTGGCAGGTGACGCCGATCGTCCACCTCGCAGATCTGGCACTTCTCCCGGCCTGGCTCGCGGCGCAACGCAACGGACGGCCCTGACGTGGAGCTCTTCGCCGAGTCCGACCGGGGCACAGGCGCGCCGCGGCCGCCGGCGCCGCTCGCCGACCGAGTGCGGCCGCGCTCGATCGACGAGATCGTCGGCCAGGAGCACCTGCTGGGGCCGGGCCGCGTGTTGCGGGCCGCGATCGAGACCGGCGAGCTCCACTCGATGATCCTCTGGGGCCCGCCGGGCTCGGGGAAGACGACCCTCGCCTCCCTGATGGCAAGCGTCACCGGCGCGCGCTTCGTGGCGTTCTCGGCGGTCCTGTCCGGCGTCAAGGAGATCCGCGAGGTGATCGCCGAGGCGGAGCGCGAAGGGGCCCGGCGCGGGATCCGCACGATCCTCTTCGTCGACGAGATCCATCGCTTCAATCGCGCCCAGCAGGACGCCTTCCTGCCGCACGTGGAGAAGGGAACGGTCGTCCTGGTGGGCGCCACGACCGAAAATCCGTCGTTCGAGGTGAACTCCGCGCTCCTGTCGCGCTGCCGGGTCTATGTCCTGAGGGCGCTCGAGGACGACGATCTGCTCGCGATCATGCGCCGCGCGCTCGCCGACGGCGCGCGCGGCCTCGCGTCGTTGCGCCCGGAGGTCACCGACGAAGGGCTGCACTCGATCGCGCGCGTGGCCAACGGCGACGCGCGGGTCGCGCTGAACGTGCTCGAGGTGGCCGTCGCGCTGACACCGTCCGGCGGCGGGCCGCGTCGGATCACCGACACGACGATCCGCGAAGCGGCGCAGCGGCGGACCCTGCTCTACGACAAGTCGGGCGAAGAGCACTACAACCTGATCTCGGCGCTCCACAAATCGCTGCGCGACTCGGATCCCGACGCCTCGCTGTACTGGCTCACCCGGATGCTCGAGGCCGGCGAGGACCGTCTCTATATCGCGCGCCGGCTCGTGCGCTTCGCGTCCGAGGACGTCGGCAACGCCGACCCGGGCGCGCTCACCCTGACGCTCGCCGCGAAGGAGGCGTACGACTTCCTCGGCGATCCCGAGGGCGAGCTGGCGCTCGCCCAGGCGACGCTCTATCTGGCGCTCGCGCCGAAGTCGAACGCCGTGTACGTCGCCCACAACGAGGCGAAAGAGGACGTGGCCCAGCGGCCGGCTGAGCCGGTACCGCTCCACATCCGCAACGCGCCGACCAGGCTCATGAAGGACGTTGGCTACGGCGCGGGCTACCAGTACGCCCACGATTCGCCGGACGCGCGCGTGAGCCAGGAGGATCTGCCGGAGTCGCTGCGGGGGCGGCAGTACTATCGCCCGACCGACCGCGGGCTCGAAGCCGAGCTCGGACGCCGGCTCGCCGAGTGGAGACGCTGGCGCTCGGAGCAGCAACGCCCTAGGGTATAGGCCATGTGGCCGCTCAATCTCCTCAAGCGGCGCCACTGGATCTTCCTCGGGGCCTGCGTCCTCTTCCTCGCGTCGTATTCAGGCTTCATCAGCTGGGGCAAGGTCGCCCAGGCCCTCGAGCGGCTCGCCGATCAGCCGGCCGTGCGCGAGCGGTTCGCGACGCCGATCGGCCGCGGCGAAGCCATCGTCACCTCGTTCATGTTCGTCCTGCTGTCGCCGCTGGCGATCGCGGCCGCACTCGGTATCATCGCCTTCCTCGGCGCGATCAGCGCCGGCATCCTCAGGGCGGTCATGCCGCTACGGGACGTGCCGGACTATTACTTCCTGGCCATCGCGTATGTAGGCGTCTTTATCGGCATCTGGCTCGCTCGCCCCTACTGGACCGGGCCCGCCTGGGAGTTCATCGGCCTCATCGCCAAGGCCATCCTCATCGCGACCGGACCGACCTGATCCGGGTTCGGCGGGCCGCCCGGCCTCTGCTGCTAGAATGGCTGATATGCCTCGCCTGCGTGTGGGCGTGGTCTTTGGTGGGCGCTCTGGTGAGCACGAGGTGTCGCTCGCCTCCGCGGCTTCGGTCATCGCCGCCCTCGAAGAGCGCGGCCACACGGTCGTCCCCATCGGTATCGCCCGCAATGGACGCTGGGTCGTCGGCGGCGAGCCCCTGCGCGCGCTGGCCGCCGAGGCGCGCGTCGCGCTCCCGTCGAACGATGCCGACGGCGCCGTGAAGAAGGCGCTCGCGAACCGCGCCGAAGCCGTGGAGAGTGCGGCGATCGAAGGGCTCGCCCGCACCGAGCCCGCGGGCAGTCTCCCGCTCGAGCTCCGCCAGGGCCTCGACGTCGTCGTGATCATGCTGCACGGCCCGTATGGCGAGGACGGCACGATCCAGGGCCTCTTCGAGCTCGCCGATGTTCCCTACGTGGGCGCCGGGGTCCTCGCTTCCGCCGTCGGCATGGACAAGGCCACGATGAAGGCCGTGTTCCAGGCCCACGGCCTGCCGATCGTCGAGCACCTCGTCGTGACCCGACACGAGTGGCGCCAGGCCCCCGACCGGGTCACCGCGCGCGTCGCGGACACTGTCGGCTTCCCATGCTTCGTCAAGCCGGTCAACCTGGGCTCGAGCGTCGGGATCAGCAAGGTAGCGAACCGCGGCGCGCTCGCCGCCGCGATGGACCTCGCCGCGCGGCACGACCGCAAGATCATCATCGAGCGCGCGGTGAACGCGCGCGAGATCGAGGTCAGCGTGCTCGGCAACGAGGAGCCGATCGCGTCGCTGCCGGGTGAGATCTCCTTCGACGCCGAATGGTACGACTACTCGACGAAGTACCTCGAGGGCCAATCGCGCCTGACCATCCCGGCCCCCGTCCCGCCCGAGACGACCAAGCGGCTCCAGGAGCTCGCGGTCGCGGCGTTCCGCGCGATCGACTGCTCCGGCATGGCCCGCGTCGACTTCTTCGTGGAGCGCGACCGCGGCCGCGTGCTGGTCAACGAGATCAACACGATCCCCGGGTTCACGGCGACGAGCGCCTACGCCAAGATGTGGGCGGCTTCCGGACTCGGCTACACCGAGCTGGTCGATCGCCTGATCGAGCTCGCCCTCGAGCGACACCAGAGCAAGGGAACCGGGTGACCGCCGACGTCGTCATCGCGGGCGGCGGCACCGGGGGGCACACGAGCCCGGGCCTCGCGGTGGCGGCCCTCCTGCGTGAGCGCTCGATCCCGTGCGCGTGGATCGGCTCTCGCTCCGGTATCGAAGCGCAGCGCGTTCCCCTGACCGGCATTCCCTACGTCGCCATCTCCACCGGAAAGCTCCGGCGCTACTGGGCGTGGCAGAACGTCGGCGATCTCGCCGTGAACGTGCCGATGGGGATGCTCGGCGCTGTTCGCGCGCTGCGCGCGCTGCGTCCCAAGGTCGTCTTCGGCACCGGTGGCTTCGTCGCACTGCCGGTGATGTTCGCGGCGGCCGTCTCGCGCGTACCGATCGTGCTCCACGAGCAGACGGCGGTGCCCGGGCTCGCGAACCGGATCGGCGCCCGGTTCGCACAGCGCATCGCGGTCACCTTTCCCGACAAGACCGGCAGCTTCCCGGCCTCCCGGGTGGTCGTGACCGGCAATCCCCTCCGGCCCGAGCTTCGGACGGGCACGCGGTCCGGCGCCATCGCGCGCTTCCAGCTCGATCCGGCCGTCCCGCTCGTGTACGTCACCGGCGGCGCGCTCGGGGCGCATCGGATCAACCGGGTCGTGGGTGAGGCGCTCCCCCGGCTCCTGGCGCACGCTCAGATCATCCACCAGTGCGGCGAGAATCCCGCGACCGGCGACCGGCAGTGGCTCGAGGAGCGGCGCGCCGCGCTGCCCGAGAGCCTGGCGCGGCGCTACACGGTCGTGCCCTACGTGGGGGCGGAGCTCGCCGAGATCTACGCGGCGGCCGCGCTGGCGATCGCGCGCGCCGGTGCCGGCACCGTGAACGAGTGCTGCCAGCTCGGCGTGCCCGCGCTCTACGTGCCGCTCCCCGGCACCAGCGGCGACGAGCAAACCGAGAACGCGCGGCTCGTGGAGCGCGCCGGCGGCGCCGTCGTGCTCCCGCAATCGAGTCTCACTGCCGAGCGGCTCGAGCAAGAGCTCGGCGCGCTCGTGTCCGATCCGGCGCGGCTCAAGCAGATGGGCGAGCACGCGCGCACGCTCGGGGTACCCGACGCCGCGGAGCGGATCGTCGCGGTGCTGGCCGAATTCTGCCGATGATCGCGAGCCCCCGGAGCACCGGAAGCTCGCGTGGCGTCCCGGTCGACTAGGGGGCGGGGCGACGACCGCGCAGGTCGAAGCGCAGCGCACAGCCCTCGCATCGCGGCCGCGAACGACAGTGCGACTTGCCCACGGCCACGAGCAGCGCATGAAACTCGTTGAACAGGTCGGGATCGGATGGCAGATGCGTCTCGAGCCAGCGCCGAGCCTCCTCATACCCCGCACGCGAATCGATCAGCCGATGACGAGCCAGGACTCGCCGGGCGTACGCGTCGGCGACGAATACCGGCCGCCCCGCCGAGTAGAGCAGGATGGCGTCGGCGGTCTCGGGACCAATGCCGGGAATCTCGAGCAGCTCGGCGCGGAGCGGCTCGAGCGGCATCGTCCGCATCCGGCGGAGGCTTCCGCCTGCACGCTCGAGGATCCAGCGGGTCAGCGCGCGAAGCCGGCGCGCCTTGACCCGAGGAGTGCCGGCCGAGCGAATCACCTGAGCCAGGCTGCCGGCCTCCACGGCGGCCAGCCGCGCCGGGGTCAGCAGCCGGCGGGTACGCAGCGCCGCGAGGGCGCGGGCCGCGTTGACCCACGCGGTGTGCTGAGTGAGGACGGCACCCACCGCGGTCTCGTACGGCGAGCGGCTCGGCCACCAGCGTTGCGGCCCAAAGCGCCGATGCAGTGCCGTGTAGAGCCGCAGGAGCCTCGCCTTGGACCGATCACGGGGCGGACCGGGGGTCCGGCCATGGCGCCGCGGAGCTGACCGGATGCCCGGGCTCATCATCCTGCTCCAGGCCCTGATGCTCGCGGTGAGCGGCCCGCCCACCTCACCCGAATACCTTCCGATCCGGGTCGCCGAGGCCGAGGGCTACTTCGCCGCCGAAGGGCTCGCCGTCACCGTCAGGACGACCCGGGCTGAATCCGGGGCTGCCGAAGCCCTCGCTCAGGGCCAGGCGGATCTCGCCGCGACGACGCTCGAGGCGATCCTGCGCTTCGGCCTGCGGGCGACGTCGACTCAGTCTCCGAGGCTGATCTTCGGGCTGACGGCGGCGCCTCAGGTGGCGCTGCTGGTCGCCGGTCCCCATGAGAGCGCCGTGCGCTCCATCGAGGACCTGTCCGCGATGCGCGTGGGAGTGACGACGCCGGGCGCACCCGAGCACGCCTGGTTCGGCTGGCTTCTGGCCCGGTCGGGTATGAGCATCGCGCAGGTGCGCGTGCGAAGCCTCGGTGAGCGCGGTCTGGTGAGCGCGATCGACTCCGGCGACGTCCACGTCGCGCTGGTCCCGGAGCCGGCAGCCAGCCAGCTCCTGAGTCAGGGCCGCGCCAAGCTGCTGGCCGATTTTCGAACTCCGCGCGCCGCCGCCTCGATTCTCGGATCGAGCACGGTGAACGCCGCGGTCTTCACCCGCGCCGAGCGGCGGGCGCCGGATCGCGATCTGGCGGGGCTGATTCGCGCGCTCAGAAAGGCCGAGCAGCGGATCCAGGCTGCCGAGGCGCGCGATCTGGCCGGTCGCCTTCCAACCCGAGTCGTCGGCGACTTCGCCGACTTCGAAGCCCGGCTGGCGGCCTCGCGCGGACTCTACCTGCCGGACGGCCACGTGTCGGCTGATCAGCTCCAGCAGACCATCGCGATCATTCGGGCCCACACGCCGCTGCCGCAGTCCGTGAAGATCCCGAAGCCGGAGGACATGCTGCTTCAGATCAAACCCTCCGTTCGCTGAGCCCCCCGAACCCCTCCAGCAAACGGCGCGTCGCCCCCACCGGCAGCCCGACGACGTTGGTGTACGAGCCGATCACGCCGTCGACCAGCGCGCCGCCCAGATCCTGGATCGCGTAGCCACCGGCCTTGTCGAAGGGCGAGCCCGACGCCACGTAGTCCGCGATCATCGAGTCCGAGTACGCCGCCATCAACACCCGGCTCACCGCCGTCGCCGAAGCC
>WNFK01115477.1_pt1 | contig 22188 bp, 18 predicted proteins | sample 5400281 | NCBI WGS metagenome assembly WNFK01 (sample SAMN13153350, study PRJNA577476) | soil metagenome | isolation source: 20 cm soil on Douglas fir-dominated hillslope | place: USA:California | collected 2013-09-17
TGATCTCGTAGCAGGGGTCCGGCGTATCCCCTTCCACCGTGATCGTGACGGAATCGCACGTCGTCGGTTGGGCGGGCACCACGGTCACTTGCTTGAGCGTCGCGCCCGCGGGGGATGCGAGCGCGAGAGAAACGAGAAGCCAAAATCCTCTTGTCGCCGCCCCACCGAGAAGACGGCGAACACCTCGGACGACCCGGATGCATCGGTCCATGGTCAACCCCCCTGATTTTCCCTGCCGGCCCTGCGGAAACAAAAGCTCAGAAACGCGCGATGGGGGGAGCTCCGTTCGCGTCTTGATCGTGACCGGGGCCGTCATCGCCATCGAACTCACCGTCGTGATCCTTGTCCATGCCGATCTTGATCGCGTGACGGATTGCTTGGCGTATCGCCAGGTCGCTTACGGGATCGCGCGGATCCAGGAAGCGGCCTTCACGATCGACCAGCATTCGATTCAGATCGAAGACGAGGAACGCGGTGGCCGGGGTATCGGACGCCACGGTGAACGTGCCGTCGATGATGAACCCATCGTCGATCCGCGCCTGGTATGTGAACGGGCCGCCCCCGTCGCCCGAAATGGTGCCTTCGAGAAAGACAGTGCTGCCGATCAGGAAGCTCAGATCGGGAGTCGCGGCCGGGTCTCCCGCGTGAAGCGCCTGCAGATGTCCCATCACCTTGGAGTAGACGCCGGGCGGGACGAGCTTCGTGTCGAGGACGTCAGCGTGATGCGAGAGAAGATCGATCACAAACGGCCCCCGAAAGTCGATCCCGTTTTCGTGGGTGCTCGCCTAAGCTGTCCCCGTTGGCCTCGTGCTCGCCAAGGGTATCCTCCCCGGCCTCGTTCTCGCCCCCATCGCCCTCGGGCGTCTGGAAGCGGACATCGCGCACCACGAGAAGTGCCCGGGTGAAGCTGAAAACCACGTGGCTCGTATCAGAATCTGCGGAGGCGACCGTCGCGGCGCGGAGCGCGCGGACCGGGCTCACCCCGCTCCCTTGGGACTTGAGCGTGAGCGGAACCATCTTGGCGGGCCCGGAAATTTGCTTGGAGCAACCGGCCGCGCCTAGGATTGATAGGAACAAGATGACGAGGAGTGGAGGGGCGAGGGTGCTAAACTTGGACTTCAAGTCCTTTCGTTTCATGGCCTTTAGTCTCCCAAGCACAGGTGTATGGCTGGCCCCCCTCGCGTGTCTCGCGTAACCTTTTTATACTACCACCGCTCTTTCCAGCTTGAAATAGCCAGGCCAGGAGGCGTCATGAATCACCGTCGTTCGATCCGCCCGATGTCGCTCCTCTTCATCTTGGTCTTTTCCGTAGCGATCCCGGCGAGGACCGCCGTGGCATCGGGCTCCGGGCGATTGGGCCGCGATGTACTGCCCACGTTCGAGGCGATCAAGCTGAACCTGGATGCGAGAAAGCCCAGCTACACCGGATCCGCCCACATCGTGCTGCAGGTCACCTCCGCGACCGATTCGTTTCAGTTTCATTCGGAAGGGCTCACGCTCCGTCGGGTGACGCTCCGCTCCGCGAAAGCGATCGTGCCGTCCACGCACGCGGCCGCGGGTCCCGCCGTGGCCACCGTGAGAGTGAGCTCGCCGCTCGCGCCCGGCGCATACACGCTCGACATCGATTTCACGAACAAGTTCAGCACGCAGGCCCAGGGTCTGTACCGTCTCGAGACCGGCGGCGAGTCGTACTGCTTCACCCAGCTCGAATCGGACGACGCGCGAAAATCATTTCCGTGCTGGGATGAGCCCTCGTTCAAGATTCCCTACCAGCTCACGCTGACGGTGCCGAAGGCGCACCGCGCGGTGACGAATACGCCGGTCGCCCGCGTGGTTCCCGGGAAGACGACGAAGACCGTGGTGTTCCGGCGGACCAAACCGCTTCCGTCGTACCTGCTCGCGATCGCCACGGGCCCGCTCGAGATGGTTCCCATAACCGGGATGTCGGTTCCGGGGAACGTCGTCAGCGTGAAGGGCACGTCCGCGCTCTCGGGCACCGCCGCGGCGATGGCGCCGCGCCTTATCGGCGCGCTCGAGCGCTACTTCGGCAGGCCCTATCCCTACGAGAAGCTCGATGTCATCGCCGTGCCGGAATTCTGGCCGGGCGCGATGGAGAATGCGGGCGCGGTCACGTTCCGGGACGACGTGCTGCTCGTCGAGCCAAAGACGGTCAGCGTCCGCCAGCTCTCGACGCTCTCCGTGTTCATGGCCCACGAGTTCGCCCACATGTGGTTCGGGGATCTCGTCACGATGGAGTGGTGGGACGATCTCTGGTTGAACGAGGCGTTCGCCGAATGGATGGGAAACAAGATTTCCGACGAGGTCTACCCCGAGTACAAGATGCACGTCCAGGACCTGCAGGCCACGCAGGGAGCGATGAGGATCGACTCCCGTCTTTCGACGCGCGCCATCCGCCAGCCGGTGAGCGCGCTCGACAACCTCCTCCAGGCAGCGGACGAGCTCGCCTACAAGAAGGGGCAGGCGGTTCTCGGGATGTTCGAGCAGTGGCTCGGCCCCGAAGCGTTCCGGGCCGGCGTTCTCGCCTATCTGAAGGAACACGAGTGGGGGAACGCGGTCGGCTCCGATCTCTGGTCCGCGCTCTCGAAGGCTTCCGGCAAGGATGCGTCGGGGCCGATGAGCACGTTCCTCGATCAAGGAGGAGTCCCGCTCCTGGCTGTTGAGGTGCAGGCGGACGGCCGCGTGAAGCTGAGCCAGCGGCGTTTTCTTTCCTACGGTGTCCAGGCGCCCGGAGATCCGCTTTGGAAGATTCCGATCGCGCTTACCTACTCGGACGGATCCGCGGTGCGGACGCAGCATGTGCTCTTGACCGAGCGGGAGATGACCGTCGCATTGGAAGGGACCCGCGCGCCGGTCTGGGTGAACCCGAACCACGACGCGTCCGGCTACTATCGCTGGACTGTTCCACTGGAAACGATGGAAAAGCTCGCGGCCAACGCCGCGGAGATCATGTCACCCGGCGAACGGGTCGGGTACCTCGGCAATCTGGCCGCGCTCCTCGATGCCGGGCTCATCCATGGCGACGAGTACGTCCGGCTGCTGGGACGATTCGCCGACGACCCCAATCCCGAGGTCATGACGGCCGTCCAAGGGGGCGTCGATCATGTTCGCCGGACATTCGTGACCCCCGAGGTAGCCGACGCCTTCGCCGCCTACGTGCGCCGGACCCTCGGACCGGCGCTCGACCACATCGGGCTGTCGCGGCGTCCCGGCGAGGAGGACGGCGTCTCGCTCGTCCGTCCGTCCCTGGTCTTCATGCTCGGCGACTACGGGAAGGATGCCCGGGTTCTCGCCTTCGCCGATTCGCTCGCAAAGCAGTACGTCGCCGCCCGCGCGTCGGTCGACCCTTCGCTGGCCGGAGTCGCGCTCAGCCTCTCGGCCCTGCACGCGGACGCCTCACTCTTCGCGGATTACAAGCGGCGATTCGAGTCGGCGAAGATTCCCGCCGACCGGTCGCGGTTCCTGAGCGCGCTCGGTCATTTTCGCGATCCGAAGCTCGTGGACGAAGTTCTTCATTACTCGCTGCATGGACCGGTCCGTCCCCAGGAGGTCTTCACGATCGCGAACGCCGTCGACTCGGCAATCGAGAACGAGGATCTCCTGTACCGCTGGATCGAAGAGGATTTCGGGGCGATCTCGACGAAGATCCCGCCGATGTATGTCGTCTTCCTTACGGGGTACGCGGGCGGTTGCTCGGTAAAGCGGCTCGAGGCGGCGAAGTCATTCTTCGCGGCGCCCCCGCACGCGGTTCCTGGAACGGACAAGGAGCTGGCGAAGGTTGCGGACCAGGTGAACGATTGCGCCGGGTTGAGGGAACGGGAGGGGGCGGTCGTGGCGGCCTACCTGAGCCAATCCGTCGGGGCGCGATAGCGCGGCCGGAAGGGAGCGCCGGTCGGGGCGTGGCGGTCTGTTAAAAAGGGGCCCGGGTTCCGGGGAGCCCGACGAGCTACCAGGCTGCTCCACCCCGCGCGCGTATCTTGCCTTAGCCCGCCGCGGTTGTAAAGCGCCTACTTCGCCGAGTCCTCCTCCGCCTGATACCGGTAGAGAATCTCGTCCTTCTTGACCATGTGGAACCGCTCGCGGGCAACGCGCTCCGAAAGGAGCGGGTCCTTCGTCGTGTTCTTCCGGATCTGCTCGGCCCGGTTCGCCTCGACCGCGAGGAGCTGCCTTCGCGCGCGCAGCTCCGCCGTCTCGTGCTGTAGCGCTCGGATCCGAATGAAGCCGCTGTCCCCGCCAACGAAGGAATACACGAGATAGCCCAGCAGGAGGCCCGCGCTCCAGAGAAGCAGCCGCCGCTTCTTGCTTTTCTCTCGGGGCGGGAGCCTGAGAAATTTCCGGGCCGGCGGATCCTTTGGGCTCTGGTACGGGGATCGCATCATGGCCGCGTGCTCACCGTGCGTCCGCGGTCTCGCGCGAGCCGCCGCTCAGCTTCCGGAAGGCGGCTGCTCCCGGGTAGGTCGCCTCGTCCGCCAGCTGCTCCTCGATCCGGAGGAGCTGGTTGTATTTCGCGATCCGCTCGCTTCGAGAGAGCGATCCGGTCTTGATCTGCCCCGCGTTCACGGCCACCGCGAGGTCCGCGATCGTCGTGTCCTCGGTCTCGCCGGAGCGATGCGAGATCACGGTCGTGTAGCCGGCGCGGTTGGCCATTCCGATCGTGTCGAGCGTTTCGGTCAAGGTCCCGATTTGGTTCAGCTTGATCAGGATCGAGTTCGCGACTCCCTCTTCGATCCCGCGGCGCAAGATTTCAGGGTTGGTGACGAAGATATCGTCCCCCACGAGCTGGACCGTGGCGCCCAGGGCTCCTGTCAGATGCTTCCAACCGTCCCAGTCGCCTTCGGCAAGGCCGTCCTCGATCGAGACGATCGGGAACCGCTCCAGGAGATCGCCCAAGTACTGTGTGATCGCGCGCGCGTCGAGTCCCTTTCGGCCGTCGAGCGAGTAGGACCCTCCCTTGTGGAGCTCCGATGCCGCGACGTCGAGCGCTAAGGCGACGTCCTCGCCGGGGCGATAGCCCGCCTTCTCGATCGCGCGCATCAGAAAATCGAGGGCGTCCTCGTTCTTGCCCAGATTCGGGGCGAAGCCCCCTTCGTCCCCGACCGCGGTCACCAGCCCCTTGTCGCGGAGCAGTCCTTTCAGGGCGTGGAATACCTCGGAACCCATACGCAGCGCTTCCGAGAAGGAAAGGGCTCCCACGGGGACGATCATGAATTCCTGGATATCCAGGTTGTTGTCCGCGTGCGCGCCTCCGTTCACGACGTTCATGAGCGGAACGGGCAGCGTCTTCGCGTTCGCGCCGCCAAGGTACCGATAGAGCGGAAGAAGGTGCGAGTCGGCCGCCGCCTTCGCGGTGGCGATCGAGACCCCCAGAATCGCGTTCGCGCCGAGGGCCTTCTTGTTCGGCGTGCCGTCCAGGTCGATCAGGAGATGATCGATGTATGCTTGGTCGTCGGCGTCCTCGCCCACCAGGTGACCCGCGATCGTTTCGTTCACGTTCGCGACGGCCCGGGTCACGCCCTTGCCCCCGTACCGCTTGGGATCCTGGTCGCGAAGCTCGAGCGCCTCCCGCGAGCCCGTCGAGGCCCCGGACGGGACCGCGGCCCGGCCGATCGCACCCCCTCGGAGCGCGACCTCGACCTCGACCGTGGGCATCCCTCTCGAGTCCAGTATTTCCCTAGCGTATATCGATTCGATCTCGGTCATGGGAGCATCGGACGCTAGGGTCGAAGCGGGCGGCCCGTCAAGGGAAAAGCCTTGACGGACGCAGGATAGGGCCACTAGGTTCCGCGCCCGAGCCCGAGGCAAGCGCTTTCACCTCCGGCTTGCCGGCGGCCCGCAGAGGGACCGACGAAACTTGAAACGCCGCTGGAGCGTAGGGGCGGTGAACGGCATCCAGCGAGGGCTTGAGTTGGCGTCCGACGAACGGGACCTGGTCCGGCGATGCCTCGCGCGTGAAGAGCGCGCCTATCGCGAGTTGATACGCCGGTACCAAACACCGGTCGTGAACCTCGCGTGGAGGATCACCGGAAGTCCCGAGGACGCGGCCGAGGTGGCGCAAGAGACTTTTATCCGGGTCTTGAGGTCGCTTCATACCTATGACCCAGAGCGGCCGCTCAAGACCTGGCTCTTCAAGATCGCGGCGAACCTGGCCCTGGACGCGATCCGGCGCCGCAAGCGCCGCCCGGTCTCGATCGAGGACCTCTTCGGCGAAGACGAGGGTCCGCTCCTGGAAGCGGTGGAGCCCGGGCCCGGGCCCGACGCCCAGCTCATGCTGGACCGGTCGGTGGAGCGCTTCGATCAGCTGGTGCGGGAAATGCCGGAGCATTACCAGGCGATTCTGTACTTGCGATATCGCGAGGACCTCGCCTACGAGGAAATCGCCGAGACTCTCAGCATCCCTCTCGGCACGGTGAAGGTGCGGCTCCATCGGGCGCACGAGATCTTGAGACGGAAGTTGTCGGCGCGAGGAAAGCGGTCATGAAAGAAAATCTCTCCTGTGACGAGTGCGAGCGCGAGCTCACGGCCCTCATCGACGGCTCGTTGACGCCGTCGGTTGCGCGAGTGATCGATCGCCACGCTTCGTCCTGCGCGCGTTGCGCGGCCGCCCTCGCGGACTACCGCGCGCAGGTGCTTGAGCTCCAGCGCATGCCGCTCCTCGCGGCGCCCGCTTGGCTCGAGGACCGAGTCGTGCGCCGGGTCATGGGCGCCCGCCGCTACCTGGCGGCCGGCTGGCAGCGGTTCGGCGCCGCCCTCGGCGCCGTCTCCTTCGTGATCACGGTGGCGTTGCTCGCCAACCTGCCGCGACTCGCGAAGGGCATCGGACTTCCCGACCCGTATGTTTGGGTCGTTTCCATGATCGACGCATCAATCTCCGGGATCACGTCGCTCTCGAAGTGGCTCGGGAACGAGATCGCATTCTACGTGCCCATCGCGCGTCAGATCTGGGTCGCGATGGAGGCCTTAGGGACGATTCCACGCGCCGCGATCGTCTCCCTCAAGACGCCGGAAGTTCAGATCGCCGGCGCCATCCTCATCACCCTGGGACTCGCGCTTTACATCATGCTGCGACCATCCCGTCGCAACGAAGGGAGTGTGGGCCATGGTTGCCTGTCGCTCTGACATGATGGTGCGCACCAAGGCCGCTTCGTGGATCGCATCGGCCTCGTTCGTTCTCCTGATCGCCGCGGCGCTGCTTCTGCCGGGGTCCCACGCGCGCGGAGCTTCGACCTCCACGAAGGTGGCGGCCGACAGCGCCGCCCGCCCGCCGGACGAAGGGATTTCGGTCCGCGTCATCGAGCACGGAACCCAGACGGTATCCAAGAAACCCCGCTCCGCGCACCCGACCGCCGAGGGTCAGAGCGACGAGGTGGACGTACCCGACAAGCCAGAACCGCCGGAGCCACCCGAGCCGCCGGATTCTCCGCGCTCGAGTGAAAACGACCTCGTACGCTTCGGCCAGGACATCGTCGTCCCGGCCGGCAAGGTGATCGAGGGGGACGTGGTCACGATCGGAGGCGACGTCACGGTTTTCGGCCACGTGAAGGGCACCGTCACCGCCGTGGGGGGAGGTGTGTCGGTCCGGGACAAGGGCGTCGTCGACGGAGACGCCGTCAGCGTCGGTGGCAGCACGACCGTGAGCGACAGCGCGACCGTTGCAGGGCAGAACGTCTCCGTCGGCTCTTGGCCGTTCAAGGGCCACGGCAGCATGCTGCCGGTTCTCGGAATCGTGGGGCTCGGGGCCCTCGCGGGGGTCTTCACCACGATCGTCCAGTTCCTGCTCACCATTCTCTTCGCCTGGCTCTGCCTGCTCCTCATGCGGGAGCGGGTGGAGCACGCGGTGACCCGTATGGGCACCGATTTCTGGAAGTGCATCCTCTGGGGGTTGCTGGGCTGGATGGGGATGATCGTGGCAATCCCGACCATCGCGGTCGTCTGTGCGATCGCCATGGTGATCCTCGTGATCACGATCATCGGAATCCCGGTCGCGATCCTGCTGGCGATCGCGATGGTGTTCGCGCTGATGGCCGCGGTGCTGGGTATCATCATCGCGACGTTCGTGGCGTACCTGAACGGAGCGATGTACCTGGGCCGCCGCGTCCTCGCCAGGAGATCCCCTGGCGCCTCGGTCTCTCCGCTCCGGGCGATCGTGGTTGGCGCTCTCGTCATCCTCGGGCTCAAGGCCCTCGGAGGCGTCCTGGGGCTGATCGGAGTGGTTTTTGTGATGCCGCTCGGCATCGCTCTCGGCATCATGGCGGGCGCGCTGCTCGCGGTCTTCACGACGGCGGGCCTGGGCTCGATGATCCTGACGCGCTTTTCGAAAGGGTCCGAAGCTGGGGCCACGGTAGCCCAGCCGGCCGCACCGGGCGCGGGATGGTACGCGCCGCCGCCTACTCCTCCGTCACCGGTCCCTCCGCCTGCAGGAGGCACGTCGGACGCGCCCTAGGCGCCGGGGGGACCAGCGATTCCGGATCCGAGCACGCCGGCTCCCTACTGCGGCGCTTCGAGGCGCGAGGGCACGAATGTCTCGCCCTTCGTAAGCGCCGTTCTGTCTCCCAGCCCCGAAACATTGACCGCGATTCCGAGAAGGTACCCGGGCAGGCCGCGGGGCGCGCCGGCCGGATTCTTCACCTCGCCCGAGAGCCAATCTTCGATTTCCCCCAGATCCTCGGCCGAGAGCGGTCGAATCGTGACGCGGACGGAGACGTAGTATCGGCCCGTCGGGTCGAGCGCCGCGGCTGGCACCAGCGGCAGACGCCGTTCAGAGAAGAGGAGCGTCTCCAGGGAGTCGAGCGATGGCACGGCGCGCGCCTTGCGCTGCGAAGGATTGGAGCGGACGCGGAACGCCTTCTCCCACGGATCGTAGACCACCTTGTGCTCGCTCTTGATCGCCAGGACCAGCTTGTCGAACCAGAAGGTACGCCGTTTCCAGACTCCGACCTCGAAGGCAACCGTGGCGGGCATGCCCCGAAGAAGGGTCTCTTCGAGGCGGGGGGTCCACGGGTTCTCCGTCCGATAGGAGACGGTGATCGCGCCGTTCACCGACTCGACAGGATCGACGCTGAGCCCGAGATCGTTTCCCGCGAATGCTGGACCGGAAAACAGGACGGCCGCGAGGATCGCCCACCGCGCGCGGATCAGGAATCCATCGGCTGCTTTCGACACCCCACCCTGCGGCTTCAGAACCGGTCTCCGAGGCGAAATCCGACGCGTAGCTTGGACTTTTCGTCGCGGAGGTTCTTCGCCACGGTTATCGCCGCGGGTCCTTCGGCGATCCGCACTCCCAACCCCAGATCCGCGGCGGGTCGCTGTCGGCCGAGATTATCGCTTCCGAACCAGGCTGCGCCGGTGTCCAGAAACGTGAACGCGTAGATGTTCTTTCTCGCGCGCTGATAGAACTCCGCGTTCGCGACGAAGAATTGGTCTCCGGCGAACGTCTTGAAATCATGTCCCCGGAGCGTGCCGATTCCACCCACGTACCAGGTTTTCTGAGCCGGCAGCGAGCCGGTCAGCGTGGATCCCACGATCAGCCGCATTCGGAGATCCCGGGTTGGAGATAGCCGGATTCGATTCCGGACCGCTCCGCGCAGTCTCCCGTACTCGAAGTCGCCTTTGAGGGGCGGACCGGACCGCTCGTACACCGCCTCGCCGTGCGTGCCACCTCGAATCGGAAGCTGGGCGGGGCCAATCCGGCAGCGGACCGTGAACGCCTGTTCGTCCCCGTCCTCGATCGGCGGATTCGGGGGGAATTCCGGATCCCTGCCGGTCAGCGAGACCCGTGTATGGACGCCGAGGGAAGCCTGCGACTCGAAGCGGGCGCCGCCGCGAAGCGAGAAATCCGACCCGGGCGACCACACGACGTATCCCTGTCCGCCTTGGGATTCGTAGTGATCGCGGTAGTCGGTTCGCGCGACCAGCGCGAAGATCGTATTTTCCCCCTCGGTGACGATCCAGTCATCCTCGGTCGACGTCCGCTGATACACGGAGCCTCCGATCTGGAGCCACGGGCGGTCGCCGAGGGGCGCCTCGAATCCCGCCTCATAGAGCGGTCGCTTTCTCGAGAAGGCATAGGTTCCCTCGACGAACAGAACGGGCGCGGGCGCGCGCGCGGGCTGGAAGGCGGCGCCGAGCGTGGGGGCGGGGCCATCGACGCGGTTGTAGCGCGCGCGGAAGATCGGGTGAAACCGCGCCTCTTCCGGGAGACCGGTCTCGAGTGTTTCCCATTCGGCCGCGCGCCGGACCGGGGGCGCCGGAACCGGGCGCGCGAAGGTCGAGTCCGATCGGAGCGTCTCGCCGCACGCGCTTCCCGCCAGGGAGAGCGCTCCCGCGCAGGCAATCGATATGGCGGTGAGGCGAGCGGCGCAACGAGGTCTGGGCATCCCGCACCAGACCGTACCGCTTGATCTTCCGGTGGAGGTAACCCCGGTCCATGCCAAGCCGCTTCGCCGCTTCGGTCACGTTCCAGGAGCATTGCCGAAGCGTCGCTTGGATGGCATCGCGCTCCGCGCGGTCGCGCGCCGCGCGAATCTCGCTCACCGGCTCTTCCTCGCTGTCGGTGGGAAGGGCGGCCTCGACCTCGTGGGGGCCGATCGTGTCTCCTTCGGTCATGATGAGGAGCCTCTCGATGAGGTTTTTCAGCTCGCGTACGTTCCCCGGCCATGAGTATCGCGTCAGGCGCTCAACCGCTTCCTTCGCGATGCGGCGCATCGACCGGCCGTGCTCCTGTCCGAAACGTCCCATGAAGTGCTCGATCAGGAGGGGGATGTCCTCCCGCCGCGCGCGGAGCGGCTGCACGTGGATCGGGACCACGTTCAGCCGGTAGAAGAGATCCTCCCGGAACCTACCGGCCTGGATTTCCTCGGAGAGATTCTTGTTCGTGGCGGCGACGATCCGCGCGTCCACCTGGATCGTGCGGGTGCCGCCGAGGCGCTCGATCTCACCCGTCTCGATCGCGCGAAGGAACTTGGCCTGGGTCTCCAGGCTCATGTCGCCGACCTCGTCCAGAAAGAGGGTGCCGCGATCGGCGGCCTCGAGGCGTCCGCGCTTCATCTGTGCCGCTCCGGTGAAGGCTCCCTTCTCGTATCCGAAGAGCTCGCTCTCGACCAGATCCTTGGGGAGGGCGGCGCAGTTCAGCTTCTCGAAGGGGCCCCGGCTCCGAGGGCTCGCGCGGTGGATCGCCCGCGCCACCAGCTCCTTTCCGGAGCCGCTCTCCCCGGTGATGAGCACCTTCGCCTCGCTGCGCGCCACCTTCGCGACCTCCGCGCGAACCTGCTCCATCGCTCGGCTTTCCCCGACCATCGCGTCCGCCGCCCCCGCGAGGCTGCGGAGCGATTCGTTCTCGCGCTTAAGCTCGCGCAGCTCGAGGGCGCGTTCGACGGTCACGTTCAGGCGGTCGGGCCCGAACGGCTTCTCCACGAAATCCGCCGCGCCCATATGGGTCGCGCGTACCGCTTCCTCGATGGTCCCGTGGCCGGACATGATGACGACCGGGAGATCGGGGCTCAGCGTCTTGGCCGACTCGAGCAGATGAAGGCCGTCCTTTCCCGGGAGGCGAAGGTCGGTCAGCAGGAGATCGATCCGCTCTTTGGAGAGGATCGCTTCCGCGGCCTCGGCGCTCTGGGCCGTGACAACGTCGTAGCGGCGCTTGAGCGCGCCCGAGATCTCGAGAAGTACCGAGGGCTCATCGTCCACGACGAGCACGCGGGTGCGGGAACCCTGGCTCACTCCGAACCCTCCGGCGCGACGGGCAGCGTAAACCAGGCGCGCGTGCCGATTCCCGGATTGGACTCCAAGAAAAAGCGTCCCGAGTGCTGGTCCACGATTCGTTGTACCAGAGTGAGCCCCAATCCGCTCCCCGTCGATTTCGTCGTGAATCCGGGTGCCACCGCGCGCTCGAGGGTGGCGGGATCCATCCCGCGTCCCTGGTCCTCGATCTCGACGCGGAGCAGAGGCTCCGGGCCGTTCGTATCGCGGAGCGCGCGAATCGTGATGATCCCCCGCCCCGGAGAGGCCTCCATCGCGTTCTTGATGAGGTTCACAAGGACGCGCTGGATCTGAGCCTCGTCGGCCCAGGCTAACGGCAGAGGTGCCGCGACCTCAACGCGGAATTCGATCGGGGTCGAGCCCCGGTAGAGCTTGGCCACGTTCTCCGCGAGCCCGCCGACGTCGCACGACGCGAAATGCGGCTCGGGGAGCTGGGCCACCGCGGAAAATGAGGTCACGAATTCCTGGAGCGAGTGGACCTCGTTCAGGATGAGGTCCGCGTTCTCCCGCACGACCTCCGCGCGCGGCGCTTCGGGCCGGCGCGCCTCATCTCTCAGCCGCTCGAGCGCGAACTGAATCGGCGTCAGGGGATTCCGGATCTCGTGCGCGACGGCGCGGGCCACCTCCCGCCAGGCGGCGAGCCGTTCCGCGCGGACCAGCGCGCGCCGCGAGGTCTGGAGCTCCTCCACCATCTGGTTGAACGTGGTCCCCAGGAAACGGACTTCCTTGGTTCCCGAGGGTTTCACGCGGTGGGATAGATCCCCCGAAGAAACGTGCTCCATGGCCCCGCGCAATTCTAGAATTGGTCTCGCGGTATCTCGCGAGACGAAATACGCGAGCGCGAAGCTCACGAGCCCGAGCACGACGGTCCAGATCGCCGCGAAGATCCAGAGGCTTCGCTCCGAGATCCACGTATAGACGCCCAGCTTTCGGTACATCGTGAGATTCTGCTGGAGCGAGAGGATCTCCTTGGAGATCCCCGGATCGAGCTGGTATCCGGCGAGGATCATGGCCCCCTTGCCCAAGGGAGCCGCGCCGCTCACCTGCCGCGGAGCATCGCCGCCGGTGATGAGCCCGCCCTGCTCCAGCGCGCCGAGCAACGATTCGCGCTCCGGCTCGGGGAGCGTGATGCGAGGCCCGAGCCGGGCCCCGAAGACCCGCTCGATCGGGGGGCCGAGCCGGTACAAGCAGACGTAGTCGAGCCCGCGGCTCCTCGCTTCCTCGCGCAGATGGCGCTCCAGATCGGCGATCCGCCCGGACGGGAAAAGCCTCTGCGTCGTGGGGTCGAGCGCCATCACTTCGGCGTCCAGGCGTGCGTCGCTCCCGAGGCGCTCGATCCCTTCCCGGATCACTTCGAGCGATTGGGCGAGCGCATGCTCGGTCTCGGGGTTTCGCAGCGCGGAGATGCTGCGGGAGAGATAGTAGGTCACGACCAGGGTCAGGCCGAGCGACGGGATCAGCGATACGAGGAGAAAGAGCGCAAGAAGCCGCTGGCGCAGCGTGCCGAGCATCGTCTCCCCCGCGCTCTCGCCCGGACCTTAGGTGGCGGATTCCGCTTCGCCCGCGAGCTGCCCGCACGCCGCGCCGATGTCAACCCCCTGGCTGTAGCGCACGGTCACCGCGGGAACGCGCGGCCTCAGATACTCGGCGAAGCGCCGGATGCGCTCCGGCGTTGGCCGTTTGAAGCGGCCCGGACCAATCGGGTTATACGGAATCAGGTTGATCTTGCAGGGCAGCTGGGCGACCAGCCTGACGAGCCTTGCTGCGTCGGCGACCGTATCATTCAGCTCCTCGAGAAGAATGTACTCGAAGGTGACGCGCCGACCCGTGCGCTCGACGTAGTGGCGGACTGCCCGCATCAGCTGCTCGAGCGGGAAGCGGCGATTGATCGGCATCAGCTTCGATCGCTGCTCGTCCGTGGCGGCGTGAAGGGAGACCGCCAGCCTGAATCGGTGGCCCTGGTCGGCGAGCCGGATGATTTGAGGCGCGAGCCCGACCGTCGAAATCGTGATGCGCTTGACGGGCACGGCCATCCCGGCGGGATCGGTCAGAATCGTGAGCGCTTCGATCACGGCATCGTAGTTTTCGAGCGGCTCCCCCATCCCCATCATGACGACGTTGAAATCACGCCCGCCGGGCGGGAGCTCGTTTCTCAGCCGGAAGGCCTGCTCCAGGATTTCCCCGGCAGAAAGGTTCCGGCCGCGCCCCATCCGGCCGGTAGCGCAGAAGCGGCACGCGAACGCGCAGCCATGCTGCGAGGAGAGACAGAACGTGAAACGTCTGGGGGTCGACATGTACACCGATTCGATGATTCCGCCGCCAGGAAGCTCGAATGCGACCTTCCGCGTGCGCCGATCGGCGGTCTCCCGGCGGGACCGCTCGTCCAGAACCCCGATGGCGAACCGCTCCGCGAGCTTGGACCGCAGGGTCGCGGGAAGGTTCGTCATAGAGGCGAAGTCGGACACGCCGCGGCCGTAGATCCAGTCCGCGACCTGGCGTCCCCGGTAGGGCTTCTCCCCGATCGAATAGAAAAGTCTTTCAAGATCGGACACGGGGAGACCAAGCAGGTTCTCTCGTGGTTCGGGAGCGGTCAAAGGCGGCCCATTTTTCGACCTTGCAAGGGTTTCCGACTTTACTTCCATGGTAGCTCATGGTAAGGTCCCTTCCTAGTTGAGTCAACGGCGGGGGGGTCTCATCGCTCTCAATCTCTCCTCGCGAGGAGGGCAGATCAGGCGCCACATCTGGCTCAAGGCATGGTGAGGATCGGCGCAGTCGATATCGGCACCAATTCGGTGCGTCTACTGGTCGCCGACGTGGACGAGAAAGAGCGCCTCAAGACAGCCCACCGGATGGGAGAGATCTCGCGCCTGGGCGAGGGGCTCGATCGGACCGGCGTGATCGATGAGGCCGCCGCCGCCAGAACCCTCGATTGCCTCGAGCGCTTCGTCCACGAGGCGGAGTACAGCGGGGCGAGCCAGATCCGCGTCGCCGGAACCAATGCCTTCCGCGTCGCCCGCAACGGGCGCGATGTAGCGGACCGCTACGAGCAGCGCATCGGATACCCCGTCGACATCCTGACCGGAGAGGAAGAGGCGCGGCTCGTATTCCTCGCGGTGATGAGCGGCCTGAGCGCGCCGCACGGCCGGTCGGTCGTCGTCGACATCGGTGGTGGAAGCACCGAGATCATCTGCGGTGAGGGGGAGAAGGGCACACAGCTTATCAGCCTCGAGCTGGGTTGCGTCCGGCTGACCGAAAGGCTGGTGCAGGGTGATCCCCCGTCCGACGGCGAGCTGGAACAGATCCGGGCCCACGTCCGCGAGATTTTCGCCGAGAAGCTCGGGGCGTTCGACGGCAGCCGGATCGATCGGGCCGTCGGGGTCGGGGGCACCGTAACGGCATTCGGCGCGCTCGATTTGGGCCTCACGAAATACGATCCCTCCCGCATCGAGAATCACCTCCTGAGCCGAGAGCGCATCGCGTCCATCGAGAAACACCTCTGCTCGATCCCCCTGAATCAGAGGCGCGATCTGGCCGGCGTGAGCCGGGGCAGGGCGGATATCATTCCTGCCGGGGCCGTAATCCTCTCCGAATTCGTGAACCGATTTCCGGTTCCCGGGGTGTACGTTTCCACGAGAGGGCTTCGTTACGGTCTAGTCTTGAGCGAGGCCCGGAAGGTCTGGAGGGTCCAGGGGGAGCCGGTCGGAAACTGACCCGGTTGCAAAAAGCACGTATTTCGCTTGACGAAGCTAATTGAACGAGCTATATTGCCTTACAAAGGCAGTGAAGTCTGCGGAAGGCCTGTCCCCAGGGACTCCCTCCCAGGGATTCGACCCAGATCGTCGGATTCCAAGCCAGTCGCAGACGGAAAAGCCCGAAAAATCGTTTTCGGGTGACCGCTTTCGCCGGGTGTCTTCTCCGAGGAGCAATACATGAGGATCCGGGTTCCAGGTCACTTTGTTGCCGCGTTGGCAATCCTCGCCGCAGTCCTTTGTCTCCTCCCTGCGAGCACGAAAGTCGCCGTCGCCAGGCCTATCGGATGGGAAGACGTCGGCCCGCCAGATCCAAATCCAAAAGGTGATAACGATGGCGTCGTGCTCAAAGCACCCAGTTTGCGCCCGCCAGGCCCAAACACAGAGGTGCCGGGAGGGAACTCTGGAAGCGTATGGACGGTGAGAACCGCCCGTTACGATTTCCGCGGCGTGAGGTTGTTCTTTGCGGTAACCCGAGTGAACTACTGGCCGTTCTGGCTGCGGTAGAGCACTCCAAGCTCTCGCATCTGAGCGACCGTAAATCGGCAGTAGAGGGCCGGTATGGAAGGATTTGTTCCCAAAGACCGACCGAGCAGACATAACCGGACCCTTGGGGATCCCCCGCCCCCGTCGAAAGAAAAGTCAAACGCGGATGGGGATCGCAAGGCCCAGGAGCTCGGCGATCTCTATTTCGCAGCCGATAACTTCGCGGTAGCCCTCGAGTACTACCGCCGCGCCTTGGAGAACGAGGATCGGCGCGGCGAGGGCGCGAATCAGGAATCGCTCCTCAAGACAGGGACCCAGATCGTCGAGTGCCTTCGCCACCGGGGCGATCTGAACGAAGCGGTCGAGGCGCTTCACGACCTCCACCGAAAACTACGCCCACACGTCACGCGCGAGCAGATAGGCCGGCTTTCCTCGCGGCTTGGAATTCTGCTCTTCGAGCGCGGCCGTTATCGCCCGGCGCATCGCGCCGCGTCGCTGGCCTACCGGCTACTTCGCGACACAACACTTAATCTCGACCTGGGCCACACCGAGATGTGCCTCGGCGCGATCGCCCTCCGCACCGGGGAATGGAACTCCGCGCGCGATCACTTCGAAAGCGCCATCGCAACCTACCGGCGCGCCGACTACCAGAGTGGGATGGCCGTCGGCTACAACAACCTCGGGCTTCTCCACAAGAACCAGTGCAGGTTCAAGGAATCAGTCCGATTCCTCGAGCAGGCACTGCGCATCAGTGAGCGCTCGGGGCATTACCACGACGCCGCGACCTACGTGCACAACCTCGGGCTCGTGCACGATAAGATGGGGGACTGGGATCTGGCCGAGGAGCACTACCGGCGCGGGCTCCAGATGTACACCGAGGTCGGGTATGCGGCGGGACGCGCCCGCGCGCTGGGATGCCTGGGGAACCTGAAGCGCAAGCGCCGGGATTGGGGGCAGGCCGAGGAGCTCATTCGAGAATCCTTGGCGCTCGCGACCGAGCGCGGGTACCCGCGCGAGACGATCCTGGCGCGGGAGGCGCTCGGCGATTACTTCCTCGACCGCGGCGTGCTGCTCGAGGCGCGCAGGGAATTCGAGACGGCCCTCGCGATGGCCGACCAGGTCGCGCCGGACTCCGATCTCACGGTCGAGCTGTTGCGCCGCTTGGGCGAGGTGCATCTGGCCGCGCTGGAGTTGGAGCCGGCGGTGCGGTTCGCGGAGCGCGCACTCGTGTCCGCGCGGCGGCTCGGGGACAGGCTCGAGGAGGCATGCTCCTTGAAGCTCATCGGGCTCGCCAGCGCAGAAGCAGGCGACCTGGATCAGGCCCGGGGCTACCTCGACCAGGCGAGCGAGGCCCTCCAGCAAATCGGCAAGCGCTACGAGCTGGCGAGACTGTGTTTCTCCGCCGGCCTCGCGTGGAGAAAGCGCGCCCGGCGTGGAAAATCCCGCGCGATCCTCGACGAATCGGTCAGCTACCTCCGCCGCGCCGTTGCCGGATTCGAAAGCTTCGGGCTCTCCGAGCTCACCGCCGGCGCGCTCTTGGAGCTCGCCCGGAGCGAAATGCACCGAGGGCTCACCGACGAGGCGGTCATTCACTTAGACCACGCGGCCTCACTCTTCACCGACCGCGAAGACCCCGCCCTGGAACATCAGATAGAGGCGTTTCAGCGCGAGGTCGAGCAGGGGCTCATCGAAGGAACTTCGGCGCAAAGCAACGAGTTCGCCGCTTTCGACGAGATTCGCCGCGTGCTCCGCGTCGAGGAGGGGGAAGGATCGCTCCAGGAGATCTTGGCGATGCTCGTGCGGCGCTCAGGCGCAGCGCGCGGCTGCGTCGTCGCCCCGGCGACGGACGGAAGCGCGACGGTCCTTGCCGCGGCCGGATTCTCCCTACGAGTGGCGCAGGATCTACTGCGCGAGCTTCTGGCGCGCGTCGGCGCCGAGCGGCTTGGCTCGGGCCCGGTGGTATCGAGCCGGGCGGGTGTCGATCCGCGCTTCCGCGATTTCCCCGCGAGCCACGCATTGAGCCCGCGCACGAGCCTCGTGATCATGCCGCTCTCGCTCCCCTCGGGACAGGCAGGCTTCCTGTACCTGGACCGCCCGGCGGACGCGCCCCTCGGGGCGTTCAAGCAGCGCGAGGTGAACCTGATCGCGGCGCTCAGCAACTACATCTCGGTTGCGATCTTGGAAATGCAGCGCCGCGAGCTGGCCCGGGAGAACGTGTCGCTGCGCGGCCGGCTGTTGGGGGCGGCGGACGACCACGGCATCATCACAAGGAGCCGCGAGCTGCTCGAGATCATCTCGCTGCTCGAACGGGTCGGGCCGAGCGACGCGACGATTCTGATCGAAGGGGAAACGGGTAGCGGCAAGGGTCTTCTGGCACGCGCGATCCATGCCTCGAGCAACCGCGCGAACCGACCTTTGATCCAGGTGAACTGCGCGGCGCTTCCCGAGCCCCTCCTGGAATCCGAGCTCTTCGGCCACGTGCAGGGTGCTTTCACGGGTGCCGTTCGTGAGAAGGCGGGCCTCTTCGTCGAGGCGAACGGGGGAACGTTATTCCTCGACGAGGTCGACAAGACGACCATCACGATCCAGGGGAAGCTTCTCCAAGTGCTGGACAACCGGGAGGTCCGGCCGGTCGGGGGGAACAAGTCGACCAAGGTGGATGTTCGCGTGCTCTGCGCGACGAACGTGAATCTGAAGGCCCGAATCGCGAAAGGGGAGTTCCTCGAGGATCTCTACTATCGCCTCAATGACATTTGCTTCCGGGTACCGCCCCTTCGCGAGCGCCCAGAGGATATCCCGCTTCTGGTCGATCACTCCTTGCAGAGGTTTGCGGCGGAGATGGGCAAAGCCATCCACGCCGTCGAGCCGGAGGTGCTGCGCCTCTTCGCGGAGCTGCCTTGGCGCGGAAACGTGCGCGAGCTGGAGAAGGTGATCAAGCGAATGGTGGTTCTGGCGAACGACGGGGAGCCTCTTTCGATGCGGCTTGTTCCCCGCGAGCTCCTCCGCGCGGAAGAGGAGGTCAGCGATACCCCCGCTACACTCAAGGCGGAGGTAGCCAAGGTGGAGCGCAAGCTGATCGGGCAGGCTCTGGAGCGGAACGGCTGGAACAAGCTCAGGGCTGCGCGCGCGCTTTCATTGAGCTACCCCACCCTGCTACAGAAGATCAAGATCTACCAGCTGGACCGCCGCGTGGTAATTCGGCAAAGGTCTTAATCTTTCGCTATAAAACTTCTTTATCCTGCTAAGTAGCAAAACCCCAAACACCTATCCCAAAGCGCCCTCGGGGCTATTAAATCACCTGTAATATTCCTTGATACTAACGGTCGCGCCCGGCCCGCCGCGGGTCGATACACTGGAACGTAAGTTAATATGGATGAACATTTTACGTTTCTGTTAACGGAGAAACAGGCCAGGTGAGGTTTTTGGCATGCAGGGTGCAATAGCAAGTGATCGGAGGGGGGGACCTCCAAGGAGCCCGCAGGTCTAGTCAGCGTTTGATGGTGGGTTAGCTGCCCGATCGAGCACCGGCCTTGTTCGAAGCAGCCGTAACCCAATAGAGCTGACAAGGCCGGGGCTCATTTTTTTCACGGAACTAGGGAGATAACGCATCCCTAGTTCCGTTTTTTTCAGGGTTCCGCATCCTTACCTGCTCGCGTATTCAGCGCTAAGGCGACCCAACGGTCGCCCTGGGGGCCAGACGAGGAGTGGTCCGGGCCCGAGGCGCCCGCCCCGCGTCTGTTTCCGTTCCGCCACACTGTTACCGATATCCTACCTAGCAACCTCCCGGCCCCGTAAGGCCCGGTAGGGCTCCAACCGCCTCAACCCCAAGCAATTGCTCGCGCGCTCCGCGCCTCCGCCACGGTGGCATGTGCCTTGCGGTTCTGGGACGCGACACATAGGGCTGGTTCCCCAACCGAAGGAGGCATTCACCGTGATTCGAAACCTCGCTAGAGCGCTCGTCCTTTCGATCGTTCTGCTCTCGCTCGGCTGCCATAAGGACAACGTCACGGGTGTGCCCGTCGACAGTCCTCCGCGCACCGTGGACGGGGTCTACAGCGTGACGGGTGATGGGCAGGTCACCATCTATTGGCGCGCCAACCAAGAGAGCGACATCGCCTATTACAAGGTCTATCGGAACGTCGCCGCCACGGGCACGTTTACCTTGGTGGGTTCCACGCCGCAGACCAGCTTCGTGGACACGGGCGTGGCGAACGGCAACACCTACTTCTACGCGGTTTCCGCCGTGGATCGTGCCGGCCAGGAGAGCGCCGAGCTGAGCTTCGAAAACGTGTTCGACACCCCGCGCCCCGAGGGTTTCGGTGTCTCCCTCAACAATACGTTCGTGACCGACCCACAGAGCGGCTGGGATTTCTCCGCGCAGGCGAGACGCTCTTCGCTCGACCTGACGACCGACGTCTATTACGGTGCGCAGAACGGTCACTTCCTGATGTACGCGCCGTCGGACACCAAGATCCAGGATGCGGGATACGTGGCGCTGCGCGACGTCGACTTCGCGCCCCCGGCGGGCTGGTCGGCGGACGGCCAGGTCGAAGCGATCCTAGGCCATAGCTACATCGTTCTGACGCGCGACAACCACTATGCGAAATTCGAGGTGAAATCGCGCGACGCCTCGACCATGGTCATGGATTGGGCCTATCAGATCGATCCCAACAACCCCGAACTGACGAGGCGGGCACCGTAATGAAACAAAGGGCGGCTGGACTCGCAATGGCACTGGCGACGCTCGTCGCGGCGGCTTCCAGCGCCTCCGCGGCGGAGCAGGTCCCGGTGCCCTATCCAACGGGGGAAGAATCCCGGGTGGAGAACGCCGCGCGCTCGCGGCGCCTCGACGTGGACGTCTGGATCAACAAGGACGAAGGAGGAATCTACCGTCCGGGCGAGAGCATGAGGGTCTACTTCCGCGGAAACGCGGATAGCTACATGCTCGTGTTCAACATCGACACGGACGGGTACATCCACCTGGTCTATCCGTACGGACCGGGGGATACGCCCTCCGTCGAGGGCGGGAGAACCTACATGATCCCGTCGCGCAGCGACCCCTACGATCTCGTCGCCGACGGGCCGCCTGGGATCGAGTACGTCGTCGCGGTGGGAAGCCCGTATCCATTCCAGGATTTGCCCTGGTACCTTTCCGCAGACGCCGACGGTGGCCGCCCCGAAGGCGACTACGACGGTGAAGACGATACCGAATCGGGACGCATTGTCGGCGACCCCTACGTCGGAATCGATCGCATCCTGCATCGGATCGCCGCCCCGGGTCGAGAGGACCTTCTCGCGACGAACGAGACCTATTTCTATATCGGCCGTCGGGTCGAATACCCGCGGTACGTCTGCGCGGATTGCCACTACCACCCTTACTATTTCGATCCGTACGTCACGGCGTGCTCCGCCTTCGACATTCGCATCGACGCGACCTGGGCTCACTACGCGCCCCTCCGGATCGGCGCCGTGCGCCCGCGCTACATCTACCGTGTGCGCCCTCAAGCGCCGACGCGATATCGCCAGTGGAAGCAGCAGTGGTCTTCGCTTGATGGGCGGGCCACCCTACGCACCCGTTTCTTGCCCGAGCGCGATGTCCGTTATCGCCGTGAGCGCGAGCCGCGGATCCGCCCGACGAGGCCCGAGTTCCGCGACCTGCGCCGCTATCGCGAAGGGCGCTTCTGGAGAGGCCGCGACGAGATCTTGAGGCTGAGAGAGCGTCGGGACCGGGTGGGCCCGCCTCCCGACCGTAGCGCGAGACAGCGGCAGGAGGATCGCCCGGGCGGTCGAGACGTGAGGGATCGAGAGCACCGGCCTCCCGAGGATCGCGGATACAGGGATCGCGGGCGCCCTCGTCCACCCGCGGACGGTGGCGATTCCCCTGGGACTCCCCCTGACGATCGGCGCGGCAGAGAGCGCGAGCGCGCCCGGCCGCCCGAGGAGGACCGCGGTGCGAAGGAGCGCCGGCCGCCGGACCGCCAGGAAGAGCGCGGAGATCGCGGAGGGTCGAAACGGGATGGCCAGGATCGAGGCGACCGGAACCGTGGCCGCGACGATCGCGACCGAGGCGACCACGGGAAGAACGACGACAACGGCGACAACGGGCGCCGGGGAGACGAGCGACCCAACCGGCGCTGAGGGTGATTGACCGGGGCGCGGATTCGCCGGTACACTTGAG
>WNFK01180637.1_pt1 | contig 22160 bp, 23 predicted proteins | sample 5400281 | NCBI WGS metagenome assembly WNFK01 (sample SAMN13153350, study PRJNA577476) | soil metagenome | isolation source: 20 cm soil on Douglas fir-dominated hillslope | place: USA:California | collected 2013-09-17
CGCGGTCAGCGCGGCTTCACCCACGTCTCCGACCAGGCCAGGCACGCGCTCGAGGCCTGCCGATCACCGCGCGTTTCCGCCCACGGCTGGCCGGTCGCGAAGCGGCCATTCCACTCGACCTGCGCTGAGCGCGCCGGGAAGAACGTACTGAACACGCCGATCGGGCGGTTGTTGAAGCCGGGCGGGGCGTTGAGCACGAAGGGCTCGACGCAGTCGTACCAGGTCAGGCGGATGTGGTCGGCGCCGGAGGTCACGGTTTCCACCGCCGTGGAGCGCGGGTCGCCCGCGCGACCGAATTCGGCGGTGATCACCGGGATGTTCGTGTCGGCGAACGCGGGGAACAGCAACGTCTCGATCGTACGCTGGAGCCAGCGCGTCACCGCGACGTTGTCGCTGAAGATCCGCATCTGACCCGAGGTCAGCTCGCTCTGAGCGAACAGCACGTGGCCGGCGCCGGACGGACACCAGAGCACGCGCCAGTGGCTGAAGCGGTCCGACTGCGTTTTGCCGCCGTCGTGGCTCAGGCGGATGAAGGAGTTCTCACCGGTCATCAGGACCGCGTTCGGATCGACGGGTGGAGTCATGGTCTCGTCCTCAGAGGGCCGCCACTTCGACGCGCGCGTCGTTGTAGCAGGCGCCCTCGGAAATGTCGGCGTGGTCGGCCGGGCACAGCGCCGAGATGGTCTGGCCGTTGTCGCTGGTCGCCATCCAGGCGCCCTTGAGCGTGCAGACGACGCCTCGGGGGATGATCTCGGTGACCCGCAGCGGCAGCCGCACCTCGCCCAGGTCGTTCCACACGCGCACCCGCATGCCGTCGCGCAGGCTCCGCGCCCGCGCATCGTCCGGGTGCATCTCGAGCGGCGGCGGGCCGTCAGCGACGTGGAGCCCGCCGAAGGTCGACGTGACGCGCTGGTCGGAAGCCGGTGAGATCAGCATCAGCGGAAAGGACGACGCCACCGGCCGCCAGCTCGGCAGGCGCGCGCCGTACTTGCTTTCGAGATAGGGCGACGCGAGCTCGACCTTGCCCGACGCGGTCTTCGGGAACACGTTCTTGAACAGGATCGCTTCCTCGGTGCCGCCTCCGACGTTCATCGGCGTCGCGCGATCGAGCGGGATCGCGCTCGGCCGCTTGCCGCCCATGCGCGGATCGGCGCCGTCGAGCGCGTCGTCCATCAATTCGGCGTCGCTGGCGCGAAGCGCGGGGTCGTCGAAGCCGAAGCGCGCCGCGAGCCGGCGGAAGATCTCGGTATTGGGCAGCGCTTCGCCCTGCGGCGGGATGACCCGATCGGCGCGCTGGAGCCAGTGCGTTCCGTACGCGGCGAACAGGTCCGCGTGCTCGAAGTGGCTGCAGGCCGGCAGCACGACGTCCGCGTAGGCGAGGCTGTCGGTCATCACCACGTCCGAGCCGACCACGAAGAGGTCCTCGCGCGCGAGGCCGCGGCGCAGAACGTTCTGCTCGGGATGCACGACGAGGGGGTTGTGGTTGTAGATGAAGAGCGCCTTGAGCGGCGGCGACATCGTCGGGTCGTTCAGGTGGCGGCCGACGTCGATGATGTTGATCAGGCGCGTACCGGCTGGGACGAAGTCCGGACGCGCCAGGCGTGCCGGCGTCTTCGGGAATGCGAACCCGGCGCCGTTGATCAGGCCGCCGCCGGGCACGCCGAACTTCCCGGCGAGCGCGGGCAGCGCGAAGACCGCGCGGATGCCGCTGCCGCCGTTCTTGTTGCGCTCGAGCCCGTTGCCCACGGTGATGACCGCCGGGCTGATCGTCCGGTACCACTCGGCGAACTGCTGCACGAGGCGCTCCTCCACGCCGCAGATCCGCGCCGCATCCGCCAGGGTGTAGCGGCGCGCCAGCGCCATGTAGTCCTCGAAGCCGTCCACGTGGCGCGCGATGAACTCGCGATCGAGGCCGCCTTGCCGCTCGAGGTCGGCGGCCATGGCCCACGCGAGGATGACATCCGTGCCCGGCCGGATCGCCAGGTGCAGATCGGCCTGCTCGGCGATCTTCGTGCGCCGCGTGTCCACGATGACGAGCTTGGCGCCGGCGCGCCGCGCGCGATTGATGATCGGCACGACATGCAAGTTCGACCACGTCACGTTGCTGCCCCAGGCCACGATCAGCTTCGAGTGCTCGGCCTGCTCCGGCCGGATGCCCGGCGTCGGGCCGAAGGTACCGACCCACGCCTCGGTGCGGATGCCGCCGCAGAGCGGACGACGATCGAGCAGGCTGGCGCCGAGCCGGTGGAAGAACCGCAGATCCATGGAGCCGCCGGCGAGCATGCCGTGTGGGCCGGCGTAGTTCAGCGGCAGGATCGCCTGCGGGCCGTGCGCGGCGATCACGGCCGTGAAGCGCTCGTGGATGATGTCCAGCGCCTCGGCCCAGGAGATGCGGTCGAAACGTCCTTCACCTTTGGCGCCCGTCCGGCGGAGCGGCGTCTTGAGCCGTCCGTCGCCGTGGACGAAGCCCGGATACGCTTCCGGCACCTTCGCGCAGAGCACGCCTGCGGTATAGGGATTCGCTCGCGAGCCCTTGATCGAGACGATCCGCTCGTCCTCGACGGTGACGGTCAAGCTGCAGGTGTCTGGGCAATCGAGCGGGCAAACACTCGGGTGCTCGGTTTTCATACGCGACCTCCCCCAGTTCTGTGTACACCGGTGTGGCCGACCGGGGGAAGAGCCATTGGGCTTCGCGGCAGCAGGGCCAATCAGCGGGCCGCCGGGGGCGCCGGCGGCAGGGACGCCATGTAGTGCGCCAGGCTCTCGATATCCGCCTCGTTGAGCGGCTGGACCGCCGTCGTCATCGTGCCGTCGAGGTCACCCGCCGTCTGTGCCTTGAAGCCCCGCAAGATCTTCACGAGAAAGGCGAGATCCTGACCGGCCAGACGCGGAATCTGCTCGAAGCCCACGAGGCCGGGCCGATGGCACGAGACACAGTGGTGCTGCTCGGCGAGCTGACGCCCGGCGGCGACTTTCGGCGGATCGGTGACGGCCGGGCGCGGCAGCGGGCGTTGCGCCGCATAGTAGGCGGCCAGGTCGGCCATGTCGGTGTCGGTGAGGTTCGCGGCGAACGGCGTCATCTGAGCGTCCTTCCGCCGGCCATCGCGAAACTTGATCAGCTGCCAGTGCGTGAAGTACGTCGGTTGTCCGGCGATCGAGGGCGTGCCCGGGATCGTCGCGTTGCCGTCGGCGCCGTGGCAGGCCTTACACGGCTCGGATTTCTGTCGCCCGGCTTCTGGGTCGGCGGCCCACGCGGGCGCCGCGGCCGTCACCGCCATGAGCGCGGCGACGACCGAGGCGCCGGCGAGAGCGCGCAGTCGCTTCAGCGCTGGTAGCTGACGCGGTAGATCGCGCCCGCGTAGTCGTCGGCGATCAAGAGCGAGCCGTCCTTCATCTGCTGCGTATAAACCGGCCGGCCCCAGATCTGATCGCCCTGCAGCCAGCCCTCGGCAAACGGCTCGTACTTCGCCACGCCGCCCTTCGCATCCAGGGTGACCATCATCACGCGGAAGCCGACCTTCTGCGAGCGATTCCAGGAGCCGCGCTGGGCGAGGAACACGCGGTTCTGGTACTCGGACGGGAACATCGAGCCGGTGTAGAACTGGACGCCGTTGCCCGCGACGTGCGGTCCGGTCTTGAGAATCGGCTTCACGTAGTCGCCGCAGCTCTTGCCCTTGCCGAACTCGGGATCGAGGATGTCGCCCTGGTGGCAATAGGGGAAGCCGAAGTGCAGGCCCTTCTTCGACGCGATGTCGAAGCGATCACTCGGCATATCGTCGCCGAGCCAGTCGCGCGCGTGGGTGGCGAAGTACAGATCCTTCGTCACCGGGTGCCAGTCGAAGCCGACGCTGTTGCGCACGCCGTGCGCGACGTACTCGAATCCGGTGCCGTCCGGGTTCACGCGCGAGAGGTTGGCGTGCGTGTCGGGTGGCATGCAGATGTTGCAGGGCGCGCCGATGTTGAAGTAGAGCTTGCCGTCGGGTCCGAAGGCCAGGTACTTCCAGCCGTGCGGAAGATCCTTCGGCAAGGTCTCGTAGACGACTTCCATCGCCGGCGGGTTGTCGAGCTTGTCCTCGACGCCCACCATCTTGGTGATCCGTGAGACCTCGGCGATGTAGAGCGTGCCGTCCTTGAACGCGACGCCGTTGGGCAGGTTCAGCCCCTTGGCGATCACCTTCACCTCGCGCGTCGTGCCGTTGTCGAGCACGGCGTAGACGTTGCCGGCGGTGCGGCTCGAGACGAACAACGTGCCCTTGGCGCCCCAGGTCATCACCCGTGCGTTGTTGATGCCGTGCGCCCAGAGCGCGACCTTGAATCCGGCCGGCACCTTGATCTTGTCGACGGGAATCTCGCCGGGCGCCTTCGGCGCGGGCGGCTGCGCGATCGGCGCCAGGGTCGACTCGGACATCGACGACGGCTGGCCCTGCTTCCACGACGGCGGGGCCGCGGGCTGCTGAGCCTCGGCGAACGGCCCGAACGCCAGCACGAAGGTCACCGCGACCGCGAGCAACGTCAGGGTGATGCGCAGCATGATGGGCCTCCCTTTGGATCGGTGAACGGACCAGAAAACGGATTCTACGTCGCGGCCGGACGATACGTCCCGGGCTCAAGCTTGTCAAGACTGCGCGGCCTGTGTAGCACGCTCGCCCTGCGATGCCGGAGACGAAGAACGATGCGTCGGGCGTCGCCAAAAGCTCGACCGGAGCGCCGCGAGCCGCCGCGTCACTGGGGTTCCAGGCAGGAGCCTCGAGAGCATCGTCGCTTTCGGCGGGCGTAGGCCGCAAAGCGCAATTCGCCGTTGTCGCATGTGACGAGGCGGCCGCCGATCACCCCGCCGCCGGTTCGGTGTGATCGAATTGCGGTGGCGTGCAGTCGCCGCGCTCCTCATAGTAGGAGAAGCCGCTTGACCAGCCCGGAGCCTTCAACTAGACTCGCCGCCACGTGGCTCCGCGTGGAGCTCGGTGCAGACCCTAAGACTCAGCCAACGGAGGCAAAAGCAATGGCCTGGGAAGCTCCGGAATTCGTGGAAGTCAGGATGGACGCCGAGATCAACTCTTACCAGGACGACTTCGGGCCCGGGCGCGAACAGGACGACCGCTTCTAAGGCCAGAGCCGCTCAGATTCGCAGCCCTTCTCGCCGGCCGTCGGGCCGGGGGAAGGGCTGTGTCGTCTCCGGCAAGCGACGATGCTGATCCGGGTCCTCGGCTCCGCCGCAGGCGGTGGATTCCCGCAGTGGAACTGTGGGTGCCCGAACTGCCGCGGCGTGCGGGCGGGAGATCTTCAGGTCACCGCCCGCACCCAGGAATGCGTGGCCGTCAGCGCCGACTCCGCCCAGTGGTTTCTTCTGAATTGCTCGCCGGAGATCCGCGCGGCTATCCTGCTGACGAACGGCGATCTCGATCACTGCCTGGGACTGCTCTCGCTGCGTGAGTCGCATCCCCTCGTGATCTACGCGACCGATCGCCTGCGCCGCGGGTTCACCGACGGCAACGTGCTGTACCGGACCCTCGATCGGTTCCCCGGCCAGGTCACGTGGCGGGCGCTCAAGCTCGGCCGCGAGGAGGAATTGGCCGGTGTCGAGGGATGTCCCTCGGGCCTCCTGGTCGAGGCCGTGGCGATGCCTGGCAAGCTGCCAATCCACCTCGAGGCCGACGGCACCTCCGATCCCGAGGACAGCGTCGGCTTCCGGATCCGCGAGCGCGCGACGGGGCGGATCCTGGCCTATCTCTCCGGGGTCGGCGCGGTGACCGACGCGGTTCGGCGCGCCGTCGAGGATGCCGACTGCGTGTTCTTCGACGGAACCTTTTGGTCCAGCGACGAGCTTCCCGGGCTCGGGCTCGGCACGAAGCGAGCCGAACAGATGGCCCACCTGCCGGTCGGGGGCCCGGACGGTAGCCTGGCCCGCCTGCACGGGCTGGCGGCGCAGCGCCGGATCTTCATTCACGTGAACAATACCAACCCGCTGCTCCGCGACGACTCGGCGGAGCGCGCGACCGTGGAGGCGGCGGGCTGGGAAGTCGCCCGAGACGGCTTGGAGGTGCGGATATGACCGGGGAAGGCACGCGACCGCCGCTCAGCCGCGACGAGTTCATCGAGTGGGTGCGGCGGGAGGGCGAATACCGCTACCACGATCATCACCGCTATCACGTGCTGATGCACGACGGGAAGCTCACCCAGTTGCAGCTCCAACAATGGGTGCTGAACCGGTACTACTACCAGACGCGCGTGCCGATCAAGGATGCCATCATCCTGTCGAAGTCCGAGGACCCCGCGTTCCGGCGGATGTGGATCCGGCGTATCCGCGACCACGACGGCGACGCGGCCGGCGAAGGCGGGCTCGAGCTGTGGCTGCGTCTGGCCGACGGGGTGGGGCTGGACCGGGAGGAGGTGGCAAGCTGCCGCTCCGTGCTGCCCGGCGTCCGCTTCGCCTGCGACGGCTACGTCGAGCTGGTGCGGGAGCGCCCGCTGCTCGAGGCGGTCGCCTCCTCGCTCACCGAGTTCTTCTCACCCGACCTGATGACCAAGCGGGTGCTGGCCTGGGAGCGGCACTATCCGTGGATCAGCCGCGACACCCTCGACTACTTCCGCACGCGGCCACCGCGCGCGCGGCAGGATTCGCTGGAGGCCATCGACTTCGTGATCCGCCACGCCACCACCTACGAGCTCCAGGCCCGCTGCGTGGCCGCACTCATCCGCAAGACCGAGATCCTCTGGCACCTGCTCGACAGCCTGTACACCGTCTACGTGGAGCCGGGCTGGGGGCCGGGCGGCGCGCGTGCCTGAGACCGGCGCTCGCCTCGCCGCGGAGGCGCGGCCGCGGCTGGCTCCCAAGGTGCGGGTGCGCTGGGATCGCAAGGACGGCCGCTACATGCTGCTCTACCCCGAGCGGGGCCTCGTGCTGAACGCGACCGCGGCCGAAGTGGTGAAGCTGTGCACCGGCGAGCACACGGTGGCCGCGATCGTCGAGCGGCTGGCCGAGCTGTACGCGCCCCAGCCCGCGGACGCCATCGAGCGGGAGGTGCTCGTGTTCCTCCACGCGATGGTCGAGCGCGGGCTCATCCGGATCGAGCCGTGAGCGACGGCGCTCCGCGGCCGTACACGCTGGTGGCGGAGCTGACCTATCGCTGTCCGCTGCGGTGCGTGTACTGCTCGAACCCGCTCGACTACGCGAGCCACCGCGACGCGCTCGGAACAGCGGACTGGCTGCGGGTGTTCCGCGAGGCGGAGGCGCTCGGGGTGGTGCAGCTCCACCTCACCGGCGGCGAGCCGCTGGTCCGGGACGATCTCGAGGCAATGGTAGAGGCCGCGCGCGGGCTCGACCTCTACACCAACCTGATCACGAGCGGCATCCCGTGCACGCGCGAGCGGCTGGCGGGGCTGCGGGCCCGCGGTCTCGACAACGTGCAGGTGTCGGTGCAAGACGTCCGGGCGCCGGAATCGGACCGCATCGCCGGCCTCCGGTCCTTCGAGCGCAAGGTCGAGGTGGCCCGTCTGGTCAAGGAGCTGGGGCTCGCCCTCACGCTCAACGTGGTGCTCCACCGCGAGAACCTAGACCGGGTGCCCGAGATCATCGCGCTCGCCGAGTCGCTCCAGGCCGATCGCCTCGAGCTGGCCAACACGCAGTACCTCGGCTGGGCCCTGGTCAACCGGCGCGCGCTCCTGCCTACCCGCGAGCAGCTCGACCACGCTCGCGACGTCGCGCGCGCCGCGCGGCAGCGGCTGCTCGGACGCATGGAGCTGCTGTTCGTGATCCCCGACTACTACGCCGAGTTTCCCAAGTCCTGCATGGACGGCTGGGGGCGGCGCTTCATCGTGATCAGTCCGGACGGCTTGGCCCTGCCGTGCCACGCGGCGCACACGCTGCGCGGGCTCACCTTCGATCGCGTCCAGGACCGCTCGCTCGACGAGATCTGGCACCACTCGGAGGCCTTCAACGCGTACCGCGGCCTGGCGTGGATGCCGGAGCCCTGCCGGAGCTGCGACAAACGGACCGCCGACTTCGGAGGCTGCCGCTGCCAGGCGTACCACCTGACCGGCAGCGCCGCTGCGACGGATCCAGTCTGCTCGCTCGCGCCGGATCATGGGCTGATCGAGGCGGCGCGCGGCGCGGCCCTGACGCCAAGCCGGGGCGAGCTCGAGTACCGGAGCGCGCGATCGTCCGCGCCGGCGTAACGCGACGGGTGGACGCCAGCACCTGGATCCTCCTCGGGCTCGTGGTCGCCGCGGTGATCGTGGCGGTCGCGCGCGACGTCGGCCTGCCGCTCCAAGCGGTGGCGGCCAGCAGCCGGCTCCTCCGCGGGGGCTGGTTCGATCTGGCCCTCGGGTTCCTCCTCGCCGGCTTCATCGAAGTCCTGATCCCTCCGCAGGTGCTGACGCGCTGGCTCGGCGGCGAGCGGATGGGACAGGGCATCCTGATCGGGTGGGCAGCGGGACTCGCGCTACCCGGCGGCCCCTACGTCTTCTTTCCGGTTGCGGCTAATCTCCTGAAGCACGGGGCGGCAGCGGGCCCGCTCATCACGCTCCTCACCGCCAAGACGCTGGTGAGCCCGATCCGCATGCTGACCTACGAGGCGCCTCTGCTCGGGTGGCCGCTCACTCTCGCGCGCTGCATCCCGGGGCTGCTCCTGCCGCCGGTCCTCGGCCTGCTGGGGCAGTGGCTCTTCAACCTATTTAAGCGCTGAGCGCGGAGACCGACCCGGGCCGGCTTGCCCAAGCCTGGGCCCATCACGGACCACTGCCCGCGTACATGTTCGCTCCTGAAGCCTGGCTCGCACTGCTGCGCGTCGTGGTCGGGTCATGGTTCGTCACGGCGGTGTGGACCAAGCTCTCGCTCGGTGTCCCTTCCAAAAAGTCATCCGTCGCGATTGATTTGCGTTCAGCGGACGTCAGGCGATGAGGTCGAGCCCCAGCAGCGCCCCCAGCTCGCGCAACGCCTGTTCGGGGTCGTCGACCTTGATCGTCGCCATCCCGAGCTCGCGTGCCGGCTTGAGGTTGCGTCCGATGTCGTCGAGAAACGCGACGCGCGGCGGCTCCAGGCCGAGCTTCTCGCAGACCAGCGCGTAGATCCGCGGATCGGGCTTGCGAAGGCCGACCACGGCCGATTCGACGAAGACGTCGAAGTGCGGGTCGAGGCGTGAGCGGGCGGTGTCGTTGTCGAGCGATCCCGGCCCCGGCGCGGCGGTCACCCAGTTGTTCGTGAGAGCGGCGACCCGGCGGCCGTCCGCGCGGATTCGCCGGATCGCTTCGAGCATGCGCGGGCGCGGGACGCCGGCCTCGGCAATCTTCGCCATGAGGTGCCGCGCGTCCACCGCGATGCCCTGCGCGCGGCAGTCGGCCTCGAACGGCGCGATGAACGTCTGAACCGTCAGCTCGCCGCGCTCGAGCCGCGCCCAGGCTCCCTGCTCGCCCGCGGCCACCACCACACGGTTGATCGCGTTGGCCTCGATCCCGCGCTCGCGCTCGTAGCGCGCGATGGCGTGGAGCGGCGAGTCCTGCACGACGCCGCCGATGTCGAACACCACCGCCGCGATCGCTCCCATGATCAGGCCCCTTGGAACATAGCAAATTCGCGGCTACGCTAGCGCGCCATGGACACCGCACGACCGTTCGCCGGGATCGAGGTCGTCGAGTTCGGCCAGTTCATCGCCGTCCCCTTCTGCGCTCAGGTCCTCTCCGAGGGCGGCGCGCACGTGATCAAGATCGAGTCGGTCGAGGGCGATCCGGTCCGTCAGCTGGCGCCGCTGGCTCCCGGCGAGACCCGTCACTTTCTTTCGCGAAACCGCGGCAAGCACTCGCTGCCGCTCGACCTGCGGCATCCGTCGGCCGCGCAAGTCGTCGAGCGCCTGCTCGCCCGCGCCGACGTCGTGCTCATGAACTTTCGCCCGGGGCTCGCCGCCGAGCTCGGCCTGGACTGGCCGAGCCTGGCGCCTCGCTTTCCGCGCCTCGTGGTCGGCAACGTCAGCGCCTTCGGCCGCCGCGGGCCGGACGCGCGGCTGGCGGGCATGGACCTCGTGGTGCAGGCGCGCAGCGGGCTCCTTGCCGCGGGCGGCAACGTCAGCGACGGCGTGCCGACCGGCGGCGAGAATCCGGTGGTCGACTACATGTGCGCGATGACGCTCGCGTTCGGCATCGCCTCCGCGCTCTTGCGCCGCGCGCGCACCGGGCGCGGCGGCGAGGTGGACGCCTCGCTCCTGATGGCCGCGCTGGTGGTCCAGAACAACAACATGGTGCGCATCGACTCCGCTGACCGGGCGACTCACACTACCGTGCGCGAACGGCTCGCCGAGCTCAGGGCCACCGGCCGGCCGTACGCCGAGCAGGCGGCGCTCACGCCGCAGATCCGTCCGCCGGGCACCGTCAACGTCTACTACCGCACCTACGCGACCCGCGACGCGGCGCTCGCCATCGCGTGCGGGAGCCCGGCGCTCCGGCGCGCCTTCATCCGCGCGGTCGGGCTGAGCGACGACGCGCTGGATCGGCCGATCACCGACCGCGCGAAAGAGGTCGAGCACTACGTGGCGCTGCGCCGGCGCGTCGAGGCCACGGTCGCTATGCGCACGACCGCCGAGTGGCAGGCGACGCTCGAAGCGGCCGGGGTGCCGGCGGCCGGGGTCAAGCTGCCGCTCGAGCTGCTCGACGACGAGCAGCCGCTCGCGAACGGAATGCTCCACGACCTGACTCATCCGGTTCTCGGCCCCGTGCGGGTGCTGGCGCCGCCCGTCTCGATCGACGGCGGCGGATTCGTCCCGGCGCCGGCGACCGCGTCGTTCGGCTCGGAGACGCGCACCATCCTCGGCGAGCTCGGCTTTACGAGCCAGGATGTGGAGACCTTGCTGGCGGACGGGGTGACGCGCGACCGGCTGAAGCGCTAGTTGCGGGAGGCGTCCGGTGTTGCAGGCTGGAGATCGCCGGGCGTGATGCGTCGATCGATCCGCGGGTTGCTCAGGTCGACGGTGACCCGGAGCGCCCGCAGGCCGTGGACCCCTTGCAGCTCGTCGAGCTCGACGTCCTCCACCGCGCCCGTGAAGTACCCGAGTGACTGCAGATACTCGATGTAGGCGCGATACTCGTTGCCCTCGGCGGAGTGCGAGTAGATGATCGCGATTTTCCCGGGCTGCGTGATCCGCTCGTCGGTTCCCTTGATGAGGGCCTTGTCGATCCGCTTCTTGACGATCTCGTACCGGATGTCGTACGCGCCGTCCACGTCGAACCGCTTCTCGTCGAAGCGGAAGCGGATCGACAGCGGCGCGTGCTGGACCAGCACCAGGTGCGTCACTTCGAGCGGGATCGGGAGCTTGTCCTTGATCCGGTTGACCTTCAGCGCCACGCCGCACGTGACCATGAGCTGCCACAGGCGAAGGCTCTTGAGATAGAGCGGATCGAACTTGCCGTCCTCGAGCAGCGAGGCGCCGATGTAGATCTGATGGTCCACGCCGTCCGTCTTCTGCTTCTCGAAGTAGTGCGGGAACATCGTCTGGGCGGTCTGCTCCTCGAGGTCGAGGTACGACGAGATCCCGTCGGCGATGCGAGTCACGCTCTCCTCGAAGAGCCGGCGCCGGTCGTACACGGTGCCGATCCGAGGGTCGAGCGCGGCGCGATAAGCCTCGATCCGCTCGCGCACGCCCGGCCCGAACGTCTGCAGGTGGTCGAACAGCGACTCGACGTGCGTCCGGAGGAACGAGATGGTCGAGACCTCGTCGCCCGAGTTGAGGTTCACCTGGATCTTGGCCGAGTGCTTGTCGATGCGGTAGAGCAGCTCGTGCAGCCCGGGCAGCGGCCGCGCGTCGTGCGCCCAGCGGATCACGTCACGGGCGAGCCGAAGCTGCGTCAAGAGATCCGCCTGGATCGCCAGGCTCCGCTGCGTCGAGGAGCCGCGAATGTCCGAGAGCGCGTACAGCGGATAGATCCGCTCGAACACGATCGGCTCCATCTCGACCACCGAGTCGTCAGCGTCCTCGGGCTGGTTGTCCATGCCCTTGAGCACGGCCTTGCGGAAGCGCCACTCGACCACCGGGTGGATCGCCGTGCACTTCTCCTTGATGAACGCCTGGATCCGCGCGTTCAGCTCTTCCATGCTGCGCTGGACGGCCATCGAGAAGAGCGGAAGGATCTGCATGAGCTTGGGCAGGTGCGTCCAGTCGAGATCGCCGGGCCGCGGCGAGCCGAGCTCGAGCGTGCCGATCACCTTGTCCTGGTAGAAGAGCGGCGCCACGATGATGTTGCGCAGCCCCCACTCCATGATCTCGTCGTCCGCCGGCGTGCGGCCGGGCATCTCGGTGAGATCCTCGACGATGAGCGGGCCCCCCTGCTTGACGGCGCGCTCGTAGACGGACCCGCGAAACTCCTCCACCGTGTGGTGCCGGGAGTCGGCGAAGATGCAGGCGTGCTCGCTCTCGGCGCCGTAGTTGAGCACGAGCACCTGGTCGCCGTCGAGGGCGGCCAGCCCGAAGCGCAGCTCGGGCCGCCGGAAGAGGGTCCGCAGCTTGTCCTGGAGCGCCTTGAAGCGCGTGTGGGAGACGATCGACTCCTTGTCGATCAAGTCGCGCTCGAGCGAGGACAGCACTTCCTGGTCCGTGACCTCGATCGCCCGGAAGATCGTGAAGCCGCGGAACACGAAGCGATCCGCCGGCAGGACCTCGCGGAACAGATCGGTCTCGAAGAGCCGGCGCCGGTCGTACACGGTGCCGATCCGAGGGTCGAGCGCGGCGCGATAAGCCTCGATCCGCTCGCGCACGCCCGGCCCGAACGTCTGATACTCGACGTCGAGCTGGACCCCGTAGATCCGGTCCAGCACGAGCGTGTAGGCGAAGAAGAGGCGCATCGCGCTGATCATCTCTGGACCGAGGTTCACGCGGCCGCGCAACGACCCGTCTTCGGATTGCAGGAGCTGCTCGAAGGGCGGCGTCGCGTAGAAGCTCTTCAGCATGAACGGAATCAGGACGGCCGAGAACTCCTGATCGAAGAAGGCCGGCGGAAAGATGCCACCCATGAGCACGTCCACCAGAGCGCGATTGCGCTGGATGACGCTCAGGTCCGTGATCGGATTCAAGAGCTCCGGAACCTGCTCGACCTGCTCACGGACCGTCCGGACGAACGCCCCTTTAGGGGAGGTGTCGTCCCCGTACTTCTTTGCCCAGAACGCGAGCAAGGGCGCCAGGCTCAGCTCGCTCTTGAAGGGAAAGCTGTCCGGCGAGGTCTTCAGCACGGCCTGAAGGTCGGCGGTGCGCTCCAGGAGCCCACGGGTCGATCCAACCATGCGGCTATTGTAGCAAGCCGGGCCAGCCGAACCGCGCCCCCCGGGTGTAGAATCGCGATCCATGGAAACCCGCCAGCTAGGCCACAGCTCGCTCTCCGTGCCCGCGCTGGGCCTGGGATGCATGTCGATGTCGGGCACCTACGGCAAGCACGACGACGCGCAATCGATCGAGGTGGTACACCACGCGCTCGACCTGGGCGTGAATTTCCTCGATTCCTCGGACATGTACGGCTTCGGCCACAACGAGGAGCTCCTGGGCCGCGCCATCCGCGGCAAGCGCAATCAGTTCGTCGTAACGACCAAGTTCGGTCAGGTCCGAACGCCCGAGGGCCGCATGACGGTCAACGGCCGCCCCGACTACGTCATGCAGGCCTGCGATGCGAGCCTGAAGCGCCTGGGGATCGACGTGGTCGATCTCTACTACCAGCATCGCGTCGACCCGACCGTGCCGATCGAGGACACGGTCGGCGCCATGAAGCGGCTGATCGAGCAGGGCAAGGTGCGGTATATCGGCCTCTGCGAGGCGGCGCCCGAGACCGTTCGGCGCGCCCATCGGGTCCATCCGCTCAGCGCGCTGCAGAGCGAGTTCTCGCTGCTCTATCGCGTCGAGGCGGAGGGGATCCTGCCGACGCTGCGCGAGCTCGGCATCTCGTTCGTCGCGTACTCACCGCTCGGGCGCAGCTGGCTCACCGGTCGCGTCGAGAACCTTGCCGACATCCCGTCGGACGATCGGCGCCGCGATCACCCGCGCTTCCTGGAGGCCAACTTCGCGAGGAACCTCGAGCTGGTCCGGCGGATCGAGCCGGTCGCGAAGGAAAAGGGCTGCACGCCGGGGCAGCTCGCGCTCGCGTGGCTCCTGGCGCAAGGTCCGGATATCGTGCCGATTCCGGGCACGAAGCGGAAGGAGCGGCTCGACGAGAACGTGAAAGCCACCGCGGTTCGGCTCGAGGCGCGTGACGCCCAGCGAATCGCGGAGGCGATCCCGTCCGGCGCCGCGGCCGGCACGCGCTATCCCGAGGCCATGATGAAGAGCGTCCACATCTAGGACGCTCGATCGCGGTCGCTGTCGGCGGGGTCGCCGCGACCGCTCGACCGCCCGAGGTCGAGCATCTCGGGAAGGTAGTGCTGGGCCTCGGCGGGCACGAGCCGGGTGATCTGGTTCATGCGCAGGACAACCTCGCGGATGCGCTCGAGTGCCTCGCGAGACGACGGTGAGCGGATTGTTGATCTCGTGCGCGGCGGCCACCGCCAGGCTCGCGACCAGCCGCAGCTTCTCCGCCTCGCGCAGGGTCGCTTCGGCTTGCTTCTTCTCGGTCACGTCGCGGCCGATCGCGGAGGCGCCGATGATGCCACCGGACGAGCTCCGGAGCGGCGACACCGTGACCGAAACCTGAACGCGCGTGCCGTCCTTCCGGATGCGCGCCGTCTCGTAGGGCAGGATGTGCTCGCCCCGTTTGAGCCGCGCCAGGATGCGGAGCAGCTCGTTGGGATGATCGGGCGGGATGACGATCGAGATCGATCGGCCGATCGCCTCGGTCGCGGTATAGCCGAAGAGGCGCTCCGCGCCCGTGTTCCAGCTGGTGACCACGCCGTCGAGCGTCTTGCTGATGATGGCGTCATCGGAGAACTCCACGATGGACGCCAGGTGCGCCAGCGCCGCCTCGTCCCGCTTTCGCTCCGCCACGACGGCCGCGATCATGATGCTCATCACGGCCATCGTGCCGAGGAAGGCCTGCAAGAGCAGCAACGCCTGGTTCGGCGGTCCATCGGCGAACGGCCCGAGGCCGTGCACGGTGCCCCAGATCGCCAGAGTGGACAGGACCGCGATCACGGCCGCCGTGTCGCGCTGGCCGAAGCGAAACGCCGCCCAGATCATGGGGGGCAGGCACAGAAACGTCAGCGGCTGACCGACGAATCCGAAGAACACGAGTGACCCGACGACGATCACCGCCGCGAAGAGGGCTGCCCCCTCGAGCACGCGCCACCAGCTCCGCGGAGCGGCGATCCGCGCGCACCACAGCACGATGAGGGGTCCGACGACGAGAGCGCCCACCGCGTCACCGAGCCACCACGTGAACCAGATCGCGGGATAGTCGCGCCAGTTGGCGGCTCCGCCGAGGGTCAGGCTGCTGACCCCGATCGTAGCGCTCACGGTCGTGCTGAAGAGCCCGCCCAGCACCACGAACTTGACGACGTCCCGCGCGCGGTTGAACACGTGGCGGCCGTTCGCGAACAGGCGCACCAGATCGGCGCCCAGGCGCCCCTCGATGGTGTTGCCGATCGCGATGCCGAGCGAGGTCGCGATCGATCCGGTGGTCGTGACGTTCACGAGAAACGCGCCGATCAGAATGGCGGGCCAGATGCGCGGGCCCAGCAGGAGAAACGAGGCGAAGGCGATCCCGCTCGGCGGCCACACCGGCGAGACGCTCGCGTTGACGACGGCCAGGGCGAGACCGAACTTGCCCGCGAGGAAATAGGCAAGCGTCAGGAGAGTCAGCTGCCAGAGCGCTACCGGTCTTCGAGATTCGGTCATCGCCCGACCTGCTTCGACACCGCTGTCGGGCTCCTGCAGCCCGGGTCGCTCAACCGATTCCGATACCACTAGCTTAACACTCGCGGGGAGGCCGAGTCGTGTAGGCTTACCCGGTCGCGGCGCAGTCGCAGAGGAGGGCAACGTGAACGGCTGGCTCGAGACGTATCGCGGAATCGTCTACCGCTGGGAGGTAGACCACAACGACCACCTGACGGTCGCGTTCTATTTCGCGCGGCTCGGCGACGCCACGCTCACCCTGCTCGATTCGCTCGGGCTCGGTCGCGACTACACGCGGCGCCGCGGAAACCTTTGCCTGACCGCCGATTGCTACGTGCGCTACGTCCGCGAGCTGCGCGTGGGCGACATCATGCACGTCGTGAGCGGCGTCATCGCCGTGGAGCGCGACGCGCTGGTGCTCGGACACAAGCTCTTCAACTCCGAGACCGGCGAGGTGTGCACGACGGTCGAGCAGCGCGTGCGCCACGTCGATGCGCGGCGACGCACCGCGCGGCCCTTGCTGGCGGCTCAGCGCCGGGCGGCCGAGCCGCGACGGGTCGAGTGGGACGTCCCGGCACGTGAGCGCCGCCCGCGGCCGAGCGGGCTCGACGGCTTCCACGAGAGCTCACGCGATACGGTCAAGCCCGACGAGGTGGACGTCCTCGGGCAGGTCGCGCTGATGCACTACATCCATCGGTTCTCGGCCGCCAACGGCCACGCAACCGCGGTGTTCGGTGTCACCCCGGGCTACATGCGAACCGAGCACCGCGGCTTCTCGACGTTCGAGTTCCAGCTCGAGCTCGGCGGCGCGCTCCGGCCGGGCGATCCGGTCCGCGTGCGCTCGGCGCTCGTCCACGTCGGCAATTCGTCGATGCGCCTGTTCCACGTGATGACCAACGAGCGCACCGACGAGCGCGTGGCGACCCTCGAGCAGCTGGGCGTGCACCTCGACATGGACGCACGGCGGCCGACACCCCTGCCCGACGCGATCCGCGATCGGGCCAAGGCGGTCCTGGTGTCCTGAGGTCGGCGGGCGGGCGTTATGAGCCCGCGGCGGGGCTCGGGCGACGACGGCCGCGGCCGCCGCGGCGCGAGCGCCGACGGCTCCGCCTGGGCGCCGCCGCCGGAGCGGCCTCGACTTCCACGGCTTCCTCGGCGACCGGCTCGGGTGGCGGCGGCGGAGCCTCGACTCGACTCACCGCGCCCGGCACGAGCGAGATCATTCCTGTGGGGCTCACCGACAGCTCCTTGATGCGGCGCAGCCGCGTGACCAGCCGCGGCGAGCCGGGGGGCCGGCTGAAGCCGCGCGCCTTGAGCGTGCGCGCCACATTGTCGATCAGCACGGCGCCGTTGGGGGCGCGCTCCGCGAGCTCGCGGACGAGCAGCACCAGCTCGTCGTGCGGCGCGCTGTGCGCTTCGTCGGACTCGACGGGCACCGGCGCATGACGGACCGGCTCGAGCCGCCGCGGCTCGGTCTCCGTCCCGGCGGGTCGTCCACCGCGCCGCCCGCGACCCCCGCGCCGGCGGCTGCGGTCGCCCCCGGACGCGGGACGGCTCGTCTCCACCGGCGCCGCGCTCGCCAGCGTTCGCGCCGTCAGCCGGTGAAAGGTGATGCCGAGCGCCGCCGCGACGTCGCCCACCGCGTCGAAGGCGCGATCATCCGACACGATCTCGAGCACATCGCCCGGTCGCGCGCCGGCCAGCCACACGCCCGCGCTCACCGCGATCCGGAGGTCGCTCCAGTCGCGGACTCCGGTGGACGGCGCGCTGTGGAGGAGCTGGGCGCCGAATCGCGCCAGCACGCGCCCCGTTTCGTGCCCGATCACGCGCCAGTTACCGACGGCAAAGAACTCGGTGCTCCGGCCGCCGTGATCGATCGCGAGGCGCCCGACGACCCGCTCGATGTGCGTGGGGTTGCTGGTGTTCTCGACGTCGAAGAAGATCGCATGGCGCGTGGTGGGGCGAAGCCGCTCCGGCTCCGGCGGCGGAACGCGCGTCGCGAACACCGGCTCCGGCACGACGACCGCCAGCGGCGGCTCGGGCTCGGCGGGGCGCGTCGCCGACGAGCTCGAGTTCGAGTTCGACTGGTGGTGGTTCGTTCCATGCCCGCATCATACGGGACACGCCGTGTCTAATCGCGAAGAAGACACCCACGGCGTGTCACCAGCGATGCTGAAGAGTCCTTCGTTCCCGCCGCCCCGCGACGCGCGCAGGGCGGCGGGACGGCGCGGATCTCAGTCCTGCTGAGAGACGGGAATCGGCGGCGCGGTCTGCAAACGCCGCGCGATGTCGGCCAGGGGCCGGTGCATCTGCCCGAGCATGTCCACGACGCCGCCGAAGGCCTCGGCGACCGCCGAGCGCTCGCCCCGCAGTGCATCGAGCTCGCCCTGGAGCGCCCCGTGGATCCGGCGAAGCTCACCGAGCTCGCCACCCAGCCGCTCGCACTCCTGCTCTCGCGCCTCGAGCGCACGCCGCAGGCGCTCACGCTCCTCGACCAACGACGGAATCACATGACTGAGCTGGTACTGGCTTTCGGCGAGCCAGCGCGTCGTCCGCTGCGCGTCATCGATCGTCTCGATGTGACTCATCTGGCGTGGTGCCTCCTCGTGGAGAGCGCTGGGTTGCGGGTTAGGCATAGGGGACTCGACGGGCACCTCGGACGCGAGCGCGACCAGCTCGTGTGATGCACCGGTCATGAGCGACGACCGACGGCGACGACGATCGGCCGGCGGCGGGCTGTCCGACGACTCGTACTCAATGGCGCCGCGCCGATCGAGCATCACGCGGACTTTCGGATCGGCGTGGTGACGATTGCGGAGGTGCTCGTAAACCGCGGGCTCCGTCCGAGCGACCACGATCAAATAGCGCGTCATGCCGCCTCGGTTCGGTTCCTCCGCTGGCGCTGCGACTCCGGCAAGATCGGAAATCATCTCCCGGAACAGCGAACGGAGGAGCAAGAGATGCATTTCGGTCTCTTCGTGATCGAAGCGGACTTTACACGCACGCTCGTGAACATTCAAGAGTGAATCACTTTTCACATCGCGTGCGCGGCTCGGAGACGACCGCTCGTCGAGAAAAAATTGCACGGTACCGGCGGTCCGACGCGCTTGACAGCGCCGGGGCCGGCCGACTAGCCTCGATTCCCATCGCCATGGATTTTGAATTCGCCGTCGAGCACCAGAGCTTCCGCCAGGAATTCCGCGACTGGCTCGCCACCAACCTCTCGCCGGCGCTGTGTCTAGACGACGCGTCCGACGATCGCGTCGCGTCCGATCGCGAGACTTTCGAGCGACGGTGCGTCTGGCAAAAGACGATGCACGCGGCGGGCTGGGTCGGCATCACGTGGCCCAAGGAATACGGCGGCCGCGACGCCGGGCTGATCGAGCGCGTCATCTGGGACGAAGAGTACACGGCCGCGCGCGCGCCGGTGCTGCCGGGGAACATGGGACTGAGCCTGGTCGGGCCGACGATCATCCACTGGGGTACGCCCGAGCAGAAGCGGCGCCACCTGCCGGCCATCCTCAACGCCGACGAGATCTGGTGTCAGGGCTTCTCGGAGCCGGGCGCCGGCTCCGATCTGGCGAGCCTCCGGACGCGCGCCGTCGACCAGGGCGATCACTATGTCGTCAACGGCCAGAAGGTGTGGACCTCGGGCGCGCACTTCGCGCACTGGATCATCCTGCTCGTCCGGACGAACCCCGACGTGCCGAAGCATCAGGGGATCAGCTGTCTCCTGGTGCCGATGACGACGCCGGGTGTCAGCGTGCGGCCGCTGGTCCTGATGACGGGGCATCATCACTTCAACGAGGTCTTCTTCACGGACGTCGTCGTGCCAAAGGCGAACCTGCTCGGGCCGGTGAACCAGGGATGGAAGGTTTCGACCACCACGCTCATGTACGAGCGCCATTCGGCCGGCGGGCGCAGTCACACGGCCCAGATCGCCCGGCTGATCGCGCTGGCAAAGCAGGTCCCGATCGACGGGCGGCCCGCGTGGGATCATCCGGCGATCCGCCAGCGGCTGGCTCAGCTCGCCATCGAGTCCGAGGCGCTGAAGTACACGCGCCTGCGCAGCCTCACCCGTCAGCTACGCGGTGAGGCGCCGGGCCCCGAGGGATCCGTGCGACCGTGCCGGACGCACCGCGCTGGTTCAACCGGGTGCTCGCCGCTCGGCAATACACGATCTCGGCCGGAACGAGCGAGATTCAGCGCAACATCATCGGCGAGCGCGTACTCGGTCTGCCGCGCGGCTGACGCCCGCGCTCCGAGGCGAGCTCAGGCCGGGAGCGAGTCCAGGAAGCGCAGCAGCACGCGGTCGAAGGCCTCCGGCTGATCGAGGTTGGAGGCGTGCCCCGCCCCGGCGATCACCTCGAGCCGCGCGCCCGGAATCTTCTTCGCCATGTACTCGCAGGGCGCCAGGAACGGTGTGTCCTGGTCGCCGACGATGACCAGGGTCGGCACGCGGATCGACGCCAGACCGTCGATCACGCGCGCGTCTTGTTGGGCGAGCATGCCGCGTGCGGCGTGCGCGAGGCCCTGCGCGCTCTTGTGGTGGCCGAGCGCGTCGCGGACCTCGCGGCTGCGGCCGCCGAGCGCCTCGAGCCCCCGCGCCTCCAGGGTGCCGGCGCGCTCGTTGGCGCGCTGGTTCCACGCGTTGCGCGCCTCGGCGTTGCGATAACCCGGCCCCGAGTCGCAGATGATCAGCGCGTCGACCATCTCGGGATGCGCCAGGTAGAAGGCGAGGGACATATAGCCGCCGAGCGAGAGGCCGCCGATCACCGCCCGGGTCACGCCGAGCGAGGCCAGGAGCGCCTGCATGTCGCCCACGGTCGACTCGGTCGAGTATCGCGCCGGATCGGTCGGGCTCTCGGTCTGGCCGTGACCGCGCATGTCCCAGGTGATCAGGCGGTAACGATCGCCGATCGTCTGGCGCTGGGCGTCCCACATGCGCCCGGTGGCACCGTAGCCGTGGCTCAGGATCACCGGGCGCCCGCTGCCGCTCACCGTGTAGTCGATCTCGATACCGTTCAGGATCGCTCGCGCCATGGTCGTGACCTCAGCAGTGCCGGCACGGCGGGAAGTCCCGCGAGTAGACCGGCTGCTTCAAGAACTCCTCGGGGTTGTACTTCCAGAACTGGCTCACAGCGGGATAGGTGTAGATGACGGTGTTCTGGAGCTTGCCGCCGACACGCTCGACCTTGCGGATATAGATGTTCTGCGTCGGGTTGCCGTAGGCGTCCATCTGCACCGGGCCGCGCGGCGCGTCGGTGATCTGCACCTTGCGGAGCGCGGCCATGAAAGCGGCGCGGTCCTCCACCTTGCCGCCGATCGCGCGTACGGCCTCATCGATGATCCGGGCCCCGGTGTAGCAGTTCTCCGAATAGAAGGACGGGATCCGGTTGTAGGCCTTCTCGAAGGCGGCGCGGAAGCGCTTGTTGGCCGGCGTGTCGAGCGAGGCCGAGTAGTGATGCGCGCTCACGACGCCGATCGACTCGTCGCCGAGCTGCGGCAGGACGTGCTCGTCGGTGTAGGTGCCGCCGGCGATGAGCGGGATCCGGCCGCGCAACCCGCTGGCCGCGTACTGCTGCGCGAACAGCAAGGTCCATCGACCGAGCGCAACCACGAACACGGCGTCGGCGTCCCTCTTGATCTGGGTGAGATACGGCGAGTAGTCCTGCACGTTCAGCGGAACCCAGAGCTTCTGGACGATCTGACCGCCGTTGTCCTCGAACGACTTGTGGAAGCCGCCCACCGTCTCCCAGCCGAAGGCGTAGTCGAGCCCGACCGTGACGACCTTCTTGTAGCCGAGGACCTTCGCCGCGTACTCACCGAATGGGTGCATGTTGCCGCCGGCGGAGAAGCCGGTACGGATCAGCCACTTGGGCCGCTTGCGCTGCGTGAGATCGTCGGCGGAGTTGATCGGGTACATCGTCGGGATTTCCTGGCCTTCGATGTACGGCACGAGCGCGTAGGCCACGTTCGAGAGGATCACGCCGGCGATCATGTGGACACGGTCGTTCTCGACGAGCTTGCGGGCCTTGACGAGGGCGGCCGCCGGATTGCCCTCGTTGTCCTCCAGGATGACCTCGACCTTGCGCCCGCCCATCTGCCAGCCGCTTTCCTGCCAGTAGAGCTCGCAGCCCGAGTACATGTCCTTGCCGGCCGCCGCGATCGCGCCCGTGAGCGGCGAGATGAACCCGATCTTGATCGGCCCCTGCCCCTGCGCGTCCGCGCGACCCGCCACCAGGATCCAGAGCGTCACCAGCAGCAGCATCGCTCTCCCGCGCATGTCGTCCCCTCAGTACCGGTTTGCGATCGGGAGCTCGTCGGCCGGGAACAAGGTGATGATCTGAGCGCCGCTCGGCGTCACGATGACCT
>WNFK01071728.1_pt1 | contig 22118 bp, 16 predicted proteins | sample 5400281 | NCBI WGS metagenome assembly WNFK01 (sample SAMN13153350, study PRJNA577476) | soil metagenome | isolation source: 20 cm soil on Douglas fir-dominated hillslope | place: USA:California | collected 2013-09-17
ATTCGAAGCCTGCGCGGCTCGCTGAAGGGCGAGCCGTCCGCATCGAAAATCCTGCTCGAAGAACGCAAGCGTGACCGCGAACTATGACGCGAGCCCCGCGATGCATCGTCCTGCATGAGGACGACAAGACCCACCCTTGCAAAACACGCAAGGATGGGGCACGCGCCGCACTAACCGCTGAGCGCTGGTCATGAAGCGCATCGTCCTGGACGCCAGCGCCCTCATGACCTTCTTCGACGGCCGCCCCGGCGCCGCCAAGGTGGAAGAGCTGATCACGAGCGCCGCCGAAGGCAAATGCAAGCTGCTGATGAGCGTAGTCAACTGGGGCGAGGTCTATTATTCGGTCTGGCGGGCCAAAGGACCCGGCATGGCTCGCAAAATCGCCACCGACATCGCGCAATTGCCCATCGAACTGGTCGACGCCGGCTACGAACTAACCAAACTCGCAGCCGAACTCCACGCCGACCACAAACTCCCCTACGCCGACTGCTTCGCCGCCGCGCTAGCCACCGATCGCAAAGCCTCCCTCGCCACCAGCGACGCCGACTTCGCCAAACTCGAACGCCACCTCACCCTCCTCCGGACCCGCTAATCTCGCCGAGCTCGTCATTTCGCGGAAATCACTCAGAATTTTCGGTACACGCAGCTGACCAAACAAAACGCCCCGGAGGGTTGCTCCGGGGCGTCGACCTACTATGAGACTTGCGTCTGATCGCGAACCGTTACCGCTGCTCGGGCGGTTTCGAGGCCGGAGGCGTCGTCGGCTTGGGCGTTGTGGTGCGGGGCGCCGCGGGCTTGGTTGGAGTCGTGGTTGCCGCCGGCGAAGTATCCAGGATGGTCACGTAGCCATTCTCGCGGGCGTACCGGTCCAGCACATCGATCATCTTGCGGCCGACGCGATCGAACACTTCCGCTTGCGCCGCGTTTACGTCTTCCTGGTATTCGTCTTGTTTGCGCTGGAGCTGCCGCGCTAGCTTTTCGCCTTCACGCTGCAAACGCGCTTTCTCTTCATCGCTGAGTTTACTGCCGCCGGCGTCCATGCGCTGGCGCAAATCGTTGATCTGCTTGTTCAGCCCTTCCAGCTCGCTCTGGCGCGGCGCAAACTGCGATTGCAGTTCCGCGCCGGCCTGCTTGCCCTCGGACGTGCTGGCAATGGCCTGGCGCACATTGATGACGCCGAGCTTGGTTCCGGTGGCGGACCCCGGCGCGGTGCTCTGCGCGCGCAGCCCGCTCGCGCCAAAAGCGCAAGCCGCCGCAACGATCGCCATAACGACGGCAACTTGGATTTTCTTTCTCAATTTTTTTCTCAGGGACCCCGTCTGGGGCAGGGTCAAAATTCTGGAATTCACTTTTTTCTCCTTATTTCTGACGCTCAAACTCTAAGCCGGCAACCGCCGGCTTAAAACTCTCTCCGCAGTCTCTGCGGGCTCCGCGGGCCCCACACAAACTTGGCAGTATAGCCGAGCCCCGAACGGCTCGCAACCGGAGACCGGAAGTTCTCTCGCTCGCGCTCGAGCTGGGACGCGCTGAAGCACGCCCCTACAACTACGCAGCAAAATCTACGTCGGCCAAAATTAATTGGGCATCGGGAAAATCAACACGCGATTGTGGCCCTGATCCACAATCACGGCAAGATTCGTGAACTGGTCGATGGCCACGCCAAACTGCGCCGAGCCCGGCAAACCAAGCGTCTGAACCGTTTTCACCTGCGAAACCGTATCCACGATGGATGCGGATTTCCCGGCAAAGTTGGAAGTGAGAATCGCGCCCGTCTGCGGATTGACGGCAAGCGCCGTCGGATTGATGCCAACGCGAGTCTGGCTGGAGCCGCCGGTATCGGGGTTGAAAGACGAAATCACATTCCCGCCGCTCGAATTCACGTAGAAGAGCCCAGGATTTCCTGTGCCCGTAGCCACGGCCGGATTGAAAACAATTCCGGTGGGAGTGGAAGTAACGCTGCCGAGCGATACGGTGGTGCTCAGCGTCGGACTAGCCAATCCGATGTCCACCGGATAGAGCGCGCCAATCGGCGCCGCCCCGGAGATGAGTTGCAGGCCGGTAACGACGGCGAGACCCTGATTGTTTGTGCCGCGGTCGGGATCGATGGCTACGGCGATGGGCGCCTGCACACCGCCGATTGACGAGGCGGTGAGAGTGGTCGCGGGCGCAGATCCAAGCAAGAGACCGAGATTGATTTGCGAAACAGTGTTGGAACCGAAATTGGCGACGAGAGCAACGCCGGTGGATTCGTTGACGGCGACTCCGATGGGACTGGTGCCGACCGCGACGTCTGGAACGGCTTCGGCGTTGGTCAGGAGATTCACGACGGATGCGGTGCCGGCGCCATTGTTGGCAATAACGGCCAGCCCGAGATGCGAGCTAATGGCTACGCCCTGGGGTGTCGCGCCGATGGAGATGCTGCGCAGCACGGAGCCGAAGGTCGGGCTGGCAGGGTTGAGGTCGATCGTCGAAATGTTGTTGCAACCGCTGTTGGTAACCACGGCGATCGGCGAGAACGGACCATTTTTGAGCTGGTCGGCAATGGCAACGGAGCTGGGAATCGCGGGTCCGGTGGTGCAAGCGATGCTCATGTCCACAGATTTGACGACAAAGAAATCGGAAGCGTTGGATTGCACGCCGTTGCTCACAACGTCCAGAGCGAATTTATGCGGCAGCGAAAGGAAGGAAGCCGGAATGGTGGCGATAATCTCTCTATCGCTGACCACTTGCACGTTTCCGGATGGAATGGGCGTGCCATCGAGGCGTACTTGCGCACCCGCGATGAAGCCAGCGCCAAAAATCTGTACGCCAGGCAGATCGCTTGCGGAAGCAAGCGCGGCCTGCGGAACAGAAGCATTGGGAATGCCGCCGATGACGCCCGGACCGGGATTGGGGCTGGGCACAACGATTTCCGTGATTTCGGCGGGCTTCAAGGCGCCGAGGTTGATGACTTCGATCTGGCCGTTACTCGTGCTGCCAGCGGTGGTACTGCCGGATTCGACTACGAACGCCTGATTCGTTGCCGGGTCGACGGCGATGCCGCCGAAGAGACGGAGAGAGCCGGTTGTACCGTTCTGAACGGGAAGAGTGGCCGTACTCGGCCCGTTTACCGGAACGATGGCGTATCTCTTTTGGGTAACCGGATCGGAGATGGAGACCTGCTGCTGATCCGGGTTATAGGAAACGATGGAATTCGTGTACGGCTGCCAAGCGACGTTGGCACTGTGCAGGAACTCAGGGGCATTGGTGCAGCCAACGGTAAACGCGGTGCAGTTGGAAAAGAAACTGATGGAAGAAACCGAGGAATCGAGCTGATTCAGGATGTCGATCTGCGGGCCGTTCTGACCGGTTGCGTTCGCATCCGCTAACGCGGCGGTGTGGGTGATGGGATTGATGGCGATGCCCTGCGTGGTTGAGGAGACGCCGCCGAAAATTACGTTGGGGCTTCCAAAGAAGACGGTTCCAATGGTGCCGCCGTTGCTGCTGACGGTGCCGCTGCCGGTGACGTTTGAACCCAAAAAGTAAACAAAGGTCGTGCTGCTGGTGACGTTGACAGTGAACACGCCATTCAGGTTAACGCCCGTGGGATTGCCGCTGGCATTGGGAGCGGGAACGCCACTGATCAGGACCGTGGAGGGGATTCCGGGGATGAGCCCAGTAAGTGTGCTCCCGGAAGCCACGGTAGCGGTGACCGTTCCGGCGGTGAGAGTTAGAGAGCTGAGCGCAGCGGAGGTGGAGCGTTGGGTCACGTCGACAGCGCTGACGATACCGGAACCGCCCGGCGATACATATGCAATGTGACCGTGGGGAGCGACGGCGACCTGCGGGAATGCACCGGTGTTGAGCGTGACCTGCGAGAAAACGCAAGGCCCATTATTCTTTGTCGCAGCCGTATCGTTGAAGCAGCCAAACGGAGGGTTCGCGCCTTGATTCAGATTGACGACGAAGCCGAGGTTGGCGGCCGAAGAAGTGGAAGTGGAAGAGTAGGCCACAAGAGCAAGATTCGTGTCCGGGTCAACACCAATCGCATCGGGAGGAACGGGATTCGGCGCACCTGGAATGGGCAGAATAGAAACGCTCTGACTTCCATAATTGACCACGGCCACGGAGTGATTGGTGCGATTGACAGAAATTCCCGAAGGAACCTGCCCGACGGCTATTGGAGCGCCCAAGGGAGAAAGTGTTCCACTGCCAATAGTGTAAAACTGGACGGCGTTTGAGCCGGTTTCCGCAACGGCAACAATACCGAGCACAGGATCAACATCGATGGCGCTGGGATTAGTGCCTGCGGCAATCGCGGCCGCGGCCGTCGGCGTTGCCGGAGGCCCGCCGGAATAATTTGGGAATACGGCCAGATTTGTTACCGCCGAATTATTTGGCGTGGGCAGCGGCGGAGTTGTGCGCGAAACCGAGAGCGGATAGAGCCCAGGGGAGACAGAGGCAATAGCGCTGCCGGAAAAATTGGCGGCGAGAAAGCGCGAGTTCGATGAAGGACTCTGGGCCACCTGATTGCCCTGAAAAAAAATAGGCGCGAAAGTCCCATGGGGCCCGAAATATCCGCCATCAATAGAAATAGGGAATTCATTAGGGTCAGCGCCTTGAACAACTCCGCTCGGAGAAGCGGCAACCATGGTGGGCCTCACGGGCATGAGGGTAAATGTAAATTGCCCGCCGGTGGTTGGCGTAACGGGCTCAGCGGGGTCGGTGACGGAAACCGTGTACGTAAGTGGCGTTCCCGGATTACCGGTATTCACAACACCGAGGTCGGCCTCCAGCAGGCGCAGGCGGGCGCCACTGGAAGGCGGAGTCGCGGTCGTGGAGTTGGGTATCGGGAAAATTACTTTGACCTGGCCGCTGCTAGAGTCGAACGTTTTCGTGCCGCCGTTCTGGTCGGTAAGTGTAATTTTTGACGCCGAGGAAATATTCGGGGCGTCGAGATAGATGTCCCATAGCGCGGCGCCTTGAGGAGCGATGGTGGGAGAAATGCCGTTAAAGGTGATGGGTCCGCCCTGGATGATGGTGATGGTTCCGGTGACGAAGCGCGTGTTGTCGGCCTTGGAGGTGGCAACGACGGTGACGTCGGCGGGCGTGGTGCTAACTCCGGCAGGAGTCGAAGCGGTGGGGATCGTGGCCGGGGCCGTGTAGATGGCGCCAGTCAGACCGCTGGAAGTGATGGTGCCGCAGGTGGGGCTGCAGGTGGCGACATTGGGCTCGGTGATGGTGGTCGTGGCGGTCGACTGAGTAACCAGCCAGGTCACGCCTTGATTCTGTAAGTCATTGCTGAGAACAACGTTGAATTGCTGCAACTCGTTGGTTGGGACAGTAGCGGTAGTCGGCGTCAAAGTGAGGCCGATACCCGAATTCAGCACGAGCTTCACGTTCCCGGTCTTGGTGGTGTCTTGTTGAGATTGCGCTGTGATGATGATTTGCAGGTTGGGAAATTTAGTTTGGTCGGGCACCTTGGTGGGCGCGGTGTACGTTGCGGTCCCAGTGGTTTCTTGGTTGGAAATCGTACCGAGAGTGCCGTCGGTCGGGCAGTTAGCGGCGGTGGACGTGGTGGTAGTGGTCCCGGAAACCGTCGTGGTTGTGAACTGACAGGGCTGCCAATTCACCGCGGTGTTGGTGGTGGTGCCCCCGGTTACCGTAGCTGTGAGAGTGGTGGACTGGCCAACGATGATGAAGCTGCCCACCGATGAGGTGACGCTGACGGTCACGGTATTGGTGGAACTCTTGCTGCCGCAGCCTGCGGCCAGGGATGCCGCGACGATTGCGGCAGCCACGCACGTTAGAATCGTTCGCAACCTCATCCCACTGCCTCCCAAGCAGACACGCCATGCAGGAATGTGCGCGCGGTCCGTAGCATAGACTTTACCCACCTCAAGCGATTTTCCAATGGCCGGCATCAGAAAGTCCGGCTAACCGTAAAGCGAAATGTCGTCTTCGGCTCGAAATAGTCGAGCCGCCCAGGATTGTTCAGAATGTTGTTGAGCTGCGGCTGAATCTGCAGCGGGAAAATCGTCGGATCGATGCTGTTGAACGCGTTTTTCAGGAAATTGACGTCACCCGGATTCAGGAACGGCTGCGGGGCAATGATCTGTTCGTGCAGACGGTTTACGTTGTACGCGTAGTAGATACGGAACGGGGCCTGGACGATGGGCAGTTGCACGACAAACTCGATGCCGGCAGAGCCTCGCAGGCGGAAATTCGTGTGTGGCGCGATGGAGAGCTGCTGCTGCAGGTTTGCCGTCGGAAACTGCTGGGTAAGCTGCTGGAAGCCTGGGAGATTCAGCTTGAGCGCGCTTGGACGGGCAATGCCGTCGGTGCCGCCGTCGAAGAAGAGCGCGGCGGTAACGGGACCGACGATGGGAATGCGGTATTCGACGTTGCCGGCGGTCTGAATATCGCCACCCGGCAAAGTGGCTGTATAGGTCAGCACCGGAACGGAGAAGGAACGAATTGCTCCGCCGGCCGTAGGATCGTGAAAGAAGATGGGCTGCGCCGAGGCTTGCGGGATAAATGTGACCGGTGAAATCGAGCGGATATCGAATCCGCGAAGGTCGTTTTCACCGCCCATATAGAAACGACTGAAGGGCGGCACTTCTCCGCCGCCATAGCCAGTGGTGTAAGCGGCAGAGGCATGGAAGCCTATGACATTGCGGCGTTTCTGAATGGGATGGAAATACTTGAAATCGAAAACATTGGTAACCGTCTTGACGTTGCCGCCAAGCGGTCCCCCGGTGAAGCCCATGGAATAGAAGTAGCTCTTTCCGGTGTGCTCATTGGTGGGATTGTCGATCGTGTTGTAGGTGATGGTGGGCGTGATGGTGCTAGACACGATGCCCTGGAGAGCGCTGGGACCGGAGATGCTCCGGAACTGCAGGTCTTCAAAGAGTGAACGAGAGCTTCTTCACGGGGTAGCTTGCGAAGAGCGTGAACCCGGTGCTGTTCTGATTGTAATTTTGAACGAACTGCGGATTGATGCTGACGGACTGGCCAAGGAGGAGTGCCTCCTGGCGGGCCTGATCGAAACTGTAGCGGCTGGAGAAGAGCGTAAAGCCGGTAGAGATGGGTCGATCGAAAAGGTACGGCTCGGTGAAGCCGAACATGAAGCTGCGCTGAATGTCGCCGAATTGCGCGGAGAAGGTGAGAGTTTCGCCAAGGCCGAGGAAATTGTTGGTCTGATAGGTGAGTCCGATGAAGGTGCCGGCCAAACCGCTGACGCCGCCCTGCAGACCGATGGACTGCTTGCCCTTTTCCTTGAGCTTCAGGGTGAGATCGACCGTACCTTCTTTTTGATTGCGCTTGATCTCGACGGCCTTGTCTTCCTCGATGCGGTCGAAGTAATCGAGCTGATTCAAGCGCAGGATGCTGATCTCCCAGGCGCGCTTGTTGAAGAGCTGACCTTCGTCGAGAAGGAGTTCGCGGCGGATAACTTTGTCGCGCGTGGTGGTGTTGCCGACGAAATCGATGCGGCGGACGTAATATTGCTTTTCTTCGTTGAAGCGCATGGTGATGTCAATGCGCTTGGCGGCCTCGTCGATATCGGTCTGAGGCTCCGCGGTGAAATCGATGAAACCATACTGGCCATACGCTTTGCGGTAGTCATCCAGGGCTTTGCGAATTTTGGCCGCGGAGAAGATGTCGCCTTCCTTAAGGGGGAAAATAGCCTTGAGCGCATCGACCTTCAACGAGAGAGCTTTATCCGGATCGGCGCTGACAATTTTCAGCGTGCCCATCTTGTAGCGATCGCCTTCTTCGATGGGGATGGTGATATTGACGGCTTTGCCGTGAGTGCGTCCAGCTACCGGGACGCCCATGCGGAAGCTGGTCGTATCGATATTCTCGAGAACCGGATCCTTCACGACAACTTTGAAGTAGCCATTGTCCTGGTACAGGCCGCGGACGCCAACTTCGAGATCTTCGTTGAGTTTTTCGCGGTCGTACGTTTTGGTGAGGACGGGAATGTACCAGAAGTAGAGGGGAATGGCGTAGGGGCGATCGTGGCGCATGGCGCGGATGAGCTTGCGATCGCTGAACGCGTGATTGCCGGTGAATTTAATCTTGCCGACCTTTACCTTGGGACCTTCGTCGACTTTGAAAACGAGGATGACCGCGTTGCTGGCGGCGATGCGCTCGTATTGCGGCGTGACTTTGGCAAATTGGCGGCCGTGCTCGCCCAGCAGTTCCTTCAGGACGACTTCCGCTTTCTTGATGCGCGTGGGGTCGAACTGGCTTTCGACAGTGAGGCCGACCTTGCGCTCTTTAAAACGATCGAGAATGTCCGACTCGGAAACGGAATGAATGTTGTCGTAGCGAATGCGGCGAATGACCGGGCGCTCTTTGACTTCGAAGATGACAGTCTTGTGATTGGGACCTTCGGGAGAGTCTTCGACGCGCAACTTAACATCTTCGAAGAATTGTGTGTTCCACAGAGCCTGGAAGTCGCGGCGCAGCGTTTCTTCATTATAAGGATCACCGTCGCGGCTGAAAATTCGCGCTTTCAGCGTGTCGCTGCGGACGCGGCGATTGCCGATGAAAAGGATGCGATCGATTATGGTTCCGGGGGCCTGCGGAGGAGGATTCTGGAAAGGATGCTCGGACTCGGTCTCCGCGGCGGATTCGGCCGTAACTTTTGCGAATTCCGATGAATCAAATGGAGCAGAGACTGAAGACGGCGATGCAGCCGCATCAGGATGGTGTTGCGCAGCGGCAAAAACAGAGGACGCGAGCAATAACCCAATTGCCGCAGCCGATAGCGCCACGCGCACATACCCAAACGGCAAAGAAATTCTCGTGTGAGCGGCCATAGAGGTGGTCAAGGCCGCGCCCCCAAACCCAAGATGTTCTTCTCCCGCCGAACCCGATACAGGTCGGCCGTGCGTTGACCCGGTACATACCGGGATCACACATGTTGGTCTCAGATTCCCTAGTGGACGACCGGGGTTGCCTCACCGACAGGACGGAACGAAAGACCTTCCCCTGCGACGTAAATTTGCAACGTCGCTGGCCTTTGGATTCCACCCTGAATGAGCGCCTCGGACAGCGGGTCTTCCACATACTTCTGTAAAGCCCGCCGCAGAGGCCGTGCCCCGTAACTGCGGTCTGCACACGTTTTTTCGAGGATCCACTGGCGTGCTTCCGGAGAAACGACTACCTGGACTTGCCGGTGGATGAGCGTGTCGTTCATCTGACCCACAAGCAGATCGATAATGCGCAACAGGTCGTCGTCGCCGAGCGGGTTGAAGATAATGACTTCGTCCAAGCGGTTGAGAAACTCCGGATTGAACGCCCGCTTTACTTCATTCATCACCATATCTTCCATGCTTTTCAGGCCGGCTTCATCGATGCCGGACTGGAAGCCGATGGAAGTGCGCTTCTGCAAATGGCGCGCACCCAAGTTGGAAGTCATGATGATGATGGTGTTGCGAAAATCCACGGTATTGCCGAGCCCGTCCGTCAACTGGCCATCTTCAAACACTTGCAACAGGATGTTGAAAACGTCCGGATGCGCCTTCTCGATTTCATCCAGCAGGATGACCGAGTAGGGCGTGCGGCGAACGCGCTCCGTCAACTGACCGCCTTCTTCATAACCAACGTACCCTGGAGGGGCGCCGATGAGCTTCGAGACGGAATGCTTTTCCATGAACTCCGACATATCGAAGCGAACCAGCGACTTCTCCGAACCGAACAAAAATTCCGCGAGGCGGCGCGCAACTTCCGTTTTGCCGACGCCGGTGGGACCGAGGAAGAAGAAGCAGCCAACGGGACGCGCGGGATTCTTGAGCCCGGCGCGGCTGCGGCGAATGGCGCGCGCGAGGGCGGTGATGGCTTTGTCCTGGCTGATGACGCGCTTGTGCAGCTCGGGCTCAATGCGCAGAAGCTTCTGCTGCTCGTCCTCTTTTATGGATGTGACGGCGATGCCGGTCCAGCGGGAAACGACTTCTTCGATGTCTTCGCGGGTGACGATGCCGGTGGAGGCGTCGTCGAGCTTGTAGCGCTCGCGCAGGCCGCGGAGATTCTCCTTTTCCTTGCGCTCTTCTTCGGAGTAGAAGCGAGCTTTTTCGAATTCGTGGGCGGCGATGGCGCTTTCCATGCGGTGGGTGATGAACTTCACGCGCTTTTGCACTTCGCCGACTTCTTCGGGGACGCTGGCCTGGCGGAGCTTGACGCGCGCGCCGGCTTCGTCGATCAGGTCGATAGCCTTATCTGGAAGGAAGCGGTCGGGAATGTAGCGGTTCGAAAGATAGACGGAATATTTGAGCGCTTCATCGGTATAGCTGACCGCGTGGAATTTTTCGTAGCGCTCGCGCACGCCGCTGATGACCTGGACGGCTTCCTCTTCGTTGGGCGCAGGAACTTTTACTGATTGGAAGCGGCGCTCGAGGGAGCGGTCTTTCTCGACGGACTTGCGATATTCGCCGGGCGTGGTGGCGCCAATGCATTGAATTTCGCCGCGGGAAAGCGCGGGCTTGAGAATGTTGGCGGCGTCCAGCGAACCTTCGGCAGAGCCGGCGCCGACGAGCGTGTGCAACTCGTCGATGAAGACGATGGCGTTCTGGCTCTCCATCAATTCTTTCATGATGGTTTTAAGGCGCTCTTCGAATTGGCCGCGATATTTTGTGCCGGCGACGATGAGAGACAGGTCGAGAGAAAGGATGCGCTTGTCGGCAAGGAACGGCGGAACGTCGCCATCGGAAATGCGCTGGGCGAGGCCCTCGACGATGGCGGTTTTGCCTACGCCGGGCTCGCCGATGAGAACGGGATTATTTTTTGTGCGGCGGCAGAGGATTTGGATAACGCGCTCGACTTCGCCTTCGCGGCCGACGAGCCGGCTGAATTCGGCGAGCAGCGAAGTTTCTTTGGGACGCGCAGCGGTGGTTTTTTCGCCGGAGGTACGGGCGAGCTCTTCACGCAGAGTGGAGAGACGCAGGCCGCGCTCCATCAGGATTTCGGCGCCGAAACATTTTTCTTCGCGCAGAATGCCCAGCAGCAGATGCTCGGTGCCGACATGCTTTACGCCGAGGCGCTCGGCTTCTTCGCCGGCCATATTCAAAATGCGCTTGCATTCGGCGCTCAGCGGCACTTCAACAGATGTTGAAATCCGCTCACGGATCGTAATGCGCGCCTCAATTTCCTTGCGGATGGATTCAATCGAGCCCTGTTGCCGCAGGAAGCGATTGGCCAGGGCTTTGTCCTCGCGCATCAAGCCGAGCAGAAGATGCTCGGTCTCAATGTATGGGCTGCCGTACTGGCTGGCTTCATACCTCGCAAAGAAAATGACGCGTCGCGCTTTCTCTGTATACCGTTCAAACACGATTAGCTCGCTTCTCCCCCGGGGGTCCCCATCGCGCCAGCCGAAGCCACGCGAGTACGCAGAACGCCGTGCTCTAAAGTCAGCACGCGGTCGCAACGCGCGGCGAGCGCCAAATTGTGCGTCGCGATCAACGACGTCAACTGGTACGCGCGATGCAATCGCTGCACCAACTCGAACACGGCCCAAGCATTCTGCTCGTCCAAGTCTCCGGTCGGTTCATCAGCCAGCAGCACGGCAGGCCTGGTGACGAGCGCCCTGGCAATAGCGACGCGCTGCTGTTCCCCGCCCGAAAGCTCCCCTGCGCGGTGCTCGGTCCGATCTTGCAGGCCGACTTCCGCGAGCCACTTGCGCGCTGTGCTCATCGAGGGCGAGAAGGACTCGCCTCGCAGCAGCAGCGGCATGGCAACATTTTCTGTGGCAGTGAAATCAGGCAACAATTGGTGCCGCTGCCACAAAAATCCCACGGCGCGATTTCTAAACTCGGCGACCGTGGTGTCTTGATTCGATTCAATGGGCTTGGAAGCGAAGTATACTGCACCGCTCGTTGGCGTGTCTAGCGCGGCCAACAAATGTAACAGCGTGCTTTTTCCCGCTCCAGACGGGGCGACAATCGCCACCATCTCTCCGCGCCGCAAACTCAGGTTCGCGTCGGCTAAAACGGTCAGAGATCGCGCGCCGACGCCGTAAATTTTCCGCAAGCCACGCGCTTCCAGCACGATGTGTGCGTCAACCGCGCCGCTTTGGTTCGCTGCCCCTGCGGCCGACCCCGAATTGCCTTCAGAATTCATCCCGAGTCCACATTTCCCTTACTCGCCGCAAGGTCCCCTTGCCTTCCCCTTATTTAGATGCACAAACTGCAAGTACAGTGCCGAACCCCGGCCATTTATCGGTCACTCCTCGTGCCACATGCGGCCCATCTGTTTCCCATTTGTGGCCGCGCTTTGCCCCGCCGGCAAAACGGGCCAAAATGGGCAATTCGTTAAACGCTTAATTGCTTTCAATTCAGACGCTTATGGCCGCCAGCTTTCCACATGTCACGCTGAACACGAGAATCTTGCACTCTGCAACCCACTTATCGATAGAGATAGAAGCAACCCGTCCTCCAAAGCCTGCATTCCTGCAGAAAAATCGTTCTTCTCCGGTATTTGCGCGCGGCTGCTCCACGGTTTTCCTTCATTCATAGCGCAGGATCTCGACGGGCAGCAGTTGTGCCGCTGCACGGGCAGGCAAAAGCGTTGCGCCCACCGATATGCCCATAGCTACGACGGCGATCCACAGCCCATCGAGCACGCTGGGGTGGAAGGGCACGTACGGAACGGCGTACACCTGCGGATCGAGTGGAATCAGATGGTACGCACCCGCGATCCAGGCAAAGGCATATCCGATACATAGGCCGGCGAAAGTGCCCGTAGCGCCGATGGCAATTCCCTGCCACAAAAAAATGCGACGAATCTGCTGACGCCGGGAACCCATCGACATCAAGACCGCGACGTCGCGCGCTTTGTCCGTAACCGTCATGGACAGCACTACGAGAACGTTCAATCCCGCGACGAAGGTGATCAGTCCGATAAAGATGGCGGTGACCAGCTTTTCCAGGCGCAAGGCGCGGAACAGCGCGCGATTTTCTTCCATCCACGTCGTTGCTGCGAATCCCGGGCCGGCGACTTGTTCCAATTTGCGCGCTATGTCCGCGGCTTGTTCCGGTTTATACAATCGGAATTCGAGAACGCTCACTCTGTCGCCGACGCCGGAGAGGGCTTGCGCGGCAGGCAAGCTCAAGAAACACCAATTCTCATCGTAATCATAGAAGCCGGAATCAAAAACTCCGGCTACGCGGAAGCGACGACTGCGCGGCAGCATACCGAATGGCGTCAATCGCCCTTGCGGACTAGTAAGCGTCACGTAATCGCCCGGCGAGAGCTTCCACTCTTGAGCGAGCTGTTTCCCGACGATCACTGCATCGATGCCGTCGTTATCACGGGAAAAATCCAGGCTTCCGGCGATAATTCGCTGCAGCGCTTCGTCGCTGCGGCGCTCGCGTTCCAGGTCGATTCCTTTTGTCACAACGCCGCGTGCTTCGCGTGCAAACGTGAACAATACGGTTTGATATACGGCAGGGGTCACCGAGCGCACACCGGGCATTGCGGAAAATTTGGACGCGAGCGCTTCGTAATCGCGGATGCCCCCCACGCCCGGCCGCGTGAGCGACACGTGCGCCGTCACGCCCAGCAAACGATCCTGCAGTGTTTCGCGAAACCCGGTGTTCATCGCCAAAGCCACAACAAGCGTTGCGACCCCGGCAGCGACTCCAATGACCGAGAAGGCCGTCACCAGACGCAGCACCGCTGGGCGGTACGGCGACCGCAGGTATCGCCTGGCTACGAACCATTCAAATTTCATGCTGGACTCTTCAGGGCTTCGTGCCTTGTTCCGGATTCCCTTGTTCCGGATCCCCTTGTTCCGGATTCCCCTGCCCCGGATTCGATGCAGCTTCCGGGCGCAATTGCGGGAATAAAATGACGCGGCATGCCGTGGCAGAGCGCGCGGATATAGTCCCAGTCGACCTGCTTCGGCGCTTCGTCTCCGCCTTGCGCGACTTGCGCTTGAAAGCGGCGCTCCTGCTCTACGGGATCGTTCAATTCCGAAAAGCCGTTCGCAATCTCCATTCCGGCAACGTAGATTTCAAAGCGCTCGGTCACGCTGGGATCATCCGGCTTCTGCTTGGACAACGGAGAAATGTCCGTCGGAAATTCGTACAAAATCGTCGGCTGGACCAACTTGTCTTCGGCCATCGTCTCAAATAAAAGTCCGGTCCACTCTCCGTCCATAAGAGTCCCTTTAGAAGCGGCGTAGGGAGCGCCCGCGGACTTCGCCCAGGCGTTGTAGCGCCCTGTAATCGCACGCGGTCCTCCGGACGCAGTTAGTTCCGACAGCGTAGGAGCAGCACCTGCGTCGGCCGGCCAGTACTTCAGAATGGCCTCGCGCATCGTAAGCCGCTCAAATTTGCTGAAGTCGAGATCGACATCTCCATATCGCACCACGGTCGAGCCGGTAATCTTCTTTGCCAACTCCGCGAATAATTGCTCGTTCATATCCATCAGATCGCGGTAATTGCTGTAGGCCTCGTAAAACTCCAGCATCGTGAATTCCGGATTGTGCTGTGTGGAAATGCCTTCGTTGCGAAAATTGCGATTGATCTCGTAAACGCGGTCAAACCCGCCCACGGTCAGCCGCTTCAGGTACAACTCCGGCGCGATGCGCAGATACAGGTCGATATCCAACGTATTGTGATGAGTGACAAAGGGCCGCGCGGCCGCGCCTCCGGGCAGCGGGTGCATCATCGGGGTTTCCACCTCGATGTAGCCACGCGCGTCGAGAAAGCGCCGCAATTCCTGGATGATGAGCGCGCGGGTGACGAAAACCGCGCGCGATTTTTCGTTGGCGATCAGGTCCAGGTAACGCTGGCGATAGCGCAGCTCGACATCGGTGAGGCCGTGCCATTTTTCCGGCAACGGTAGCAGCGCCTTCGCCAGGAAAAAGAGTTCTTCGACTTTAACGGAAAGTTCGTTGGTTTTTGTGCGGAAAAGGTGTCCGCGAACGCCAATGGAATCGCCCAGGTCCAACAGCTTGAACAGCTCGAACCCACGCTCTCCGATCACATCCTTTTTCACATAGATTTGAAGGCGCTTTCCGGAACCTTGCAGATGCGCGAAACCGGCCTTGCCCATGAGGCGCATCGAAACGATTCGTCCCGCAACGCGGACTTCCCGCTGGTTAGCCTCCAGATCGGCCCCGGGAGTCTCGCTAAACTTGGTGGCCAGCTCCGCGACCGTATCGGACCAGCGAAATTCGTGCGGGTATGCCTGCAGGCCAAGGGCTTGAATTTGTTCGAGCTTTTTCTGACGCTGCTCAAACTGTTCGCGCGGCTCAAATGGCAACGAAAAATCCTTTCCACATAGTCGCAGGAGTATAGCGGCCTGCGGAGCCGGAGGGCAAGAATGTGCCCGCGCACAAGGCGTAGTGCGGCATCCGATTTCGACAGCGAACATGCAAAGCTCACGGCAACACTAATTCATAACGAACACGCTATCAACGTTCCGATTACGGAGCACGGTCATTAGGTTTCTCTAATAGTTGTTACCGCTCCAAAGCTATTTTGGTATACTCCCCCGCCTCAGGAGATGCCCTGTGCGGGTTCGCGCTTACACCCTTCCTTCAAGGTTCACGTCCGTCCAAGAGGACTGGAGCGCCTGGCTGCCCCCAGCCAAGGAAGAACTGTTCGAATCCTGCGTGCACCATCTTGAACTCTCCTACCGAATGTTCAGCGTTTCCCTGAATGAAGCTCTCGAACTCCGCCGCACCGGAAAATCGGTCCATTCGTGCCGCGCCGTGTTTGTTATACCTGCCCTTTGCGCCCGGTTGGCGGTTCCGTTGGAGAGGATGCTCCACACTTTGGGAGAGCACGCGAAGCACTTCGGGATTGTGCCCAACACCGCCCCGCTGGACGCCTCGAACTTCCGCGGCGCCCGTGAGCAGTACACCGCGCGGATGAATGACCTGTTAAGTCACGTATTCCTGACGCAACGCTCTCAGTTCCTGCACAAGATCGACACGCTGGAAGAGATGGTTTTGGGGATCCGCAAGGACTTCTATGAAGCAGCCACTGACCTAGGTAGCGGTGCCTCACAGGCACCCTCGGCGGACTGGCGTACAATCGATGATGCTCACTTTGACTTGAACACCTGTCTGCGCGAAGCCATCGTTGTTTTGAAGTCGTTTTTAGTAGTACTTCCTGATGATCAGCTCGGCGTGTTCCAGAAAACCATAACCGCCCAACTACTTGCGTCCCAAGAGCCCACGTCAGCGGGACGTGGACGAATGGTCTTAATCGAGAGACAATAAGTAAGCCTGTTCTCGGGGCGCCTACCCAGCGAGTAATTAATGCCCGCTGCGTGTTTCCTCGGTAATGCGGGCTATTGCAAAGACAACTCCGGGAGGTATCCGGTGCATCCGAAAGGGTGGATGCGCCGCTATTGGACCGTTGGCCCGAAACAGACCACGCGATCCCATCGCAGGAAACGCACCGCAGCCGCCCAAGGCACTGACGGAAGCGGAAGCCATTCGCCTGGCGCAAGCCGGGGACGCCGTCGCTTTCGAGTTTTTGTACGAGTTGCATAGCCGCCGGGTCTACGCCTTATGTCTGCGCATGGTGAGTAACCCTTCCGATGCGGAAGACTTGATGCAAGAGGCCTTCCTGCAACTCTTCCGTAAGATCGGGACGTTTCGGAGCGAATCCGCGTTCTCGACCTGGCTGCACCGCATGACGGTAAACGTTGTGCTCATGCGGCTGCGCAAGAAATCTCTGCCGGTCGCTTCCTTGGAGGAGGCTACTGAGCCGGATGAGGATGGCGGCGGGCCTCGGAAAGACATAGGGGCTCCGGATTTGCGGTTGAGCGGAGCAGTCGATCGCGTCAATTTGGAACGCTCGATTGACAGGCTGCCGCCGGGATATCGAACGGTGTTTGTTCTGCACGACGTGCAGGGTTACGAGCACAACGAGATTGCTGGAATCATGGGTTGTTCGGTTGGGAATTCGAAATCGCAGCTGCATAAGGCGCGAACCAGGTTGCGCGATCTGCTCCAGGAAGAAATCCGCGAGCAGGCGCGGCAAGTGCGCCACGCGGCGAAAACGCAGACTGGAAGCAGCGATTGAGCTACAATAGAAAAAATTCCGGGGTGCACGGAACAAACGCGGACACGTCGCAGAGTCGTATTCGGGGTCGAGCCGAAAATACCTCCGAAGCTGCGTGTCGCGGAGTAAACGGACATGCAGTGTAAGGAAGTGGAAGTCGTATTGGAGCAGGAAGGTTGTCTGCCCGTGCCGGAGGCGGCGCGCGCGCACCTTGCCGGCTGCAATTCCTGCCGAAATTTAGTCGCTGACTTAACCGCAATCATCGCAACCGCTCATTTGCTTCCGGCGGAAGTCGAGCCACCCCCTCGCGTTTGGACCTCCCTGCGGGTTCAGTTGGAGCAGGAAGGGATTATTCGCTCGGGAGCGCGCCAGTCCTGGTTGAGCAGTTTCTCCGAGCTTTTCCGTCCGCGAGTGCTGGCTACCTCGGCGGTCGGTCTTCTTATCCTGGCGGCTGTCGCGCTGCAGTTCGAGCGCCCGGCAACCCAAGCCACTGTGGCCCGCAACGCCTACGACAATCTGTACCAGGACACCAGCCTCACGCTCGATAACGACGAAGCTCATCTGCCGGTCATGCAGCTTGTCGGCACTTCCGGTGTGGACGTTTCGCTCCGCCAGAACCTGGATATCGTCGATAAATTTATCGTGGACTGCGAGCAGCGCGTGAAGCAGCAGCCACAGGACGAAATCGCGCGGGAATATTTGACCGGCGCCTACCAGGAAAAAGCGGAATTGATATCGGTGATGATGGAGCGCGAGGGGAGCGGACACTAACATGAGCTTGAAAAACATGGGCCATGGGATCCTGCCGGTGTTGGCCGCCGGAATGCTCTTTTCGCCTTTTTCATTTGTACAGGCGGCCCCGCAGCCCCCGCAGCGTTTTGAACGGCATTTTGCGGTAAAAGGGCGGCCGGTCGTCATACTTCAGAACGTGTCCAACGGGCGCATTGAAGTAAAGTCTTCGAAAAATGCTGAAGTAGTCGTCGCGGCAACGCAAGCTTCCAACAAGATCGGCATCGTCGCCGAGCAAGCCGAAGAGCGCATCGACGTAGCGGCTACGATTCTCGACGGCTCCGCCCCGGCCAACGAACTCGAAGCCAATTTTCAGTTAACCGTGCCCGAAGAAACCGAGCTGCAACTCAAAACGCAAACTGGATTGGTTTACGTCGAGCAAGTTATGGGCGACATGACCCTGCAGAGCGTGGCCGGCGATATCCATCTCAAGGAAGTCTCGGGGTACATCGTGGTGCGTACTACGGGCGGCTCGCTGATTTGCACGCAATGCGCCGGTAAGCTCAATTTCAGCTCCATCAGCGGGAATGCGCAGGTGTTGCAGCCGGGCCTCAGCAATGTGACCCTGTTCACCATGTCCGGGAATATTCTTTTCGATGGCGATTTCATCCGCACCGGAATCTACTCGATGAAGAGCGGCAAGGGCACCGTCGAGGTGCACTTCTCCGGAAACGACTCCTTCGATTTGAATGCCCAGACCGCGACAGGTACGGTCGACAATCAAGCGGAGGCGTATTTGAAACCGGATTCGCACGGCGTGCGGCGTATGGCTTCCCGGTTCACCAAGGGCCTGTTCGGCACCGTCGGCAGCGGGCTCGCCAAGGTCGAACTCTCTTCCTACAGTGGTACAATCCGCATACTGAAGCGCGATTAGCGCGTGCTCAGGCGCCCGCTATTAAGTGCTTGCTATCGAGTGATAGTTTTCGCGCCTTCAAATACGACTAAATGACGCAAATTCCTCCGCGACAATCTCCATCGCGCCTGCACGTGCTTTGCCTGGCCGGATTCATGGGCTCCGGCAAGACTACGGTTGGCACGCTGCTGGCGCGGCAACTGGCTTGGCGCTTTGTGGACCTGGACGATCGTATCGAAGAGGCCGCCGGGCTGCGCATACCTGAGATTTTCGAGCGCTTGGGCGAGCCGGCGTTTCGGCAAATCGAAGCGGATCAACTGCGGGCCGCGCTGGGCCGCGCCGTCGAACACAAGGAATCCCTGGTTCTCGCGCTCGGCGGTGGAACCTACGCGCAGAACGGCGCGCCGGAATTTCTTCGCGCCGCAGGCGTTCCGGTAATCTGGCTGGACGCTTCCCCTGACGTATTGCTGACGCGCTGCATGACCATGACCGGTCGGCCGCTCTTTCGCGACGAGTCCAGTTTTCGAGCGCTATACGCCCAGCGATTGCCTTCGTATCAGCAAGCGGACCATCGCGTCGACAGTTCCGGCGAACCGGCGCGCGTAGTTGCGGAAATTTTGCGCCGCGGAATAATTTCCGCCGTTGTCGGCCATGCTCACCTCGTCGTCGAGGAACCCAAGCCGTAAGGGCTCGGTTTCAGTCGTCACCGTGGGACAGCCATTTCTACCTCACGCGGGGCTATCCTTCGATCCGGCAAATCTCCATCCAGCGTGCCGGTAACACTCTGAGCGCAAGCGCGCACGATCTACGTGCTTCGCATCTCTTGTGTGGCAGACTTTGTCTTTGGCAATCGTGCGAATTGGTATTCGCGCAAGGAGTCGTTTCCATAATGCGCAATTCTTTTAAATCGAAAATCACTCTGGCCGTTCTCGCCGTGTGTCTTGCAGCCGTGAGTTCCCTGGCTCTCGCTCCGCAAACGCAACAACGCGCCGTCTTCGCGCAAGACAAAGGCAAGTTCACCATTCAGCTTGACGGGCAAACCGTGGGACACGAAGAGTTCGAAATTTCGCCCGCGGGCGGCGGCTGGGCTGCGCAAAGCACCACGGACCTCAAGGTCCCCGACGCTCCGGCGAGCCGTGTGACGGGCACCCTGACGCTGCAGCCCGATGGCGCTCCCATCAGCTACGAATGGAAGTCACAAGCGGAAAAAACAAATGGCGCGCACGTTGCGTTCTCGAGCGGCGTGGCCAAGATTACTTTGGAGATGCAGGGCGCAAAGCCGTGCACGGCCGCGGAAATAGCGGATCCACACCGTACACAACCTTGTTTTTTCGAACAGAGTCTTTCGTTCAATACTCCACTCATCGCGGTGCTCGACAACAATCTCTACTATCAGTACGCGGTCCTCGCACGCGTCTACAACTGGTCGAAGCTCGGCACCCAGACTTTTCCCGTGCTCATCCCTCAGGAATTGGTGCCCGGCACCATCACTGTACAATCCACTGGGTCGACCACCGCCAACGGCAAGACCTACGAAGGCCTCAAGGTCAACACTTCCGACCTCGAGATTCTTCTCTTGCTCGATGGCAATCACCGCCTGATGCGCCTCGAGGTCCCCGCCGCAAAAGTTTCCGTGTTCCGCGATTAGGAATTACCGGCAGCGACACCAAAAAAGAAGACGCGGCGTGATTTTCATCACGCCGCGTCAAGTTTCGAATTCGGTCTCTGTTCGAATTATCGCGCGAAGGAACGCTGGAACGCCGGCTTCCCCGGAGTTGCATAGGGTGCGCCTGGACGCCGCAGCGGGTAGCCCTGCGGATGACCATGCGCGTGCCCAAGCGCATGCCCATTCGAATGGCCCGCGGTGACGTGTCCGTTGCCATTCCCCGACGCGGGCTGCGGCAGCCGCGCCGGATTACCGATAGGGCGGAGATTCGTCGGCAGCGCTCCAACGTGATCGCTGATGGCCTGCAGCCTCTTTAATATGGATTGCCACTGTTCCCAATCAAGCTGACGCAGGAACGGCCGCAATCCCTGGATGAACGGATCCTCGAGCAGCGCTTCGCCGTCGGATTCCGGAATGAAGAAGCGATTCAGCCCAACGTTCAGCGCTTCGGAGATTTTCTCCAAAGTGCCGAGGCTCGGCGTCATTTGGCCGCTTTCGATGCGGGACAAGTACGAGCGCGACACCTTCGAGCGCGACTGAAGCTGGCTCTGGGTCATCGTGCGCGATTCGCGCAATTGGCGAATGCGCTGGCCGATGTTCTCGACCGTCTCGCGATTGGCGAATTTCTCCTGGGCTGGTTCAGCGCCGGTTTCCTCCGCGGGTGCTGGGGGAGGAATCAGGAACTCCAAACGCTGAGGCAAGGCGCGCACGCAACGGCGGCAATTCCCCGTGCGCGTCCGGTATTGGACTAAACCGCATGTCTTACAGCGAATGACTTCCCTATCCAGTTCCAATTCTAACGAACTTGTAGCTTTATCTGATTGTGCAGACACCGGCACTCCTCGCTGACTTTTTCCGGCGCGCGGATAGGAGAGGAAACGTCGGAACGTGCTTCGGGGGGAAGGCAGTGTAACTGGCGCGACGGGAGTATCGTGCGAATCGCTATTTTCTGTCAAGAGTATTTTTAGACTTTTTTTAGCTGTGCTCATTTGCAACACAAACGTTACGCCGAAATTTCGCCTGTTCGTTCGTACAGTTCTTGCTTACTTCCGACCTGCGCGTCTCTCCGTAGAACCCGGGAACGACAAAATTGTTGCCGTTTTTATAACCCCAAACGCGGCGCAAATGCCACATTAATTTTTTAATTCTCCACAGCTTAATCGATTTACCTCGCCTTCCGATGTGGCCCTGCACCCCCAGTCTCGTCATCCGGAACCTGTTGCGCCGTTTGCGAACAGTGTCGCGTCGCATTTCCGTCTCTTCTCTTCGACTTCCGCCAGACACCACCTTTACATTTCCTTTACCCCTCAGCGCATAACGCCGTCAGGCCGGTCGCGTCGAACAGAGGGTAACGTTTTGAGGATGGTTGTTCGAAGATTGCTGGTCGAGGCTCGTGCGCGCAAGGCGCAAGAGCAGCCGTAATCCCGCCAATCCCAAACGAAATAAAAGGAGAAGCTATGAAACTGTCCTACGTCCGATGTGTGTCTGCATTTGTTGCGCTGGCCGCGCTGGCGGTTGCCGGCCGGGCCCAGGAAATCGATCAAATCAGCGTCAACATTCCCCACGATTTTGTGGTCTCGGGAAAAACACTTCCCGCCGGCACGTACCGCGTCAATCGCGCAAACGATCGCGACGTCAACGAACTCGTCATCACCAGCGTTGAAAATCGCACGGGTGCGCTCTTGCTTTCGAGCGAAGTCCGCTCCACTCGCGAAGACAAACCGGCGCTCCGCTTCCAACACATCGGAGACCAGTACTTCCTCAGCCAGATCGAAACCGAGGAACACATCTTCACGATTCGCGT
>WNFK01232141.1_pt1 | contig 22115 bp, 26 predicted proteins | sample 5400281 | NCBI WGS metagenome assembly WNFK01 (sample SAMN13153350, study PRJNA577476) | soil metagenome | isolation source: 20 cm soil on Douglas fir-dominated hillslope | place: USA:California | collected 2013-09-17
GGATACTAACCGACGAACCGCCTTTCCGGCTAGTTTTTAGCCGTGCGCACCTACCACCAGCTGACCGACCCGGACCGCTCCGGCCTGGCCGACCAGATCGGCGCCCAGCGCAAACGCGTGGCGGAGCGTTTGGCGGGGGTGCGGCGGATCGTCGCCGTCATGAGTGGAAAGGGCGGCGTGGGAAAGAGCTACGTGACGGCGCACCTGGCGAGAGGCTTCGCCCGCGCTGGTCGCAGCGTGGGCGTGCTCGACGCCGACCTGAACGGCCCCACGATCCCCAGGCTCCTGCAGGTCGGGCAGAACGCAGCGTCGCCGGCCATCGGCATTGATGGCGTGAAATGCATCTCCATGGGCCAGTTCCTCGAGGACGGCGCTCCCCTGGCATTCACCGGTCCGTCCGCCGAGAGCTTCGTATGGCGGGGAGCGATGGAAGCCTCCGCGCTCCGCGAGTTTTTGGGCGATGTGGAGTGGGGCGATCTCGACATCCTTTTGCTCGACCTGCCGCCCGGCATGCAGCGCTACCTCGAGCTGTGCGATATCCTCGGCAACCCGCCGGCCGTGCTGACCGTGACCATCCCAACCCCCGAGTCCCGCGACGCCGTCCGCCGCGCCATGCGCGCCGCGGTCGACCACGGTTCGGCGCTGCTCGGGATCGTGGAGAACATGGTTGGAGGCGAGTTGCAGGGGACGGCTGGTGACGACCTCGCGGCGGAGTTCGACGTCCCGGTAATCGCACGGATTCCCTGGCACCCGATACCAGACACCTGGGACCAGTTGGCCGCACGGGTTCCCGACGCACGACGCACGACGGACGGCGCACGATGAAGTTCCTCTGCATCGAATGCGATCAGCAGATGGCGTTCGCGGAGCGCCAGCTTCCCGGCGACGGGACTCTGGCCGCGACCTTCAAGTGTCCGAAATGCGGCCGGGTCGTGGCGATGCTCACCAATCCCATGGAGACGCATCTCGTCTCCTCGTTGTGGGTGGAGATCGGTGGTCGTACGGTGCCGGCCGAACCGTTCGAGATGGTGCACGCGAACGTCGTGACAGGTGGTCCGGCCTGGTCGAGTGGCGCGCAGGAACGCCTGTCCCGCGTGCCCAGTTTTGTGCGTGGGATGGTGAAGAAGATCTACGGGGACTACGCCAAGGAGCGCGGCATTACCGAAATCACACCGGCCGTCATGGACACCGCGCGCGCTGAGCTCGGGCTCGAGGGGATGTGAGCGATTTCGAAGAGCGCACCGTCGGAGGGCTGCGACTGCGGATCGATCGCACATTGTGCGTCGGCTTCGGCGACTGCATCACGGAGGCTCCCGAAGCCTTCGTCCTCGATGAAGACGGGATAGCCACGTTTCTCGCTCTTGATACCACGGAGAGAGACAGGCTATTGCGCGCGTGCGACGCCTGTCCCGTGGACGCGATTACGGTTTGGAACGAGCAAGGCGCCCAAATCGTCCCGGCAGCTTGTGAACAAGTTCCTTGACAGCCTCGGCACTCGTGTACATATCCCTTAACTCTGACGGCATCCACACCGACATCTAGAGTTTAGTGCCCGCTCGAGCGGCTTCACTCGGGGAGGTAGTGGTGTACCGCGAGATTTTCGTTCCGGTCGACAACTCGCAGCACTCCGATTGGGCCGTCGACCGCGCCATCGAGATGTGTCGCAAGTCCAGCGGACGGATCACCGGGAATCACGTCTACGCCGCCCGCCTCCACGATGTCCGCTTCCGCCAGCTCGAGACCGGCCTCCCCGCCCAGTTCCAGACGCCCGCAGAGATCAAGAAACAGCGCAAGATCCACGATAAGCTGATCGAAAAGGGTCTGCAGCTGATCGCCGACAGCTTCCTCGATCAGCTCGGCAAGCGCTGCGAGACGGCCGGTGTGCCGCTCACGCGCCAGCTGCTCGAAGGCATCAACTACGAAGAGATCGTCAACGAGGTGAACCGCGGCGCGGGCCGCCTGCCGGGCCTGATCGGGTTCGATCCCAATCGCGCCGCAGGCTATGACGGCGGCGACAAGGTTCGGAGCGACGTCAAGCTCGGCGAAAACGGCCGGCTCGTCGCCGAGGACGAGGACGCGGCCGCCCGCCTGGTCGGTTCGTCCGGGCGTCAGTACGACCTGATGGCCATCGGCGCCCACGGACTTGGCCGCCAGCCGTTCTCGCAGCTCGGTGGCGTGGTCGCGCGGGTGCTGCGCGACATCGAGAAAGACGTGCTGGTCGTGCGCGACCAGCAAGCGCTCGCGGGCGGCCGCTTCATGGTCTGCGTCGACGGTTCGTCCTACAGCTACAAGGCGATGAAGGCGGCCCTCGAGCTGGCAAAGGAGTTCGGCGGCTCGCTCTTCGTCTGCAGCGCGTTCGACGTCGAGTATCACCATGTGGTGTTCCACAACATCAAGGACGTGCTGTCCTATCAGGCGTCGAAGGTATTCAAGTTCGAGGAGCAGGAAGAGCTCCACAACAACATCATCGACAAGGGCCTGCTCAAGCTCTGCCAGGCGAACTTGAAGCGCGCCGAGGTGATGGCGCAGCAGTACCCCGACGTGCCGCTCAAGACGCAGATCCTCATCGGCAAGCCGTTCCAGGTCATCATGCAGTGGGTGGAGGAGATCAAGCCCTCACTGCTGGTGATCGGCCGTCACGGGGCACACCGCGTCGAGAACACGGAGCTGGGATCGCAGGCGGAGAATCTGCTGCGGCTGGCGCCGTGCTCCGTGTTGCTGACGGGGGTAGTGGGGGTGCGGCCGGAAGACATCCCCTGGATCGAAGAAGACGGGCAGGCCGGGCTTCCCTGGGCGCCGGAGGCCGAGGTGCGGATCCTCCGCGTGCCGCCATTTGCGCAGGGGATCGCGCGCCGCGCCGTCGAGGAGTACCTGCTCGAGAAGGTCGGCAACGCTGGTCCCCCACCTACCGTCACGAATAAATGGCTCGACGAAGCGATCCAGAAGCTCCTGCCCACGCATATGCAGCTGATCATGGGCATCGGCAGCGCCGAGGAGATCGCGCTCGCGGAAGTGAAGGCGACCGAGCAGATGAAGGCGACGAAGGTGCAGGGGTCCGATGCGGATCCTGTTCAAACCGTTCCCACGATCGAAACAAAGTGCCCCGTAACCGGAAATGTGAGCATCCGCGAGCGGGTTGCGACGGATCCGATCGTATGGACGCAGGAGGCGTGGCAACGGTTGCAGCTGGTTCCGTTGATCGCCCGCCCCCTCGCCCGCAACACGGTCGAGCGCTTCGCTCGCAGTCACGACATCTGGCGTGTGACAACGCCGGTGATGGACAACAACAAACAGGCGATGATCGAAGCGGATGAGTTCGACATCGACACGATGATGGTAATGTTCACCGAACTGCGTGCGAAGCAGATCCGCGCGGAGGCTGAGGGGAAGGATGCGCTCTCGCCCGAGATGCGCGCGTTCATCGAGGAGGCCAAGGCGCAGGGGATCACACGCTGCCCCATCCGGGACATCGAAGCGAAAATGGATAAGTGCCCCGTCGACATGAAGACGGTGACGCCTGAAGAGGCGAAACGGGCGGTCGAGAAGCTGCTGCAGTGAGCCCCCCCTACGTTCCACACGTCGTCGCCTGGAATCTCACGCGGCGCTGCAACCTCGAGTGCGCCCACTGCTACATCTCGGCCGGTCCGCACGAGAACGCGACCTCGGAGCTCGACACGACCGAGGCGGTGCGGATCGTGGACGAGCTGCTCGTCGTGAATCCTGCGCCGTTGCTCATTTTGTCCGGGGGCGAGCCGCTGCTCCGCGCGGATCTCACGCACATCGCGGGCTATGCGTCGCAGCATGGGGCGACGGTCGTCGTCGGGACCAACGGCACGCTGCTGACCGATGAGCGCGTTGCGGCGCTCAAGGCGGCGGGAGTGCGCGGTGTGGCGGTCTCGATCGACTCACTCCGGCCGACCTACCACGACAACTTCCGGCACGGCAAGGGCTCGCTCGACGACACGATCGCGGCGCTCGGGCGCCTGCGCGCGCAGCGGCTCGACTTCATCATCCAGACGACGGCGACGAAGGGCAACCGTGCCGAGCTCGCGCGTGTGGCGCAGTGGTCGGCGGAGCAGGGCGCCGTCGCGTTCAACTGTTACTTCCTGGTCGCGACAGGCCGCGGCGCCGGACTCTCCGATCTGGCGCCCGCCGAGTACGAAGCGGTCCTTGCGGATCTCGCGCGCTGGCAGCGCCAGTACCGCGGGCAGATGATGGTTCGCGCCAAGTGCGCGCCGCATTTCATGCGGCATGTGCATGCGTCCGATCCGGCGTCGCCGATCCTGAATTACGAGACGCGCTGTCCCTGCGGCACGCAGTACTGCCGCATCACGCCCGACGGCAAACTCACGCCGTGTCCCTATCTCCCCGAGGTGGCCGGCGACCTCCGCACCCAGAGCTTCGGTGAGATCTGGCGCGGCTCGCCGCTGTTCCGGGAGCTGCGGGAGGGCACGCTCGGCGGCAAATGCGGACGGTGCGAGTACCAGAAGCTCTGCGGCGGCTGCCGCGCGCGCGCGTTTGCGCTCGAGGGCGACGTCCTCGCCGCCGATCCCTCCTGCGTCTACGAACCTACGGGTGCCGCCGTCATCGAAGCGCAGCACGAGGTCTCGTACGGGCAGGAGTTCATCCCCGCCCTCACGTGGTCGGCCGCGGCGCGGTCGCGGCTCGAGCGGATTCCGTCGTTCGTGCGCGGCGTGGTGGCGAAGCGCGTCGAGGACTGGGCGCGCGAGCGCGGCCTGCACGAAATCACGCCGGAGCTGCTGACCGAGATCCGCAGCGCCATGCCGGTGGACTTCTCCAAGAAACGTCCATTCTTCGTGGCGGATAGCTGATGGTCGACGCCCTGCATCTGCTCCAGGCCGCTGCCGACACCACCGGCGCGTATCGGGACTTCCCGTGGATCGGCAGCCGCGCCGCCATCTGGATCGCGGCCGAGATCCATCTGATGTTCGCGGCGTTCGTGCTGGGGGTGCCGATCTTCGCGGTCGTGGCCGAAGCGATCGGGATCTTCGGCAAGGACCAGCGCTACGACCGGCTGTCGAAGGAGTTCACCAGGCTGCTGCTGATCGCCTACAGCGCGACAGCGATCTGGGGCGCCGTCTTTGTCTTCCTGCTGTCCACGCTGTATCCAAAGTTCTGGGCCTATATGACGGCGATCTTTGGCCCGTCGATGTGGCTGTACGTCTCGATCTTCTTCTTCGAGTCGTTCACGCTGTACCTCTACTATTACGGCTGGGACCGCTGGAAGTACGGCCGCGCCAAGATCGTGCACTGGTGTCTCGGCATTCTGCTGAACGTGTGGGGCACGACCGTGATGTTCATCGCCGACTCGTGGCTCACCTACATGATGACGCCGCCGCGCGACATCACACCCGAGACGTCACCCACGAGCATCAAGATCTGGCACGCGATCATGAACCACACGTGGATGCCGATCAACATTCACCGCCTGATCGGCAACGTCGTCTTCGGCGGCGCGATCGTCGGCGCGTATGCGAGCTACCGCTTCCTCGCGTCGCGGACCGACGAAGAGCGCGCGCACTACGACTGGATGGGGTACGTCGGCAACTTCATCGCGATGTCGGCGCTGATCGTGCTGCCGTTCGCCGGCTACTGGCTGGGCCGGGAGATCTATCAGTACGACCAGTCGATGGGCATCACGATGATGGGCGGCTTCATGAGCTGGTTGTGGGTGATCCAGGCCTTCCTCATCGCGGTACTCTTTCTCACGGGCAACTACTATCTCTGGATCGGGATGGGCCGGATTCCCGGCGCCGAGCGGTATCAACCGTACACGAAGTGGCTGCTGGTCGTCCTCGTGCTCGGCGCGCTCGTCTGGGGCACGCCGCACACGATGATCGCCGATTCGCGCGAGCTCGCCGCGATGGGCGGATCGCACCATCCGCTGCTCGGCGCGCTCGGGGTGATGAGCGCCAAGAACACGGCCGTGAACCTGATGATTCTGGCGACGTTCCTGTCCTTCCTGCTGTATCGCCGTGCCAACATCCGGCCCGTGGTGCCCTGGGCGAAGACCGGCACACGCATCCAGGCCGGGATGTTCATCATCGCAGCCGCGATCGTGCTGTTCTTCGGCATCCGCGGTTATTTCGTCGAGGCGATCGTGCGCATCGGGTATTCGGTGTATCAGGTCGGGGCGGTCCTCGCCTGCATCATCTTTGTGACCCTCATCGACGTGCTCATGGCACGCGGCGCGCAGTCGCTCGGCGCGATTCAGTGGGGCAAGATGCCGCCGCGCTCGCAGTACGCGCTCTTCATTCTCGCGGTCACGTTCACCTGGCTCATGGGCCTGATGGGATTCGCGCGCAGCGGGATCCGCCAGCACTGGCACGTGTGGCAGGTGATGCAGGACACGACACCCTACGCTGCGACGCCCGCACTGGGCTACGCCGCGATCATGATCAGCATCTGCGTCCTGATCTTCCTGTCGCTGGTCGGCTTCATCTTCTGGCTCGGCGGGCTCGCCGAGAAATCGACGTTCGTGCCGTCGACCGTGGAGGCGCCGCATGTGGGCCATTAACCTCCGCATCATCGGCGTCGTGCTCGGCACGCTCGCGCTGTATACGCTCATCGCGAACAAGATCCCGCAGGTGCAGTCGGAAGTGCCGCATGCGCTGACCCTCGGAGCGAATGTCACACCCGAACAGCTCACCAACGCCGGCGACCAGCTCTACCATGGCGCGGGTGGCTGCACCGCCTGTCACGGCCTCGGCACGCGCGCCCCGAACCTGTTGACCGACGAAAAGGGCCAGGGCCCGATCGGCGCGCGCTGCGGCAAGCGCGAAGCCGGCAAGGACTGCAAGGCGTACATCTACGAGTCGCTCACGAGCCCGAAGGCGTATGTGGTGCAGGGCTATGAGCCGATCATGCCCGAGATGGGCAGGATTCTGTCGCCGCAACAGATCTGGGCGCTGGTGGCATTTCTCGAATCGAACGGTGGATCGGTCGACGTGACGGCGTCGGACATCCCAGCCTCGACGACCTCGGCAACTTCGACATCCTCGACACCCTCCGCCGGCATAGCCGGCGGTTCCACCGAGCCCATGGCCATGATCCGCGCCGCCGGCTGCACCGGCTGTCACAAGATCAGCGGCGAAGGCGGCGCCATCGGGCCTGACCTCACGCATGTCGGCTCGCGGCTCTCGGCAAACTTGATTCGTGAGTCGATCCTCCAGCCCGATGCGAAGACGGCCAAGGGGTACGAAAAGTTCAAGGGCGTGATGCCGAAGGCATTCGGGCACATGTTCACCGGCGAGCAGCTCGAGGCGCTTGTCCAGTTCCTGGCGGCGCACAAGTGAGAGCCTACCTCAGACACCCGTTCTGGCAGGCGGTAGGGCTGCTGGTGCTGGCCTATCTCGTCATCGTCTTCATCATTCCCGTGCTACCTGGCAGCGCGATGGTGCCGAGCAGCGTGGTGCTGCAGTACATGGCCACCGTGCTGGTCGGTGTCCTGATCTGGGTAAGTGATGAGGAAGCCCGCTGGACTCAATTCAAACAGCCGCTGCACGAAGTCCTCGTTCAGCCGAGTCTAAAAGTGGTGCGGAACGGACTGCTGGGTGCCGTCACGCTCGTCGTCGGCTGCCTCACCTACACTCAGGTCAAAGCCAGCGTTGCGGCGCCGCCCAATCTGCGTTCGATCCACCCAGCCCCACCGACGCAGATCACGTTCCGTGGCAAGACGATGACCCTCGCGGGGCTCGAGAACCCGCTGCGCAAGCAGGGCGACCTCGCGGCGCACATCGCCGAGGGACATCGGATCTACTATCAGAACTGCGTGCCGTGTCACGGTGACCATCTCGATGGCTTGGGCCACTTCGCGTCCGGCCTGAATCCGCTGCCGGCCAACTTCCAGGACAACGGCACGATCGCGCAGCTGACGGAGAGCTTCGTCTTTTGGCGCGTCGCCAAGGGCGGACCGGGACTGCCGCGCGAAGGGACGCCGTGGAATTCGGCGATGCCGGCGTGGGAAGAGTTCCTGACCGAGGACGAGATCTGGTCGGTCGTGCTCTTCCTCTATGATCAGACAGGATGGAAGCCGAGGACGTGGGAAGTGAGCGGCAAATGACGGCGGTTTGGCGGTTCGGCGGTTTGGCGGTTTGCGGCGCCGTTTTTCTAACCGGCCAACCGCTGAACCGCCTAACCGCCCAGGATACGACCGCTGGGAAGCAAGTCTATCAGAAGTGGTGCGCAGGCTGCCACGGCGACACCGGCGCCGGCGATGGTCAGGGTGCGCGGCACATGATCCCGCCACCGCGCGACTTCACCGGTGCGATCTATCAGATTCGTTCGACGCCGAGCGGGCAGCTCCCCACCGATGCCGATCTGCTGCGCTCTATAGATGAAGGGCTCTTCGGCACCGCGATGCCGGGCTGGAAGTCTCGGCTCTCAGATCGCCAGCGGCGCGACGTGCTGGCCTACATCAAGACTTTTTCCAGCTTCTTCGCCGACACGACGCAGCGGCCACAGCCAATCGCCTTCGGGCGTGCGCCGAGTGGCACAGATGCGAAATTGGGCCGGCAGTTCTACGACTCGATCGGCTGCCGGAAGTGCCACGGCGATCTGGGCCGCGGCGACGGGCCGTCGGCGCCGACGCTCAAGGACGACGCCGGCCATCCCATTTTCGCGGCGAATCTGCACGAGAATTGGCGCTTCAACGGCGGCGGCACGGTCGAAGATATCTATCACCGGCTGCGCACCGGTCTGGACGGCACGCCAATGCCGTCGTTCAGCGATCTCCTGGAGCAGAAGTTCCTCAGCGACGACCAGTTGTGGCGTGTCGCGCAATACGTGCGCAGTCTGTCGCCTCCGGAAGCGCCGGTCGTGCGGGACGTGATCCACGCGCCGCTCCTCGCCAAGGCGCTGCCGCATTCACCGGATGATTCCGCGTGGGCGGCGGTGGACGCGTCGTGGTTCCCCCTCGTCGGACAGATCATCCGCAAAGAACGGTGGTTTGCGCCGGCCGTCTCGGGCGTCTGGGTGAAGGCGCTGCACACCGCCGACTCGATCGCGCTGCGCGTGGTGTGGGACGACAGGTCCCAGAGTCCCGATTCCGCGTGGCTGGGCTACCTGGGCCGAGTACTCAAGACGCTGGAGAGCGACGACTCCACGCCTGAACAGCCGGCGCTGTGGCCCGACCAGCTGGCCGTGCAGTTCCCTGTCTCCATTCCGACAGGAATGGAGCGGCCCTATTTCCTGATGGGCAGCCCGAGTACGCCGGTTTATCAATGGCGCTGGTCGAGCAGCTCCCGGTCCACGGCGGTCGCCGGCCTGGCGCGCGGGATCGACCGGTTCGATCCGCTCGCGAGTGCTGGTGTCGCGGTGCGGACCGTGTATGACCATGGCCAGTGGCGGGTCGTCTTCACGCGCGCACTTGCTTCAGCCGACACGGCCAGCCAGCTTCCGTTCCGCACCGGCCGGGCCATCCCGGTGGCGTTCTTCGCCTGGGATGGGTCCAATGGAGAGCACGGCACGCGGATGGGTATTAGTACCTGGTATTTCCTCGCCCTCGACGAACCGGTGCCGGCCCGGGTGTTCATCTCGCCGGTGCTCGCCATGGTGCTCACCCTGGGGTTGGGCATGCTGGTCGTGTGGCGCGCGCAGCAGAAGACTTCATACCGGAGGCAGCAATGAACGGCAGAATCTTCAGCGTGGTGGGTGGGATGTTCCTGCTCACCGTGTGCAGCAAGGGCGGCCAGAGCAGCGTGCAGGCGGCTCCAGCCTCGCCCCCAGCTACCGAGCCCGCACCCGCCGTTTCAGCGGCCGGCGGGACGATCACAGGGAAGATCAAGTTCACCGGCGTCGCGCCCAAGAACCCGGCGATCGACATGAGCGAAGAGGCGGCGTGCAAGGCGAAGTACCCGAACCCGCCGACAGAAGAGAACGTCGTCGCCGGCCCGGCCAACGCGCTCGCCAACGTCTTCGTCTACGTGAAATCAGGCGTGCCGGCAGGTCAGACGTTCCCGGCACCCGCGACACCGGTTGTCCTGGACCAGAACGGCTGCCGCTATCACCCCCACGTCTTTGGAGTCATGGTGGGGCAGGGGCTCGAGATTCAGAACTCTGATCCCTTGCTGCACAACATCAAGGCCATTGCCAAGGCGAACCGCCCCTTCAACGTGAGCCAGCCGTCCGCCGGCATGAAGACGACACGCACATTTTCGGCGCCGGAGGTGATGGTCAATCTCGAGTGCAACGTGCACGGCTGGATGAAAGCGTTTCTCGGTGTGCGACCCGATCCGTTCTTCGCGGTGTCGAAGCAGGACGGCAGCTTCACGATCAGCGGCCTGCCGCCGGGCACGTATACGATCGAAGCATGGCACGAGAAGTTCGGCACACAGACGGCGACCGTGACGATCGCGGGCACCGAAACCAAGCCGGCCAACTTCACCTTCGCCGCGCACTAGCGCGAGGAGACCCGAATGCGTTGGTGGCTTCCCGACGCAGGCTCGACGTTCGCCGGTCCCATCGACACGCTGTTTCTGGTGATTCTCATCCTCACGGGAATCGCGCTCGTGGTCGTCGAGGTAGGACTGGTCACGTTCGTGATCCGCTACCGCGCGCGTCCCGGGCGGAAGGCCTTCTACACGCACGGCTCGACGCGCGCGGAAGTGATCTGGACGGCGATCCCGGCCGTGACGATGGTCGCGCTCGGATTGGTCAGCAATCACTACTGGGTGCTGATCAAGGATAAGAAGAGCATTCCGCCGAACGCGCATCACCTGGGCGTACATGCCAAGCAGTTCGAGTGGCAGGTGACCTACCCGGGAGCCGACGATAAGCTCGGCACCACCGACGACTTCACGGTTCGCAACCAGCTCCATGTGATCGTCAACCAGCCGTTCGCGGTCGAGCTCAGCTCCGAGGACGTGATTCACTCGTTCTTCGTGCCCGAGTGGCGCTTGAAGCAGGACGCCGTGCCCGGGATGCACATCACCGCCTGGTTCGAGGCGACGAAGACGGGCGAGTACGAGCTCGGCTGCGCTGAGCTGTGCGGGATGGGGCACTACCGCATGCGGGCGCGCGTGTTCGTGCACACGCCCGATGAGTACAAGGCCTGGGTCGCTCAACAAATCGCCGGAGGCACCGAATGACGAGCGTTGCGCACGCCAAGCCGGCCGGAGGCGCTCACGACACCCACCACGCGCCGATGAGCTTCTGGCGCAAGTACATCTTCTCGACCGACCACAAGATCATCGGCATCCAGTTCCTGTTCGTCAGCCTGTTCTTCCTGCTGCTCGGAGGACTGCTGGCGATGCAGATCCGCTGGCAGCTCGGGTTCCCGGGCAAACCGATGCCGGGCGGCGGGATCCTGCCCGAGAGCATGGTGCAGAACGGCGTCATCCTCCCCGAGTACTACATCCAGCTCGTCACGATGCACGGCACGTTCATGGTGTTCTTCGCCATCATGCCGCTGCTCGTCGGGGTGTACGCCAACTTCCTGATTCCGCTGAAGATCGGAACGCACGACATGGCGTTCGGCAGGGTTCTTCGTGCCGGACGGCGCCCCCCGCGCGGGATGGACGATGTACGCGCCGCTCTCGGCGCGCCCCGATCTCTCTGGGGCGACCTACAGCCAGAAGCTCTGGAGCATCTCGATCGTCATTCTGGGATTGTCGTCGGTCATGGGCTCGGTGAATTACATCACCACGATTATCAATCTGCGCGCCCCGGGGATGACGTGGTTCCGCATGCCACTCTCGGTGTGGGCGCTGTTCATTACGGCGATCCTCGCGGTGCTGGCGCTGCCGGTGCTGCAGGGCGCCGCGATCCTGCTGCTGTTCGACCAGACGATCGGCACGCACTTCTTCGATCCGGTGGCGGGCGGCCAGGCGCTGTTGTGGCAGCACCTGTTCTGGTTCTTCGGTCACCCCGAGGTCTACATCCTGATCCTGCCGGCGATGGGCATGGTGTCCGACATCATCGCCAACGGCAGCCGCAAGCCGATCTTCGGCTATCACTCGATGGTGTTCGCGTCGTGTGGGGCCACCACATGTTCATGAGCGGCATGAACCCGACTCTCGGGTCGACGTTCATGGTCTCGACGCTGCTCATTGCGGTGCCCTCGGCGATCAAGGTGTTCAACTGGATGGGCACGATGTGGCGCGGCAACCTGCGCTTCCACGTGCCGATGCTCAACGCCATCGGCTTCGTGTCGATGTTCACGATCGGCGGCCTGTCCGGCATCTTCATGGCCGCGACGCCGGTCGACATCCCGCTGCACGACACGCAGTTCATCGTGGCGCACATTCACTACGTGCTGTTCGGCGGCTCGCTCTTCGCGCTGTTCGCCGCGATCACCTACTGGTATCCGAAGATGTTCGGCCGGATGATGAGCGAGCGGATCGGGAAGGTGCACTTCTTCCTCACGTTCATCTTCTACAACATGACGTTCTTCCCGATGCACATCATCGGGATGGGCGGACAGATGCGGCGGATCTACGATCCGACGGTCTACGACTTCCTGAAGCCGCAGCAGCCGCTCAACGTGTTCATTTCGTACTCCGCCTTCGCGCTGTTCGCCGTCCAGTTCCTGTTCGCGTTCAACTTCCTGTGGAGTCTGAAGTTCGGCAAAAAGGCGCCGCAGAATCCGTGGGAGGACAACGGGATGGAGTGGTCGCTGCCGAACCCGGCGCCGCACGGCAACTGGGAGCGCACGCCGAACGTGTATCGCGGGCCGTACGAGTTCAGCGCGCCGGAAGCCGGCGACAAGGACTATCTGCCGCAGTATCTGAAGCTGCCCACCGACCGAGATCCGGTACCGGCACCTCTCCCGGCTGGAGGACACTAGCGTGCAGACACCGACGCTGACCGACGTGATGCGGCCGCCGTTCCCGGCCGAGCCGGGCGCGGGGGTCTACAGCAACAAGCTGGGGATGTGGGTCTTCCTGGCGAGCGACGTGATGTTCTTCACGGCGCTGATCGGCTCATACATCATCCTGCGCTTCGGCATGTCGACGCCGTGGGCGCAGCCCGGTGCGGTGCTCAACGTGCCGCTGACGGGGCTCAACACCTTCCTGCTGATCTGCTCGTCCGTCTCGATGGTCAAGGCGTACGCCGCGATCGCGGACGGCAAGACGTACTTCCTGCGTAAAGTGCCGGGCAAGACGCTGCAGGACGGCGGGCTCAAGTTCTGGATGCTCGTCACGATCATCTGCGGCGCCGGGTTTGTGGGCGTTCAGGTGATCGAGTACATCAAGCTGGTCGGCGAAGGCTTCACGCCCGCCGGGTATCGTGAAGCGTCGCTGCTCGCCGAGCATGCCGCGGCCGATCCGATCAAGTACGGCCTGGGTGTGGCGGGGATGTATGGATCGACGTTCTTCACCATGACGGGATTCCACGGCTTCCACGTGACGTGCGGCGTGATCAGCATGCTGTATCTCTACTTCACCAAGGTGCTGCCGGAGAAATATTCGGCCCAGGACTACCGCGGCATCGAGGTCATCGGGCTGTACTGGCACTTCGTCGACCTGGTGTGGATCATCCTGTTCACGATCGTCTACCTGATCTGAGGCCCAGCGCATGACGACTCCTCCGACGACGCAGCACGTTCGGCCGAACTACATGCTGATCTGGCTGTACCTCTTCATCATGACGGTCGCCGAGGTGACGCTGGCGTTCGAGCTGCCGGTGTCGCGCAACCTGAAGCTGATCCTGCTGCTCATTCTGGCGATCTGGAAGGCGCTGCTCGTCGCGATGTTCTTCATGCATCTCAAGTTCGAACGCTGGAGGCTGCGGCTGATCTTTATCGTGCCGCTGCCGCTGGCGGCGATTCTCGTCACCGTGGCGATCATGGAGAAGGTATTCTAGCCAGGGCGCTGCTCGAGCTCACCAAGCCGCGTATCACACAGCTGGTGCTCCTCACGGCCGCCGCCGGGTTTTATCTCGGTGCGCGCGGCCGCGTGGATTTGCTGCTGCTCGCCAACACGCTGATCGGGACCGCGCTGGTCGCGGGCGGCACGAACGCCTGGAATCAGATTCGCGAGCGCGACGTCGATGCCCGCATGGCGCGGACGCGACAGCGGCCGCTGCCGTCGGGCCGCCTGACGCCCCGCGCCGCGATCTGGTTCGCGTCGGCCATTACGGCGCTGGGCGTCGTCTACCTCGGCGCGACCGTCAATCTGATTACCGCCGCGCTCGCCGCGCTGACGTTCGCGAGCTACGTGCTGCTCTATACACCGCTGAAACGGAAGACCTCACTCAACACCCTCGTCGGCGCCGTCCCGGGCGCACTGCCGATCGTGGGCGGCTGGACCGCCGCGGGCGGCAGCCTCGGCGTCGCCGTTGCCGCGCTGTTCTGGATTCTGTTCCTGTGGCAGCTGCCACATTTCCTCGCCCTCGCCTGGCTGTACCGCGAGGACTATCGGGCCGGCGGCCTGCGCATGCTCAGCGTCTCGGATGACGATGGCCGCGACACGGGCCGGATGGCATTGCTCTACGCCACCGCGCTGCTCCCGATCAGCCTGCTGCCTACGGTGCTCGGCGTGACCGGCGCGTGGTACTTTTTTGGGGCCTTGGCGCTGGGGATTGGGTATGTCGCCGCCGGGACCGGATTGCTGATCGGCGCCACGCCATCGCGCGCCTGGCGACTTTTTTTCGTGTCCATTCTCTACCTGCCGGCTTTGTTGACGCTCATGGTGCTCGACAAGGTGGCGGCATGATCCCGTTTCACCGCGTGCTGATTACGACTGGTATCGTGTTCTGCGCCGGTTTCGCCCTCTGGGCGCTCCTGCGCCATCAGCTGCCGTTGGGCATCGGCTTCGGCGTCCTCGGCGCTGGTCTGACCTACTACCTGCGCCATCTGCAACGTTTCATCGGACGATGAATCAACACATCGATCTGATTTATTTCTTGAGCTCGCTCGTGTTGGTGGCGCTCCCCCTCGGGGTTTTCAGCCGGCTGACTTATCTCGTGGTCAATGCATACCGGCGGGACCTGAGAGCAGCGCGCCAGAACCCTCGTTAGATTCCCGCCCATGGCCGCAGGATCGGAAAAACGCCAAGTCGTCCGCTACGCTTTTTATAAGCTCGACCCTGCCTGGCGCCGGCTGACCGCCGAGCGTCAAGCGGCAGCCAAGATCGAATTCGGCGAGACGCTCGAGCGCTATCATGGCCGGCTGCTCCTCAGGCCGTACGGTCTCGTCGGCATTCGCGGCGATACCGACTTCCTCCTGTGGCAAGTGGCGGAGGATCTCGACGCGCTGGTCGAGCTGCAAACGGCGCTGAACCGCACCGACCTCGGCGGCTACCTGTCGATTCCCTACAGCTATCTCGCGATGACGCGGCGCTCGATCTACGAGTTCCCCGCCCTCGCCGAGCAAGTGCACGAGCAGCGCCTCGTCATCCGGCCAAGCGCGGCGAAGTATCTCTTCGTCTACCCGTTCATCAAGACCAGGCCGTGGTATGCGCTGCCCAAGCCGGAGCGCCAGCGCATGATGGACGAGCACGTCCGCATCGGCCGCAAATATCCGACGATCCGCCTGAACACGACGTACTCCTATGGCCTCGACGACCAGGAGTTCATCGTCGCGTTCGAGGGGGACAGTCCCGGCGAGTTTCTCGATCTGGTGATGGAGCTGCGCGAGAGCGAGTCGTCGTCCTACACATTGCGCGACACGCCGACGTTCACCTGCGTGCAGATGTCGCTGTGGGACATGCTCGACACGCTGGGAGGGGCGGGTGCGGCGCAGGCGGTCGCGCGGCGGGCCGCCCGTGCTGACGGCTTCACGCCCGTCGCCGCCCTGGCGGATCTGCCTCCGGGCAGCGCCAAACGCGTCTACGCGGACAACGAGGCTGTCGCGCTCTTCAACGTGAACGGCACTGTCTACGCGATCGCCAACCGCTGCACGCATGCCCGCGCCAGCCTGTCGGAAGGCACGGTGGACGCCGCCCGCTGCGCGGTGACGTGTCCGTGGCACGAAGGCGTCTTTTCACTCGAGACCGGCCGCGTGCTCGGTGGCCCACCCGTCCATCCCGTGACGGCCTATCAAGTCAAGGTGGACGGCGACACCATACTGATCGCGCACGAGGCACGGGAGCCTGCGGTTTCTTAAAGCGTGCCGTCGGGAGCGCACCGACGTCACTCCAGTCTGGTTCATGCGGCAGGCGGGGCGCTACATGCCGCAGTACCGCAAGCTTCGCAAGCGCCATTCCATTCTCGACCTCTGTCACAGCCCCGAGCTCGCCGCCGAGGTCACGCTCCAGCCGGTCGAGCGCCTCGGCGTGGATGCCGCGATCGTGTTCGCCGATATCTTGCTGCCGTTCGAGCCGCTCCGGCTGGGCTTGAGCTTTGAGGCAGGTGAAGGACCGCACATCGATCGCCCGATTCGCGATGCCGCCGATGGCGAGCGGCTGCCGCCATTCAACATCGAAGCCGAGCTCGGCTATGTGCTGGACGCGATTCGGCTGGCGCGCCGCGCGCTGCCGGCGGATGTCCCGCTCATTGGATTCGCAGGCGCCCCGTTTACGCTCGCGAGCTACGCGATCGAGGGCGGTGCCAGCCGGACATTCACCAAGACCAAACGCTTCATGTACCAGACACCAGACACCTGGCACCTGTTATTGAGCAAGCTCGCGGATTTGGTAGGCAACTATCTCGCCGCGCAGGCGCGCGCCGGCGCGCAGGCGTTACAGCTGTTTGATAGCTGGGTGGGCTGTCTCGCACCGGACGACTATCGCACCTATGTGCAGCCGCACAGCCGGAAGGCGTTGGCACTCGCCGGGGAATCGCAGGCGCCGCTGATTCACTTCGGCACGGGCACGGCGACCTTTCTCGAGGATTTCGCGGCCGCGGGCGGCGACGTGATCAGCATCGACTGGCGCATTCCGCTCGACGCGGCATGGTCGCGGATTGGGAATCGCGCGATCCAGGGGAACCTCGAGCCGGCGGCGCTGCTCGCTCCGGCTGCCGAGCGCGACCGTCAGGTCTCGGGCATCCTCAGGCGCGCCGCCGGCCGGCCCGGGCACATTTTCAACCTCGGCCACGGTGTCCTTCCCGAGACCGACGTAGCGGCTGTGCGGGCGGTCGTGGATCTCGTGCATGGCGGCTGAGCCCCCCCCGCACCCTCCCCAGGTCGCCGTGCTCGTGATGGCGTACGGCGGGCCGGGCAACCTCGACGAGGTCGAGCCCTACCTGATGGACGTCCGCGGCGGCCGGCCGACCAAGCCGCAGCTGGTCGAGGAAATCCGCGCACGCTATGCCCGCATCGGCGGGCGCTCTCCCATCCTCGAGCTCACCCGCGCGCAGGCCTCAGGGCTAGGCCGGGCGCTCGGTGATCAGTTCCGCGTCTACGTCGGCATGCGGCACTGGCACCCCTACATCCAGGATGTGGTTGCGGAGATTGCTCAGGCCGGCCACGCCCGAGTCGTCGGGGTCGCGATGGCGCCGCACTACTCGAACATGTCGGTGGGAGCGTACGAGAAGAAACTGCTCCAAGCCGCCGACGGGCGCCTCGATGTCTCGCTGGTCCGCACCTGGTGGGGCCAGCCGCAGTTCCTCGACGCCGTCGCCGACCGCATCCTGCAGGCGCTGCAGCGTTTTCCGCGGCCGTCGACCGTACAGGTGGTCTTTACGGCGCACAGCCTGCCGGAGCGCATTCTTGCTTCTGCGGATCCCTATCCCGACGAGCTCAAAGCCAGCGCGACGGAGGCCGCCAAACGCGCGCGCCTGACGAGCTGGCGTCTGGCGTATCAGAGCGCCGGAGCAACCGCCGAGCCTTGGCTTGGGCCCGACGCGGCAGCCGTGATCACGGAGCTCGCCAATGCGGGCCACGACGCGGTGTTGCTGGTTCCCATCGGCTTCGTCTGCGACCACGTCGAGATCCTCTATGACATCGACGTCGAGTATCAGGCCTTGGCCCGCCGCCTCGGCCTGCAGCTCGAGCGAACCGCGTCCCTCAACGACGATGCCGGGCTCGTGGCAGCCGTAGCCGACGTCGTGCGCACGGCCGCCTCAGGCCGGGGATGGCTATGAAAGTCGCCGTCATGGGCGCAGGGCTGGCAGGGTTAGCAGCGGCGTGGGAGCTCACGCGAACCGACGGCTGTGAGGTCACTGTGTACGAAAGCGAGCGCCGGACGGGCGGCGTGATCGTGACCGAGCGCACACAGGGATTCATCGTCGAGGGCGGGCCCGATGGGTTTCTTGCGGGCGAGCCTGAGCTGACCGAGCTCGCTCGAGAGCTGGGCATTGGGGATCAGGTGGTGAATCAGTGCGCCCGCGGGACCTCGTTGTGGACCGGGAAGGAGCTCGCCCCCGTCGAGGAAGGGCGTGCCGCCGCGGTACTCGGCATCGAGGCGAAGGGTGTAGAGGTGGCGGCAGGATTCCGGAGCTTCGCCGCGGGGATGAGTCAGCCGGTTGCCACGCTCGGCCAGCGGCTCGCTGCCGCACTCCGGACCGGCCAGGGTGTCACCGGCCTGACGCGCGCCGGCGCCGGCTGGCGGATCGCGCTCACCGCTGGCCCGGCGACCGAAGCGGACGGGATCATACTCGCGCTTCCCGCCTACGGCGCCGCTCCTCTGCTCGTGAGCGCCGGCGTTGCAGGGGCGCGCGCGTTCGCGGATGTCGTGTACGTGCCCAGCACCACCGTGTCGCTCGCGTATCGGGCGGACCAGGTTGGAGCCCCGTTGACTGGGGCGGGTTTTGTCGTGGACCAGAACACCGCGCCCCTACAGCTGCGCGCCTGCACGTATTCGTCGCAAAAATTCCCCGGTCGCGCCCCCGACGGCCACGTTCTCCTGCGCGCGTTTCTCGCCGCAGGAGCCGGCGATCCGGCGCGGGCGGCGCACACGCAACTCGCCGCGATCCTGCACCTTCGGGGCGAGCCGCTGTGGTCGCGTGTGTTCCAGTGGCCGCGCGGGCTGCCGCGCTATCACGCGTCGCATCGCGACGAGCTCCGCGAGGTCCGCCACAAGCTGGCCGAGCTACCCCCGATCGCGATCGCGGGCGCCGGCTACGATGGGGCCGGCGTGTCGGCCTGCGTGCGGTCGGGGCGTGAGGCGGCCCGCCTTATTGCACGGTCGACGGCTCGTTGACGAGCGGGATCACCTCTTCGGCAAACCGCTCCATCTCCTCGAGCTGAGGGCTGAACTGCAGGAGCAGGAGATCCACGCCCGCCTGCTCGAACGCGCGAATCCGATCGGCGATCTGTTCCGGTGTTCCCGCGAGTCCCGCCTTCAGCCCGCGATTTGAGACCGAATAGTCTTCCAGGCTCACGCGCTGCTCGAGCTGCGTGTTGGCGAGCCACTGTTCGTAGTTCGCATAACCCGCGGCATTCTGCCGCACATCGGTTATCCGCTCGATCTCGCGCTTGGCGGCCGCTTCGGTCGCCCGACACACGACGTAGCCGGCGACGCCGTAGACGAGCGGCGGCAGGGCGTTCTGCTCCCGGAGGGCCTGCATGTCCAGAATCTTCGCGCTCACACGCTCGGGTGGATCGCCGTGCATCAAGTAGCCGTCGCACGCCCGGGCGATCAGCGCTTTCGCGGCCGGCGATTCGCCGCCGGCGTAGAGGGTGGGCCGGGGCTGCCGCACCGGTTTCGGTTCCAGAATCGCATCCTCCACCCGATAGTACTTGCCCGCAAAACTGAAGCGCGGCTCCGACCAGAGGCCATCAACGACGGTGAGCCACTCTTCAGTACGGGCATAGCGCGCGTCGTGCGTATCGAACTCCACGCCGTATTGCTTCGCCTCCTCGGCCCACCACGACGAGACGACGTTGAGCGACAGACGCCCGCCCGAGATGTGATCGATGTTCGCGGCCTGCTTGGCGAGCAGGGCCGGCGGATGAAACGTCGGGCGCACCGCCACCATCAGCTCGAGCCGCTCGGTCACCGCCGCCAGCGCGGCCGCCGTCGACCAGGCGTCCAGCGCCGGTGCGTCCGGTCCCTTGATGTCGTTGAGGTTGAGCTCGGCGATGAGCGTGAGATCGAATCCCGCCCGTTCACTCGCGCGCGCGAGCTTCCGCACGTACGACCACTCGGCTTCCATCCGCTCGTCTTCGACGTTGCGCAGCCACCCGCCGAATACCGGCAACCAATATCCGAAGCGCATCAGCGGGCCCCCCTCTCGGTCTCGATCCAGTCGGCGAGTCGCTTAACCGGGTCAAACCCCACGACCCGCGGCGCGTCGGCCACGAAGTTGGAAAGCGCATTGATGTCGTAGTAGTACAGCCGGCCGGTGCGGTCATCGATCGTGTATTCAATCCCCCCCACGTCGATGCCGCACGCGGCCGCAATCCGCTCGACTTGGCGTGCAATCTCCGCCGGTGGCTCGTAGCCTTCGACGCGCAAACCGTTTCGCGGCGCGTCGACCGGACAGGCGGTGCGCACCAGCTCCGCTCCCCCGGTCGTCTGGCACACATCCGCGGGGCAGAGATTGAACGTCTCGCCCGCTGAGTAGACCCGGATGCCATAGAGGTAGCGGCCGCCCAGCACTTCCACTCGCGTGATCCGGCCCTCGGCGGATGGAATGAACTCCTGCACCAGCGCGGTCCGATCCGGACCCAATTCGAGGCCGCCGGTCGCCGCCGCCGCGGCGAGCTGCTCGGGTGTGTCGAAGCGCACGATCCCGGCCCCGCTGCCGCCCACATTGGGCTTCACCACCACGGGAAACTCGAGTCCCTCCGCCGCCGCCGGCGCATCGGCGGGATCATTGATGACCCGCGTCGGAGGGTAGGGCAGGCCGAGCTCGCGGAGTATGGATAGTTGCAGCGCTTTGGACATTTCCGCCTGATAAGCCCGCGAGCCGTTGATGACCCGAACACCGTGGCGCTCGAGGTGTGCGAGAAAGTGCTGCGTGTAAAAGAGCGAGTGCGCGTGACCCCGCGTCCAGGCTGACGGACTCATCCGATTGAACACCAGATCGTACTCAGGACGGCGGCCCGGATCGAACCCGTGATGCTCGGCGTGCAGCCGCCGGTACGGCGTGCCTCGGGCGTCGAGCTCGGCGAAGAACGGTGTGAACCAGTGTGGATGTTCGTAGTAAATGCCGATCATGTCGTGACTCCTGCCGCAAGGGACGCCGCTTCGAGCGCGGCCCGTTCGATTCGCTCCACGAGGTCCGCGTCGGGGACAGCGGCGCGGAACTGGGCGTCGGTGCCGTAGACGCCGGTCGAGACAACGAGGGCGCCGACGCTCGCCAGGAGCGGCCGCAGCCCGTGGTCGACGGCCAGCAGGTGCGCCGATCCGCCACCGGTGGCGATCGGGATGGCGACTTTTCGCGCGAGGGCATCCTGCGGCAGGAGATCGAAGAACACCTTGAGGAGTCCGCTGTAGGTGGCGCGATAAATCGGGGTGCTGACGACCACGATTCCCGCATCCAGCACGCCCTGTAGCGCGTCGGCGACTTCCCGATCCTCACGCCGGCCGAGCAGGGCGTCGGCGGGCAGCCTGGCGAGGTCGATGAGGCGAGAAGGACCGGCGCCCTGTCGCTCCAAGGCCGCGAGCGCGAGCTCGAGCAGCGCGCGTGAGCGCGATGCGGACTTGGGACTGCCCGATAAGCCTATGACTGATGCCGTCACATTTCCTCCTAAAAAGCGACCGGCCCCGACTCGAATCGTGGAGTCGCGGCCGGTCATGTTGCGTCGTCGTGGGAGCGGGAGCCCCGTGCTTCCTATCTCATGTCATCCCGCATGCTGACGCGTCAGACCGTCCGCTCCCCGGGCAACACATGGGGCGGTGCAGACAGCAACACATCAGCATGGTGACTCGCTTCATCGTTCGCGTAACCTAGAGGTGGCGCCGGGCTTCTGCAACCACCCCGTCCACGGTCAGTCCGAACTCTTTGTAGATCCGTTGATAGGGCGCCGATTCGCCGAACCGCTCAATGCCCATGATCACGCCGCTCTCTCCAACCCAGCGGTACCAGGATTGTGGCGCTGCCGCCTCAACGGCGATCCGCGGCACGCCGGGGGGGAGCACCGCGCTCCGATAATCCTGTGATTGCTTGGCGAAATACTCGAGACACGGCATCGACACAGCTCTCGGCCGCCGGCCATCAGCCTTCAGCTTTTCATATGCCCCGAGGATCAATTCGACCTCTGATCCCGTGGCCATGAACACGATGTCCGGGTTCGGGGAGTCGGCGAGGACATAGCCGCCCTGATG